>Ga0302313_10001744_pt1 | contig 16009 bp, 7 predicted proteins | sample III_Palsa_N2_2_FD_200454 | JGI IMG/M metagenome (GOLD analysis project Ga0302313, IMG submission 200454) | Peat permafrost microbial communities from Stordalen Mire near Abisko, Sweden - III_Palsa_N2_2 | ecosystem: Environmental > Terrestrial > Soil > Palsa > Peat permafrost | place: Sweden...
CGGTGATCAACTTCTTTCGCATGGCCGGAATGATGTCCGGCAACCGGGTGCGGGTGGAGAGCAGCGGCGGCGTCGCGCTCGACGACATTCTCAAGTCAGGCGTGCGCGGGCAGCCGGATGTGGATGCGCTCGCCACCTCGGGCAATGGCGAAGCAGCGGTGCTGCTGTGGAACTATCACGATGACGTGGTGGCAGGCCCTCCGGCAGCTGTGAATTTGCAGCTGCAGGGCCTTCCGCCATCGCTACGCCGCGCGCTGCTGCAGCACTACCGCATCGACGATACGCACAGCAACGCATATGCCGCGTGGCAGGCGATGGGCTCACCGCAAAGCCCCACGGCGGAGCAGTATGCCCAGCTTCAGGCAGCGGGAGGACTGCAGTTGCTGGATTCCCCTGGCTGGATTGATCTGGACTCGGGAACGGCGGCAATCACGTTCTATCTGCCGCGCCATGGAGTTTCCCTGGTCCGGCTCAGCTGGTGATGATGCCAACCCCCATCCCCAGGCGTAGTAGGAGAGGCCGCCGCGCGGCGGCGGGTGAGGGCCACGCTATCGTAGGTCGGGCTTTAGGGAGGCTCCGAACGATTGGATCATCGTCATTCCCGCGTAGGCAGCGAATCCAGTTTTGCGAAGGGCGGCAATCAAAACTGGACCCGCCTACGCGGGGGTGACGAATTGATCAGAGGTTTCTTAACGGATCTTGCTCGTGCCAGCTGACCAAATCGTCATTGCCCCTTCCAAATATCTTTAATTCGTGTCGGGCTGAACTTCACATCGGAAAAGGTGATTGTGGCGCCGTTTCCCACTGGGCACTGCGCGATGAGTCCGACCTTGAGAGGATGCTCTGATTTGAAATTGAAGGCCCTCACCAAATACCAGCTCTTACCGTCATTCGATGAATATAGGTAGAAGGCGTCGCCGGCTTTGGCAACCTCAAGGAATGCAGTGTCTGAGTTGATCTCGATCGAGTTGACGTCGTCGGACAGCTCTTTGGTGACAACCGAGACCACGCGATGGGCACCTGTATAGTCGCGTTCAAATTCGAACTTGAACCAATGCGTCAGGTCTGCCTCGACAATCACCCCGCCAGAATCCCACACGCTGGCGAACTTGTGGCTCACGGCCGCGCTGAAAGTGAAGTCGCCGTTAGAGTCGAAGACCAGGCGGCTAGCTTTGTCCGTCGGATCGCCGCCATCCGGCGCTGCATATTTGTCGGTCTTGCCGGGGGCGGTGATGGTGATGCCGGTCTTGGTGAGCCGGTAGTCGAGCGGCATATGGATCCAGCTCATGGGCGTATCGACACCCGGAACATTTATGGTCTGCGTTTGCGCCTTGACGACGAAAGGCACGCCCAGGGCCAACGCTGCCAAGACTCCGCCTAGACGTACAGTAAAGCTTGGCATTCGTACTCCTCGCTTGCGAGAGAGGGGCTGGGGAGAGGGGCTTTCCCTGGCTTCACAAACTCTCTCCCGGCCCTACGGGCCACCCTCTTCCGCAAGCGGGAGAGGGGAGCTATAGACGACTAAAGTTAATAGACTCTAATTGGCACTCGTGCCCCACACGATACCGCGAGCCCCTCCCGCCAGGTACACCGTTCCAAAGGTCCGCATATCGCCGCAGATCGTGTTCAACTGACCGTACTGATGCGAGCTGTCATTGATCCGCAGCCAGGTGGCGCCGGCGTCGGTCGAACGGTAGATGCCATCGATGCCACCGACATTGCCGTCCAGGAACAGCGTGGGTCTGGAGGAGCCGGCAGGCGCTTTGCCGAATCCCAGATGGTAGGCGGCCTGGACCGTGGACAGGGCGGTGAGCTGCGGCGACGCGGCAGTGCCGGTGTTTGTGTATAGCCCGCTGCCGGCGGCAAGCCAGATATCGCCCCGCGCATCGGGCAGTGCGTACAGAATCCCGCTGGCAGGCAGACCGGTTTGCAAGGTGCTCCAGCTGGCTCCGCCATTGGTGCTGATGTAGAGCGCGGTTCCCGCATAGCCGTAATAAACACCCGCCTGCACCCGGTCGCTGATCACCTGTGCCTGCGCGGGAATTCCAGCGGCCTGCGACCATGCCGCGCCGGCATTGCTCGAATACCAGACCGCGCCGGTATCGGCGGTGGCCCAGACCATCGAGGAGCCATCCGGCGCCACCGCGATGGTCCCCCCACCGGTGGCGGTGCCGGCCGGGGTCGCAGCGAATGCGGTCCAGGTCAGGCCGCCGTCGGTGGACTCGGTGCCGTATGGCGTCGAACCATTGGTCACCCGGACCACTGAAGTGGGCAGGTTCTGCTCGAAGTCCATGGAACTCGGCGGCGCCTGCGGATTCATATACATCTGCTGCGGCGGAGAGCTGGTCAGCGACTGATGGGCGAAGCCGGTGATGTCATACATGCCGCTGAGCAGAATTGTGTTGCCGGAAGGCGGCGCGAGCAGGATGATTGCCACCGACTCCTCCAGGCCTTGCGCACCGACCGTCCAGGCAACCGATCCGCCGCTATCCACAGCCGTGAGATTCGAACTGCTCCAGACGGTCTGGCCGGTGCCGTAGAGCGCATGTGCCGGATTGAATGGGTCGATTGCCAGTGCCGTGGCCCAGTTGCCGGTGCCGACGGAACCGCCGTTGAATGCCAGCCACGGCGAGAGGCTGGCATCGTGCGAGCCGGCGGTAGTGACATTGCTCCAGCTGGAGCCGTCGTTGGTGCTGCGGAAGATCGCGTCACCGCTGGCGTACTGATCCAGGGTGGCCAGCAGCAGAGCGCCGGCGTTGGCAGGATCCAGCGCCAGACCGCCATAACCGCCGCTGCGCGGCAGCGCGAGCTGCGTCCAGGTGCCCGCGGTCCAGGCCGTCCCCGGTGCGAACTTCCACAGCTGGCTGGTGTTCATCGTATTGGGGCCGGGCTGATCGCCATAGAGGATGTACAGCGCCCCGTTCGGCCCCAGCCGCGCTTCCAGCGGTGCCAGCCCGGTCGGCTGCCCGCTCACGGCGGTCCAGGTGCTGGCGCTGCTGCCGCCATTGGTGGTGACGTACAAGCCAGACATGTCGCCGCCGGTGCCGGTGCCCGCCACCGCGGCATAGACCACCGGGGTCGCCGTGCCCGAACTGCCGCTGGCCGCGATCGGCAGCAGCGCGATGACGCCGCTGCCGTTGGCCGTGCTGCTGGCATTGGCTGTGCTGGACACCGTCAGTCCGCTGCTCGCGGCCCAGCTGGCGCCGTAGTTGGTGGACAGCTGCAGGCCCGCCACGCGGGTGCCGAAGTAGATAATGTTGGGTGCATTCGGATCGACCGCGATGCGCTCTCCGGTGTTGCGCCCGGCATCGTTGGAGCCGTTGCGAAAATTCAGCGGGACTGTGTTGAAAGTCGCGCCCTGGTCGGTGGACACCAGCATGGCGCCGTTGCCATCCCAGTCTTCCGCTGCGTACTCGCCCACCGCCAGGTACAGCCGATTGGGGTTGGTGGGGTCGAGGCCGATCGCCTCCACGCCGCCGTACCACCAGTTGGAGCGCCCGACCCAATCCAGCAGCGCAACCCAGGAGCTGCTGGTCGCGTTCCAGCGGTACGCGCCGCCCACATCGGTGCGGGCATAGATCAGATTCTGCTGCGTCGGATGGAAGTAGAGTCCGGTGACATAACCACCGCCGACAACCTGCACATTATTCCAGGCGTACGCGACACTCGGGGACGAACCGCTGCTGCCGGATGAACCCGAGCTGCTGCTGGAACTGCTGCCGGAAGTAGAACCTCCTCCCGAGCTGCCGTTTGAGGAAGCGCTGCCGCTGGAAGAGCTAGAGCTGCCGGAGGCGCTGCTGCTCGATGAACCCGAGCTGCTGGAAGCGCTGCCCGATGAGCTTGAGGAGGAGGAAGTTGATGAGGACGACGACGCGGCCCCACTGCTGCCACCGCCTGAACAGGCGCTCACGGCCACGCAGACCAACATGAGCCACAAGGCGCGCAAAGGGGGACGGCTCGGCGCCGGAACCCTACCCGACCGCGCGGAATACCCTCGAGTCGATACTGTTTTCATTGGATACCTGCATGATTTTCCGCTTCACGCGGCAGACCGTCCCCGCGCTGGCGATGAGAACAATTGGTGCCTGTTGTCACGGATGCCGTGCCTGATTCACGGCTGGTTGCCGGCAGCCACAGTCCCGGCTGCAACGGAACCCGGTTCAGGCAGCGTGCACTTCCTGCTCCCCGGCGGACTGCCCCAGGGCAGACAGGCCAGCGAGTCGTCGGTCCTGAATGGCGAGGCCGGGAGTCCTTCGGCGTTGACCAGATTGGCGGCCTCGGGGTTGTCGCTCCAGGCATAAGCAACCGCGGTCGGATGCTTGACGCCTTCGTTCCACACCAGCACGTGATCTCCGACGACGACCGCTTGCGCCGGAACGAAGCCACGATCCACACCGGCAATGGTAAAGCCCTGTAGCGGCGAGGCTCTGTCGCGCGCCATCAGGCGGGCACCGCGATGCTCGAAGGACAGCTCCACCTTCGCACCGGTGACGCGCATGGCTTTGTAGGTCGGGCCCGAATACACCAGCTTTTCACCATAAGCCAGGTGCCTGGCGGCCAGCGCCAACCGGCGGCCGACTTCCTGCTTGTTGCGCGGATGAATATCGGCGGGATTGCCGATATCGATGATCACGGCTTGCGCGGTGTTGCGCAAAGCGAGCGCCGCCGATTGCGAATCGCGCAGCGTGGCCCAGGGGCTGTATTCGGGTGTGTCGCCACCGGAAGCGAAATTGGCGATTTGCACCCACAGGAACGGGAAGTCGCCCTCCTGCCATTGCTGGCGCCAGCTGCCGATCATGCGCGCGAACTGCTGGCGATACGGGTAAGCGGAAGCGGGCGTGGCATTGGCTTCACCCTGGTACCAGATCACGCCCTTGATCGTATAGGGCTGCAGCGGATGGATCATCTTGTTGTAGAGCAGCGTCGCAATCTGATTCTTGTCGTCGTCGAGGTTCAGCCGCACGTCATCGGGCTTGAACTTCCAGGCATCGGCGAGCGGGTGTGAAACACCATCGGCGGTCCGGACAAAACGCAGCTGCGGATCGCCATAAATACCACCCCCGCCGCCAAGATCCTCCACCCGCACCGCGATGGTATTCCTGCCTGCCCGCAAGGCCTCGCTGTTCACCTGGTAGACGCGCGGCTTGTTCCACGCCACCTGCATGCCGCCGACGAGCTGGCCGTTGACCCAGGTCTGATCGGAGTCGTCGATGGGGCCGAGGCCCAGCACGATGCCCTTGGCCGCATCTTCGGCGGAGAGTTCGAAGGTGGTCCGGTACCAGGCAAATCCATCCATACCTTCGTAACCGGACTCCTCCCATCGCCTCGACATCGGGATTTCCGCCCAGGCGGTATCGTCCAGTTGCGGATCGGCCCACACCGCCCGGCCATCGACCAGGCCCCTGCGGGGAGCCTGCCAATCGACAATCCGCGCCCTCACCTCGTCCAGTCGGCGCTGGTCGTCCGCATCGCGCCCGCGCATCTTCGCCTTGAATGCTTCCGCGTCGACGCCCTGCGTTGCTGCATCCGTCCACGCCTCGATGCTGCTGCCGCCCCAGGTGGTGTTGATCAGGCCGACCGGCACACCGAGCCTGGCGCGCAACTCCCGGGCGAAGAAGTAGCCCGCCGCGGTGAAAGCACCCACCGTCTGCGGCGATGCCGCAACCCATGCGCCGCCCGCAAGGCGGTCATCCGGCGTATCCGACCAGGACTTGGGCACTTTGAACTGGCGGATCAGCGGATCCGTTGCCGCGGCCATGGTAGCCGCCGGATCGTTGGCCTGGCTCACCGTCAATTCCATGTTCGACTGCCCGGAACAGATCCACACTTCGCCTACCAGCACATCGTGCAGCACGATGGCCGTAGCGTCGCCTTCGACGGAAAGCAGAAACGGACCGCCCGCGGCATGCGCCGGCAGCATCGCCTCCCAGCGACCGGACGGCGCCGCCACCGAACTGATCGAACGACCGTCAAATGTCACTCGTATCGACTGCCCCGGTGTAGCCCAACCCCAGACACGTACCGGCTGTGCGCGTTGCAGAACCATGCCGTCCGCAAACAGGCGGGTCAGTTCAATGCCAGCGAACGATTGCGCGGAGAACAGCAGGCCGCAGAGCACGCAGAACACACGCACGGATTTCATGCAGTCGGACTCTCCTCACGCTGGTGAATCAGCCGGCCGGATTGCCGCCGGTGATCGCTTTGTTTATGTGCTTCACCCTTGTGTCTCTGACGGCAATTAAAAAAGCCGGTTCGTAAGGGGGGGCCTACGAACCGGCTCGTCGTGACTGGACAATCCGCTTGTGCTTTTGGAATCGCCACTGACTCGCGTCGTTCCTGGGCACGATTGCTTCCGCAGAAGGGGGGAACCTGCGCGGAAACATCGGAAATCCAACCTGGACAATCACCATCTATTGCAGGTTAGCCGAATGACAAATACGCATCCAATAGAAATTTTCCCGCTTTTGATACGCAAAAACCTATCTCAAAGCGCGCATCTCCCCGGCGCTCATTTTTTTGATTTGACCGGGTCTGGCACGCCCCGTGGCGGGCTGAACCACGCCTGGATCCGGTGGACGATGAGTGGACCCGGCGCACTCGGTTTACTGCTCCCTTGCTGCCCGCGCTTACAGCGCTCCGGAAAGGCCGTTGCGATAAATCTTCTCGATCAGCGCACGGTGAGACGGCAACTCCGCGGCGGCGCGCTCTGAAAATTGCCGTATCTTCTGAAAATCGCGACGGGCGGCATCCGCCATGCGATATGCCGGCGCCCGCGCCCGCAGATCCGTCCGGAATCCCATGCCATAGAGGATGTATTGATAGCTCTGCGGCGTGAACGACTCGTAATCGCTCTCGAAATCCAGGCTGGATGGAACGCGGTGCCGCCAACGCTCCAGCCGTTCCCGCAGGCTGTCCGGAATCGTCTCGGGCCGGATATTGTCGCGCCAGAATGCGGTATCGACGCGCTTGGTGAGGCAGTAGTGCAGCTTCAGGAAGTCGATGATCCGCTCGTAGCGCTTCATCATATGCGCGTTGAAATCCTTGGCCGCGCCCTCCATATCGCCCGCCCATGGAAACAGCCTGGCGAGCAGGGAGGCGGCGACTTCGACCAGTACGATGCCGGTGGATTCCAGCGGCTCGAAAAAGCCGGAAGACAGCCCCACGGCAACGCAATTCTTGACCCAGTGCGCCTCACGAAAACCCACGTCGAACTTCAGCAGGCGCGCGCTGCGCCCTGCCGCGGCGGGACCGATGTAGTCCCTGAGCACCTGTTCCGCGCGCGCGTCGTCGGTATGCTGCGACGAAAAGACATAGCCGATACCGCGCCGTGTATCCAGGCCGATTTCCCAGGTCCATCCCGCTTCATGCGCGGTGGAGATGGTATAGGAGGGGATAGGCGCATCCGGTCGATCATAGGGCACCTGCATGGCCCAGGCTCGATCGCAGAACAGCGCATCCCGGCAGGATCTGAACGGCACTTTCAGCGCGCGGCCGATCAACTCGGCGCGGAACCCGGTACAGTCCACGAACAGATCGCCGCTCAACAAGCCATTGTTTTGCGTGCTCACCGAGGCGAGGGCGCCGCTCTCGTCGAGATTGACGGCGTTGACCGTGTCGACGATGTGGCGGACTCCCAGTGCGCGGGCCGCGAGTTTCAGAGTGCCCGCGAACTTCCCGGCATCGAAATGGTAGGCGTAGTTCATCGGCCCCTGGTAGGCAGGATCGGAAATCCTCTTGGGAGCACGGCAGGCGGCCGCGGATCGCCCCTGCGTGGTGATGGCGTCAGCCAAAGTCACGTCCGAACCCGCGCATCCAAGCAGCCAGTACGGCACCAAATCCAATCCGTCGCCGGCCTCGAAGAGGTTGAACAGATGGAAATAGTGGTCGCGCCCGGCTGAACCTGGGTTGTGCTCCCAATTGACGAAGCGGATGCCCTGCTTGAACGTCGCCGAGGTGCCCCGCATGAACAAACCTTCCTCGATGCCGATGCGCGCCAGGGTCTGCCGGATGGTCGGGAACGTACCCTCGCCCACACCCAGGATGCCGATGTCCTCGGATTCGCACAGGGTGATGCGCACGCCATCCTGTTCATAGGCAACCAAGGCACGCGCCAGGACAGCCGCCGTCAACCACCCGGCCGTGCCGCCGCCGATGATCACCACGTGTTTTGGCATTACACGGTACTCAGCACTTGAGCAGCCCCATTGCTCGGTGTTTCTTTGGCTTCGAGTTCGCGCAGGTCGCGCCCCCGGGTTTCTTGCCCGAACGCCGCGATCAGCGCCAAGGACAAGGCTGCCGGAAGCGCGATCAGCAGCGCCGCCGTTCCCAGGCCGGGAACCATCGCCAGCACGCTGAAGCCCTGCGCGATCAATCCCCCGAGCTTGCTGCAGCCGGCGACCCAGCCCGTTGCCCGCCCCCGTATCCTGAGCGGATAACTTTCTGCCGTATACGGCAGAAGAATGGAAATGACACCGCTGGAACCGACCATCAGCAATGCCACCGGAACAATCGGATCGGCAAGAAACGGCAGGCTGCCGATGCCCCGCAGCAGTATTGCCAGAAGACCGAGGGTGGTGATCGCAATCATGGTGACCAGCGACCACTTGGTGCTCCACACACCATACAGGTACGCCAACACGGCGATGGTGGGCGCGGCAATCACGCTCGATTTGGCGATGATCGTGCTGGCCAGCCCCATGCTGCGCCCTTCTGCAACCAGCGAACCGGGCAGCCACAGAAGTACGCCAAAATTGACCAGTCCCCAGGCCAAGGCGGCCAAGGTCAGCGCGGTGCCGGTACCGGGAGTGCCGCGGCCTGCCGGCAACAATGCTGCGCGGCTGGCCGGTACACCCGAGTCCCGCTGCATCGGGGCGACCATCACATCTCCGAATCGGGCCAAGGTGCTGTGTGCCTCGTCGCCGCGGCCCATCTGCTGCAGAAAGCGGGCGGACTCGGGAATAAACGGGCTGAGGCCGATCAGGATCAGACCGGTGGGCATATTCAGGAACCACATGATGCGCCAGCCGAAATGCGGCTGAAGCAGTGCCGACATCCCGCTGGCCGCCAGATATCCGCCGATCGCGCCCATGCCGCCGACCAGTACCAGGCACCAGCCGCGGTGCCTGCTCGGCATGATCTCCGCCAGCAGCGCATAGGCTACCGGCAGCATGCCTCCGGCCGCGGCCCCCATCAGAAAGCACATGGCGACATTCCAGCCGAATGACGGCATGGCCCCGCAAATTGAAGTGCCGACAAACATCACCGACGACAGCAGCATGGAAGCCCGGCGGCCATAAATATCCGCAAGCGCGCCCCAGACAAAGGAGCCGATCGTCGTGCCAGCAAGCGCCGACAACGGCAGCAAGGCTACGGTAGCCCGGTCGACTCCATACTCGACCCGCATGCCCGGCGTCACGAATCCGAGACTTGCGGGTTTCATGATGTCGATCACCAGGGCAACGGTAATCACGCTCATCAGCATCCAGTGCGGACTCCTGAGCGGGGCATCCTCCAGCGGCGCGAAGAACTCGCGTGGCGGCCTGACCTCAATCGATACAGGCAGCAGGCCGAAACCCGCGGCCATGACCCCCAGGACAATCAGCACCATGCCCCAGAGCATGCCGGCGTCCATCGGCATGCCGGCCAGGACGAAACCCGTGTTTCGGGCCATCCAGAACATCGGCAGATGCAGCACAACCCCGACCGTGACGACGGCGGAACCCAGCCAAAAGGCGAAGACGTTGCGGCGTTCCTTCAACATGAATCCGCCTGGCTTCATACCTCCCCCCTGAAGCACATAACCTTCGTGGCTGATCGAAGGCCGAACGGCGCGTCGATCAGTACAGCGTCCGCTTGCCATTCAGTCCGGTTTCATCCGGAACAACGCAGGTGGCCATCCCGCAGCTTCTCACACGCACAGCCCCTGCCGTTCATCCCGGTCGATGAGTTTTGGTTTTGGGCAGCAACGGCAGCCGCGTCATCCGCGCAGAGCCCGCTGTGGCAAGCGGAATCCAGGAAGCCATTGCCGCCGCCGCACAAATTCCCGCCCCGACACTGGTCACGGCCAATCGCAGTGCGCCCTCGAAACAAGCGGATAGAAGGGGGAGCCCGTGAGAATGATGATGTTCCAGTTCGGAATACATTTTGTTGCGCTCGCTCCATTCAAGTCCATGCAGGTCTGCGTTCACCTCAACGGCCCGCCGTGGTCCCGATATCACCGTAGAGGATGCCGCGTCCGTTGGTCCCCAGATAGACGCGTCCGAAAATGCGCGGGTCACCGGCGACCACATCGATCTGGGTGTAGCGGTGCGCGTCGTCGTTGAGGCGCAGCCACTTCTTGCCTTCATCGTCGGAGCGGAACACGCCCTCCACTCCCTTGACCTCACCGTAAAGGAATACCGCGGGATAGCTCGCGCCCGGCGCGGCCTTGCCGAAGCCGATGGCGTAGGCCGACTGTACGTCCGGTATCTGGCTGAAATTGGCGCCACCGTCAGTGCTGCGCAGCAGGGCATCGCCGGCCGGTACCCATAGGTCCGCCTCATGCCCGGGCACCGCGCGCATTCTCCCACCCCCCTCGGACAGGCGGCGCACCGGCGCGAAACTGGCGCCGCCGTCGGCGCTGTTGTAGATCACGCCGTTGCCGAGATCCTGTATGTAGAACCGCGCCGGGTTGACGCGGTCGGACAGGGGCAGCAGCCTGTCGCTCACCTGGAACAGCCCGCTGCTCTTGACCCAGCTCTTGCCGCCGTCGGCGCTGTAATACGGCGCGGACTTGGCGGGAATCCAGACGATGCGCGCGCCATCCGCCGCAATCGCGATCCGCCCGGCGCCGCTATTCTGCGTCGGCACGGTCGGCGGGGGGGCGGCGAAGGCGCTCCAGCTGGCACCGCCGTCGGCGGAATAGTAGCCATGCGCACCGTGGTCGGCGGTGCGGACCAGGTGATCCGGATCGTTCTCCGCGAAATCCAGACTCTGGTTGCTGGCGCCGAAGGGCATGAAATAAGCAGGGCCGGATACCTGCAAATCGTCGTGGCGGAAGCCGCCGATGTCGCCGATCGCGCTGAACAGCGGCGGCCCCTTGGGCGGGCTGGCCAGCTCCGTGATCGCCACTTCTTCCAGACCATCGTCGGAAAACGTCCACTCGGTGGGCGCGCCGCTGTCCGCCGCGGCGAGGTTACTGCTGCGCCAGATGCCGTAGCCGGTGACATAGATCGCATCGTTGGAATCGAACGGATTGATGGCGATCGCGCCGATCCAGTGGCCCATGACTTTCACCGCGCCGCCGCTGTAGGAATTGACCCAGGGCGTAGCGCTGCTGTCGTACTTTGCCTTCCCGCCCAGAGCGGTCCAGCTGTGGCCACCGTCGACGCTGCGGAAGATCTGGTCGCCGGCAACCCAGCGGTCCAACGTCGACACCAGCAGCGTACCGGGATGCCGGGGATCGAGCGCCAGGCCGGCATAGCCGAACTTGTCCTCACCGGCCGGGGCCACCGGCGTGATATTGCTCCACTGGGCGCTGGCGGTATCGTACTTCCACACCGCGCCGCTGCTCAGGCCATTGGGGCCGAGCGCGTCGCCATAGCTCAGGTAGAGGGTGCCGGCGGCATCGATCGCGCCATGATGCGGGATCAGGCCCGCGGGCTGGCCCGGCAGCGGCGACCAGCTGGCGCCGCCGTCGGTGCTGCGCAGCACGCCGGAGCCGTCGGTGCCGGCGTAAATGGTGGAGGTGGCCTGCCCCGCGCTGCCGCCGCGCCCGTCGAACAGCACGAAGGTCACGCCACTGGCCAGGAAAGCGCCGACGCGGCTCCAGCTCTTGGCGAAGTCGCTGCTCTGCCACAAACCGTCCTGGTTGGTGCCGAGCAGCAACACCGAGCCCTTGTGCGGGTCGACCTGCAGCCGCTCGCCGGTGGAGCGTCCGTCCGAGTTGCCGCCGAGCTTGAACGGTAGGGCAATCGCCTGCCAGGACTCGCCGCGGTCGTCGGAGCGGAGCAGCGCTGCCGCATGGGCCCAGGCCGGAAGGTACTGCCCCGTCGCGGCATACAGCAGCGCCGGATTGCCGGGATCGACGGCGAGGCTTTCCACGCCGCGCAGCTGCTCGGCCTCGTGGCCGAGGCCATCCAGCAGCGGCACCCAGCGCCGGCCGGAATCGTCCCAGCGGAACGCGCCGCCCACATCGGTGCGCAGGTAGACCAGGCCGCGCTCGGCCGGATGAAAGACAATGCCGGTGACGAAACCGCCGCCGTGAATCTGCACATTGGCCCAGCGGTAGTTCGATCCCGATTTGTTGCCGTCGGTCTTTGAAGACAAGCCGACGGACTGTGCCTTGGCACCTTCCCAGAAATTGCCCGCGGCGCCCTGGTCCGGCGACGGCGAGCTTGACCCCGCGCCCGGCGACGCCGCTACCGGCGCCCCGCCCTTCTGCGCCAGTGCCGGAATCGCCGCCCCGATCCCCGCCAGCAAAGGCGCGGCAACCAATAACCCTTTACGAATTTGCTTCCAAGGAATCAGCATGATAGCCGTCGAAGTTGCTTATCAGGTGGCGTCGTAAGTCGGACCAAGTGGCAGACTCTCCATATGCTTGTCCGGATGAACCCGGACACTGCACTCCGCGAAACACGGAGCACAGGCCGGTTCTATTGTTCACTGGCCGACAGTCAAGCCCTTAGAAAGATACGCGTGCGCTAATAGCAAGCCGTCGATCGCTGATGAACCAGCTACGGCCATGCTGTTGATCGCCCACCCCCATCACGGAACGGGGCATGGAATCGGTCAGATTGGCAGCTTCACCCACTATGGTTAAGTGCTTATTGACGGTATAGCCCAGAGAGCCATCGAGCTGACCGTAATGATCGGAGAACACCGGCAGCGCGTAGCTGTAGTTGACGCCGGTAAGGCTGTAGGTCGCCGTGCCGGTAGTGCCGTTGGCGGTGGTGACCATCAAATACTTGCTGCGCCAGTTCCACGCCAGGCGGCCGGACCAGGGTCCCTTGTCATACATGCCGATCAGATTGAAGCTGTATTTCGACAGCCCCTCCAACGGCAAGCCATGGATCGGATTGCTGTCCATGTCATAGGCGATCGCATCGGGCTGTTGGCTGTGGACATAGGTGAAGTTCGCGTTGATGCCGAGTCCGTCGAATGGGGCCGGCAGGAACGTGGCGTACTTCTGCGCACCCACCTCCGCGCCCGCCACCCTGGCCCTGGGCTCGTTGAATGGCGAGATGGTCGCAACAGTTTCGTTTTGAGTGCCCTGGTAGGCAGGATTGGTACTGGTGTTCGTCGGGAAGGTGATGGGAATGATTTGATTGAACAGGCCGGTATCGATGTGGTTGTGCAGATTCTTGTAGAACACGTCGAGGTGCGCCAGGCCGTCGCGCTCGCCGTACCACTCCAGGGAAATGTCGTAATTGCTGGAAGTCTCCGGCAACAGATTCGGGTTGCCGCCATTGGCGCCGGTGAAACCTGCGAACAGTCCATTCTGGCTAAATGCGCTGATCTGCGAATTGGGCTCGAGCTGGGTGAAGTTCGGACGGTTTAATCCCCTGGCCGCCGCAAAGCGCAGGTGCGTCTGCGGATTGAGCAGGAACTGGAAATTCAACGACGGCAGCGCATTGATCGTAACGGTGCCGCCGGAGGCCGGCTGTGAACCTCCGGCAAAATCAATTCCTTCTGGTGTACCCGTTGACGTGGTCCCTGTGGTACCCGGAAGCACAACATCCGTTTGATCGGGCAGCTGTACCGCACCGTGCGCGGTGTCTTCCGCATAGACCAATCGGACGCCGATATTGCCGTTCATCGGCAGGCCAAGGAAAGGCACCGACTTATCGGCAAAACGCATCATCACATAGGCTGCGGCAGTGCGCTCTAGCTCTTCACTATCGTTGTAAGGCTGGTAGGTGACGGCCTGGGTCGTATCCCCGGGAGCACCGAGCGTGCTATGCAGGAGCGATATATTGGCCGGATAATTCTTCACCAGAGAAGTCGATGCGAACCAGGCCTGCCCCGGCAGGTTGGCCTTGCCCTTCATGAAATTGTGGAAGGTCACCAGCTGGCTATAGCTTGACGGCGCATCGTTCAAATACTGAAATTCATAAGGATGGCCAGCGGTCGATGGCTGGTAGTACGCGAAATAGGTGGGAGTAAGCCCGGTCCAGTTGTAGTTCGACACATCGTCCAACTCGGTGCGGCGCGACAGGCGCACACCGGCCTGCACAGCCCGGACAAAGCCGCTGTCACTGACGTCGTAGGTGAGGTCGTTGTGCCAGGCGTATTCGGTGCCGGTGTGGTGCTCCAGATGGTCCATGGTGGCGTCCCATCCATACCCGCAGCCGGCCCCTTCGGGGCCGCCGTAACTGCAGCCGCTCTGCACCGGATCGGCGGAATCGTAGCCCGCGCCCTCGAAAGACACCGAGGGCAGCTTGCCGCGCAGATCGAGCGACATGGCCGGCGCAAACGACCATAGGAAGACATTGATGCTGGTCGTTCCCGCATGGGATCTGACCAGCTGCGCGTCGCTCTTGATGGTCAGCTTGTCAGTCGGAGTCCACTTCAGCCCAAGCGAGAAATCGTTGGTGGAGGAATTGCTCCAGGCGTAGCCCGTATCGGTTGAGAAGCCTAAGGCATCATAATTATTGGCTTGGTCCGTGCAGGCGTAACTGGTGTACTGCACGGGATTCGAGCAGGGCGTCGTCTGCAGCGACGATGCATAGAGCAGCGCGCCACTGGGACTGTAAAGGGCAGAGCTGCCTGGGGCCGGAAGTACCGAATTGCCGGGCGCCGCGTACACGCCCTGATTAAGTTGTTGGCTGACGTAATCAGAGCGGAAGAAGGTGCCATGGACTTCGGTATCGCTCGCCGGTTTCCACTGCAATGCGCCGTACACCCCGGTGCGCTTGCGCTCGTCGGTAGTGGTGCGCCAGTCGGCACCGCCCGGCACATAGACCTCCTCACCACCCGGAGTGCTGAAATCGGTACTGCTGTTCGGGTGCTGGGCAAAGTACGGCTCGACCTGAAGCGTGTCGAAGTGACTGACAATTGCCGAATAGGCCACATCGAACAGTGCGCCGATCTTGCCCACGGGCGTGAACCACTGATCGGCATACAGCAGCGAGGCCTCGGGGCGGGGCTGATGCGCATAGTCCCCGTAGTTGTACTTGGCCGTAAGGTTGAATTGCCGCGTCTTGTAGTCGAACGGCATATGGGTGCGCAGATCGATGGTGCCGCCAATGCCGCCCTCGATCAGATCGGCCGACTGGCTCTTGTAGACATCCACTCCGGCCACCAACTCCGGCGGCACGTCCTCGAAGCTCAATGCGCGGCCGCCGGTGACGCTGAAGCTATCCCTTCCATTCAGCGTGCTTTCGACCTCGTTCATGCCGCGGACCATCACGCCGTTGCCTTCCACCGCATAGTTATCCGGATCGCCCTGGACAAAGCGATTGATGGTGATGCCGGGAACGCGCTGCAGCGCTTCGCTCACACTGTTATCGGGCAGCTTGCCGATATCGTCGGAGACAATGGAGTCGCTGATCTTGTCGGCGTCCCTTTTGCGGTCGCGCGCCTTTTTCAGGGCAGCGCGCTGCCCGGTAACAATCACTCCATGCAGGTCTGTGGTAGCGCTGGCATCGGCGCTGGACTGGGTTGCCGGGGAGACAGCGTCGATAGTGGACTGCGCGACCATGACTTTTGGCGCGGCAGCCGGCTGGCTGGACGGCGCGGCACTCTTGTCCTGCTCGGTTTTCGCCGGCGCCGCCCCGGTCACGGCCTCCGTCGCGGACTGGGCGCGAACCGCAGGACTCAGGAATGCGGCCACTCCCACGGCCAGCGCGGTACGGCGCGCAACCCCCATAAAACGGTCATGCGCTTTCTCGCGACGCACCTTTTCGATGTTAACGCTCACTTTTTCTCTCCTCCCCACGCAAGGTTGTCGTGGCTGTAGTTTGTTGGCTACTGCGGTCTGGCCGAAGCCCCATTTGCCGGGGATTCGATGACTGCACACAGCCCTTTATGT
>Ga0302313_10001750_pt1 | contig 15958 bp, 10 predicted proteins | sample III_Palsa_N2_2_FD_200454 | JGI IMG/M metagenome (GOLD analysis project Ga0302313, IMG submission 200454) | Peat permafrost microbial communities from Stordalen Mire near Abisko, Sweden - III_Palsa_N2_2 | ecosystem: Environmental > Terrestrial > Soil > Palsa > Peat permafrost | place: Sweden...
TGTTGGCACGGGGCTGAAATCCTTCGGTGGTTATGTGCTCGGCAAGCCGACGGCTCAAGCTTTTACCGTGCCGGATTATCCCAAGCTGCTTCGCTTTATGGCCGACGGCTCGCTGCTCTCGCTGAGCGGGAGCAAGCGCGTCTCGGTCGTGTCGCGCAATCTGCCCGGTATGCAGCTGGAGATTGGTCGTGTGCTGCCGGACCAGCTGCAGCATCTGGTCAGTCTCAACCAAGGCACGTACAGCCATCCGGAGCTCATGTACGGTTTTAGCGAAGACCACATCGTCGAGCGCTTCGAACAGAAGCAGGCGTTTCCCAAGACTGACCCCGGCAAGGCCCATTACGAGGGCGTCGACCTTGGCCAATATCTAAAAGACGGCAAGCGCGGCGTCTTTCTGCTGCACTTGTCCGGCTACGACCCGGTGGCCGAGAAGAAAAAGTCGGCCGCGGCGGCAAAGGCAAAAGCGCGCGCGCTGGAAGGCACCGCGCAGGCGCCGGGCGGCGCACCGGCGGGCGACGCCAGCGCAGCCGGCGACGACAGCAGCGCTACGGCCGACAGCGCCGATCAGGCGAGCGGCGACGCTGACGACGGCGACGAATCCGCGGACGGTAGCGCCGACAGCGCGGCGATGCCGACCGACACGCGTCTGATCGTGGTGACCGATCTGGGCATGCTGGTGAAGCGTTCGCTCGACGGCAGCCAGGACGTTTTCGTGCAGTCGATCCGCACCGGCCAGCCGGTGGGGCAGGCCAGCGTTTCGGTGCTCGCGGTGAATGGGCAGACGCTCTACACGCAGGCCACCAGCGGCGATGGCACGGTGCACTTCCCCACGTTCAAGGGACTGGACCGTGAAAAGAAGCCGGTCATGTACGTGGTCAGGAAAGGCGACGATCTGTCCTTCCTGCCAATCGGCGGCGCCGATCGCCAGCTCGATTACTCGCGCTTCGACATCGGCGGCGAACAGAATGCGGTGAACCAGGGCCAGCTCTCCGGCTATCTGTTTTCCGATCGCGGCATCTATCGTCCGGGCGACCTGTTCCACATCGGCTTGATCGTGCGCGCGGCCAGCTGGACGCGCAGCGTGGCCGGCATCCCGCTGCAGGCCGAGGTGGTCGATCCACGCGGCGTCACCGTCAAGCAGATGCCGTTGACGATGGACGAGTCCGGATTCGGCGAGCTCGATTACACGCCGGCCGAAACGGCGCCGACCGGCACCTGGACGGTCAATCTTTATATCGTCAAGGACGGCAAGGCTGATGCGCAGATCGGCACGACCACGGTACAGGTGAAGGAATTCCTGCCCGACCGTATGAAGGTCAGCGCCAAGCTCTCCGAGCAGGTGCCGGAAGGCTGGGTCAAGCCTGACCAGCTCAAGGGCATCGTCGATGTGCAGAACCTGTTCGGCACGCCGGCGGCCGATCGCCGGGTAGAAGCCTCGCTGACCCTGCGTCCGGCGTGGCCGGCGTTCCACAGCTGGCCCGACTACCACTTCTACGACGTGCGCCGCGCCAAGGAGGGCTACGAGGAAAATCTGCAGGACGGCAAGACCGACGACAAAGGCCATGCCGAGTTCAATCTCGACCTGAAGAAATATGCCGACGCCACCTACCAGCTGTATTTCCTCAGCAAGGCCTACGAGGCCGAGGGCGGTCGCAGCGTGGCGGCCGCTGCACAGACACTGGTATCGCGCAACGACTGGCTGGTCGGTTACAAGGCGGTGGACAACCTCGACTACGTCAAGCGGGACAGCCCCCGGACGGTGCATCTGGTGGCGATCAATCCACAGGCAAAAGCTTTTGCACTTAGCGACCTAAAGGCACAGCTGATCGAGCGGCGGTTTGTCTCCGTGCTGACCAAGCAGGATTCGGGCGTTTACAAATACGACTCCAAGCTGAAGGAAATCGCGATCAGCGAGCAGCCGCTGGCGATTCCCGCGGCCGGTCTCGACTACGCGCTGCCCACCGACAAGCCCGGCAATTACGCGCTGGTGATCCGTCGCGCCGCCGATCGTACCGAAGTGAATCGCGTCGAGTACTCGGTGGCCGGCGACGCCAACATCTCGCGCTCGCTCGATCGCAACGCCGAACTGCAGCTCAATCTCAGCAAGCAGGATTACGCCCAGGGCGAGCCGGTGGAAATCGCCATCCGCGCGCCGTATGCCGGCAGCGGCCTGATCACCATCGAGCGCGACAAGGTCTACGCCCACGCGTGGTTCCACGCCGATACCACCAGCTCGGTGCAGCACATCACGGTGCCGGCGGATTTCGAGGGCAACGGCTATATCAACGTGCAGTACATCCGCGATCCGTCCTCGGATGAGGTATTCATGAGCCCGCTGAGCTACGGCGTGGTGCCGTTCTCGGTGAACTTGGACGCGCGGCGCAATCCGATCACGGTAGACTCGCCGGCGCTGGTCAAGCCTGGTCAGACGCTGACGCTCAAGCTGCATTCGACCCAGCCGACCAAGGCCGTGGTGTTTGCGGTGGACGAGGGCATCCTGCAGGTCGCGCGTTACAAGCTCGGCGACCCGCTAAAGTTCTTCTTCCGCAAGCGCATGCTGCAGGTCGGCACGTCGCAGATTCTCGACCTGATCTTGCCGGACTTCGAGAAACTGATGGCGATGGCCGCACCGGGCGGCGATGCCGACGGCGCGATCGGGCGCCAGCTCAACCCGTTCAAGCGCAAGCGCGACAAACCGGTGGTGTTCTGGTCCGGCATTGTCGACGTCGACGGCGAAAAGGATTTCAGTTACACGGTGCCCGATTACTTCAACGGCAAGCTGCGCGTGATGGCGGTATCCGTGTCGCCCGACCGCATCGGCACGTTCGAAGGCGCAACCACGGTACGCGGCGACTTCGTGCTGTCGCCCAACGTGCCCACCACGCTGGCGCCCGGCGACGAGGCTGAGGTCAGCGTCGGTGTGGCCAACAATCTCACCGGCCTCAACGGCAAGCAGGTGCCGGTGGCGGTGACGCTGAAGACCGGACCGCAGCTGCAGGTGGTCGGCAATGCCACGCAGAGCCTGACCCTGGGCGAAATGCGCGAAGGCGTGGCGATTTTCCACGTCAAGGCTACTCGCACGCTGGGCTCGGGCAATCTCGCCTTCAGCGCCGGCTACGGCGACAAGTCGGCCAGGCAGAGCGTGGACCTTTCGGTGCGGCCCGCCTCGGCGTATCGCACCCAGGTCGACGTTGGCCTGGTCGATGCGCACAGCAAGGTGGAGCTGCCCGATCTGCGCAAACTTTACGACGCCTACGCCTCGCGCGACGCGGCGATCTCGACCCTGCCGGTCGTGCTGGCCGAGGGCCTGACCAGCTATCTGGTGAACTACCAGAACTACTGCAGCGAGCAGCTGATCAGCGCGGCGATGCCGCGGCTGGTGGTCGCAAAATGGCCGGTGGTACCGGTTTTCGCCCACGTCCTGCAACCGGCGTTCAGCGAGAAGAAGATCAGCAACGACGAGGCGCTGGCCCAGTTTCTCGATGCGCTGCATTCGCGTCAGAACGGGCAGGGCGGCTTCGGCGTGTGGTCGGCTACGCCTGACTCCGAGCCGTTCGTGTCCGCGTATGCGATGCATTTCCTGCTTGAGGCGCAAGACCGCGGCGTGACCGTGCCGGCTGACATGCTCGACGCCGGCAACAAGTATCTGCATCAACTGGCGGCGGATGAGAGCCTCGATTCGCTCGATGCCCTGCGTCAGCGCGCTTATGCGGTGTATCTGCTGACCCGCCAGGGCAACGTCACCACCAACGATCTGGCGGCGGTGCAGAAGCGTCTGCAGGAAGCGTTTCCGAATGACTGGAAGAGCGATCTTGCGGCGGCATGGCTGGCAGCGTCATACGAAATGCTCAAGCAGGACAAGGAAGCCAATCAGCTGATTGCCGGTCCGCAGAAAGCGCTGGAGCGCAAGCTGGACAAGGACGCTTACGTCTACCAGTACTACTACGATCCGCTCACCCGCGACGCCAGCGTGCTGTACCTGCTGTCGAAGTATTTCCCCGATCGGGCCAAGGCGCTGTCACCGCAGGTGATGGAAAACATTACCTGGCCGTTGGCGCATAACCGCTTCAATACGCTGTCGTCGGCGATGACGATCCTGGCCATGGACGCGTATGCCACGCAGAGCGCGGGCGAGCTCGACAAACTGGCCATTGACGAGGTGCATGGGGACGGTACGGTCAAGTCGATCGCGGCTATTCAAGGCAATCTGCTGCAGGCCGGAAGCTGGACCGCGGCGGCGGCTAAGCTGCGCTTCTCCAACGGCAGCAGCCTGCCGGCGTGGCATGTCGCCAGCCAGGGCGGCTACGACACGGACGCGCCAAGCAAGGCGATCAAGGACGGCATGGAAATCGTGCGTGACTACACCGACAGCCAGGGCAAGCCGCTCGATCAGATCAGCGTGGGCGAAGAAATAGACGTCCATATCAAGATCCGCGCGACCGGTAGCGACGGCGTCGGCCATGTCGCCATCGTGGATCTGCTGCCGGGTGGCTTCGAGCCGGTGATCGATCCGCCGCCGCCGGTCACCGACCAGCAGGCATCCGATACGAATAGCGAAGCCGATCAAGGCGGCGACAGCGAAGTGAAGCCGACGGCGTTCCGTTCACCGGTCGGACTGTCCAGTTCGACCTGGCGGCCGGAGTACGCGGATATACGCGAGGATCGCGTGGTGATTTACGGCACGGCCACGCCGGACGTGCGCGAGTTCGTCTATCGCATCAAGGCCAGCAATGCGGGCAAGTTCATCGTGCCGCCGGCCTATGGCGAATCGATGTACGACCGCAGCGTGCAGGCACGTTCGCCCGGTGGCGGCGTGCTGACCGTGGTGAGCAAGTCGCCGTGAGTTTGAACGTTTCGCCCGGTGCCCGACGCTGAAGTGTTCGGGATCGGGCGAAACGCCGACGCCATTTATGAAGAAAGGGCCTCCTATCCATGTCATCGGCCAGCTCGTTCGCTGGCTGATTGGCCGGCAGAACTGGCTGGTTGGCTTCGCGCTGATCGCCCTCGTGCTGATCGGCTGCCGGCTCTGGCCACACCCGCGTCTGCGCGACTGGCTGCCGTCCTCCACGGCGGTCTACGACGATCACGATCGCTTGATGCGGCTGACCCTGGCCAGCGATGACCGCTATCGACTATGGGTGCCGTTGCATGACATCTCGCCGCAGCTGAAAGATGCCGTGCTGCTGCACGAGGATCGCTGGTTCTACTGGCATGCCGGCTTCAACCCTTACGGACTGGCGCGCGGCGCATGGGTGACCTACGTGCGCCACGGCGATCCGCAGGGCGGTTCGACGCTCACCATGCAGTTGGCCCGGCTTCTGTGGAAACTCAATACGCGTTCGCCGCTGGGCAAGCTCAAGCAGGTGGTGCGTGCCGTGCAACTGGAGCTTTTCTATTCGAAGCAGCAGATTCTCGAGGCTTATCTCAACGACGCGCCGTACGGCCGCAACGTCGAAGGCGTCGGCGCGGCGAGTCTGGCCTACTTCAATAAATCGGCGGCCGAACTGAGTTTGCCGGAGGCGCTGACGCTGGCCGTCATTCCGCAGGATCCGACGCGCCGACTGCAGGGCACGCCACCCGCGGCGGATGCGAACGGCACCGACAACGTGATCAATCCCCAGCTGGCCGCGTCGCGCAATCGCCTGTATGCCCGCTGGTTGCACGGCCATCCTAATGACGCCTCGCTGAAACCGCTGTTCGCGCTGCCGCTGAATCTGCGTCCTCTCTCGCAGCTGCCGTTCGAAGCGCCGCAGGCGGTGGAGCAGGTGCTGGTAGCGCGGCAGATTGCCGGCGGTGGCGATAGCTCCCGCGTCGGGACCACGATCGACCTGGATATCCAGCACAGCCTGGAGCGGCAGATCACCCAGTACGTGGCGCGCAACCAGTCGCGCGGCATCCGCAATGCGGCAGCGCTGCTGATCGATACGCGCGACATGGGCATCAAGGCGATGGTGGGGTCGGCCAATTATTTCGACCGCTCGATTCAGGGTCAGGTCAACGGCACGCTGGCCAAGCGTTCACCGGGCTCGACTCTCAAGCCCTTCATCTATGCGCTGGGCTTCGATCAAGGCGTACTGCATCCGCAGACCGTGCTGCGCGATGTGCCAAGCTCGTTCGGACCGTATACGCCGGAAAACTTCGACGGCCATTTTCTTGGTCCGATCACGGCAACCGACGCCCTGATCCGCAGCCGCAATATTCCCGCCGTATGGGTCGCCGCGCAGCTGAAGCAGCCAGACCTCTATACGTTTCTGCACGATGCGGGTATTGGCCGCATGGCCAGCGAAAAGCACTATGGCCTCGCCCTCGTGTTGGGCGGCGGTGAGGTGACGATGCAGGAACTGGGCGGCCTTTACGCGATGCTGGCCAATCGCGGCGAGCTAAAACCGCTGCGCTTGAACAGCAGCGATCCGCAGGTGGACGGCACGCGCCTGCTCAGCGACGAGGCGAGCTTTATGGTGATGGATATGCTGCGGCAAAATCCACGTCCTGATGAAACCAGTGGTGCACAGCCGTCGTCCCTGCCGGTGTACTGGAAGACCGGTACCTCCTGGGCGTTCCGCGACGCCTGGACCGCCGGCAGCTTCGGCCCGTACGTGCTGGTCGTGTGGATAGGCAATTTCGACAGCACGGGCAATCCGGCGTTTGTCGGCGCGGAGGCGGCGGCCCCGCTGTTTTTTCAGATCATCGACGCGCTGCGCGCTGAGCGCCAGCAAATGGTGGAACCGGTTTGGCACATGCCGGCCCATCTCAAGCGCGTGCAGATCTGCCTGGCTAGCGGCGATCTGCCGAACCAGTGGTGCCCGCAGAAAGGGATGACCTGGTTTATTCCCGGCAAGTCGCCGATCCGCGTAAGCAACGTGCATCGGCCGGTGGTCATCGACGACGCGACGGGCCAACCCGCGTGTCCGCCCTACGACGGCAAGCGCACGCATGTCGAGGTTTACGAATTCTGGCCGTCCGACCTGCAGCAGGTGTTCGCCCAAGCCGGCATCCCTCGGCGCAAGCCGCCGCAGAACCCCGAATGCACCAACGCGGGTGCCACCGCTGGCGACCCTCCGCAGATAACGTCCCCTCTGCGTGGCAGCACTTACGCGATGCGCCTCAATGGTCGGGGACAGGAGCGCATCGCCTTTACCGCCACCACGGACGCGGACGTCCATGTGCTGTACTGGTTCGTCAACGACGCCTTCGTCGGCCGCAGCGGCCCAGGCGAATCCTTGCTATGGCAGCCGCAGACCGCGGGCAGCTTCAACGTGCGCGTGGTCGATGATCACGGTCGCAGCGATCAGCGGCCGCTCGGTGTGAGCCTGGTGGAATAGGTAAAGTTGCAGCCTGCGTTATGCTCGTGCTTTACGTTGGCTCATCCGATCGTGACGCAAGCGCCTGCCTCTTCGTATTACCGTGCCACGGCGACGCGTTACGACGCGTATGCGCCGTTGGTAGGCACGACGCACGCGCGCGTCGCGATTGTCGGCGGCGGTTACGCCGGCTTGAATACGGCACTGGGATTGGCCGAGCGGGGCGTGCGCGACGTGGTGCTGCTGGAGCGCGAACACATCGGCTTCGGCGCGTCCGGTCGTAACGGTGGTTTCGTGTTTGGCGGGTACTCGCTGGGTGAGCAGGCGCTGCTCGACCAGCTGGGTCCGACTCACGCGCGAACCCTATTCGATCTCACGACAGACGCAGTTCAATTGATACGCCGGCGCGTCGTCGACTACGCCATTGCCTGCGATATGGTCGACGAGGGCGTGATCTGGGCCAACTGGTTTCGCGATCCCACGGTGTTGCGCCGGCGCCAGCAGCTGCTGGCTGAGCATTACGATTCCTCGTGGCAGTGGCTGCCGCAGGATCAGCTGCGCGAGCGCGTGCGCAGCGACCGTTACCACGACGGCTTATACGAGCGTGACGCGCTGCATCTGCACCCGCTCAACTACGCGATCGGTCTGGCGGCTGCCGCGAGCGGGCAGGGCGCGCGTGTCCATGAAGACAGCGGCGTCATCGGTCTTGCCCGCGAAGGGGCGCAGTGGCGTCTGCGTACCAAGCAGGGCGATGTGCTGGCCGATCAGGTCGTGCTGGCCTGTGGCGGCTACCTCGCCGGGCTGCAGTCGACGATCGACGACGCCATTCTGCCGATAGCTACCTACGTGATGGTGACTGAGCCGCTGGGTGCGCGCATGGACGACTGCCTGCGCACGCGCGCCGCCGTCTACGACACGCGTTTTGCATTCGATTACTACCGGGCGCTGCCCGATACGCGGCTGCTGTGGGGCGGCAGGATCTCCGTACGCCATCGTTCGCCGCAGGCGGTGAAGCAGTTGTTGACACAGGATATGCTGCGTGTTTTTCCGCAGTTGCAGGGCGTTAAAGTCGAGTATGCCTGGTCAGGCTTGATGAGCTATGCACGTCACCAGATGCCGCAGATCGGTGGCCGTGGTGACGGCCTATGGTGGGCGCAGGCGTTCGGTGGTCATGGTCTGGCGCCCACGTGTGCCGCGGGTGAATTGCTCGCCTCGGCGATCGCAGTGGGCGACGATCGCTGGACCCAGTTTGCGGACTACGGTTTGCAGCGCACGTATCGACCGTTCGGTTATCTTGGGGCGCAGGCAAGCTATTGGTGGCAGCAGGGTAAAGATTGGTGGAAGTCGGTTCGAGAAACGTAAGGGAAGAACATGAGCGAAGAAAATCACGCGGCGCCGGAAGCAATCAGCTGGGCCGATTTTGAAAAAGTGCGTATCGTCGCCGGTACCGTCGTTCGCGTCGAACCGTTTCCCGAGGCGCGCAAACCGGCGTGGAAGGTATGGGCGGATTTCGGCCCCTACGGTGAGAAGAAAACCAGTGCCCAGATCGTCGCGCTTTACAAGGCCGAGGACTTGGTCGGCCGTCAGATCGTGGGCGTGATCAACTTTCCCGAAAAGCAGATCGGGCCCTTCCGCTCGCAGTTTTTGCTCACGGGTTTCCATACCGACGAAGGCGTGGTGCTGACGTCGGTCGAGCGTCAGGTACCGAACGGAACCAGGCTGGCCTGAGCGTCCGTCAGGCCGCTTTCTTTTGATTGTCGAGCCAAACTTCGAGCCCCTGCGCGTTCAGTTCGATATCCATGCCGATGATGTCGACAAGTGCCTGCTTGTCGTGCGACCAACCGTGCGCGTTAGCGCGTCCTAAATACAGGCCGGTCAGCAGGTCTTTCAATATGTCATGCCGATCGGAGGTTTTTTCGGCCGAGTACCCCAGCTCGACCATTGCGTCGATCTGCACATGGAGGTCGGCGGCCAGGCGATCGATGTCTTCGACGCGGCCATAATGGGTGAGATACATCGCGGCGGGCTTGAGGGCGACCAGCCGATCGATCGATGCATGAAGCTCCGTCTGATCGAACTGCACGGGGGAGGTTGTCGGCACGATGAACGGACGTCCATCCTGGTCGAACTCGCGATACGACAATCCGAACACGTCGCCGGTGAAACACACGTTGGCGCGCGAATCGTAGATCGTGTTGTGGTGCTTGGCATGTCCTGGCGTATCCAGGCAGAGCAGCGGTCGTCCGGCAAGATCGACGACGTACTCGTCGGTGGCTTCGATCACGCGCTCGGCCGGTATCGGACGCAGTTGGCCATACGTTTCTTCCATCACCGCCTCGCCATAGACGGCGCTGGCACCGGCCCACAACTTGGATGGGTCGATCATGTGGCGGGCGCCACGCGGATGCACCACGAGTTTGGCGTTAGGCAACTGCGCGATCAGCTCGCCCGCGCCGCCGGCGTGGTCCAGATGCACGTGCGTGAGGATCAGCCAATCGACGTTGGCCGGCGTGAGCCCAGCCCGGTCCAAAGCGGTAAGCATGCGCGGTACGGCGTAGTTGGTGCCGCAGTCGATAAAGGCACCGCGACCGTTTTCGATAATCAGATAGGCAGCGTCAAACTGCGGCCGAACAAAGCCCGTGTCGATGGTATAAATGCCCTGACTAGCTGTCATGCGTTTTCTCGCTCGATGTCTCATTGAACGGGAAGCGTAACAAAACCTTTGGCAACGAAACGTTGATGCACTTATTCGGCACCTATTTCGCCGTGTAAGGAACCACCGCACAAAGTGCGTTAGGCTGCAGGCAGGTCATCGCCAAGCCGAGGCAAGATCGATGTGTGGAATGTTTGCTGTCGCACTGCTGCTGCCCGCCTTGTGTCAGGCACCTAGGCTGGCGACTCCGCAGTGCTATCGTTACAGGTTATCTGTACAGATCACGGGCTTATTTCGATCCGCCGCTACTACCGAGCTGCGCGAGTCGCCGGAAATGCACGGTGCCTGAGCCTGACGTCATGCCATGCGTCAACTGAGCTTTCGACTTCGGTTGGGCCTGCTATTTGTCGCCACGCTGGTGATCGTGCAGGTACTCACCGCTGGGCTCATCTACCAGGTCACGCGACATGCGCTGTTAACCGAGGGTGAGCATCAGCTGACGGAAAACGCCGCTGCATTCGTCTCGCAGATGGATGACGTGTCAGCACGCGTTGCAGCCAATGTCGAGGTTATCTCACAGGATTACGCGCTGCGCTCGGCGATCGCCGAGAGCGACCACGCCACCGTGCTGTCGATGCTGCGCAACCATGGGCGCCGCGTAGGTGCGGCGCGCATGTTCTGGATTGGCCTGGACGGAAGCGTTCTGGCCGATACGGATGCCGCCGCGGATTCGTCGTCCCAGCATTTTCAGTTTCCTGACCTGATAAAAAGCGCCTATGTCTCCCACACGGCGGCCGTAGTGGGCATGGAGGGAAAGGCTTACTGGATGGTGGTAGTACCGATCTACGCGCCGCAGTCGGTAGGGCTGGTCGCAGTGAGTATTCCATTGGACAGCGCACTGCTCAGTCATCTGCAAAAGCTGTCTTCGCTGCCGCGGGATGTCGAGCTCGCGGCGCAGTTTGCGCCTGGCCACTGGTCGGTCGTTGCGCGCGGTGACGGAGAGACGAATCTTCTCGGCAGCATTGCCCCGCTTGGCGATGATCTGCCTTGGAAGCCGACACAGGCAAGCGTCCAAGGCATCCCATACCTCGTGATGGCGCAGCGGTTGAAGCAGCCGATCAACACGGTACCCGTCGTTGCCATACTCGGCTACTCGCTCGCGGACGCGATGCGGCCGTTCCACTCCTCGGCCATGGCTGGGCTGGTTCTGTTGAGTTTGGGTCTGGTTCTGGGTCTGCTTGTGGCGTGGCTGGTAGCGCGCAGCGTGTCGCGACCGATCGAGATTCTCGCGGCCGCGGTCAAGCGTATCGAGCTTGGTGACTATCGCCCGCCCGGCAACGTTCAGAGGCTGGACGAGATCGGCCAGCTGGCGATTGCCTTCGGTACCATGACCGATGCGGTACGCCAGCGCGAAGATCGCATCCGGCATCAGGCCATGCATGATCCGGTAACCAGTCTTCCGACGCGCATGGCAGCAGAAGACACGATCAATCGATCGATCACCCGCAATGAATGTGTTGAGGGTGCGTTGCTGATGATTGGCATCACTCGCGTGCCCGACATCATCAAGACCATGGGCCACGCGCTCTGTGATCGATTGATGCGCGATGCCGGTGAACGCATTCGCGAGATTTCTGACAGCGCGTATATCGCCCGCGTGACGGACACTCAGTTCATGGCATGGTTGCCGACGGCGGACAGACAGGTATCGACGGCGGCAGCGCTGAAAGTCCTGGATGCTCTGCATGCGCCGTATCAGGAAAAAGATGTGGCTATCGATCGGCTGCCCGCCATCGGCATTGCCATGTATCCGCGCGACGGCAACCGCGCGGGCATGCTTTTGCGTCATGCCGAGGTTGCCCAGTTCACCGCCAGTGGATCGTCCACCGCGGTGAGCTTTTATGACGCTTCGACCGATCCGCATCGCCCCGAGCGGCTGTCACTGATGGGTGATCTGCGCGACGCGCTGGATCACAACAAGCTGTCGCTGCATTACCAGCCGAGGCTCGCGCTAGCCACCCATGTCGTTGACGGAGCCGAAGCGCTGGTGCGCTGGAACCATCCGGCGCTTGGCGAAGTGGCTCCGGACGCGTTTATCGGGATGGCGGAAGATACCGGGAATATCCATCGGGTGACGCGCTGGGCGTTGACCACCGCGCTGGCTCAGGCAAAACGCTGGAGCGAGCAGGGTCGCCATCTGCAGATAGCTGTGAACCTTTCGACGCGGGATCTTGACGATGCCGATCTGCCGGAAAAAATCATCACCATGCTAGCTAACCAAGGGCTTCCTTCGTATTGCCTGACGGTCGAAGTCACCGAACACGCGGTCATTGATAAGCACGATCTGGCTATTCGCATCCTGCGTCGCCTTGCCGATCACGGCATCGGCGTGGCCATCGACGATTTCGGGGTAGGGCAGTCGACCTTTGCCTACCTGCGGCATCTGCCGGTCAGCGAACTGAAGATCGATCAACTTTTCATCAAACACCTCGCCACCGAGCGCAACGATCAGATCATCGTGCGCTCGATCGTCGATCTCAGCCACCGACTTGGCTATCACGTTACTGCCGAAGGCGTGGAAGACAAATGGAGCCTTGATTACCTCGCCTCCATCGGCTGCGACCACGCACAGGGCTTCTATATCGCACGAGCGTTGTCGTCGAGCGATTTCGCTTCTTTCGTCGACACCTATAGCGACCGCAACCGCGCCAACGTGGGCAGCCGCTTCTCACGTTAGCGGTGTGCCTGGTCGGGCAAAGTCAGGCCGAAGCGTCGACCAGCACCAGTTCGGTATCTTCCAACGCCTTCAGTCGAAGCAGGGGCTCCTGCTGGATGGCAGCACCGTCGCGCGTGAGCAGGGTGACGCCGTTGAGTTCCACCGAGCCTTTGGACGGCACCAGATAAGCGTAGCGGTTTTCCGCCAAGGCATATTCGACCGACTCTCCGGCTTTCAGCGTTGCGCCAAGTACACGGGCATTCGTGCGCAGTGGCAGCGCGTCGGTGTCTTCCGCAAACCCGCTGGCCAGCGGCACGAAGCGACCGGAACGGTCACCGGTTGGAAACGGTTTGGCACCCCATGAGGGCGGCTGCCCACGCTCGTCGGGGATGATCCAGATCTGAAAAATGCGGGTGGTTTCCGACTCGAGGTTGTATTCACTGTGCGTGATGCCGGTACCGGCACTCATCACTTGTACGTCGCCGGCTTCGGTGCGGCCCGCATTGCCAAGGTTGTCGCGATGCGTAATGGCGCCTTCGCGCACGTAGGTAATGATCTCCATATCGCCATGCGAATGCGGTGGAAAGCCGGTCTGCGGAGCAATCGTGTCGTCGTTCCACACCCGCAGAGCGCCCCAGCCCATACGCTTGGCGTTGTTGTAGCTGGCGAACGAAAAATGATGCTTGGCATCGAGCCAGCCGTGGTTCGCACCACCCAGGCTCTCGAACGGTCTGCGTTCAATCACGACATATCTCCCGATAAGTGTTTCGCGCCCGGATCGGCGCCTGCGACAAAGGTAGGGCCAAATACCATGCGCTTAAATGCGCAGCAAGGAAACGGACTGTCGCCAGATTGACTGGGTTCGACATGGAATTGCCCGCCGGTAACGGCGGTTAAACCTTCACGGTGACCGACTCAGCAGCGGCGTAACGACGTGTTCCAGCCGTTCGGCCGTCCATACCGGATTGCTGTCCTTCCAGCCGTCGTCGACGAGATTGCCGCTGCGATCGATGGTGAAACTCACCGGCAAATGCCAGATGCGGCCGTAGCCTGGCAAGTGCGGATCGCCCAGCAGGCCCACCGGAAAACTCAAGTTCCGTGAAATCGTGCGCACCTGGTCCAGCTCGTCGGGGGTGTCGAGACTGAAACCGAGAATGACCAAGCCATCGCCGGCATGCTGCTGCGCGTAACGGGAAAGCAGCGGCAGCTCTTCACGACATGGACCACACCAGGTGGCCCAGAAAGTCACGATAACCACCTTTCCCTTCAGGTCCTGTGTAGCGATCGACTTGCCGTCGAGCCTAGTCAGCCGGATCGGCGGAGCGGGCTGACCCACGATAAGGCTGTTGGCGCTCGCCGCCGTTGAAAAGAGCAGAGCAAATACCATTGCGATCAGGCAGCGCGAGATGACGATTCGCACGCTGCGTGCTGGTCGGGCTGGTGGGTTGCTGTAGCTGCGCATGACGTCTCGGGATAATAGCCGCCTGAGAAATACAGGCGGCGGCTTGGGATGACCCATCTTCACAACGCCATGCTGACCCCAACCGTACCGGTCCATCCCGGAAACAGCTGATAGCCGGCCAGATGGCTGTAAACCGGCACCTGCACGAAGGCATACATCTGCAGCTTTTTGGTAATGCTGGCGCTGATGCCGGGGCTCAGATACGCCACGGTGCCTTCGGTATCGGGCTGATCGGCGAAGGCGCCCTGGTCGGCGCTCTTGTGCAGCAGGTTGAGTTGCAGCTGCGGCACCCAGTCCGCGTGTGCCTCGTAGCGTACGCCGATGCTCATCGTGGCCAGATTGCCGGGGCGGTAATTGGCGCCCGCTGCGCTCATCCGTTCCGAGACCGCCGCCTGGAACTGGCCGTTGACGAAGCCATCGAAGTTCTGGCTGATCGGCTGGAAGTAGTAGGCGCCCACGATAAGGTCGGTGCTGCCGGTGCCCGCCTGCAGACTCGAATCCAGCGCCTGGCCGGCGCCCGGCCCATTCTTGAACAGTACCGGCGTGCCAACGAAAGTACCGTCCTCGGTTTCCCCGCCGTAGTTGCCAGTGGGCAATTTGACGCCGAGCTGCACGCCGAGATTGTGCGTCGGCAGAAAGCCCTGATAGCTGGCCAGCAGCTTGATGTCGCCAAGGCTGGACACGCTGGTGTTGCTGAGCTGGTCCGGCGCGCTTTCGGCCGGTGTGTACGGCTGCAGCTGGGTGCCGTAGGTATCGTGATCGCGCTTCACGTAGGGAACCAGCAGGCTGATGCCCCAGTCGGCGTTGAAGCGATAGGCGGCGGTGAAATTGAGGTACTGGTTGGTGGTGCCGTGTTCGATCTCGCCCCCGCCCAGGGACGGGTCAGACGGCCGATTGACCACTTGCTCTGGGCTGGCACCGCTGCCGCCGCTGCGCAGTTCGTCCTGATCGATAGTGGTGTAGTCCACGTTGAAACGCCAGCCCGATTGGGCGGAATAGCCCGTCGCGGCATCGGTGCTGAGCGTACAGCCGCAGGTGGCGCAGGCCTGGGCCGCCATCGGCAGCAGTGATAACAGCAGCGCCGCCGGAAATGACTTTGTTGCCTTGGAACACGATGAGAAATGCATGAGAGGAAATCCTTGGCGGCACGGCGCTGAGGCCACGCATCAATGAGGGTTTCGGCACAACGCGGCAGCAGGTCGCAAGCGCGATCGCGCCTGCGACTCTGCAGCCTGGATGGATGGCATGCCGAACGTGATTAAAGCGACGCTCTCGTCGTCGATCGGACGGAAGCAGCGCCGAGGTCAACAACCGTCAAACGAGCGACGGCGGTCCTCGGGGAGCGGCGCTCAGGATCCGCGGAAGCGGACCGGCAGGAATGGCCTGCTCGAACAGCGTCTGCGCTGGAAGCAGCAGCGGCGGCAGCGCGAGGCTAACGTCACCTAAAGCCAGCGGACTGTGGCAAAACAGGCTGCAGTAGCCGCATTTGTCCAGCGGCAAGGTCGGTTCCGCAGGGCTGTTCGGATGATGGTCGCTGAGCCCGTGCGGCGTGCACCAGCTGCCCATGTCCATCGACATGGTATGGCTGGGCAGCATCCGCGAAACCACGGGCATGCCAACCGTGAGCCACATGGCGAAGAGAGCCAGCCATGCCACCCATGTCTGCCGCCGTGCTTTTCGCAATCCCGCCATCCCCGTCCCATACGCTAGTCAATCAAGCCGGCATAGGATCGCACATTTCTTTTACGGCCCGGCTTCAGCGATACGCGACATAGCGCCCCATCGTGAGGCGCGGCTTATCCGGCAAAAATCCGGTTGTGTGGACT
>Ga0302313_10001751_pt1 | contig 15956 bp, 10 predicted proteins | sample III_Palsa_N2_2_FD_200454 | JGI IMG/M metagenome (GOLD analysis project Ga0302313, IMG submission 200454) | Peat permafrost microbial communities from Stordalen Mire near Abisko, Sweden - III_Palsa_N2_2 | ecosystem: Environmental > Terrestrial > Soil > Palsa > Peat permafrost | place: Sweden...
GATCCCACGCGTCGATAGTCAACATGCTGTCCTCATGGCACGCGTCCATTCGATTGCGGTGCATGGTGATTTTCGCCGACCAACCCCCATCGGAAACATAGTCGTCGCCGACGACCAGGGGAGCCGTGTGCTTGGGCGGTCCATCCTGAATTAGCGGAAAAACATGTTTCGCGGCCACCGTGTAACGGCACGGGTATCCGCCGAACTGCACTTGGGTAGCGTTCCCGTTGCTAACCAAGGCGTCCAGCCATTTTTTGCCGCCCACGCTCGACTCCCAGGTAGCCAAAATGGCCGACTTGTCGACCTCGTGGTCGAGCTCCTGTGGTGTCTGCGACGAGATGACGATCCACCAGCCAAGCATGAGTATTTTCTCCAAGTAGAAACACGAGCCCTAGTCTGCCGGATCACTTTACACAGAATTTTATCAACAGCATCAAACCTACAGTGGTCAACGAAGGTGGTGCTTAAGCCACTTTTTTTGCACAGCGCACGGTTTTTCATTTCATAGCGCGGTGCGGCGCATCCATGTCGTGATTAACTCTCGCATCGAGGCTGGCACGCGCACAGTGTCCATGGCATCAGACAGGTAAAGTTCGTTCCCTTGCGTTTCCAATGTCCACTTACCTATTTCTAAGCGTTTGGCCGAAAATCCGAACGCCTTGGCTACCGTTTTTTGCAACACAGTCATGGGTGCACGCTCCAAGCCAGTGGCTTCAATCTTAGCCAAAAGCAGTGCCAAATCTCGAACTGTGCGTGGTGGCCCGCTCTTTCGTGAAGGCGGTGCCGGCATTTCGATGTCCCAGCTCAGTTCCGTTCTGCAAAACGCGATCCAGCGGAACAGGCTCGCCCTCGCACCCTGGTGTTTGCGCAGGAATCGTTGCAGTTGATCTTCGCGGCAAGGTCGATTTTCTTCGAGCCCTTCGGCTCGGCATAGCTGGCTCGCTGCCGTGAGGTAAAGACGCATCGTTCGCGATGCCATTTTTTTTTCATCGAGCCAGTCCACGTAGCGCTTTAAGAGAGGCCCGCATGGCTCACGACGTAAGGCAATCAACTTCTCGGCGATTCGGGATCGCTCCACCTGCTCTTGCTTCGTGACCTCGTCCAACGCGACGCCCACGTGCCCTCTCAAAAATCGAACGGGAAGGACATGCTTTCGTAGCTCGGCAACACTAAAGTGCTGTAGCAGCCCATCGCCTTGTAACGCCTGCGCCCGATCGACTGCCGAATCCAAGCGTGCGAAGAAGTGGAAGTGGGTAGCGAACGTCTTAGCAAGGTTCGGCTTGTCGGGCTTTTCAAGAAGCAACCACTCTCCAAATGCGGTGTAGGCAGTGCGAGTCCAATCCCGTTCAAGTGCCAGCGCCTGCACGGCAGCCTCGTGTTTGATCCGCTTTCTATTCAAACACGCTGTGCATTTCCCTGTCCCGTTTCCAGCGAGCGTCGATCCACAGCCAAGGCATAAGTGACTTAGTTCTTCGCCAGGCGTACAAGCTTGGCAGTGCGGCTTCCCAGTTGGCAGTAAACCTGCGACTGGCCGATAGCGCCGGCACACGGCGCAACTCTTGTGCGTAAGCTTGTCTCGGCACGATTTGCATATTTTCTCGTCTATCCCTATGCGCGGCGCGCGTGACAGATGGACACTCGCCACACCACACCATCCGCAAGGTTCCGGTTCCAAAAAGTAAGAAGCACACCCGCCGCAGACAGGGCGTTCATCCACAAGCCTGGCCGCCTTCCATACATGGCGGTCGCAGCGCAGACAGCGGCGCGTTTCGCGCTCGCACTGCCGGCATATGACAGCCGACGTCGTGTGACGATGCGCGCGAGCTTGCTTTCCGCATCGGGTACATGGCACGGGAATGAATACATGGGCATAGCAAGAGGAACAATATTCGTTGCCCTTGTAGATCCGGTGCGCATGGACTATGGAGCGTCCGCACTGGTCGCAGTACCGCTGGTCTTTGTTATCTAGGCTCATTGCGTTGCCGCCCGCCACAGCAGCTCGGCTCGTGTCGTTCGCCATTCGGCGTCATGGCGCCGCGAAACGTCTAGCTGAGACCGAAGAGCATTGCGATGTCGAAATGACGCATGGCTACGAGGCCGGCCTTCCGGCAACTCGCTGACTGCATCGGCGAGCCACTTCGGCTGCTTCCACCGTGCGAAACTCCGTTGGGTTAAATGTCTTTCTCGGGCGACCGCTACAAATCCATTGGGCCATTGAGCCAGCAGCATTTCCAGCTGGAGCAGCGTCTCAGCCCTATCTTCCGTTCGGACAAACTCCAACGCCATTCCGCGAGGCCTGCGATCGTCCGATTCGTGCAGCCGTGACGGTTTGATGAGGTTCAATAGCATGTGAACTCCATCGAACAAATCGGTGGGACAAACCATCTGCGCTCCTATCTCGCCATAGCCTTGGTTCAATGCATCCTCGTAGCGAGATTGCGTTCGAAAAAGCTTTCTCGGCGCGCCGCGAAAGTCATCACGATTGGTTGTCAGAGGCCGACTGCAGGCATGACATAACTGCGCAGAAATTCGTTGGCGATGAATCGTAAGCGGCGCATCGCAGTGCGGACAAGCGTCTTTCAAATAGATCATGTGTCGGCGACACGCAACAACAAAGGACAACCGCCACGAGCGATAGAGCACTGGCGCCTCGGCGAGACAGAGCGTGCAATACTGCAGACCCCAGCGTCGCCGTAAGCGGTGGTAGACACCGACAGTATTGATCCAAGGACATGTGCCGCTTAGGCCATGGGAACCCAACGTAACTTCGGTTCTGCGCATGGTCATTCCGACGACATCGCCCAAGGGTAAATCCGCCTTTTTGGCGACGGCCGCTAGTAATGCATCTGAGGCAGATCTGTCGATGTCCCGATTCCACAAAGGCTCGTCCGGGAAGTGATATGCGCAGAAGCGATAAGGCTCCAGGCCGTGTCGATGAGCTGACCTGACGAGGAACGAGCTGAGAAGTTCGTCGGGATGAGGACTTAGCGGGAACGGCCATCGCATCGGAAGTCAGACTACCCGGGCCACGGCATCCCAATCGCCCAGCCGCGTCCAACCGAGGTCGTCCAGGATCTGGCCGGTGATTCGCTCGACCCCGGAGCTGATGGCGTGTGCGGAAGCGGCTTTCAGCAGCTTAACGGTTCCTCCGATGGTATCGCCCGCCATCCCATAGAGCTTCGGAGCCAGCTGCCTGCTTGCCAGGTTCGAGGGCTCTGCTAGCGGCAAAAGTTGTTCATAGCTTGCTAAAAAGCGAAGGTACTCTGCATTCAATTTCCAACGGTCCAGCGCGGACGGTTCGAAGCGCGATTTCATCTGCGGGTCGGAGTTGAGCGCATTGATTGCCGCCTGGGTTCCGGCTGCGACAATGGAAATCTTCAGTTCGTTACTGAGCCCTTTGATTGCAGCTAACAAGTCGCCCGCGGCTTTGCCGGCATTGGCAAGATTGTTGAACTCATCGATCACCAGCAAGCGCACATTGGCGTACTGCAGGACGGATTTGGCTTGCCGCTTTTTGATTGAGGCGGGATCTTTTTCGCGATGCGAGACCGCAAGCGCCCACAACAAAGTGGACCAGAATTCCGTCTCGTCCGGCGTCTCGGGCATCTCAACCCGCAGGATGGGCGCGACGGGCGAGCCGGATTCGGTCGTTTGCACCGGATGGCGATTGGTGAAGTGCTCGATGATGGAGCTCTTGCCATTTCCGCTACGGCCCACAACCAAGAGGTTCGGCATGCGCAGGCTACGTGGATAGGTCAGCAACTGGTCCAGCTGATCGAGAATCTGGATTGCCCTTGTGTAACCGATCCAGCGATCCGTTTGGCAAAACGTGATGCGCTCAAGCTTGGGAAGCTCTAACACCTCGGCAACAGCGCGGGAAAGATGAGCGTATCGGCTCATCGGACGAGTGACACTTCATCGAAAGGACGAATCGGCTGATCGAAGGGATCCGCTTCGATCATTGGCTCCGAATCTGTCGTGGACGGCGGAGATGGAGATGCCGCGAATTTGGGGAAATGGTGTTTCGATGCGGCCGGGTTGCGTGTGGCTTGTCGACGAGCGGCCTTGCTTTTTTGCTTGGCCTCTTCGACCTTGGACCGTAAGCGTTCCAGCGCTTCGAAAATCAAATTTTCATCCACGCCTCGGCGCCCTTCCGCTTTCAATCTCGCCTGGACTTCCCTTAGCTCCCAAGCGCTCATGGCGGGATAGCCGATATTCCGATAAGGCAACGCCGTGTAGCGACCATCCTTTGGATCCAAAAAATACACTTTGCTGATGTCGCGCGGATCGCGTCGGACCAGGAACTCACGCTTTGCTTTTGGGTTGTTTGGATCCATCGCGCCGATATAGGGGTCGAGCACCGGATCATAGTAAGTGATGTTGTCGATCTGGATTCCATATTGCTGCACCGAGCGTTCAAAGAACGGCATGAAATCCAGGTGGATCCGTAGCGGGTCTTCTGGCATTGGAAACACTCCGGTGCCCGTGGAGGTGGCGTCACCCAAAACGCCGAGGCTCCATTTGTGTTTGGGCGGCATACCCAGTTCGGAATGCAGGCGCTGGTGATAGACGTTGACAATGAAGTCGACGAGGTGGTTTTCGAATTCCTTGATTGTCAGCGCCGCCATGGCTTCTGAGTCGTACCCTCGCCGTTGCTGCGGGTTGGAGAAAGTGGCCCCCGGCAGCTTTCTAAGCTGATTGGCCATCGTGCCCATGAGTCGCTCGATGTGGCCCCCAAAATGCGGCAATGTGACCGGGCGCCACTGCAGGTCGATGCCATATTCCTCACAGGCACGCTTGAGCATATTGCCCCGGAACTCTTTACCGTTATCGCTGTGGACGACACTCATGGTGCCCCACACCGGCCACTCGCCCCCGATGCCCAATTCGGCCATGTATTCGCGCTTCGGGCATATGGCCTGAGCAAGGCACATGCCCACCGAGATTGCGGCTGGCTTCTCGAATGTGACGTAGACTCCGGCCACCATGCGGCTGTAAACATCGATCGCCAACGTCACCCATGGTCGCCCGATAGGTCGTCGATGTACCTCGTCGACAAGGATGATGTCCGCTTCCGTATGATCGATTTGAACGACGGTGAATGGGTGGGTGGCACCAGGAAACTGCCCTTGTATGGCTTCATGCCGATTCCTCGCGACATCCTTGAAGCCCCGGCGCCTCAGCGCTTGCGCCGGCTCGATCGATGCAATGCGGTTTCTAACTGTATTGGCGTGCGGAGCGTCGATCTTAGCCAGGCGACAACGGCGGATAACCTCGTCCACCACTTCCTGCTTGGTGTGGCGCTGCTTGCTCAGGTAGACGTCTTCGATCGCCGACGAGATGACCTTTTCCTGCTCGTCGCGCAACAGAAGCGTTCCGTTCTTGCGGCCACGCTTTTCGGGCACTAGGGCGGAGACATGGCCGGCCGCCTGATACACCTTCAACCACTTGTACAAGGTGGATGCATGAATCCGCTCCTTCTCTGCCAGCTTGTCGGTCATCGCGCGCGTCCGTAAAGAGCTTTCGAGCAATGGCTTGATAGCGGTGAAGCGGCGTTGCGCCTCAGCCCACTCTTCCTTGCTGAAATGCGCAAGGTCGCGATCGACCTCAGATCGCGACTCGACTAACTCATCGGGTGGAACAGGCGTAATCGACTCCACTCGCAAGCGCTGGCTCTCATGAGTCTGCAGATCGACCGCCAGAACGCTATCCACCGACAGCAAGTGGGTGATGCGAAAACGTTTCTCACCGAAACGGACGAGTTGCCCGGGCTCTGCCCGGAAGAAGGCTTTGAAGATTCCCGTCATGCCCTGTCATCCGGCAACCAGATAGGTGCGCTCATGGTTAGAGGGGTATGCAGTTCCGCTGCGATGTGCCGGGTGGCAATCAGCTTCCACAGCATCGGCAAAGCCGTCATACGAGCCTCTTCCGCCCAATAGGCAGCTGCCAACAATGCCTGAGGTGTCGTCGTTCCGAGCGCACGCAGGGTGTACAAAAGTTGTTGGATGAAGAGAACTTGTTCCGGAAGATTTCGGTAGCGCCGCAAAAACTTCGCATTATCCAACAGCGCCGTCCTGATTTGACGTTCCGTGACGACTTTGAACCGCCATCCGCGGCTACGACAGAAATGAATAGCGGCCTTGAATCGAGGGCGATAAAGCATCCAGTCGGCATGGAGCTGTTCCCACGGTTTGACCTCGTACACAACGGTCGCTCCACCGGCGGCCGGTGAGTAGTCGGCCTTTACGTCAGGCGTGTACTGCCGCGTGGATCCCTCGTGCTGGTACCTAAGCGAAAAGGGTTGGACCTGGACAGCGCGAACGTCGGGATCGAAATCGAGCGACAAGAGCCAGTCCCGCTCTAGGGATGACTCGAAATGCGCCGCACCTCCCTCGGCGAAAGCAACGCGCCCGGTGAGGCTTCTCCGACTTGTGCGGAGCTTTCTTGCTGGGGCATCGGAACTCAGTCGCGTCATTAGCTCGCATCCGATAACTGATCGCTTTTATAAGTGTTACGGGTCGTTCTATTTGTTGGAATCATCTTCTTTAAGCCGTTGATTTGCAATGTGCACAGTCGCTAAATTAAATAGAATTCACAGCGGCTCATACCCACGGCCAGGCGAAATTTCTCTTGCGCACAACGGCGTGCTGTTTCTGGATGAGCTGCCGGAGTTCAGCCGACACGTGCTGGAAGTGCTGCGCGAGCCGATGGAGTCCGGACATATCGTGATCTCGCGCGCGGCCAGGCAGTCGACCTTCCCTGCGCAATTTCAGCTGGTCGCCGCAATGAACCCATGCCCGTGCGGTTATGTCGGTGACCCGCGGCAGCGTTGCCACTGTACGCCGGATCAAATTCTGCGCTATCGCTCGCGCATCTCCGGCCCGTTGCTGGATCGCATCGACATCTGTGTCGAGGTGCCACAGGTGCCGCTAGCCGATCTGGGCGGCCCGCGCAGCGGACAGGATGAGGATTCGGCCACGGTGCGCGAGCGCGTATTCAAGGCACGTCGGCAATCGCTGATGCGCGCCGGCCGACCGAATGCCGAAATCAGCACGCGTGAACTCGAGCGCGACTGTGCGCTGGGCGCGCCCGAGCGGCGCTGGTTTGAATGTGCGCTGGAGCGACTCGGGCTTTCCGCGCGCGCCTATCACCGCGTGCTGCGGGTTGCGCGAACGATCGCCGATCTCGATGGCGGCTCGGCCCTGCTCGAACGCGAGCACCTGGCCGAAGCGTTGCAATATCGACGGTTTTAGGCCTCGCCGCACCGGCATGCGTTGTCGCATCGGCTGGACGTTGTTGCCAGCGCGTGTTCCGATAGGATTTTGCCGAGCCAAGGATTTTCATGACTATCGAACTCGGCCTGATGCTTGCCGGGATGTTGATGATCGGCTTCCTGGCGCAGTGGCTGGCGTGGCGGGTGAAACTGCCGGCGATTCTGTTTTTGCTGCTGGCGGGCATTTTGCTGGGGCCAGTGACCGGTCTGCTCGATCCGGACAAGCTGCTCGGTAATCTGCTTTTTCCGGTGGTGTCGCTGGCGGTGGCGCTGATCCTGTTTGAAGGCAGCCTGACCCTGCGCTTCAAAGAATTGCCGGGCATTGGCCGTGCGGTGCGCGGATTGGTCAGCTATGGCGCGGTGGCGGCCCTCCTGTTGCTTGCCCTGGCCGCGCATCTTGTGGCCGGCCTGAGCTGGTCGATCGCACTGCTGTTCGGTGCGCTGGCGTGTGTCACCGGACCCACTGTGATTGCGCCGATGCTGCGAACCGTTAGGCCGAACGCACGCGTCAGCAACACGTTGCGTTGGGAAGGTATCGTGATCGACCCGCTCGGCGCGCTGTTTGCCGTGCTGATTTACGAAGCGATTGTGACGCGCCAGCAAGGCCACACTATTGGCATTTTTCTCGCCACGATCGGCTGCGGTGTTCTCATCGGGACGTTCGCCGCGGGATTCTTGGCCGTCTTATTGCGGCGGCAGATGATTCCCGAATATCTGCAGAACTTTGCCGTGCTGGCCACCGTGCTGCTGGCTTTTGCGTTGTCCAACGTCATCACGCATGAGTCGGGCCTGCTGGCGGTCACGATCATGGGCATTGCGCTGGGCAACGCGCGCGGTGTGCATATCGACGACATTCTCGATTTCAAGGAAAACCTGACGACGGTGCTGGTGTCGGTATTGTTTGTCTTGCTTGCCGCACGCCTGCACTGGCCCTTGCCCCCGGGAATGCTGGGTGCCGGCATCGCGCTGCTGGTTATCGCGCAAGTACTGGTGAGGCCGGTGACGGTATGGCTGGCAAGCTTAGGCAGTGGACTCAACTGGCGCGAGCGGGCTTTGATCGGCTGGATAGCGCCGCGCGGCATCGTTGCCGCATCGGTATCGGCGTTGTTTGCATTGCGTCTGAGTGCCTTGGGTGTGCCCGGTGGCGAAGCGCTGGTTCCGCTGGTTTTTACCCTGATCATCGGCACCGTCGTGCTGCAGAGTGCCACGGCACGTCCGCTCGCGCTGTGGCTGAAGGTGGCTGAGCCAGACCCGCACGGCGTACTGATTTTCGGCTCGGACAATGTGGCGCGGACCATAGGCACCGCATTGTCCGAAGCAGGTTTTCACGTGGTACTAGCCGATGACGACTGGAACCAGATTCGCAAGGCGCGCATGGACGGGCTGACCACTTTCTATGGCAACCCCGCGTCTACGCATGCCGAGCGTAATCTCGACCTCACGGGCATTGGTCGGCTATTGGCCATGTCCGCTCATCGCGAACGTAACTCACTGGCCTGCGTGCATTACCGGCAGGAATTCGGGCGCCAAAAAATCTATCGACTACGCAACCTCAGTCCCCAGGAAAACACCGATCGCGCCGCCTTGCCCGGCAGTTTGCTGGCACCACCGTTATTTGACGAGCAGATGACCCACTCCCGCTTTGCCGAGATGCTTGAGCAGGGCTGGCGGGTCAAGTCAACCCGACTCAGCGCCACGTTTGACTGGCCGCACTTTATCGAGCAGTACGGTTCGCACACCTTGCTGATGTTTGCGGTGGATGAGAAAGGCAGTTTGCTGGTGGCCTCGACCAAACGCGAGCTGGAGCCGAAGGCAGGATGGACGGTGATTGCGCTGGTATGTCCGGTGCCCGTCGAAACGCCGGTAGCCTGATTATTGATACACAAGAACGTTTGGAATAATTATATGCCCCAATTTCCGGTGGCTATTATTTAGTTTAATCATCGGCGCGAATGCACATATTCGGATATTCCAATACGAGCCAAGGTAAATTTGGAGCGTTTATAGGTAGGCCGAAGGCTCGATCAAATTACGATGAATAACTGAAACATAGAGTTGTTAATCATTACTTCCTGTGACTGATCTGGCTTGGGCGAAAATTTCCAGCCAGGACTGATGAAAGCCTATGCTGCACGGTCTTAAGAGAACGGTTTCTATTATCGAATATGTGATTGCCGTCAAACTTTGGTGGTCTGTGATCTGACAAGAATGATGTCAAGACGATGGTAAATGGGGACGAGGTTTAAATGCTCCCATCAACAAGCCTTACAGGGGTTTGAATCGTTTTAGCTACTCAGTCGGAGTATCACGATTCACTATTAATGAAGCTACGTGCTTCTTGGAGGTTTGACATGGACAAGGCATCGCGTCTGATTCTGATGCGCTCGAGCATTCTGGTTACTTGCATGGCTGCCGCAGCGTTATCGCTCAGCGCCTGTAGTGGCTCGGGGTCAACTCACCAATCCAGTGGTTCAAGCACCGTAAGTCCGGATCCCAGCGGATCGTCAAGCGGCGGTACCAGCGGTTCGGGCAGCACGGGCAGCACGGGCAGCACGGGCAGCACGGGTGGTACCAGCGGCACGGGTGGTACCAGCGGCACGGGCGGTGGCACGGGTGGTTCTGATGGCGCCGGCTCAGGCGGTGGTACAAGCGGAACAGGCGGTAGTACAGGAGGAACAGGCGGTAGTACAGGAGGAACAGGTAGCGGCCCGGGCGGTACCGGCGGTGGCACGGGTGGCACGGGAAGTGGAGACGGCAGCGTGGTGCCTGTCAGCTTGCTCGGTTCGGTCGTCACCGGCGTGGGTTCCACGGTAAGCGTGGCAGGCACCGACGTCATTGGTGCGATCGCCGCGCAACTGCCCAACCAAGCGCTGCTGGGCGGTGCAAATCCGATGACGATAGGGCTGAGTACGGTTCTGGTCGATGTAGGTAACGGCGTCACGAGTGTGGGCGACGGCGTTTCCTCCGGCCTTGGACAGGTGGGCAACATCACCAACCCGGTTGGCACGACCCTGGGCAGCACCAGCAATCTCGTTAACGCCGCGGGTCAGGCAGTGAATGATCTGGGTCAGACCGTCGCTACCGTCGGTGCCTTCCAGGGATCTCCGATTCTGCCGATTACTGCGGCGGTAGGCACAGGCGTATCCGTGGTGGGTCAACGTGTTGATGCGTTGGGTAACGTGCTCGGCTCAGGCATGGCTTCGGGTTATGCCGACGCGCTGACTCAACCGCTGAGCAATATTTACACGTCAGTGGCTGGCTTGGGTCAGCAAACGGCGGGACAGTTGGGCAGTACCAATCTGGTAGCCGACACATCGACGCTGGCGGGTAACGTTACGGCGGGAGCAGGCGTGCTGGTTGCCGGTGTCGGCAGCGGCATCGCTTCGCAGGCGATTCCCGGACTCGGCAATAACACGACAGGGGCTTTGGGCGGTACGGTGGCAACCTTGGGTGGCGCGGTCGCCACCGTGGGCGCTGGCGTTACGGCAGGCCTTGGGCAGAGCGGGGCCATCGCCAATCCGGTCGGCGTCACTGTGGGTGGAGTGGCCGGCGGCGTGACCGGGGTGGGTTCAACGGTCAATGGCGCCGGACAGACGGTTGCCAGCCTCGGTGGCACCACTCCATTGGCTTCGGTTACGGCCCCGGTCGGTGCTGTAGTCGGGCAGGTCGGCAGCGGCGTTGCCGCCGTAGGTGGCGGTTTGACCGCCGCAAACAACGGCCCACTGCAACCGGTTACCCAAGCGCTGAGTAATGTTGTCAATGGCGTCGCGACCGTGGGTACCAGTGGTGCCACGGCGAGCGCGTTGCAGCCGGTAACCTCAGGCTTGAGTGCGGTCGTCAATGGCGTCGCGGGCACAATAACTAGTGGCACCACGACCACAGCGAGTACCGCGGGCGCGGGTGGCGGCGTGTTGTCCTCCGGGTTGCTGGGCCGCCACTAAATTAGCGATCCAGTGATCTCACGTTGAAAGTCGAACGGAGCCCGCTTGCGGGCTTTGTTTTTATCCCATGCTTTGCAAAGGATTTGACTTGAAAAAGATCGTCCTGATGGCCGCGATGCTGCTGCTATCGGTAAGCACGCAGGCACAGACGCGCCTGCCGGCAGCGAATCCACTGCAGACGCTGCCGGTAGCACCGCCGTTGCCGCCCGATGCCAAAGTGAGTTCGACCGTTGCACCTCAGCAGAACCCGGCCTTACAGGCACTGTTGGGAACCAAGCTGACACCGAAGCGCATTGAACTGGCGGATATGCGCGCGCTGCCGTTTCGCGCGGTGGCCGACGATTTTCATACCCTGGTCGGTCACGAAGTTACCGTCGCCGACGTGCTGGCCAAGGCGGATCGCTGCACAGCGCGCTATCGCAAACTGGGCTATGTACTCTCGTTTTGCTATGTACCCACCCAGGATTTTGCCGATGGTGTGGTCAGGATCATTGCCGTCGAGGGCTACGTTGCCCGCGTGCAGGTAACCGGAGATGCGGGTAATGCCGAGGCTCGCCTGCGCCGATTGGCCCGGCGTATTCAGGCCGATCGTCCGCTGCGCCAGGCAACTTTCGAACGTTATACGCAGTTGATGGGTCAGCTTCCCGGCATGGTGGTGACAGCCAATGTGCCGCCGCCGACCACCACCGATGGCGCGGCGGAACTGCAGCTCAAAGTGACACGCCACCGCATTGCGATTACCGCAGGAATTGATACCAATCATCCCGGCGTGCAGGGCCTGATCAACATGACGCTCAACGGGCTGACGCCGTTGGGCGAGCAAGTTACTTTGTCGACGCTTTATCCCAACGGCAATGGTGCCGAGCATTATCTCGCGGCGTCATGGACCCAGCCGTTGGGCACGCAGGGCCTGAGTTGGCGACTGGACGGATCCAACTATCGAGGCAGCCCCAACACGGACCAGGACCTGCCCTCACAGTTGAATCATCGTCTTGATCAAAATCGCGTTGGGGCATCGTTGCGGGATGCGCTGGTGTTGGACAATAACCACAGCCTGGTGGCGAGCGCGGGTATTTATGCGGCGCGGCAGGCGGACCGCTATGTCAATGTTGATAATGGCGCGCGATTGTCGTCCGACAGCAATCTGCATGTCGCTACGCTGGGGCTGGACTGGCGTGTGGTAAACGCGCAAACGGTTCGCACCGTGACGGTTGGTGTGGCCCACGGATTCAGCGCGTTCGGTGCGTCGGCCGATGTGTCGAGCAATGTACCTGGGGCATTTTTCGGGAATGCGCCGGATACGTCGTTCACTCGGTTCAATCTCGATGCGGCAATGTCGACGCAATGGCCGGCACGCTACGGTTCGGTTCTTTCCTTTTCCGGCCAGTACAGCGGCAATAAGCTGGCTTCAGGCGAGCAGATTGCGTTCGGCGGCCCTCGCTACGGTTTGGCTTATGACCCAGGCATTCTGAGCGGCGATTACGGCTGGGGCGCCGGCTATGAAATCAACCGCCGCTTTGGCGTGGCGCAGCACTGGCTGACGTCGTTGACACCGTATATCTCGGTCCAGTACGCCCGCGCTTTTGCCAACGGCGATACGGGGCTTGATGGATATCTGGGCACGGTTGCGCTGGGCCTGCGTCTATCCGATGGCAAGCATTACAACGTCGATGTTTCGGCGGCGCAGCCGGTCTGCAGCGAACTTCCCGGTCTGCACGAAAATTCGGTTCGTTACAATCTTGGATTTAGCTATTCCCTGTTTTGAAATGTGCCTGATTTTTGGGCGCGCAGGGATAGTCCAACGAGAAAAAGACTAAGCCCGCTTTTTAGCGGGCTTAGTCTTTACTCTATGTTAGAGAGCTCAGGCCGCTTCGTGGTGGAACTGCGCTTCTTCGGTCGAGCCGGTCAGCGCCGTCGTGGACGACTGGCCCTGCTGGATCGCCTGAGTTACCTGGTCGAAATAACCGGTGCCCACCTCGCGCTGATGCTTTACCGCGGTGAAGCCGCGATCCGCCGCCGCAAACTCTTTCTCCTGCAGCTCGACGAAGGCGCTCATCTGGCGGCGCGCGTAGCCGTGCGCCAGATCGAACATGCCGTAGTTGAGGCTGTGGAAGCCGGCCAGGGTGATGAACTGGAACTTGTAGCCCATCTTGCCCAGTTCGATCTGATAGCTGGCGATGGTTTCATCGTCCAGGTTTTTCTTCCAGTTGAAGCTCGGCGAGCAGTTGTAGGCCAGCATCTTGCCCGGGAACTTGGCGTGGATGGCCTCGGCAAACTTGCGCGCATCCTCTAGGTTAGGCTTGCTGGTTTCGCACCAGATCAGGTCCGCGAACGGTGCATAGGCCAGGCCGCGGCTGATCGCCTGATCGAGGCCCGGACGCACGCGGTAAAAGCCTTCGACCGTGCGCTCACCGGTGATGAAGTCCTTGTCGTTGGCATCCACGTCGGAGGTCAGCAGGTCAGCCGCGTCGGCGTCGGTGCGCGCCACCAGCAGGGTCGGCACGCCACAGACGTCGGCGGCCAGGCGCGCGGCGTTGAGCTTGTCCACCGCCTCGCGGGTCGGCACCAGCACCTTGCCGCCCATGTGGCCGCACTTCTTCACCGAAGCCAGCTGGTCTTCGAAGTGCACGCCGGCGGCGCCCGCTTCGATCATCGCCTTCATCAGCTCGAACGCGTTCAGCACGCCGCCGAAGCCGGCTTCGGCATCGGCGACGATCGGCACCAGCCAGTCGGTATCGTCCTTGCCTTCCGCGTGATGCAGCTGATCGGCGCGCAGCAAAGTGTTGTTGATCTTCTTCACTACCAGCGGCACCGAGTTGGCCGGATACAGCGACTGGTCGGGATACATTTCGCCGGCGACATTGGCGTCGGCGGCGACTTGCCAGCCGCTGAGATAGATCGCCTTGAGGCCGGCCTTGACCTGCTGCATGGCCTGATTGCCGGTCAGCGCGCCCAGCGCATTGACGAAATCCTCTTTGTGCAGCGAGTCCCACAGGCGTTCGGCACCGCGGCGGGCCAGCGTGTGCTCGACACCGATGGTGCCGCGCAGGCGCACCACGTCTTCGGCGGAGTAATTGCGCTCGATGCCGGCCCAGCGGGGGTTGGTTTTCCAGTCCTGCGAGATCTGTTCAGCGGTTGGCAGTGTGTTGCTCATGACGTGCTCCATACAAAGGTGAGACGAGGCGGCTCAGGCGAGCTGTTCGTAGGCGGGCAGGGTGAGGAAATCGCCGAGCTGGTCGGCATGCGTCAGGGTGGAAATCAAGGCGGCCGCCGCAGTAGCGTGTGTTGCGCCGGGGAAGTCGCTTTCACCCACGCGGTGCGTGTGGGCGGCGAGGATCTGGTCGAACAGGGCGAAGTCGATCGGCGCGTGATCGGGAAACTCCAGGCCGCCGTGATGCAGCCACTGCCACAGCTGGGCGCGGGCAATCTCGGCGGTGGCGGCGTCTTCCATCAGGTTGTGGATCGGCACGCAGCCGAGGCCGTCCATCCACGCGGCGGTGTAGCGGAGGCAGACTTCGATATTGTTCTCGAAACCCTCGCGGCTGATCGTGCCTAGACAGGGTTCGATCAGCTGGTCGCGGACCACGTGGACGTCGCTGCGCAGCACGTCGAGCTGGTTTGGCGTCGGCATGTGCTCGTCGAAGATTTCCTGCGCGACCGGCACCAGCGCCGGATGCGCGACCCAGGTGCCGTCGTGGCCCGCCTTCACTTCGCGAAGCTTGTCCGCGCGCACCTTGGCCATCGCCGCCTCGTTGGCGGCATCGTCACCCTTGATCGGAATCTGTGCGGCCATGCCGCCCATCGCGAAAGCGCCGCGGCGATGGCAGGTCTTGATCAGCAGCTCCGAATAGTTTTTCAGGAACGGCACCGTCATCAGCACCTGGCCGCGTTCCGGCAGCAGGCGGTCGCGATGGCCGCGCAGCGTTTTCAGGTACGAGAAGATGTAATCCCAGCGGCCGCAGTTGAGCCCAACCACGCGGCCGCGCAGCGCGTGCAGAATCTCGTCCATCTGGAACACGGCCGGCAGCGTCTCGATCAGCACGGTGGCCTTCATGGTGCCTGTCGGCAGGTTCAGCTCGGCCTCGGCCACGGCCATGACGTCGTCCCACAGCGCGGCTTCTTCCATCGCCTCGAGCTTGGGCAGATAAAAATAAGGACCGAGGTCGCGCTGATGCAGCGCCTTGGCGTTGTGGAAAACGTACAGGCCGAAGTCGACCAGCGCGCCGGCCATGATTTCACCGTCGACGGTGACGTGGCGCTCCGGCAGGTGCCAGCCGCGCGGACGCACCACCAGCACGGCCGGCTTGTCCTTGACCGTGTACTGCTTGCCTTCCGGCGAGGTGAATCCGATCGTGCCGTTGATCGCATCGCGCAGATTGATCTGCCCGATCAGCTGGTTGGCGAAAGTCGGCGAGGAGGAATCCTCGAAATCGGCCATGAACACTTTGGCGCCGGAGTTCAGCGCATTGATGATCATCTTGCGCTCGACCGGACCGGTGATCTCGACCCGACGATCCTGCAATGCGGCGGGAATCGGCGCTACGTGCCAGGCGCCGTCGCGAATGGCCTTGGTGTCTTCGCGAAAACCCGGCAGGCCACCAGCGTCGTAGCCGGCCTGGCGCTCGCGCCGGGCGGCGAGAAGGGTCTGGCGACGGCCATTGAAACCACGATGCAGTTTGGTCAGAAACGCCAGCGCCGCGGGCGTAAGTACGCTTTCGTAACCGGCCCAGTCGGCGTGAATT
>Ga0302313_10001756_pt1 | contig 15910 bp, 11 predicted proteins | sample III_Palsa_N2_2_FD_200454 | JGI IMG/M metagenome (GOLD analysis project Ga0302313, IMG submission 200454) | Peat permafrost microbial communities from Stordalen Mire near Abisko, Sweden - III_Palsa_N2_2 | ecosystem: Environmental > Terrestrial > Soil > Palsa > Peat permafrost | place: Sweden...
TCCCGATCTGATACACGTGCATCCCGGTGCGATTCGCGCCGCGTTGCGCGCCATTCCGCGCCTGTACGTGGTCACCGACAGCACCTCGGCGGCCGGCATGCCCGACGGCGAATATCGCCTGGGCAGCCAGCACGTCACGAAGTGCATGGGCGGCGTGCGTCTTGCCGACGGCACGCTCGCCGGCAGCACGCTGACCATGGATCAGGCGCTGCGCAATCTTGTCTCCATCGGCTTGCCGATGGCGGACGTTTCCAATCGCCTGTCACGCTACGCCGCCGATTATCTCGGCCTTGAAGACAGAGGCCGGATCGCGCGTGGCGCGTGGGCGGACCTCGTTGTTTTCGATCGCGAACTTGCGTTGACGGCTACTTATGTAGAAGGTGAATCAATTGTCGAATATGCTTGACGAGGCACTGGCCTCCGCCGAAGTGGTGGTTGCCCAGCTCGCCGATACTTCCCACATTGAAGCACTCGCCGCACGGCTCGCCGAAGAGCCGCGCCATGTTGCGCTGACCGTTGCGCGTGGTTCATCGGATCACGCCGCCAGTTACTTCGCAGGCCTGACCATGAGCCGCATTGGCGTGCCGGTCGCTTCGTTGCCCATGTCGGTTGCGACCTTGCAGCAAGCGCCTTTGCGCGTGAAAGGTCAACTGGCGGTGGCGTTCTCGCAGTCCGGCAAGAGTCCCGACCTGATCGGCACGATGCAGGCATTGCGTGCCGCGGGTGCGCTGACCGTGGCCGCCGTCAACGCGCCCGGTTCGCCGCTCGCCGAAGCATGCGAGTGGAATCTGCCGCTGCTGGCCGGGCCGGAATTGTCCGTGGCTGCGACTAAAAGCTATATCGCGATGTTGTCGCTGTCGGCGATCGTGATTGCGCACGTGCAGAAAGACCTTGAGTTGCTGAACGCACTGAAAACGCTGCCCGACGCATTGCGCGCGGCGGGCAAGCTCGACTGGTCGCACGCTGTCGATGAACTGAAAAACGTCGACCGGATGATCGTGATCGGCCGTGGACTCGGTCTCGCGATTGCCCAGGAAGCGGCGCTGAAGTTGAAGGAAACATCGGGCATTCAGGCCGAGGCGTTCTCGAGCGCGGAAGTGCGGCATGGCCCGATGGAACTCATCGGCGAGGACTATCCGTTACTCGTGTTCGCACCGCGCGGTCCGGAACAGGCTGGTCTGATCCAGCTTGCCCGCGACATGCGCGCGCGTGGCGCACGCGTGTTGCTCGCCGCGCCCGCCGATGTGCCCGAAGCCACATTGCCGCTGGTCGAGACGGCGCATTTCGCGCTCGATCCGATCGCCGCGATCCTGTCCTTCTATGTGATGGCCGACGCCCTGGCTGCCGCGCGCGGGCGTAATCCCGACGCGCCGCGCCATCTGGCCAAAGTCACCGAAACCCGTTAATCGAGAGTCATCCGATGCGCCGTGCCGAGGAGTCCCTGTTGAATCATTCCCCTGAAAACCCGAACGATTTCGTGTTGCTCGCGCCGTTCACCGGCCCGATGGTGCCGCTCGCCGATGTCCCCGATCCTGTGTTTGCGGACGGTATGTTCGGCGATGGTATTGGCATCGATCCGCTGTCAGGCGTGCTGCTTTCACCCTGCGATGGCGTCATCACGCATCTTGCCCGTACCCATCACGCCGTGACTTTGCGCACGCCGCAAGGCGCGGAAATCCTGGTGCATATCGGTATCGATACGGTCGAGCTCGCTGGAAAAGGTTTTACACCGAAGGTCGAGCAGGGCGCCAGCGTGCGCGCCGGCCAGGTGCTGATCGAATTCGACGCCGACTACGTCGCGCAGAACGCGCCGAGCCTTGTTTCCGTGATCGCGATTGCCAATAGCGACGCGTTCGAGGTGGTCGACCGCGCCGGCCGCGGCATGCTGAAGGCGGGCGAAAGCCAGTTGCTCGTGCTGCGCAGCAAGGGTGGCGCGAAAGCAGACGCGGCCCGCAGCGATTCGAATTTCACTGACGAAGCGCGCCGCAACGTGACGCTCGCGCACGCCGGTGGATTGCACGCGCGGCCCGCTGCACGCGCCCGCGAAGCCGCACGTGGTTTCGACGCCAAGGTGGAAGTGCGTTTCAACGGTCGTAAAGCGCCGATTGAAAGCGTGGTCGGGTTGCTCGGACTCGGCGCAGGCGAAGGCGCGACGGTCGAATTGCTTGGGGTGGGCGCGCAAGCGGTGGCGGCGGTGGACGCGGTCGCAGCCGAATTGCTGCGTGAAGCGCACGGTGAAGTGGAAGAGAAGCCGGCGCGCTCGCAATCTCCCGCACCGCTCGCGGTGGTCCGTGAACCTGGCAAGCCACTCGATCCGAACACGATAGCCGGCGTGTGTGCATCGCCGGGAATTGCCGTCGGCAAGCTCGTCCGCTGGGACAATCAGGACATCACGCCGCCTGAGCAGGCCACCGGTACATCGGCAGCAGAAAGCCGCTTGCTGGACAAAGCCATTGCGACCATCGACGCAGAACTGGACGAAACCGTCCGTACTGCTTCGCAACGTGGTGCGGTCGGCGAAGCGGGGATTTTCGCGGTGCATCGCGTATTGCTGGAAGACCCCACGCTGCTCGACGCCGCGCGCGATCTGATCAGCCTCGGCAAGAGCGCCGGCTTCGCGTGGCGTGAAGCGATTCGCGCGCAGATCGTGGTGCTGTCGACTATCGAAGACACGTTGTTGGCTGAACGTGCGTCGGATCTACGCGATATCGAAAAGCGCGTGCTGCGCGCGCTCGGTTATACAAACACGGCGGCACGCGAATTACCCGACGAAGCCGTGCTCGCCGCCGATGAATTCACGCCCTCCGACCTGTCGTCGCTCGACCGCACGCGCGTGACCGCGCTGGTGATGGCACGCGGCGGCGCGACGTCGCATGCGGCGATCATCGCGCGCCAGATCGGCCTCCCGGCCCTGGTCGCGGTGGGCGACGCGCTGCATGCGATCCCCGACGGCACGCAGGTCGTGGTCGATGCATCCGCAGGTCGGCTGGAGCACGCACCCACTGCACTCGATGTAGAACGCGCGCGCCTCGAGCGCCAGCGTCTAGCGGGTGTGCGTGAGGTGAACCGGCGCACGTCACAGGAAGCGGCGGCAACACACGACGGCCGTACGATCGAAGTCGCGGCGAACATTGCGACACTTGACGACGCAAAGACTGCCGTCGATAACGGCGCAGACGCGGTCGGTCTCTTGCGCACGGAATTGTTGTTCATTCATCGCCAGTCGGCCCCTACGGCGGATGAACATAAGGAAAGCTATCAATCGATCGTGGGCGCGTTGAACGGGCGCACGGCGATCATCCGCACGCTCGACGTGGGCGCGGACAAGGAAGTCGATTACCTCACGCTGCCGCCTGAAACGAACCCGGCGCTGGGCATGCGCGGCATTCGCCTGGCGCAGGTGCGCCCCGATCTCCTCGACGACCAGTTGCGTGGTCTGCTCGCGGTGAAGCCGTTCGGCACGGTGCGTATTCTCCTGCCTATGGTCACCGACTCCGGCGAACTCGTGCGCTTGAGAAAGCGCATCGATGAACTCGCGGCGGAAATTGGCCGGACCGATCCTATTCAAGTGGGTGTGATGATCGAAGTGCCGTCGGCTGCGCTGCTGGCCGATCAGCTTGCTCAACACGCAGATTTCCTGTCTATCGGCACAAACGATCTCACGCAATACACGCTCGCGATGGACCGTTGCCAGGCCGATCTCGCGGCCCAGGCCGACGGTTTGCATCCCGCCGTGCTGCGCCTCATCAAGCAAGCGACAGACGGCGCGGCGAAACATGGCAAGTGGGTCGGCGTGTGCGGTGCGCTGGCCGGTGACCCGGTCGCCGTGCCCTTGCTCGTGGGCCTTGGCGTGACGGAATTGTCGGTGGATCCGGTTTCGGTTCCCGGCATCAAGGCGCTCGTGCGCAAACTCGATTACCCACTGTGCCGTCAGCGCGCTGAGGACGCCTTGGCGCTCGAATCAGCACAGGCAGTAAGAGCAGCAAGCCGCGAAATCTGGCCACTGGACTAACACGTCCGTCCGGCAGCCAGCCTTCGCGTTTATTAGTAAAAAAAGCTTCGATCGACAACCTGTTGCACAAACACGATCAACGACAAGACACTTATCTCTGGAGAACCTGATGGACGCTAACCTGTTTGCGAGAATGCAGCGTCTCGGCCGCGCGCTGATGCTGCCGATCGCCGTGCTACCGGTGGCCGGGCTGCTATTACGCCTCGGCCAGCCGGATGTCTTCAACATCAAGATGATCGCCGACGCTGGCGATACGATCTTTACAAACCTGCCACTCTTGTTCGCCATCGGCGTGGCGGTTGGTTTTGCGAAGGACAATAACGGTACGGCCGGTCTGGCGGGTGCGATCGGTTACCTGATCGAAATCGCAGTGATGAAGGACATCAACGACAAGCTCAACATGGGCGTGCTGTCGGGGATCGTTGCAGGTTGCGTGGCCGGGTTCCTCTACAACAAGTACAAAGACATCAAGTTGCCTGAATACCTCGCGTTCTTCGGAGGGAAACGCTTCGTGCCGATTGTCACGGGGGTGACCTGTCTGGTGATCGGGATTGTCCTGGGCTATGTGTGGGCACCGGTCCAGGCCGCTATCGATGCAGCCGGCGGCTGGCTGACTGGCGCAGGCGCACTGGGCGTGTTCGTGTTCGGCGTGCTGAACCGGATCCTGCTGGTGACGGGTCTGCACCACATCATCAACTCGCTTGCATGGTTCGTGTTCGGTTCGTACACGCCTCCGGGCGGCGGCGCGGCGGTGACGGGCGACTTGCACCGCTTCTTTGCTGGCGATAAAACCGCAGGCGGCTTCATGACGGGTTTCTTCCCGGTCATGATGTTCGGCTTGCCGGCAGCTTGTCTGGCCATGTTCCATGAAGCACCGAAGGAACGTCGCGCAATGGTCGGCGGCTTGCTCTTCTCGATGGCCCTGACCGCGTTCCTGACGGGCGTGACCGAGCCGATCGAATACACCTTCATGTTCCTCGCGCCGGCGCTGTACGCGATCCACGCGGTGCTGACGGGCCTGTCGCTTGCGATCTGCTCGGCGTTGGGTATTCACCTGGGCTTCACGTTCTCGGCCGGTGCTATCGACTATGTGCTGAATTACGGTCTCTCGCAGCGCGGCTGGCTGGCGATTCCGGTGGGCATTGTCTACGCTGTGGTCTATTACGGCTTGTTCCGCTTCTTCATCCGCAAGTTCAACATGGCAACGCCGGGCCGTGAGCCTGCTACGACCGACGCAGAAGTCGAATCGTACGACAACACAGGCTTTGTTTCCCCGACAGCCGGTGCTACGGTGCCGCGCGCGGTGCGCTACATCGCTGCCTTGGGCGGTGCGTCGAACCTGACGCTCGTCGATGCCTGCACGACCCGTCTGCGTCTTTCAGTGGTGGACTCGGCGAAGGTTTCGGAACCCGAGTTGAAGGCAATTGGTGCACGCGGCGTGTTGAAGCGCGGCGCGACAAGTGTGCAGGTCATCATCGGGCCGGAAGCCGATCTCATCTCCGATGAAATCCGCACCGAACTCGAACGTTCATCCTCGCGCGGTGCAACGTCGGCTTCGTCCACTCCGGCTGCTGCTGTGCCCCTGGCCGCGGTTCCTGCAGGTGAACAAGGCCCGCTCGATCCGGATCCGGTGCGCTGGCTGGCCGTGTTTGGCGGCGCGACCAACGTGGCGTCGCTCGATGCCGTTGCCGCAACGCGACTGCGCGTGGTGGTTCGCGATCCTTCGTCGGTGGATCGTCAGCGCTTGTCGACACTCGATGTAGCCTGGGTTTCCGCCGATACGTTCCACATTGTTGTGGGTAACGCGGCGCAACGCTACGCAGACACCATGGCGAAGCGTCTTTCGCCGGGTACCGGCGCTTCACCGCTGCCGGCGTAAGTTCTTAGCGCGCAGTTCGCGGCCGAGTTTCTGATAGCTCGGCCGCAGGTTTGAAGCTTCCCTTGGTTTACTTTTAAGACCCGGCATGGCGAAAGTCATGATCCGGGTCTATTATTTATCGCTCAAACAATAAGTTAACCTAACTAAATCGGATTGAGTAACGAGTTCCGTATTCATTTAATTTTAATTGCACATTGCGTGCAGAAAATCTGGTCTTCGGTTTGTTCGCTGATAATTGATTAACAATGCTAACTAATTGTACGAAATCAAAAAACTGATTGCGTCCGCGTTTCGGTTTCTCTACCAGGAGTCGTTCATGAAAACAAAAATTGTCGTCTGGATCATGCTGATGCTGGCTGGCAGCGTGGCTCATGCCAACGGGCAGTTCTCGGTGCAATGCGCGTACTCCCATACGCTTCCGGACGATCCCATTGTTTATCCAGGAAGGCCGGGAGAAGCGATGGTTCACGATTTCTTCGGCAATCCAAAATCGAACGCTTTCAGCACGTACGAGTCATTGAGCAACAATAAAGTGACCACATGCAATTCGAATGCGGACGTGTCATCGTACTGGGTACCGCAACTTAAACGGGCGTACGGAGTGATGTCTCCGATATATCAGAAGACGTATTACAAGAACGACCAGCCGGTGGTGCCCGTTCATGAAATTCCGCCAGGATTGGAAATGCTGGCGGGGAATCACATGGGAACCGCCCCCAACCCGCACATCAATTTCTTGTGCGTGGGCAGCGGTAACTACACAACAACGATGCCAAAGAGCTGTCCCGCGTCAAGCCCCGGCGCGACGATGCTACTCTCTATCTCCGTGCATTTTCCCGACTGCTGGGACGGCCATACGCTAGTGCCAAACCTGGGAGCCAACAAGAGTGCCCGGATGAGCAACCTCATGAAAGCGGCGAACGGCGGGCTTAACGTAGCGTATCGAAACGCCGACGGTACCTGTCCCAGTGCGTATCCGGTGAAGATTCCCGAGTTGCAACTCAACGTGACTTATGATCTCGGGACCGATCCGGATTTATCGAATGCGCAATTGTCGCTCGATCCGGTGTTTGAGAATGGTCAATGGGTGCCTCGATGGGGCAGCATGTACACCGCCCACGGTGACTTCATCAACGCATGGCATGTAGAGACGATGAAATACCTCACCGATATGTGCATGAACAAAGCAGCAGTCGGGGGGAGTTGCGGAGGTGGTATTCCCGTCTATTATTCGCCGGCCAATGCGAACGTGCAGGTGGGCAGCAAGGGCACAACTGATCCGTTGGACACGACCCTCGTGTCCGAGCCGGGCAACGTGATCCTGATCAAGTTTCCGATGCCAGCCCATCTCGATGACTATCCTTATGCGAAGTCATACTTGCAGACACTGGGTGGGAATACGACTGATGACTCGACCGTCATGCTCAATCTCTACGCCGCCACGACTGACTGGGACGACACTGGCCATCTGCCGAACGCCTCGGCCTGCAGTACGAACCAGGGTATTGGCGGCATCTATCTCGACAACGTGCAACAGGTGCGCACCAACGACATTAGCGGGTATATTGCGTTGCAAAAGGCCGCCGGGGCGACGGAAGTGGGCCTCTGCATTCGCAATACGACGGGCAAGGCGATCAGCTTTTCGTCGCGTAGCGGTTCGTGGACGCCGGGCATTTACCTGAAGTGATGAAGTAAAGAATTTCCAACGATACCGGAGCGGTTCGGGCGGCTTCAGGCGCGAACTGCTCCGGGTGTCGTTCCCGGTCGCGACGTTCAATCTCCTCGCATCGTCGAATTCTCGATTGAGTCCGATTATCTCGATAATGCGAAAAAAGCCTTTAAGAAAATTAACTATTAATCTGCGGCAACAAGACGCATCGAATACACACAAAATATTTTTCGAAAAAGTTGGATTAAGTGAGTCCTTGAAATCGCGCTACCCTTCTCCCGAGGCTGATTAAAAGTCTAAACGTAATATCTCAAAAACGTTGAAATCGGGCAAGGTATGAAACAAAAATCCGGGTCGGGGTTTTGCAAGCGATTAGCAATTTTCCCCGCTCTTCTTCTGTCGGGCTGTGGCCAGATGGATCTACTCGATCCTAAGGGCAGCATCGGACTGGCTGAGAAAAATCTTATTCTAACTTCCACGTACGCCATGCTGATCGTGGTGGTACCGGTGATCTTCCTGACGCTGTTGTTTACGTGGAAGTATCGGCAATCGAATACATCGGCTGAATATTTGCCTAAGTGGGCCCACTCTACCAAGATTGAAATTGTGATCTGGCTCGTCCCGAGTCTGATCATTTTGTATCTGGGTATTTTGACCTACAAGAGCACACACGCGCTTGATCCTTATAAGCCGCTTGTGTCAGAGGTCAAGCCAATTAACGTCGAAGTTGTCGCGCTCGACTGGAAATGGTTATTCATTTATCCGGATCTGGGCATTGCATCGGTCAACAGGATCGAGTTTCCGGTCGGTACGCCGGTGAACTTCAAGATTACGTCGGATTCGGTGATGAACTCGTTTTTCATCCCGCAATTGGGCGGCCAGATTTATGCAATGGCAGGCATGCAGACCAAACTGCATTTAATCGCCGACGAAGCGGGGGACTATGCCGGCCTCTCCGCGAGTTTCAGCGGCCAAGGTTTTTCGGACATGAAATTCCGCGCTATTGCGACTACACCCGAGGAGTTTGCGGCCTGGGTCGCGAAGGTGAAGTCATCGCCGACTCAGCTCGACGGCGTGAACTACGCGGCGGTTGCCGCGCCCACCGAAAAGCATCCGGTCCAGTACTTCTCCAAGGTCGACGCGAATCTGTTTCAGAGCATCGTCGCGAAATATAACAACGGGCATGCTCGCAACATACCCGACCCGATCTGCCGCACGAAGGGATAAGCCATGTTTGGAAATCTGTTGGGAAAATTAACGCTAGCGGACATACCGTTCGATCAGCCGATCATCATGGGCGCGGCAGCGTTCATGGCGCTCATTGTGCTGGCCGTGGTTGTCGGGCTGACGTGGTTCAAGAAGTGGGGCTACTTGTGGAGTGAATGGCTGACCTCGGTCGATCACAAGAAGATTGGCGTGATGTATATCGTCGTAGCTGTGTTGATGCTGCTGCGCGGTTTTGTCGATGCGCTCATGATGCGTACGCAACTCGCGCTCGCTTATAACGGGCCGGGATTTCTGCCGCCGGAGCATTACAACCAGGTCTTCACGGCGCACGGCGTCATCATGATTTTCTTCATGGCGATGGCGTTCATGATCGGCTTGATGAACATTGTCGTGCCGCTGCAAATTGGCGCACGCGATGTCGCGTTTCCGTTCATCAACTCGCTGAGTTTCTGGATGACCGCGCTTGCCGCCATCCTGATCAATATCTCGCTGGTGATCGGGGACTTCGCGCAAACCGGCTGGCTTGCGTATCCGCCGTTGTCGGAGCTGCAATTCAGTCCGGGGGTGGGTGTCGACTACTACTTGTGGAGTTTGCAGCTTTCCGGCATAGGAACGTTGCTCACTGGCGTCAACTTCTTCGTGACCATCATCAAGATGCGCGCGCCGGGCATGACGCTCATGAAGATGCCGGTGTTCACCTGGACGTCGCTGTGCTCGAACGTGCTGATTCTCGCCACGTTCCCGATCCTGACCGCAACGCTCGCGTTGCTCGCGCTCGACCGTTACCTCGGCATGCATTTCTTCACGAACGACGGTGGCGGCAACGCCATGCTTTACCTGAACCTGATCTGGGCGTGGGGTCATCCGGAGGTGTACATCCTGGTGCTGCCGGCGTTCGGCATCTATTCGGAAGTCGTGGCTACATTCGCGAAAAAGCCCTTGTTCGGCTACAAGACGATGGTCTACGCCACGTGCTCGATCATGGTGCTGTCGCTGCTCGTCTGGTTGCATCACTTTTTCACCATGGGTTCCGGCGCGAACGTGAATGCGTTCTTCGGGATCATGACCATGATCATCGCCATTCCGACGGGCGTGAAGATTTTCAACTGGCTGTTCACCATCTATAAGGGCCGCCTGGAGTTGTCGTCGCCGGTGTTGTGGACGATCGGCTTCATGATCACGTTCACCGTTGGCGGCATGACGGGTGTGTTGCTGGCCGTGCCGGGCGCTGACTTTGTACTGCATAACAGCCTGTTCCTGATCGCTCACTTCCATAACGCGATTATCGGCGGCGTGGTGTTCGGGTATCTCGCCGGCTTCACGTACTGGTTCCCGAAGGCGTTCGGTTTCAAGCTGAACGAAACGCTCGGCAAGTGCGCGTTCTGGTGCTGGTTCGTAGGCTTCTGGACCGCGTTCATGCCGCTGTACGTGCTCGGTTTCATGGGCGCGACGCGCCGCATGAATCACTACGATACGCCGGGCTGGCAGCCGTACATGGTTATCGCGTTGATTGGCGCGTTGATCATTCTCGTGGGCGTGGTGTTCCAGATCGCTCAGGTTGTTGTCAGCGTCGTGAAACGGAATTCGCCGGCGTACAAAGACGTCACGGGTGACCCGTGGAACGGCCGAACCCTCGAATGGGCGACCAGTTCGCCGCCGCCCGTCTATAACTTCGCGGTCGTGCCGGTGGTCCACGAACTCGACGCGTTTGCACACATGAAGGAACGCGGCCGCACACGCCACGCTGTTGAGGATTATCGCGACATCCACATGCCGCGCAACACAAGCGCGGGCCTGTTTGTTGGCTTGTTTAGCCTGGCTATCGGTTTTGCGCTGGTCTGGCACATCTGGTGGCTCGCCATCGCGGGGCTTGTGGGCGTGATCGTCACGCTGATCCTTCGTAGCTATGACAACGACATCGACTACACCATCTCGGCTGAAACCGTAGCAGGAATGGACGGCACGCCGACGCGGACGCCAGCGCGGACGCCGGACCTGCAGGAGGCACTGTAATGCTGCAAAAAACCATCCCACTGGATCTACCGGGATCGCACGATGACCACGGCGCGTCGAATACCGTGCTGGGGTTCTGGGTGTACCTGATGACCGACTGCATTATTTTTGCGTCGTTATTCGCAGTGTTCGCTGTCATGGGCCATCAGTTCGCCGACGGCCCTTCCGGCAAGGAAGTGTTCGAGCTTCCCGGGGTCATGCTGGAAACCGCCATTCTGTTGCTGAGCAGCATCACGTTCGGCTTTGGCATGCTGGCCGCTCACAAGGGCAAGTCGACGGCGCTGCTGGCGTGGCTCGGCGTGACGTTCCTGCTGGGCGCTGTGTTTATCGCGCTGGAAATCCACGAGTTCAGCTTGCTGATCGCGCAGGGTTACGGCCCGGATCGCAGTGCGTTCTTGTCAGCGTTCTTCACGCTGGTCGCGACGCACGGCTTGCACGTAACCGTCGGCCTGATCTGGATGGCGGTCCTGGCGGTGCAGGTGATCGGCAACAAGAAGGTCACCCAACGCGATCTGACGCGCCTCACGTGTCTCAGCCTTTTCTGGCACTTTCTGGACATCGTGTGGATTTGCGTCTTTACCTTTGTTTATCTGACGAGCGTCGTATAAATGGCAAACGCACATTCAATCGATACCGGCGCGGGCCACGGCAGCGTGCGCTCGTATGTCATTGGCTTCGTCCTGTCGGTCGTGCTGACGGCCGCGGCTTTTGGACTGGTCATGCAACAGGCGTTGGGGCCGACAGAATCGATCATCGCTATTGCGGTGCTCGCGTTCATTCAAATCCTCGTGCACCTGGTGTTTTTCCTGCATATGAACACGTCTTCATCGCAGCGATGGAACCTGCTTTCGTTCGGATTCGCTGTGCTGGTGGCGGTGATTCTGATCGGCGGGACGTTGTGGGTACTCCATAACGTCGGTGCGCATATGATGTCGCGGTAGGTTGTAGACGGTCTGCTGGCTGGACGCCGGGCGGCGCCATGGGGAAACCTCTGGCGCCGCTTTTTATTGCTGCGTGTTGGGGCACGTCGCGCGCACGCAAACCGAACAGGCAAAGAAAAGCCCGCCGTCTCTCGATGGCGGGCTTTCAAGTCTTCTCTACGCAGCGCTGATTCACCGCTGATTCAATGCACCGCTAAAAACTCAACCGGCGAATCTCCTGCACGGCACTAAACGCTCAAGCGTACTCGTGCAGCGCAGTGCGCATTTTCTTCATTGCGCTGGCTTCGATCTGGCGAATCCGTTCCGCCGATACCCCGAATTCATCAGCGAGTTCGTGCAGCGTCTTGCCACCCGAGCCGTCATCTTCCACTTCGAGCCAGCGCGCCTGAACGATCCGGCGGCTGCGTTCGTCGAGCGATTCGAGCGCGGTCGACAACCCTTCGCTTTGCAGCTTGTCGAACTGACGCGATGCAAGCACGTTGGTCGGCTCATTGTGCGAGTCGGCCAGATACGCGATAGGCGCATACGACTCTTCGCCGTCGTCGATCTGACCTTCCAGTGCGATGTCGCCGCCGGAAAGACGCGTTTCCATTTCCGAGACTTCTTCGCGCTTCACATTCAGCTCTTTCGCCAGGCTATCAACCTCGTCCGGCGTGAATGCGTTGTGCCCGGTCTTGTGGCTGCGAAGGTTGAAGAACAGCTTGCGCTGCGCCTTCGTGGTCGCCACTTTCACCGTGCGCCAGTTGCGCAGGATGTACTCGTGAATCTCCGCCTTGATCCAGTGCATGGCGTACGACACCAGCCGCACGTTCTGTTGCGGATCGAAGCGTTTCACGGCTTTCATCAAGCCGATATTGCCTTCCTGAATCAGGTCGGCGTGGGGCAGGCCGTATCCCAGGTAATTGCGGGCAATCGATACCACCAGGCGCAGGTGCGACAGCACGAGCTGGCGAGCGGCATCCAGGTTGTCGTTGTCACGGAATTCGGTGGCGTACTGACGTTCTTCCGACGGCGTTAGCATCGGAATCCGGTTGACAGCCGAAATGTAGGCGTCGATGTTGCCGATCTGGCCAGTCAACATGGACGACTGCGCAAACGTCAGCGCACCTGCCGAAGCGGCCTTGGCCGGCGCCGAGTGTCCAGTATTCGGGAGGGTCATCGCATTGGTCACGCTTGTGTGCTCCTTATCAACAAAAAACCCGATGAAAAACCGGGTCTAGCAGGATATTAGCACTCTGCTATTTCGAGTGCTAAGGATTAGAGAGGCCTTGTGTGTCCAAGTTCCCATACGCTATTAGAATCTTCGCTCCAATAGCTACTAAGTACTTTCCCGCACTGTTGCGCGCGGCGAAACACTTCCGTTGTCAAACTTACCGAAAGAAACTTGCAAGTTTTCGCACGATTTACCCGTCAATCGGGATTCGACGAAACTTAATTCCGTGTTTTCCTCATTCATCAGAACTCTTCTGAGCACTTTTTTGAGACCGTCTCTAAAATGGCGACTTGCTGCGTTAGTGGCGAGCCCGTCTTGTGAGAATCCAGCTCCGGAGTATTCATGCAGAAGAACAAAAGTGTCTGGCAAAAGCGCTCTTTTTACGGTGCCTTGTTCGGTGCGCTGGTCTTGGCTTCGGCCAGTGCCCATGCCGATCAGTTCGGCTTGCAGATCGCCGGCGGGGTTGCCGACCACGACGTCCGGAAGGCGGATGTTGGCGTGGTCTGGGACCCCAACTGGACCTGGTGGGAAATCGGCGGTTTCCACTTCACTGTTGTCGGTGAAGCGCATGTGGCCTACTGGGATATTCGCGAAGACCAGGCCTCACATCCGGGCATCTGGGAATTCGGCCTCACGCCGGTGTTCCGCTTCATCAAGAGTTCGGGATGGTTTCGGCCCTACGTGGAAGCGGGCGTGGGCGTACGCCTCTTGTCGCACGTTCGTGAAACCGAGACGCGGACCTTCTCTTCGGCCTTTCAGTTTGCCGACGTCGTGGGCGTGGGCGCTCAATTCGGCGCGCATCAAAACTACCAGGCGGGCTTCCGGTTTCAGCATTTATCCAACGGCGGTATCGAACACCCGAATCCTGGTATAAATTTCAGCCAGATATATTTGCAATACAACTTCTGACGGGGACCGCGTCCATCGGTTCCTCAAGCGCGAGAGGAATCGAAAGATGCCGGCACAACCTATCGATACGCCCATCGAGGCAATCCGCGAACTCGAGCGCGACCGTTTCCGTGCGATGGTTGACGGTGACGGCGAATTGCTGGACTCGCTGCTGGCGGAGAACGCCAGCTACGTCCATACCAATGGCAAGCGCGAGACGAAACGTCAGTTTATTGATGCGATCACGGCGGGTCGCCGGCGCTATCGGCAGATCGAGATACAGTCGCAGGATGTGATGCCGGGCGGGCGGGACACGTGGATCGTGTTTGGGCGCGCGTTGCTCGAGATGGAGTCGAAGAACGGCGCCTTGCTGTTCCCGATCGCGTACACGGCCATCCATATTCAAGTCGATGGACAATGGCAGTTGCTCGCGATGCAGGCAACACGCGTGGCGCTGGATTAGCACCGGTTCGACGCCGTTCGGTCGGGCGTCGCGGTTCGGCCGGCGGGGCGGCGCGTTGTGAGCGCCGGCCGTCATGTCGATACCGGTCGTGTTTTATCGCCTGCTTCGCAAATTTCTGCTGCACGATGACTGGAAAGCGGTACCTGACCACATCACGGCGCGTCACTCACTCCCTACTACTCGCTACTCGTTGCTGGAAAATCGCGTCCACTCACGCTGCGACCGCTTCGTTTTCCACTTCCTTGCGCTCGGCCCAGCGCACGCGATTTACCGCGCTGACAATGGCGTTGGCGACTGCCTGAACCGCGTTTGCATGCACCGCGACGCCAAACCGCATCGCCTGATCGCCAATCCGGCAGCCGATAAACACCGCCGTTTCACCCTTCGCGGTAGCCGCGGTTTCAAACGATGTCACCTCGAACGCGACACCTGCCACGCTGGCTACCGCCGCAGCGACTGCCTGCGCGTGCGCTTCGTCGGCAACCGTGGAGACGGGCACCTTCACGTGGCGTCCATCGAAGTGCAGGGTCGAGGCATCTGCCCGTGACGCCGGCCCTTGTGCGTCGAAGTATTCCCGCTTGAACAACGCGCAAATGGCTTCGCCGGAGACTTCTGCGCCGGAGGCGTCGGCGACTTTCTGCACGGCATGGCTGAATTCGATTTGCACGCGACGCGGCGGCGTGAAGCCCAGCCCGCGTTCGAGCAAATAAGTCGAGCCGCCTTTGCCCGACTGGCTGTTCACGCGGATCACGGCGTCGTAGCTGCGGCCGAGATCGGCGGGATCGATGGGGAGATACGGCACGTCCCATACCGTGTCCGCTTCGCGTTGGGCGAAACCCTTGCGGATGGCATCCTGGTGCGAGCCGGAGAAGGCCGTGAACACGAGATCGCCGGCATACGGGTGACGCGGATGCACGGGAATCTGGTTGCAGCGCTCGACCACGCGGCGCACGCCGTCGATATCCGAAAAATCCAGACCGGGGTCGATACCTTGCGTGTACAAATTCATCGCGAGGGTGACGAGATCCACGTTGCCTGTGCGCTCGCCGTTGCCAAAGAGGCAGCCTTCCACGCGATCCGCGCCGGCAAGGATCGCGAGTTCCGCGGCGGCGACGGCCGTGCCGCGGTCGTTATGCGGATGCACGGAGAGCACGATGCTGTCGCGGAAACTCATGTTGCGATCCATCCACTCGATCTGATCGGCGAACACGTTCGGCATGGCTGCTTCCACGGTGGCCGGCAAATTCACGATCATCTTGTGGTCGGGCGTGGGACGCCACATTTGCACGACGGCGTCGCAGACTTCGCGTGAAAACGAAAGCTCGGTCATGCTGAACGTTTCCGGCGAATACTGATAGATCCAGTGTGTATTGGGGCGCGCGGCGGCGCACTCCTTGATCATGCGCGTGCCTTCCACGGCGAGCGCCTTGGTTTCTTCCTTGGACTGCGCGAAGACGATCTTGCGAAACGACGGCGCGATCGCGTTGTACAGGTGCACGATCACGCGGGGGGCGCCTTCTACCGCTTCAAAAGTCCGCTCGATGAGTTCGCGGCGCGACTGCACGAGCACTTCAATGGTGACATCGGAGGGAATGCGATTTTCCA
>Ga0302313_10001762_pt1 | contig 15870 bp, 13 predicted proteins | sample III_Palsa_N2_2_FD_200454 | JGI IMG/M metagenome (GOLD analysis project Ga0302313, IMG submission 200454) | Peat permafrost microbial communities from Stordalen Mire near Abisko, Sweden - III_Palsa_N2_2 | ecosystem: Environmental > Terrestrial > Soil > Palsa > Peat permafrost | place: Sweden...
GACGCTGACACCGTAGAAAGGATTGCGCGCGCCGAGGGATGGGAGTGCTATCGCTGCGGGCGTGGTCCCTTTCATGTCATTGAGATGTGGATTGAAAACGAGACGATGATGGAGATATTGCCGCCCCAATACGCGCAGGAATACCTCGACTTCACGCGCTCTCAAAGCCTTGAATTAGCGAAGCATTCCGTCCCATGAGAATTCAGCATGCAACGGCCCGAACCGCATGCACTGGGAGCGAAGATTGCAGGCGATCAGAGGCGCTAGTTGAGGCTGTCGAGGTCTATCGCCCCAGTGATGCCAAACGAGCAGATCATAAGATTTGTCGCTTCCGATAAGCCGACTTATCGGGAGTAATCCCTTCCACTCCTTACAAGGAGAGGCCGAAGTTGAGGGCAAAGTTCTTCGCTCCGATTCTGGACAGAATGAGGGCCCGGCTGTCCAGTTCGCGAACAACCCATTTATTCGTGATTGCGTGTTGCAGCAAGACGGCGCCGAGCACCCCGGCAAGATGCGGACGGCGCTCACTCCAGTCCAGGCATGGAAAGGCAAACCTGCGTCGAAGTCCGCCCGTTTGCGAAAGATCGATTCCCATGCGCTCCAATTCCCTTGCTCCAAGGGAACTCAGTTCGTAGGCATCGGCGCCGACGCTTTCATTGTGGACAAGCCATTGCTCGCGTAGAAAGTGATCGTGCAGAGACACAGCCACGGCGCCAGCCATATGGTCATAGCAACTTCTCGCGTAGCGCAGAGGTTCCGGCGTATTGGGAGCAAATTTCTTCGTTTTCCGTCCGGATAGTGCGCCGAGCCTTTCGATGACAGCAGCTACTTCCGGGCTGTGCAGCGAATAGTAGCGATGTCGACTCTGAACGGCCACGCGGATGAGCTTCGCCTCAGTAAGACGGCTGAGATGGGCGCTGGCGGTCGACGGCGCAACTTCAGCGAGCACTGCCAATTCGGTGCTGGTGCGCGCGCGTCCATCGAGCAAGCTGAGCAGAATGCGGCTTCTTGCCTGCTCTCCGATTGCCTGAGCAAGGCTGGAAAGCAATACATCTTCGTTGGCCTTCATCTTCATTGGAGTCCCGCTCCGATCCTCAAACCCTAAGCTGTGTCGTGCAACCATACTTCGTTCTGGAACGAAGTGTACCGGAGTGCAGTTTGAGAGTATCGACACAGGAGAAGAAAGCGTGATGAAGAACCTGTCGATGCTGCTGGAAAATCGTCCCGGAACTCTCGCTGATCTGGGAGAAACGTTAGGCCGTGCTGGTGTGAGCCTTGAGGGCGGCGGCATGTTTGTGGTGGATGGAAAGGGTGTCGCCAATTTCCTCGTTGAGGACGGGACAGCCGGCCGCAAGGCGCTTGAAGACGCAGGCATCGCAGTGCTAAGCGAAGACGATGTCATTCGTCTAAAACTGCAGCAGGATGAGCCGGGCCAGCTTGGAAAGCTGCTTCGCAGGATGGCTGAGGCCGGGGTGAACGTCTTGACGCAATACAGCGACCACAACCATGAGCTTGTTCTGGTCGTGGAACAACTTCAGAAAGCGCAGAACGTTTCTGACCGCTGGATGGCCGAACGCTCTGTTGCGAAACCGAGCGTGGCTGCCAAGATTCGCACGCACCACTATGCCGTGCAGATCACATGGACGGGAAATACAGGGTCGGGAACGGCCAGATACGCGAGCTATGAACGCGAACACACGATCTCAGCCCCTGACAAGGCTCAGATCAGCGGCTCAAGCGACCCGGCGTTCCGAGGCGATCGGTCGCGTTACAACCCGGAGGAACTGCTGGTTGCCAGCGCCTCCGCTTGTCATATGCTGACCTATCTGCACCTATGCGCGGTCAACAAGATCGTTGTTCTCTCCTATGAGGACTCATGCACGGGTGAGATGCGGGAAAATGCTGATTCAGGAGGCACATTTGAGCGTATCGACCTACAGCCCGAGATCATGATTTCATCTTGCAGCGACCTGAAGTTGGCAGAAGCATTGCACGAGCAGGCACACCAGCATTGCATTATCGCCAACTCTCTCAGAGTGCCGATTTCCATACATCCAAAGATGCAACGGCAGGACAGCGAATAACTCCCCATAAACGCTGTTATGATGACTTGCCGTCATGATTCTCGGATATTCGGGTTATCAGCAACTTCGTTGTAGTTTCCTAAAACGCCGTTTTTTGGGAGTCCGTGAGGGGATGTTGTTGTCAAGGTGGAGAGTATGGACGACAATCTGTTGGTAGTCGAGCAAGGAGGGTACTTGTGTCCACCACCCAGGACGTCTTCCGTCTTCTTGTCATTTGCATTTGCTCTGCTTTTTGGGGAACACAGACCCCGGCCTACCATATGGAGTATGAAGAGTCCGCCAGCGGCGCTAGTCGCATGGTTGTCGTGAACGATTCAGACGAGACGATTGAGGCATTTCATGCAACCGAACGCTGCTCGAATGGCGGTAGTGAACAAAGCGCAGATACACTCGATTTTCCACTAACCTCTAGCTCCAGTATCTCTGGGCCAGATGGTCGCTTCGCTCGAAGTGGCGTAGTGCAACCTGGCGGACGTTGGACCTCGGACCTATTTTTGCCTACCACCGGAAATGCAAACTGTGACATTGATGTCGATGCCGTGCTGTTTGGAGACGGGACTTACGACGGGAGCAAAGTGGCCGTCGAGGAGCTCAAGGCGCGACGGGATGGCATTGCGGCAGGCGTTCGCCTCTGGATCGAAAAAGTCAGCACCCAGGATATTGCTGGGCCCGCTGAGGAAACACTTCACACCGAGGCGATGCGTGTCACTGCGCGAGATACCGCACGGAGCAACAAGTGCCAATTTGGTCCGCACGGACAACCCGTGGATTTCGTCTCCTGCGGGTTCTGGGCGGGTAGAGTTCAGGTCGACATCAACATCCTGCAACAGTTCGGTCACGGAGCAAAGACAAATGGCGTGCCCGTAGATCTGTCGAAGGTGACGGAGATGCTTTCACGATGGTCAAACAAAGTGGACGCTAACGTCGCTCTAAAGAGGCTTGATGTTACGTTCCCGCCTGTTGCGCAAGCAACTATGAACGGACGGGAATAGTCACCACAGAAGTGCGAGTGTGCGACTCTCGCTACGGCTGTTGGCGGTCGGTTGCATTATTTCCAAAAAGTCGCATTTTGTCCAAGTTCGCTTTGCCGCTCGGCAGCCATGCAATTATCTACTTTCTGTCTCCTGATGCCGCCCATCGATCGTTCTGTTAGTCAAAAATTGCTGTCTGAGGCGTAGAAAGGTGAAGTCACACAGTGCAGCCACAAACATCACCGCGACGCCGATGCAAAGTAGCGGGGACAGTAGTAGCACGGCAATAGACGTTCTAGCGGCAGTATTGAGCATACGATTTGGCGTGGTGTCGGTACGACTCTGCATACAAAACGGATTTTTGGTAGACGGCCCACTATGATGATTAGTTGCGCCTCTCCCGCCGAACTGCAAATGTGCGGGGATGTAGAAAGGTAAGGTGGGTCCCTGAAAGCCGCATTTTTGCCAAGTTCGCCAGGCGCAGCTTCGATCAAAGAGTTGAATTTGGCTGAAACACCGTTGGAGGGAAGAATGGGATTACTTCCGACAAGCTGACACCACGTTACGAATCCGAGCCTCGATGTGTGCACTGGCGTCTTTGCTTTAGCCAAGGTTTCCAAGCGGCGGTCCTCGTGGGTTGCCGAGAGAGCAGAAATGAAATGATGAGAAGTATGTGTCTTGCTCATTCTTGGATGACTTCCAGGAGCGGCGACTCGGGCGAGATGCAATCGGCAATTTGTCGAGCATCGTAGACGTGGCAGGTACTCCAGTGGTAAACCGGAGGGCGTCGTCCGTGGGCGCAGGTGATTGATGATGTGGACTTTTGGAACAAGTCCTTTCGTACTTGCGTAAGGAGAATCATGAGACCATGCTGGATGATTTTCGTGGTTTGGCCAGTCTTCGGCGCCTGGATTTCCCCTTCTCACAGTCTGGAAGGACAAGTGGCGTGTGCCCGTGCATCAGAGACTATTTCCGAACAGATGTTCGTCCAGATCGGCGGCGTCCCGCAATGGATCACAATTAAGGGCGAGGATCGGAGCAACCCGGTTGTGCTCTTTCTGCATGGTGGTCCGGGAGACGCGTTGAGCCCGTATGCCGATTCGGTGTACGTGGGATGGGACAAATCCTTCACGCTGGTGCAATGGGACCAGCGGGGCGCTGGAAGAACCTTCACGAAGAATGGGCCATCCATCGAGCCGACAATGACTGTCGAGCGCATGGCCCAGGATGGTATCGAAGTTACCGAATTCCTGACCACGCATCTTCACCAGAAAAAGATCATTATTTTAGGTGGTTCCTGGGGTTCTGTCCTCGGTGTTTACATGGCCCACGCAAGACCGGACCTTTTCTACGCCTATGTGGGCGTTGCTCAGATGGTGAATTGGCAGGAGAATTTGTCTGCCGGCTATGCGCGTGTGCTGGAAATGGCGCGTGCGGCCGGCGATCAGCAGGCAATCACTGCGCTAACGGCAATTGGTCCTCCGCCGTGGCGTTTAGTTGCCAAGTGGCCCGTGTATCGAAAATGGGAAAGAATCTACCAGGCCAAGCTGGTGACCGCTCCACCAGATTCCATGGTCATCAGTCCCGACTACGCCTCGGCTGGAGAGCAGGCTCAGTACGAGGCAGCAGATGACTTTTCCTTCTTGCATTTCTGGGGAGAAACCTTGTCCGGACCGTTCACGAAGGTCGATCTTCCAGCGCTAGGGACCACCTTTGCGATTCCCATTTTTATTATCCAAGGCCAGGAAGACCTGACCGCCGCTCCAGAATTGGCCAAGGCCTATTTCGACAGCATCAAGGCTCCGCGCAAGGAGTTCTATCTGGTTCCGGGTACGGGGCATGAAGAGTCTGCGACCTCATGGGCTGTGACCCTGAAGGTGCTCATCGAACAGGTGCGGCCTCTAACCCTGACATCAGCTGTCGGTTCAGCCTCGGGTGTGTCGCTCATCGGCAGCCCGTACTTAATGCACAAAGAGGACGCCCCTCGGCGTCCTGAAGTCGGTGTGTAATGAGATTTCGAAATCCTTCACGCAAAGTCGGGTAATCAATGGGTCGACGCAACACTCAGCTCACGCCGACATTCATTGAAAACAAGAGCTAAAAGCGCTGGTCAGGGTTTGATTAGCTGGACCCTTACCCTGGCAAGGTTTGGCCACATCGGTCAAACAGATCGATTCTTCAGGGTAAGCAATTGTGGATCAGCTGATTAGATAGTGTTGCATCGACCCGTTGAGACCGCCCGGGTTTTCGGCAACTTCGGTCAAGTTACGCATAACGCCGCTTTTTGGACCGAGGTGAGAGTTAGATCCCAGATTTCGGCCTCTTACTTGGCCGTTTTCAAACCGTAGCGGGTGGCTGTGCACGCAGTCCGAATTTCATCAGGCGTGCCCTCGATCTTTAAGGCCTTTAGCCCGAAGCGAAGTTGCGAGGTGTTATTGAAGCGCTGAACCGACGTTAAGTCGGGTTTATTCTCTGCGCGGTCAGGGCTTGGTGACGTCGATGGAGTTGTCGTCGGGGATGCGATCGATGAGCTTGTTGATGGGGTCGATGCCGGCGCGGGTTGGAAGCTCGTCGACGATGATCTCGAAGGTGTTCTTCTCCTGGGTGATCTTTTCCTTCTTGAGGTAGAGGGGTTTTTCGTGGTCCTTCTTGCCGGAGAAGACGCCGATGTCGATGTAGTCGGCGAGGGGCATGGGGGTTTCGTTTCCGGAGCCGTCTGACTTGAACTTCTTGGCCTGGACGGTCAGGGTGACTTTGTATTTCTTGTCGGGCGTCTGGACGTAGGTGGCGGTGAGGGCCTTGTTGTCGTAGAGGACGATGTTTTCGAAGGCGTCGGTGATGTAGTACTGGTATTCGGGTGGAGTAGCGGCGCGAAGGGCTGCGACGAACTGACGGGTGTCGGGGTAAGGAACTTCCCGCGTCGTGTGCGCGTTGGGATACTGATACTTCATCAGGAAATCATGCAGCGCGGCATTCAGTTTGTCTTCGCCGATATAGTCGGAGAGGCCGTACATGACCAGCGAACCTTTTTGATACCAGACGTAGGTTTCGTTCTGGACGAGGGCGAGAGGGTTTTCGTGGCGGATCTCGCCGGAGCGGCCGCGCAGATAGCCGTCGAGCTCGTGGGCGAGGAACTTGTGCATGTTATCGGAGCCGTACTTTTTCTCCATGACTCGGAGGGCGGAATATTCTGCGAGTGATTCGGACATCATGTTCGAGCCTTCGACATTGCCGCCAAGCACCTGATGACCCCACCACTGGTGTGCCAACTCGTGTGCGGTGACGAAGTAGCAGTAGTCGATGTCTTCCGGTTTTTCGGTCCGATCGATGAAGCCGATGCCCTCTGAGAACGGCACTGTGTTCGCGAGCGACTCCGCGAACGTGCGGTAGCGCGGGTACTCAATAATCCGATACTGCTTGAACTGGTAGGGACCATAGTTCTTTTCGTAATATGCCAGGCCTGCTTTCGACGCCTCGATCATATCGGCGATGTCGTAGGGGTGAGTAGGAATGTGATAAATCTCGATGTTCACTGGACCGTTCACGCCTTGATACACGTCACGCGTGACGTCGTAGCGCCCAGAGTTGTAGCTGAACCAGGCAGCCATCGGCACGTCGCCCATGTCGTAGGTAAAGTAGTGGCGGCCGTTCTGGTGCCAATCCTTTTGCAGGTATCCGGGAGAGATGGCGACTTGGGGCTTGCCCTCGTTATCGGAGTCCGATGTGCTCACGGTCGTCTTGTACTTGATGTAGTCTTCGCTGATTAGCTGACCCCAGGGATCACCGCGATGAGGGAGAAGGGTGAGGTCGCCGAGATGTTCTTCGCGTCGCCGGCGCGGATCCTGCAGTTCGACTCCTGTGTCGTACCCGATATTCGGGAAATAGGCTTGATCGAAGAACGTTCCAGAGTATGCCAGCTCGGGCATTTCATGTCCATCCCGGAAGCCGCGGCTGGTGTGACCCACATTGAACGTCATGTCGACTGTCTCGCCAGGAGGTACCGGGGTATCAAACTGGTAGATCGTATACATGTTGTGCGAGCTCACCGAGACAACGTGAAATGGCCGGTTGAACTTAATGTTGCTCACGGACGGCTCAACATTGATGGCACCGAATGCGCCTGGATGTGCGTCCGAAATATGGACTTGCGCGATCGGTACTGTGTACTTGTTCATCAGGACGAAATGGCCGGTGCCAGAGAACGATCGCCGCTCCGGGAAGATATCCACGTTGGTATCCGCAGCAACAAGTTTCAGCTGAAGCTGGTGCATGTACTTCTTATTTTCGCGCTCATATTGCGCCTGGATTGCACGCCCTTCCCTGGCATTGATATAGGCATTGAGCACATGTGCGTTGTAATAGAACCAGAGGCCGCTGCCGATGGTAACGAGGGCGAAGAAGACTCCGGCGGGGACTAGTTTCGGGGCACGTTGGCGAGCGAGCTTGAAACGCGAGGACCAGTGGTCTTCGGAACCGCGGCGGGCGAGCGCGATGGAGAGGACGCCGAGTACGCACATGAAGCCGAGCCAATATCCGGTTGACCAGAGGAGCGCCTGGACAAAGTGTCCATAGCGATTCATGTCCGAGTAGGTGACGGTGGTGGTGTTGGCGGGCAGGTAAAGGGTATTTTCCCAACCGAAGTTCTGCAGGATGGGCGTGATGACGAAGATGAGGATGACAATCCCGATGCCGATAAATTTGTTCGAGACAACGGTCTGAATGAAGAGCGAGAGCAGGATGAAGATGACGATTTGCGAAAACATGACCAGGTAGAGTTCCTGCGCGTATTGCAAGAGCTCGTAGTGATGGTAGCCGGCGACCGTTTGCATGAGAATGCCGCAGAGGCCGGCGACGGTGAGCATGGCGAGCTCGACGGTGCAGAGGGCTGTGAACTTCGAGAGCCAGTCGGTGGTTTCACCCATGGGGAGCGCATCGTGAATGCCGTCGAAGTGGGTGTCGCGCTCGCGCCAGATGAGTTCGGAGGCATAGAACGTGGAGACGATGTAGAGGAAGAGGGCGGCGCCACCTTCCACGGCTTGGAGCATGAGGTACGTTACTGGCCAGACGTTGGTGCCGGCCAATCGTCCTGCGTAATGGCCATTGACCGTGGCGAGGGCAATCATCAGTACGAGGATTCCCCAGAACGGGATTTCTTTGATGATGTTCGATATACGAATGCGGGTGAGGGACAGGAACTGCGCGAAAGAAGTTTTGAAGCCGAAGAACGGATGGACGAGAGGCAGTGGAACGGCGACGAGTGAGCGTCGTGGCTTGGAGGCTTCTTCGTGTTCGCGCTGCAGGTTGGCTCGCTTGCCACTTGCTTTGGAAGTGAGCGTCTCGACCGACATAGGGAAGAGCATCCAAACGGCGAGCAGGCTTAGAAGACCGATGCCGATCCACAGGAGTCGGTTATAGAGGAATGGCCCCGCCCACGGAAACAACAGGCTGTTTTTCTCGACAACAGTCCAATAGCGGGCGATCTGGTCACTGTAGACGAACCCGATTGGATCGAAGATAGACCACCAGAAATGGTCCAGCGTTCTTGTACCCAGGATGATGTTCGCGCCAATGTAGTACAGGATGAACACAGCGGCGCCCTGCAGATAGACGATGAAGATTTTGCGTGAAAGTGCGGCTACGAGGAAGAAGAGCGAGCCGAAGAAGAAGATCTGAACGACCGAGACGGAGAAGAACGGCTGGAGGTACCAGGAGAGATGGTTAGCGGCAATGCGTGTGTGGTCGGCCCAGGGTGCGAACGTGCCGACGAACCCGCCAAAGAGCATGCCGGAGAAGGCGAAGACGGTGGTGACAAACGAACCAGCCCAGCGGCCGCCGAGGTAAGCGAACTTTGAGATCGGCTTGGTGAACAGAATCTGGATGGTATCGCGTTGGAAATCGCGCAGGATGCAGGTGCCGAAGATGGCGGCGATGACGATGACGCCGAAGAAGCTGGCGCCGATGTAATTATAGGTATTCGCGTAAGGACCGTTGAGCAGGACCTTGCCGTTCGCGTTGCCGATAGGCCCAAAGCTTTCGCTCGCGACGCAGAAGAACTCGAACATAAACCAGAGCAAGAAGTAGACGTAGGTGGAGACGCTCTTGGCTCGGAATTTGAGCTCGAATGTAAAGAATTCCCAGAACTGTGCCATATAAACCCTTCCGTTTCGCTAGACGCTGTGAGTGTGGTTGCCGGTAATTGGCGGACTAGTTCACTGCAGCGTTGGCGGCGTGTTTGGTTAGGTTGAGGAAGTAGACGTCCTCGAGGCCGGAGTCGACCGGCTTGAAGTCGGCGCCGGGATTGGAGTCGGCGTAGATTCGGACTTCGTGCAGGCCACCGACGAGGTGGGTGGAGATGACGTTGAAAGAAGCTTCGAGGGCGCGGAGTTCGTCGTCGGTGGCAACCACCTTGGAGAAGATTTTTCCGCGCAGGCCGTCGAGCGCAGCGGCGGGGCTGCCTTCGAGCAGAACTTCGCCGCTGGCAATGATGGCCATGCGGGGGCAGAGCTCGCGAACGTCGTCGACGATGTGGGTGGAGAGGATGACGGTGACGTTGGAGCCGATGGAGCTGAGGAGATTGAGGAAGCGATTGCGCTCGGCAGGATCGAGTCCGGCGGTGGGCTCGTCGACGATGATGAGCTTGGGGTTGGCGAGCAGGGCCTGAGCGATGCCGAAGCGCTGCTTCATGCCGCCTGAGTAGGTGCTGAGGGATTTCTTGCGGGCGGCCCATAGGTTGGTCTGGTTGAGGAGGGCGTCGACCATTTGGGTGCGCTCGGTCTTGTTGGAGATTCCCTTCATGATGGCGAGGTGGTGGAGCATGTCGAGCGCAGACATCTTGGGGTAGACGCCGAACTCCTGGGGCAGATAGCCGAGGACTTTGCGGACGGCGTTCTTGTCCTTGAGGACGTCGATGCCATCGAGCGTGACGGTGCCGGAGTCGGGGTCCTGGAGGGTGGCGACCGTGCGCATGAGAGAGGACTTGCCGGCGCCGTTGGGGCCGAGCAGGCCAAACATTTCATTGCCAATGGTGAGGGAGAGATTCTTGAGTGCTTTGACGCCGTTTGGGTAGGTCTTGGATAGCCCAGAGATAGTGAGTGCCACGCGCGGGTGCCCTCCGATGCGTATGAAGCCGAATGCTTGCAGTAGCCGGAATATATCACGCCCGCTTCGGGGACAGGGTGGCGAGGCCGCGGCTAAAGGGCCGCACAAGAATCCAACCTCCTTCAAAGTCGGGTTTTTGAGCAACTACGGCCAAGTTTCCTAAAACGCCGTTTTTGAGGAGTTCCCAATCTGATCAGAGGACATTCCGCAGAGTGAGGTCGTATGTCCGGGAGACATCCCCGCGCCGCACTTGAAGATGAAGGACAGTGCCGACCGGTTGCTTGAACAATGGATCGTTCGGATCGTCCGATGGATTGGCGCCGTCTATTGTAAGGATGCGGTCCCCCTGTTTTAGACCGGCCACTTCGGCGGGACTGCCCGCAAAAACCGTTTTGATCTCGTCCGAGCCATGGTTGTAATCGACGATCATTCCAGTGCGATTGAAAACTGCAGGCTCATTCCATAAAGAGGTCTTTTCCAGGTACATGACTGCGTGTTTGCAGTCGACTGTGACGATGAAACGCCTTAGGATGTCCTGGCCAATGTTGCCAGCCAGCTTGTCATTGAAAGTGTCGTTTGCCGTCTGCAGACGCGCGACAGGACCATCGACCTTCAGACTGCCAAGCTGAAGGCTGTGCAGTCTCACATACCACGCGGGCGGTGAATCGCCACCGAAACCGCGGCCGTTATATCCGCGATACCGTGCGTCCAGCTTCTTCACGAGATCGTTCTGGCTGACGAAAGCGGAGCTTAGAAACGTTCCAATCTCGTTGCCGGAGTCCACCAGAAAGCGGCCCTCGATACCGTCGACCGTTGCGTCCACATCGATGCCATTGCCACCCGTGTGCAAGTACAGCGGAACCGCCTCGCCGTTGCCCGAGTACGAGAAGTGCCCGCCATCGAAGAAGGTGATTTGGTTGCGCCCGAAATTCATCTCGACCGCCAACATCTGCATCAATTCCCAGCCAACCGCCAGTTGTGGGGTGCCCGCATCGGCAGGAATATCGAGCACATAAAACGTCTGGTTTCCGATGTTGAGCTCGCCGATGGTAAGCGTATCGACGTGGACGGTTTTCGCTTTTACGCCGCCGCCAATGGCACCGAAGTCGATCGCTCTTTCGTCGATTTTGAGGCCGAGCTGCTGGGCGAAATCGGCGCTAATCACATTGACCCCACCCGTATCAAAGAGAGTGCGATAGGGGCCTTGGCCGTTGATCTTCATCTGAAAAATTAGACCGTCCTCGGCAGGGACTGTGACGTGCCACCCCGCAGGTGCGGCGGTGCCAGCGGGAGCCTGTCCGACTGCGGACAAGACCAAAAGCAGCATGTGGGCGAGGAAGAAAAGGCTCAGCAGTCTAGAACGCATCGCCAAAATCATACCCGAAGCAATCGCTGGTCGATCCTCCCGCAAAGTCGCATTTTGAGCAACTACGGCTCGCCCACTGGCCCACGTGGGTCGAACTTGGATGAAACACCGTTTTCGGGATTATGAATCTTCTCGGGTGGCCGAGGCATTATGATGGCCGCATGAAGAGTCTTGAACTTGAACGGGTGCCGGTATGGATTCTGTTGGCCGCCATCTGGCTGTTTGCAATCTCGGCTGAAGTTTTGACAAACGTTGTTCTTCATCGCGCTACCGATTGGCGACATGTTGCGGGGTTTTCCGCATGTTACTGGCTGGGCGTCGGCGTCTATGTTCTTTCGACACGCCAAAAGTCCCATAAGTGGTCAAAGCGGAAGCCAGCATCTCCAGCGGATTCAAACTGACTCGCTCAATACGATGCGTCAGCTCCGTCCGAGATGATGCCTGCAAAGTCGGCTTTTGACTAAGTTCAGTTCCGGTGGGCAAGCGCATCAACGGTTCAAGAGTTCAAGAGGAGATGCAGATTTCTATCCCCTCAAGGTCAACCTTATTTACCCGGACGTTTGTCCCAGCAAACTTCCGAAGCACGCTCGTGCGCCCGTCTGGCTCTGGCAGCGCAAACTCCCAGACCTCGACGGTGTAATCGCCTGACTGCACCTGATGCTCAAAGGTTCCGTCCTGCTCTACCTTAGGTCCGCTGGGCCCGCCGATGCCATCGATTGTTCCCATTGTTCGGGAGAACATCACACTGATTTGATGAGGCCCTGTTGGCAGTTCCCCAATTACTTTGCCGCGAACGGTATACCAGACTGAAGGTGGAATCTGTAGTTGCAAACCCGAGACCGTCTGGCCGAGTTCAACGTCGAAGCCCGTCGCGTCAGAGATGTCCTGAGCATCGGGATACAGAAAATCGAAGATGCGCTGTTGCATAGCAAGGTGACGCGGTTCGTTTGGGAAACCGTCGCTGGCTTACGAAGAATGCCGGCAAAGCGCAGGAAGTATCGAGCTGGAGAGAGGGGCGGTGAGCAGAAAGTGCCGTCGTCGGAGACTTTGTGGTCACCGGAGTCGCTGATGTATCCTGGCTCGCCCCTTCTTTCCCCGGCTTGGATCAAGGTGAACCAGCAGCGCTCAGGCGGCTGTTGCTTATCGTCGAGGATCCTCCCGGACAACAAGCCCCCAGGTCTCAGCGCTATGCGCAGGGAAGGCATGATTCGACCCTGAGCAAGTGTCAGGCGTTCGTACCGAGGAACAAAGTTCTGATCGTAGAAGGCTAGGGAGTATTCCCCCTCGAGCAGGTCCGAGAACGAGAAGCAGCCATGCTCATTGAGCACGGTGCAGGTCTCCCCAGCAACCCCAATGCGATAAAGCCTTACATCTGGCGAAGTAAGTGGTTCGCCCGTTGTTTCGTCGACTACGCAGCCATTGACGGATTGATTCATCGCTCCTCCGATGTCTACCCACGATTTTAGAAGCAGGTTCATCTGGACGCACAATGAGATTGATCGTGAACCGCCCGAAAAATCGGGTTTTGACTAAGTTCGCCAATGGCCCTCCGGTCGAATGAACTTGGCGAAAACGCCGTTTTCAAGGGACCACGCTTGTGGCCCTCTGACTCGCAGTTAGAATGAGGCCCATGATCGGCACTCATTTCCTTCGGATTGCCAGAGAACTGTCAATCTCCGCCATCCCGGGGATATTGCTTTACTCCGTTTGGGGCGCTGCAAGCAAGGATCAGAAGGCCGAAGTATTACAAGACGGCACGGTTGAGTTCTTACCTAACAAGCTGGCTTTCTGGACATGGCCCCTTCTCATGGCCTATCTGACATATGCCGCGGTTCGGGAGCTGATGCACGTCCCTCGAAGTCCGTTGGGGCTGATCACTGCGGCGCTTGTTGTAACGATCACAGTCGCGATTGCGGCTTCGTTTCCGGCGACAATCATCGTCAATACCGAGGGCCTCGAACAGGTTAGTTGGCTCTGGAAAAACAAGCGGATTGGTTGGAGCGAGATTGTCGAGATCAACACGGGTGAGAAGAGTCGTACGGTGACTATCACTGGTGCGGACGGAACAAAGATTGTCCAAGCCCAGCAATTAACAGACAGGCCGCGTCTGCTTTCCGAACTCAGACACCACTGCGGTGACAGTCTGCCGAAAGATTTTCCCTGAGAGCCGGTAACTGTCCAGAAATGACTGGATGCATGAAAAGTCAAATTTTTCCAAGTTCAAGTTTTGCCGCTAGGCGGCCTCCTGAACTTAGATGAAACGCGGTATTGCAGGAGTACGGCGGCAAAATCGGCGACAATTACAATCTTCACCAATGCAAAAGATACGAAGACATAGTTAGATCGGATCAAACATGAGTGGTGACACCTTCCAACGACGTTATGAGCAACTGACCGACAATGAACTCGGGCAAGTCGTCGCCGAGAAACAGGACCTCGTACCCGAGGCGGCGGAGGCGTTGGAGATGGAAGTTCACAGACGCCATTTCGTATCTCCACCCCCGCCCCAGTGGACTCAACAACCCGGCTCCGACAAGCCGATACGGTGTTTGGAGGACTACGACGAATATCAGGCTTTGGTCGAGAGAAAGAAGACCTTGGGCAGGTATTGGTACTTGGTCGCTATGGGACCCATTATCCTTGGACTCGTCTTAGGCAGAAAGTCATTCGAGAACTCAGTAGTCCTCGTCACGGCCACTCTGACCTGGCCCCTGTGCATCGCAGTCTACGGTCTGATTTTGAACGCGCGTCTTCTGGGCTTTCGATGCCCGCAGTGCTCACAAAGTTTTGGTAGGGGCTCGGAATGCTTCAATTGTGGATTTCCAAGAGCCTGATCAATGAGTCCTCGGGGCCTGCTGCCTTAGAATTGCGCGTTACCTTTTGAACCTCCGGCAAAGTCGGGATTTCGGCAACTTCACTAAGGAGGGCCCGGTGGCACTGTGAAGTTGGCGCACATTAGTGACGGCTAGGCTTATCATCCAACCTAGTCGCTCCACAAGGGGAACCTCAACCGAAGTATGCAAGGGCCGCCAACCGCGATTTCGCTGCGAGATTACCTAGCCATGATTAGGTCTGGATTTGGGCGCTTCACAAACTTGTGATGCAGCTTGGCGCAGACGAAGGCCGTAACGCCTTCACCCAGCAGTAGAAATGCCAGGATCACATACTGAATGGAGGGATGTTGTTCCAGCTCTGCCGACCCCAGCAATCGTATACGAAGTACATGGTGAACATACACATCGCTTGAATACGCCATCAGGGCATAGCCTGCCAAGAAGATGACGCTGGTCGTCACAAGCGCTCCCATTGCCATTCGGTGACTGCGCAGCAGGATGAACACCAGGGCAACACCAATCGCCACGGCTCCGACACTTAGAAGTGCCGCGGGATGACGCCATAGGAGAATGCCCATGGTGGAAAGCATCGCCCCTGCACCGGCGACCTGCGACAAGGCATCGCGCGCACCATACCGAACGCCCGAATACACAGCGACAAACCACGACGCCATCGCCACGAACATTGTTGTCTGGAGCGGTGCTGTGGACCACATCCCAATCGTGCTCGTCATTAGTCTGCTGGAAGCGACGGCGCTCACGACAACCGCAGCGATGAATCCCACCAGCGGCCTCCACGCAGCGGCCAACAACAGGCCTGAAAATGATCGCCAGAACCACCACGCACCACGCTCAGTGCGCTGCTCCAGAAGATCGCCCATCAATGCCGCCGATTGCTGGTGCCCAACAAAACGCGCCAATAGCCATTCTGCGTTGAAAGATCTAAGCATCTGCGCCTCCGAGTAGATCGAGACCCTGCAGCAGGCTCTGATAGGCGCGCTGTGCATTCAATAAAGCATTGCGGCCCGCCTGCGTTACGGCAACATGGCGTTTCGCCTTGCCGCCGCGTTTCAATGTCGCGTCACCGAGCCACGATCGGACCATGTGCTTTTCTTCCATTCGCGTCAGCGTTGTGTAGAGCGCGCCAGGTGATGGCTCGCGGCCGGTACAAGCCGCAATCTCCTCGCGGATCGTCACGCCATACGCTTCGTCTCCTAGACGAAGGATCGCCAGGAGTACTAATTGTTCGAACTCACCCAACGCGACAGGCCGTTTCATATAAACTGCATAGTAGTTTTATTCTCTTGGCTCGTCAATATGAAATCTTCCGCCAAGTGCCGACAAACCCGGTTCGCGTGGGCTGCAACCTTTTTGCTTATCGTGGGCAGGCCATGCTCCCGAAAAGTCGGGTTTTGAGCAACTACGGCTCGCCCACTCGCCCACGTTGGTCGAACTTGGATGAAACGCCGTTTTGCGGGAGCGAGTTTAATTGCTGAAGAGAAGCCGTATTCTGGGTA
>Ga0302313_10001767_pt1 | contig 15856 bp, 14 predicted proteins | sample III_Palsa_N2_2_FD_200454 | JGI IMG/M metagenome (GOLD analysis project Ga0302313, IMG submission 200454) | Peat permafrost microbial communities from Stordalen Mire near Abisko, Sweden - III_Palsa_N2_2 | ecosystem: Environmental > Terrestrial > Soil > Palsa > Peat permafrost | place: Sweden...
TGTTTGCTGCTTGAACCAAGCCAGCGTGTCGCTGGCCGTTTCCGACAGCGGACGGAACACCAGCCCGGCTGCCAGCGCTTTGGCGATGCTCCGGCGCACAAAACCTTCGGAGTCGCTGTCTCGGGGCACCCACACCGGCATGTCACTCCACGACTCAACCTTTTCTGCGTCCAGAAACTGCGCGGGAACCCAGGTCAGCCGTGCGTCAGAGTGGATCGCGGCTGCGACCGCGTTGAGCATGGCCCCCATCGTCAGTTGCTGCGCGGGGCCGGTCGCGTTGAAGGTGCCGAAGATGCGCTTCTCGGCCAGTCCGATCGTCCACTGCCCCAGGTCGCGGACATCGATGATCTGGACCGGATCGGCGCCATCGCCTGGGGCCAGCACTTCTCCGCCGCGGCTTAGGCGCACCGGCCAATAGGTAAACCGATCCGTCTGATCTCCCGGCCCCACGATCAGACCGGGACGGATGATGGTGGTCATGCCCTTGAACTGGCTCAGGGCCTCCCGCTCACTGCGCGCCTTGAGCGGTCCATACAGCTCGCCCCTGCTGGCACGTAGCGAGTCCAGGGTCTCCGCCATCGGGTCGGCGCCCGAATACGCGGCGAGGGGTGCAGACTCGTCCGCCGCCGCGTGATTGCTGGCGTACGCCGACACCGTCGAGATGAAAATGTACTGCTTGACCTTGCCGTGCAGCACCCGGCCCACGTCCCGCACCCACGCGGGCAATGTCGTCGGATTATCGATGCAGACATCCCACTCACGGCCCGCCAACGCGTGCAGGTCGCCGCTCGCCCGGTCCCCCACCAGCTGCTCGACCGTCCCCGGCCACTGCAGCGCCTCCTTGCCACGATTGAAGAGCGTGACATGGTGACCGCGCGCCAAGGCGTAGCGGATCTGGTGCGGTCCGATGAATCCGGTACCCCCCAATATCAGAATGCGCATCGGCTTAACCCTTGCACCGCCCGGGTTGTCCGCAGCGAAGGTCCTGAGTCCCGCAAGACTCCACAGTCCCAGAAGTGAAGCGCTCAATACAGTTCGGCGACTGATCGTCATAGCACGGCACTCAGTAAATCTCGTCGCCCTGTTGCACCCCGAACGGCGAGACCGGCGCGGACACGCCGTTCACCGTGTTGCCGCCGTGGTGGATGGCCGGAAACCACGGCGCCATGCTTTGCGGGAAGCCAAAGGTCGGTTTGGTGAGGGCATCGAGCCGACCGCGCTCCTCCTGCGAGAGTTTGATCTCGAGCGCCTTCACGTTGTCCTCGAGCTGGGCGAGGCGGCGCGCGCCGATGATGATCGAACTCACGCCGGGTTGCCCGTGGACCCAGGCGAGCGCAATGCGCGCCACCGTGGTGTCGCGCGCCTGGGCGATGCGCTCCAGTTCATCGACGATGGTGTAGGCCTTCTCATTGAGATAGGCATCGACAAAGGCGCCCCGATCCGCCTTGATCTGCCCGGCGTTCTTGCGGGTGTATTTACCGCTCAGGATCCCGCTCTTCAGCGGCGACCAGGGCGTAATGCCGAGTCCCAGTTCGAGTGCCATCGGCACCAGCTCCTGCTCCACCGAGCGCTCGAGGAGCGAGTATTCGATCTGCAGCCCGATGAACGCAGACCAGCCGCGGAACCGGGCCGTGACGTTCGCCTCGGCAATCTTCCAGGCCGGCGTATCGGAGACGCCGAGATAGCGGACCTTGCCCGCGCGCACCAGGTCCTCGAGCGCCGCCATGGTTTCATCGATCGGCGTGTGCACGTCCCAGTTGTGCAGCCAGTACAGATCGATGTAGTCCGTCTGCAGCCGGCGCAGTGAGTTCTCACAGGCGGCCATGATGGATTTCCTGCCCGAACCCCCGCCGTTGGGGTCTCCCGGGTACAGGTTGCCGCTGAACTTGGTCGCGATGACCAGCCGGTCGCGCCGCGCGTGATGCCGGCCGATGTGATCGCCGATGATCTTTTCCGAATGGCTCTTGGTGTAGAAGTTGGCGGTGTCGATGAAGTTACCGCCGAGCTCGATGAACCGGTCGATGATCCGTTGCGACTCCTCGACACTGGAGCCCCAGCCCAGCTGCGTCCCGAAGGTCATGGCCCCGAGACACAGCGGGCTCACACGAAGACCGGAACGGCCAAGGGTAATATAGTGATCGAGGGACATGGCGCTCTCCTGCGGCGATCTTAGGGTTGTCTGCACTGTATCGGAGGAATGTTGAAATCGCACGACATCGATTGGGCCCGCCTCCTGCTCACGCTGGTCCTGGCGGGAACCGCGACGGCTCAGGTCGCCGTTGCGGCCGATGAGACGGCCCATCAGCATTGGGTCGACACGGCCAGCGCGGGACTTGATGCCCAGGCGGTGGCGACCCTGCATCGCATTCACGGCGCTGATCGACAGCTGCTGGCGCTCAGAGCCTATCTGCGTGCAGGAGATTCCCTATCGGCACGGTGGAGCTGGTCGCAGGAGACCCTCACGCAGTATCCGTCGACGCCTGAAGGCAAAGCCGCTGCCGCCGACATCGATACGGTGATCGCGACGTTCGCCAAAGAGAACCCCGGATACGAACTGCAGGTCAATCGCGAGCCCCGCAGTCTCGAGATACAGCTGGCGCACTGGAATGAAAATGAGTCGGTGGCCGCCGTGGCCGGCTCGCTCGTCAAATCCCTGGACCAGCACTTTGCAGATTCCCCCTCCCCCACGGCCGGCGACTTGCGCGATGCGCTCGCGCAGTGGACGCCCGATGCTGCAGCCGCGCTGGCCGCACCCGGGTTGTCGGCACACGGCCAGGGCCGGGCCTTCGACTTTGCCGTAGTGCGCAATGGCAGTATCGTGGCCGGCATGGTGGCAGCAACGGCCCAATCGCAGTGGGACAGCGCGGGATGGACCCGGAAGGTGCACCAGGCCGTGCTCGATTCCGGGGCGCCCTTCGCGGGCCCGCTACAGTCCCCCTATGAACCCTGGCATTACGCGTATACGCCGCCGCAGCAGGCGGCAGGAATCTCCAAATGACTGAAGTATTCGAGGGCGGCTGCCGCTGTGGACGGATCCGGTACAGCGTCGCCGCCAAACAATTGCCCAACGCGTATGCGTGCCATTGCCGCGACTGCCAGACCTGGTCCGGCAGTGCCTTCGCCATGCAGGTCATCACCATGGAAGAACACTTCAAATTGACGGGGGAACCCGCGCTCTTCGAATTGCCCTCGTCCGACGGCAGCCGCATTTCACGCCAGCGGGCCTGTCCGGTGTGTTTCACGCGGGTCTTCAATACGAACACTGCGCGACCTGGCTACGTCGTATTCCGTGCCGGTACGCTCGACCGCAGCGACGAACTGAAGATCGTGGCGCACATCTGGACCAAGCGCAAAGTGCAGGGGATCGACATTCCGGAGGGCCTGCCGGTGTGGCCGGAAGGCCCGCCCGTTGCGGAATTCATGGCGGCCCTGCGCTCACCGGGGTGAGGGCGCCCCCGCATTTAACTTTGTCATGCTGCCTGCCGACTCCAACGCCGCGCAACTGTGAACCCCATCTAGCTCCTGTTGTGTCATCAACAGTGCGCAACGACTCCGGCTATATGCTCCCTGAATCACTTTAGGGAGCCCTCACCATGAAGCTCGTTGCCTACCTTACAGTGCCCGCTGCGCTCCTGGCCGCTTCATTCGCCATGGCGGATCAGGCGCCGCAGACCGTCACGCTGGCCTGCCATGTGAATTTCACAACCCAGGAGAACGGCAAGCCGGAGCAGAGCGGAAGGTCCGATCTTTACGTGACCATGTCAGTTGAAAACGCCCCCAACGGCTACCTGCGGGTCATCGCCTCCCATCCCGGCGGCATCGCAAGCTTCGACACCTTCAAGGCCACCAGCGCTGGCCTGGTCACTCCACAGGGCATCTTCAGAGATGTGTCCACGTCGGGCAGCTGGACCTTGAATCGCTCCCTGCGCACCGCCGATTCCCAGGAGTTCGAGGAAGTGATCATCAACCGAATCTCGGGCGAACTTTTCTATCAGAAGCAGATCACGAACAGGCTCGGCGTGGTCCTTTACACCAAGAATGCTTCCGGACCGTGCGCGCAGAAGTTACTGGTCGCGACGCAGAATGCGGATTTCGCGCAACGCTGAGCGCGCCGTCACGGCCAGTCCGGGCGGCAGCGCGCGCTGGGCGCCCTGAATCCCCGCGCCACTTGGCGCCACCGTGCACGACCCGCCGCTGCGATAAGCCAGAGCTTGGCTGAACTGGGCTTCATTGGCATCGCCCAGGGCGTGATCGAAATCATCGGCCACTGAGCAGCCCGGGATGACATAGCCGGCAGGATCCACGGTATTGGCGGGCGAGAACCCATCGGTGTAGTCGCCGAAACCTAGATTGTTGACCCCACGGAACTGGATCGAGAAGTAGGTGGTGCCGCAGTTGTCCTGCGGATAAAACCCATAGGGTTTGCCGCAGGTCGTGGAACCGATCTCGATCACCTGAACGTTGATGCCACGCAGGCTGTTGATGATCGACTCGCTGGCCGAACAGGTCTGGGCACCGGTGAGGATGAAGACCCGGGACAGGTTCAACGACGGCAGGGCCTGGCCCGAGGCCACCGAGAAGCCCTGCGATGTCGAATGAAACAGCGTCGGGGTGATGCCTTCGCCCGTCACCGGGTTGGTGGTCGGATACTGGCTGTTGAACTGCTGCAGCTCGAAGGTGTGGCCCGTGGTCGCGGCGGCGCCTGCGATCATGTACGCCACTTCGCTGGCGATATCCAGGTAGCCGCCGCCGTTGTAGCGGATGTCCAGCACCAGGTCCGACACGCCCTTTTGCTGCAGGGTCGTGAACGCGTTGAGCAGCTCGGATTCGGCAGTCGCGATGTGGTCGTTGAAAAGGATATAGCCCACCGCTGAGCCGTTGGCGGTCACGGTGGTGACGACGGGCACGGGTGTCTCGGTCACGTCCGCGGAGACCAGCTGCACCGTACGCGGGGTCGCGGAACCGACATCGAGCACCGTAAAGGTGTGAGTTTCCCCCACGCTCGCCGGCTGCAGCCCAGCGTTCAACGTCGCGACGCCAGCGCTCGTGTCATCGTTGACATCAGTGCCATCCACCGCCTGCACCACCGCGCCGCGGCCCAGGCTTACTGCCGCACCGGTCGCATTCGGGTCAACATATGCGACGCGGATATTGCGCGGCGGTGTCGCGGCGACCACATCAAAATTCACGCCGTAGCCGGCCTGTACACCCTGCATCGACAACGACTCCCAGGTCGCGGTCGGATAGGTGAAGTGGAACTTGTCCACCGGGGCGCCCGAGGCTGTGGTCGCGGAAGTCTTCAGCAGCGGGAAGTAGTCGACCGTCGTGTACAGCGACGGATCCAGGTCCGGAACCTGGTCGAACCACAGATACAGCTGATGGGTCCAGCTGCGCAGGAAGTTGTTTTCATCCGTTGCCGTTCCCGCAACATCCGGATAGGCGACATTGGTCACCGGGTCCGTACCCGAACGCGGATTCGCGCACTTCGCTGCGAAATTCGCCGCCGGCAGGTACTGGCCCGCGATGTAAGTGGAACCGGTCGTGCCGGAGCCGCCGGAGCTCGAATTCGTGGCGGCGCCGCCGCTGCCACCACACGCAGTCAGCGTCAGGGCGGCAAGAACAATGGCGCCGGTGATAGCCGGGCGGGCATTGTGGCTGGTGATTTTCAACGTAGCAGCTCGGATAGGCCTATTCATTCACTCGATGCGCAGTCTGCAGCCAGCGGTCGAGCGCCGGCAAGTCGTCCTTGCGCACCTTTGCGATGTAGTCGATCTGCGCAAGGTGTGTCTGCACGGCGCGCTGGTCGTTCGGCGCTATGTGGGCCCTGGCGAAGTCGCGCAGCTTGTCGGCTGCGGCGCTGGAGTTGGCCGTGGCCATGAGGTTCGCGAGGAACGGCACGCGGGTGTCCGGTTCAACGGACGCATACACCTGAGGCAGATGGCTCACCACAAACTCGAAGGCCAGATCCGGGTGATCCCTCGCGACGGCAGAAATGACATCGGGCCTGAAGGTGATACTGGCTTCGCTGGTGAGCGTCAGGTCAAGGGCCCGCCGCGCGAGCACCGGATCACGCGCCGCACCGAGCATCCTGAAATACCGCTGCGACTCCGTCGCGGTCGGGGCATGCAGCGCCAGCTGATGCAGCTGCTCCCAGGTCGCGGCGTCGGCATGCAGCGCGACGATCTCCTGCACCGCACTGCGCGGCTCGCCGGTGAGGTTTTCGGGGTTTTTCAGGTATAGCGCGAACAGCGCGCGGGCCTTCGTAACGGCCTCCGGATCATCGAGCCGGCCCAGGACCCGCAGCAGCTCGCTGCGCAGCTGGCGGGTACCCGCATTGTCCTGAGCTGACTCGCTCCAGCCGACCTGCGCCAGCAGCGGCCGCAACAGACCGCTCGCGTAGGCAGCGTACGCGGCCCGCCCCGGCAGATCGCGGTAGAACACATCCAGCGCGGCCAGTTGGGAGGCGACCGTGCGCGCGAGGACCGGATTCATGCCCGGCGTGACATGCCCCGCCAGCATCAGGATATCGGGCAGCGGCTCATAGCCTGCAAGCGCCAGCGCGGAGGTGTCCTGAAACAGGCCCATCTGGTCATCCGCCGTGAGCTCACCGAAGCGCGCAGACAAGCCGGCAAACAGCTCCGGCGCATACCGGGTGCGGAAGTAACCGGTCTGGCCGTCGTTCACGACGGGGACCGCGCCCGGTGCCAGGCTGAGGGTCTGCGGTCGGTCGCGCCGGACCAGTCCTTGCCAGACCGGGCCACCGCCCACCGCGCGCTCAACCACCGGCACGTCCCATGCCGTGGCGGACCGTTCCGCGGAATCGCTGAAGAAACGATCCTGAGTGAGGACGACGCCCTGCGCGCTACGCGCGACCTTGATGAGCGGCACACCGGCCTGAAGGGTGAACTCGCGCGCGAGGGTGGAGATGTGACGCCCCGAAACCTGATCCAGCGCCGCCCACAGATCATCAGTCACCGCGTTGCCATAGGCATGGGCCTTGATGTAGCGGCGCACGCCGTTGCGGAAAGTCTGCTCGCCGAGGTGGGCCTCGAGCATCCGCACGACCGCCATGCCCTTGTCGTACGTGATCCGATCGAACGCCTGATCGGCCTGCAGCACATCGCGGATGGGCTGGATCACGGGATGGGTACTGGGGCGGGAGTCCACGTTCATCGCGGTCTGGCGCTCCGTCAGCGCGACCAGCCACAGATCCCACTCGGGATGGAAATGCTCGGTGGCCTTGTTCTCCATCCAGGAGGCAAAACCCTCGTTCAGCCACAGATCGTCCCACCATTGCATGGTCACCAGGTCGCCGAACCATTGGTGCGCCATCTCATGCGCGGCGAACACATAGACGTTGAGCCGGTCGGTCTCGGTCGATAAATCATCAATAAGCGCGACATTGTCGAAGCAGAAGATCGCGCCCCAGTTCTCCATCGCGCCGAAGTTCGAACTGGAGCCCGGCGCCGATATCAGATCCAGCTTCGGCAGCGGATAGCGGACACCGAAGTAGTCGTTGTAATAGGGCAGCAGCTGCGCGGCGGCATCCAACGCGAACTGCGCCTTGTTGCGGTCGCCGCGCTTGAACACCACCCCGACATCCACACCCGACACCTTGCGGCTGATGCGCTCCAGGTCACCGGCTGCAAAGAACAGCAGGTAGGAGGACATCCTGGGCGTGGGCTCGAATGTGACCTGCTTGCGGCCCTGCGGCAGGCTTTTCGAGGTGCCCACCGGCATGTTCGACACCGCCAGCTGCATCTGCGGCACGGTGGCCGTCAATGTGAAGGTCGCCTTGCGATCCGGTTCGTCCCAGCAGGGCATGAAACGCCGCGCGTCCGAGTTCTCGAATTGCGTGAACACAGCGCGTTGGGTGCCACCGGGAGTGCGGTAGTCCAGGTAGAACAGACCCGACGCACTGGTGTTGATCTTGCCGTGATAGGCGATGGTCAACTCATGGTGCCCGACCGCTATCGGCGCGGGAAACGTCAGGGTCGCGGTCTCTTCAGTCTTGTCGTACGTGACGGTGGCAGCCCCCGTCACACCCGAGGCCGAAACCTGGGTGAACGTAAGGTCCGCGGCATTCAGCATCACGGTGGCGGTGGCCTGGTGCACGTCGATTTCGATGCGCGCCGTGCCCTGGAATGTTGCCGCAGGCGCATCCGGTTCAATGGTCAGGTCGTAGTGCAGGGGCTCAACGTCGCGGGGGAGAATCTCCCGATCCGGGGCATTGGCAGAGGCGGTCGCGAATATCGCAGCAGCTGTCAGCGCGAAGAAAGTAAGACCGGTCTTCAGAATCGGTTTCAGGGGCATTACGGATCTGTGTCGAAGAAGATCCGCAATTATAGGCCGACTGCGCCCTATTCCTCCCACCGGAACAGGCTGATCGCCAGAGCGCCGAGGACGACGCTCAGGCCCAGCAGTTCGACGACCGGCCAGACAACGCTCTGCAGTGGCTGCGCGCGCCAGGTCATGGCGTCGAAGCCATCGATGGCCCAGCGCGAGGGCACGAAGCGCGTCGCGGACTGCAGCCATTCCGGGAAGACGAAGGTCGGCACCCAGGCACCACCGAGCATGACCAGGAGCAGAGTCAGAATGATGGCCATGCCGCGCGTCGCCTCGGGCGTACGACCGATCGCGGCGATCAGCAGGCCCAAGGTAGACGTGAGCGCCGCGAACGCGATCGCGACCGCCACGAACCCGAGCCAGCTGCCCTGGACCCGGACACCAAAGACCACGATGGCCGCTGCGAATATGCCAGACATCAGCAGCAGCCCAATGATCGTGCCTGCGACGATGCGGCTCCCGAGCAGCGTGCCGCGCGAGAGCGGCGCGGCGCGCAGCCGCTGCCACAGGCCCATGCGGCGCATCAGCAGCAGTCCGACGCCGAGTTCGACGCCCATGAGCAGGATGAACTGCACCGTCATGCCGGCGAAGGCATGTGCGAAGGCATTGTAGTCCGTCTCCCCATTCGTGACCTGGATATCCCGCGTCGTGTAGGGCAGCGTCAGCCCCTGCGCAATCCCTGCCTTGCCGCTGCCTTGCGTCAGGCTCTGGTTGTTCACGACTTCGATGTCCTTGAACATGTTCAACAAATCGGTGCGAAATGCCGGATCGAGTGTCGCGCTGTTCGCCACCGAGTCGCGCGCCTGCTTCAGAGCCGGCGCCGCGGCACTCGGATCAAAGGCGGCCGCGGTCACGACCTGCATGACGTGCTGGGTCAGCAGACCCTTGATCATCTCCAACGTCATGGCCTGCGAGGGATCGTAGTGCAGCTCGATGACCGGCCGGGTCAGAGTGGGCCGGAACAGGGCCTTCGTGGTCGCCTCGCCGAATCCCTTCGGGATGATCGCCGCGGCCCGGATCGTGCCCTTGCGCACCAGATCAATGGCCGGACCCTGCGGCAGTGACTGCACCGCGAATGAGCTGTCTTCAGACAGTGCCTTCACGATTTTCTGCGACACGGGACTTCTATCGAGGTCGACCACCGCAAAGGGCACGGCCTGCGGCTTGGACGGCGTGCCGCCGAGAACCGAGCCCAGGAAGGCGCTGATCAGGATCGGCGCCACCAGCGACATCAGCAGTGCCCGACGGTTGGACGCAAAGAGCCGGACGTCCTTGCGGACCAGTGCGGTGAAGGCGCTCATGATGCGTCCCGCAGGGCTTTGCCGGTGAGATGCAGGAACACCTCCTCCAGTGAGGTGTCGTCAATGGGCTTGGATTGGATGCTGCGGGACTGCAGCTCCGCGAGCAGCCCAGGGTCGATGGCCCCGGATATTTCGTAGCGCCGGCTGGGATTGGCCGGTAGCCGCGCGCGCAGGCCCTGCTGGGTATCGTCCGCGACGACCTGTCCATGATCGATGATGACGATGCGGTCACAGAGCCGCTCCACCTCCTCCATGTAGTGCGTCGTGTACAGCAGTGCCTTGCCGCGCGCCCGCAGCGTTTCGAGGTTGTCGAAGATGTGATTGCGGCTTTGCGGATCGATGCCGACCGTCGGTTCATCGAGCACCAGCACCTTTGGATCGTGCACCAGGGCGCAGGCGATGTTGAGCCGCCGCTTCATGCCGCCGCTGAAGGTCGCGGGCCGGCTGCGCGCCCGGTCGGTGAGTCCCACCAGTTCCAGCGCCAGGCGGGCGCGCGAGCGCAGCAGCTCCCCGCCCAAGCCATAGAGCGAACCGAACAGCAGGATGTTGTCGAGCGCCGGCAACTCGTCGATCAGCGCCAGATCCTGGGGCACGAGGCCGACGAGGGCCTTGGCCGCGTGGGCGCCGGCCTTGAGCGTGACGCCGTCCACCGTGACCGTACCCGCATCGGGGGTGGTGATGCCACAGAGCATCGCCACCGTCGTGGACTTGCCGGCACCGTTGGGCCCCAGCAACCCGACGATCTGGCCACTGGCCACGGACAGCGAAACGTCCTGTACGGCTTTGAGGGTGCCGTATGACTTGCTCAATGAAGTGGCGGTGAGCATTTGGGTTCTAAGGCTCCAGCAGGCTGCGCAGGTAAGTGACGTGGTCCTGGAAGGCGCGGCGGCCCTCCTTCGTGAGGGCAATCTGGGTGCGGGGTTTCTTGCCGACGATGTCCTTGGCGATCTGGATGTAGCCGGCCTTCTCCAGCGTCGTCAGATGCGTCGACATGTTGCCGTCGGAAATCGCGAGCGCGGCCTTTAAGCGATTGAATTCGAGCGACTCGCGGGCGCCGAGTGAATTGAGCGCTGCCATCATCCGCAGACGCGTCGACTGATGGATGATCTCGTTGGCGTCGGCCATTACGGCCGCCGCAGCCACAGGCCGCCGAGCAGCAGCGAGCCACCCCCGAAGAACGCCATCCACAACGCGAAGTGGTCGTGAACGTAGAGATAACCGGCCATGATGGCGATGACGGTGAACAAGCCCGTGAGAAACAGCCGCATGCCGAGCCAGGAGCCAACGGCCATGTAGCCCAGGGCCCAGAACAGCGAGATGAACGCGTTCGCCTGCCGGGCATCGAGCGGCCCCAGGACCACGCCCATGGCGATGAAGTACGCCAGGATCGTGAGACCGAGCAAGGCGAAGCCGAGGCTCCGCCGCCGCGAGCGTTCCGGTGAGGTGAGACCTAAGCGGGTGCGAGCTCTGGCCTGCGTCACCACCAGCACGGCGGTTCCGGCACAACCGATGACAATACCCGCAAGCCAGGCCCCGGAAGCGCGCGCGTGCCAGCGGTCATCGACGAGATTGGCGATGAACCACACCGCACCCCACAGCTGCAGGTAGGGCGCCATATAGCGGTAGCCCCGCAGCGTGTCCATCCGCCGATCTGCGCTTTCGACGGACGCGAGGGCCGCCGCGGCGTCTTCCCGTGAGATGTTCATGGGGAAGTACTCTCTGACAAAGAGTACTCTTTGTCAACAGGGCGTGGATGCCCCCGGGCGGGCTCTGGCCTGCCCTGCTAAGGGCTATGCGCCATGGGGACGACGAGCCGCGGCGGGTCCTTGAAGAACAGCATGAAGAGTATCGCCACGATGACGGCCATGACGGCCGGCACGGTCCAGATCGCCTGCCAGTGGTGACGCGTCGCGGCATCCTGCGCATAGGCGTAGTGATCGACCACGACGCCGGCGGCCCAGGAGCCGATCAGCTGACCGACGCCATACGTGACCACATGGATGAAACCCTGCGCGCTGGCCCGTTGCGTGCGCTGCACGACCTGGTCCACGTAGATCTGGCCGGTAACGAAGAAGAAGTCGAAGCAGATGCCGTGCAGGATGATGCCCGCATACAGCAGCGAGACCAGCGTGCCGTTGTTGCCTAAGGCGAACAGCGCGTAGCGCGCGACCCAGGCGAACATGCCCACCAGCAGCATCTTCTTCACCCCCAGCCGCGCAAAGAAGAATGGGATGAGGAACAGGAACAGCACCTCGGACATCTGCCCCAGCGTCATCTTGCCGGCGGCATTCTGCATGCCGGTTTCGTTCAGGAAGTTATTGGCGAAGCTGTAGTAGAACGACAACGGAATGCAGATCAGCAGCGACCCGATCGTGAAAATCGCAAAGGAACGGTCCTTCATATAGGCAAGCGTCTCAAGGCCCAGCGCCTGGAACACGGATGGCCGCTTGCCGGCATTGCCGGGCGGTGTATGCGGCAGCGTCAGGCAGTAGAGGCCCATGAGGAGCGACAGCAACGCGCCGAAGCGCAGCGGCAGATTCGTGTTCTCGATGGAATGGCCCAGCACGGCCGGTGCGGCATAACCGATGATGAGTCCCACCACGATCCAGCCGATCGAGCCTAAGACGCGCACGCCCGGGAACTGGCGGGCGGGCTCGGTCATCTGGTGGAAGGACACGGCGTTGGCAAGACCGAGCGTCGGCATGAAGCAGATCGAGTACAGCAGCAGCGTCCAGAAGAACGTGGTCGCATTGGTGATGGTCGAGATCCACCACAGGATGCCGGCGCCCAGGAGGTGCAGCACGCCCATGACGATCTGCGCCGGGAAAAACCGGTCCGCCAGCATACCGGCGATCACCGGAGCGAGGATCGCGCCCCAGTTCACGGTGCTGTAGATGCCGCCGATGGACACGTCGCTGAAGTGGATGGCCGAGAGGTAGGTGCTCAAGGTCACATACCAGGACCCCCACACGCAGAACTGCAGGAACATCATCAGCGAAAGCCGCAGCCGGATGCTCGGATTCATAGGTTCCCTCAGGCGATCATCGACAGGTACTTCGCGCTGATGGCAATGGACTCCAGCGGATCGCGCGTGAACGGCGGCTCCTGCTCGACGAAGAACTTGCGCACACCGGTCGCGTAGGCCACATCCAGGATCTTGGCCCACGGCAGAATGCCACTGCCGACCTCCGCCGGAACCTGCCGCACGGCGTAGTTGATCTTGGTGGTCGCCATCATGTCCTTCACGTGCATCATCTTGTACCGGCCCTGGTAGCGTTTGAGGATCTTGATGGGATCCCCGCCGCCGGCCGCGACCCAGCCCACGTCCATCTCGAAATGGACCAGCTTCGGGTCGGTCTCCTTCAACAGAATCTCGAGCCCCGTGGTGGCGCCGATGGGGCGGAACTCGACATTGTGATTGTGGTAGCTCAATCGCAGTCCGACCTTTTGCAGAGCCGCGGCTTTCTCATTCAGGTACGAAGCCGTCGCCTTCCAGTCATCGGCCGTGATCTGCGACCCCACCTGGTCCAGGTAGCCGTCGAAGACGCCACCGGTCTTCTGGTCAGGCTTGGGCAGGTGCGCGGGCATCTGAAACATTGGCATCACCACATCCGACAGGCCCAGCACCCGCATGGCCGCGGCCAGCTGTTCGGGTGGTTGGTCGAGACCCGGTTCACCGTTCTGGGACTGCGCCGGCACATGGATGCTGGTGAACTTAAGGCCCGCATCGTCGGCCGCCTTGCGCATCGTCTGCGGCGAGTTGCCATAAAGCCCGGCGAGCTCCACGGTCTGGTAACCGGCCGCGGCGACCTTGGCCAGGGTGCCGTTCAGATCCTTGCGGGCCTGGGTCCCCACGGTATAGAGCTGCAGTCCGAGGGGCAGGTGGTGGCGCTTGAAGAACGGGGCCGGCTCCCCGGCGAGCGCCCGCAGTGTCGGGAGCGTCAGACCGAGGCCGGCAACGGCAGCCTTCAGAACCGTACGTCGCCCAATGGGTTTGTCGGCGTGCATCGTGACCCCCTCAAAAGAGACTGAACGTTCTACATATGACGGGAAAGCATAGCCGAAATCCGTCCCCGCCGGCTGGCGGGGGGCGGCCAATTGGTGTTCAATTGCAGATCTCCAGAACTATAAATCGGCAACGCCCAAGGTCTTTTCGGTGAACGCCATCATTCCGCCCGCCCGCCGCCTGGATTGGACCGTGCTGGTGGCCGTGGCCTGTGTTGCCTGCAGCTGGTTCCTGATGAGCTCGCTCACCACCGATCTGGGCTTCCTGCAGATCCAGTTCCGGTTCTACAACGTGCTCACACTGATGCACGCGCCGCGCAGCATTCTCACCGGCCCCGGGGGGGACTCGGCGCAGCTTGATGCCTGGCTCTTCGGTACGGTCTGCGCGCTCGCGATCTTGGCTGCGCTCGCACCGCTCGTCTCGCGGCGCCGCATCGCCTGGTTGGGCTGCGTCGCCCCGTTCGCCCTGATGGCCATCGTCGGCGCCATCCTCTATCACACGTTGAGCCAGGATCTGTTCGCTGACACTGGCAGCATGGGCGACACCGGCTCCCAGATCATCCGCTTCGCCAACTCGCTCGCCGACAAGGTCGGCAATGTGGTCACCCGCCAGGTGCATGTGGGCGCGGGCGGCTACCTGGCGTTGGCCGCAACCGCCGTGCTGGCCGTCAAGGGCCTGCTCGGCTATCACAATTCAACCGATTCGCCTTAAGGAATTCCATGCGTCAGGGACGACGAGTGAGACTGCCGCGCGCCGGGGGATTCACGATGATCGTGATTGCCGCGGCGTTGGGTGCGAGCTGCGCCACCTCGCACGTGGTGAAGGACAACGTCACGCGGGTGGTCAAGGGTCAGCCCACGGACTATTCAGGACTTCCGGATGCAGGGAGGCACGACTTCGAGGGCGTCCAGAAGGAGCTCGGCGAGCTGCGCGCGAAGTTCGCGCAGGAAGTCGCGACGCTGCGCGCCAATGCGCAGAAGCGCTGGGGCAAGGGGGCGCAGGTCGCCGATACGAAGGTCTACGTCAAGTACTCGCAGGGGTACAACTCTCGCGTCATCACCGACTTCGATCACGGCATTGTCAGTATCGAAAGCCGCGATGCCAAGGATCCCAAGGGTAGCCTGCATACGGCCATCGTCGCGGCCCTCCTCACGGGGAGCGATCCGGCCACTGTTGATCTGTTCAGTGCCAAGGACGTCACGCTCGATCCCTCGAAGCGGCCGTACCTCTACGGACTGATCCACGACAATCAGGGTAAATCGATTGCGAACCGCAAAGACGCGGATGCCTACGCGACCTACCTCGTCGCCAACCGTGCCAAATCCCGGGTCGTACCCGCGGAGGAAGGCGGCGGCGTCGCCTGGTTCGTGAATCTGACCATGGTCAGGAACTTCGAAGCGCGTGGCGCGGAGCGCTACCGCGCCAGCGTCGACAGGTACGCGGCTCAGTACCACGTGAGCCCGAGCCTCGTGCTCGCGATCATGCGCACCGAGAGCAATTTCAACCCGTTCGCGGTCAGCGGCGCGCCGGCCTACGGCCTGATGCAGCTCGTACCGACCACCGGCGGGCGGGCGGCCCAGAAGCGCGTTTCCGGAAAGGAGGAGACGCCCACCTCTGACCTCCTGCTCGATCCCGAGCACAACATAGAGCTCGGCGTCGCGTATCTCTCCGTGCTCAATAGCGATGAGTTCCCCACCGTGACCAACTCGACGTCGCGCGACTACGTCGTCATTGCCGCCTACAACACCGGCCCGGGCAATGTGATCAAAGTGTTCGGCAGTGGCCGGACGTCCGCGGTCACCGCAATCAACGCCCAACAGCCCGCGGAGTTGTTCGAACATCTGCGCACCGGGTTGCCGATGCAGGAGACGCGGGACTACGTGGTCAAGGTAACGGGGTATCGGAAGGAATTCGTGACGGCGCCGGCAGCTCCGGCCGCAACACCAGCGGCGACCCCAGCCGCATCACCGGCGCCAGCCGCCGTCCGTTCGTCGAACCCCGCTCCCGCACCAATCGCCGGACATTAGCCCCTGCTGATGGGAGCGAGGTCGAAATGCCGTTGACTATGCCACGGTGGCTTCGAAGACGAAGGGCCACTCCATTTACGGCAATCACCGTGCCGGTGATTCATTTCATTTGCGAACAGGACGGCCCCGCAGAGCGGGGTCTGAAAGCACAGTGGCGTCCGTTGCTTGTTGCAAGT
>Ga0302313_10001772_pt1 | contig 15819 bp, 13 predicted proteins | sample III_Palsa_N2_2_FD_200454 | JGI IMG/M metagenome (GOLD analysis project Ga0302313, IMG submission 200454) | Peat permafrost microbial communities from Stordalen Mire near Abisko, Sweden - III_Palsa_N2_2 | ecosystem: Environmental > Terrestrial > Soil > Palsa > Peat permafrost | place: Sweden...
TTGCCGCATCATCCGCTCGTCGATCAGACCATCGACGATTGCCTGCACGAAGCGATGGACACCGACGGCTGGATAAGCCTGTTACGCCGGATGGAACAGGGCGAGGTAAAACTCGTCACGCGCGAATTGCCGGCGCCTTCACCGCTCGCGGCCGAGATTCTCACCGCCAAGCCGTACGCTTATCTCGACGACGCGCCGATCGAAGAGCGCCGCACCCAGGCCGTGCTCAACCGGCGCTGGTCCGATCCAGCCTCCGCCGACGATCTTGGCGCGCTCGATACCGACGCGATTGCCGGTGTTCGCGAGGAAGCCTGGCCGCAGCCGCGCAACCTCGATGAAATGCACGAGGCGCTGACCGGGCTTGCCTGTGTCAGCCATACCGAGGCCCAGCAGAATCCGGAGTGGTCAGGATGGCTTATGAACCTGGCGGAATCGGGCCGGGCCACCCGGCTGCAAAACCAGGCCGGTGCCGACCTGTGGCTTCCGGCGGAGCGACTGACCTGCCTCGCAGCCATCTATCCGGACGCCTCCCTCACGCCACCTATCGCCGCGCCCAAAGGCTTTACCGACACCTGGAGCAAACAGGAAGCGCTCGTCGACGTGATCCGCGCGCGGCTTACCGGCTTCGGCCCGTTACCGGTGGCCCCGATTGCCGGCTCGCTCGCACTCCCTTCTGCCGCCGTCGAGCAAGCCTTGACCGTGCTCGAAGCGCAAGGCTACGTGATGCGAGGCCGCTTCACACCGGGTGCATCCGCAGAAGAATGGTGCGAACGATATCTGCTCGCGCGGATTCATCGCTACACCGTGCGGCGTTTGCGCCGCGAAATCGAGCCGGTCGAGCGACACGACTTCATGCGCTTCCTGTTCGAATGGCAACATCTGACGGCCGCCACGCGCGGTGAGGGGCGCGACGCGCTCGCGGCGGTGCTCGATCAGCTGGCCGGATTCGAGGCGGCGGCCGGCGCCTGGGAAGAAGACATCCTGCCCACCCGTCTCAAGGACTATTCGATCACGATGCTCGACGAACTGTGCCGTTCGGGCAAGCTGGTCTGGACGCGTCTGACCGAGCGTTCGCGCGCGACCAGCGGACCGGTACGCAGCACGCCGATCGTATTGTTGCCGCGGCGCGACATCGGCCTATGGAGTGCGTTGATCGATCAAAGCAAGCAGCCCGAACTTTCGCCGCATGCGCAAAGTGTTTATGACGCGCTTATTAAACACGGTGCGATGTTCTTCGACGAGTTGGCGAGCGACACACGCCTGCTCGGCATCCAGCTGGAGTACGCATTAAGCGAACTTGTTGCAACGGGACTCGTGAACTCGGATAGTTTTGCTGGATTGCGTGCATTGCTGAAACCTGCCGCGAAGCGCAACGCGCATCACAGTAACCGGCGCCCGCGCGGTGGCGCGCTGATCGGGGGCATGGACGATGCGGGCCGCTGGGCGTTGCTTCAGCGCCGCACCGCGCCTGCCGTAGCGGAAAACGCAATGGCGACGCCGCCATCCGCCAGTCGCGCTCCCTCGTTTGCGCCCGAGGTACTCGAGCATCTTGTCATGACTTTGTTACGCCGGTATGGCGTAGTGTTCTGGCGGCTGCTCGCGCGCGAAGCCGAATGGCTGCCGCCGTGGCGCGACCTGCTGCGCGTCCTGCAGCGGCTCGAAGCGCGCGGCCAGGTGCGCGGCGGACGCTTCGTCAACGGTCTGTCCGGCGAGCAGTTTGCGCTGCCCGAGGCCATCCCGCTGCTGCGCGAAGTGCGCCGCCATGCCGACGACGGCGCGTTCGTCTGCGTGGCCGGCACCGATCCGTTAAATCTGGCCGGCACGTTGCTGCCGGGCGACAAGGTGCCCGCGGTGGCCGGCAATCGCGTGTTATACCGGGACGGAGTGGTGGTGGCGACGCTGGCAGCGGGCGAATTTACTTATATGACGAATGCAGAGGGTGACGCGCGGGAACAAATGCGCATCAGAATGGCGCGCCGTCATTAATGTCGCCATTAATTAATGCATTGCCATTAATATCTAGCCTATGTCTAAAGGATCATAGTACCTTGCCGTTATTGTTAACGACTGTTAGTCGCGGCCATCTGGATACAATGAAGTCAGTCTTTTAGCTAAAGTAGACTGCTTGCCCCCGCCGGCCTGACTATCCGAGCTGACGGCCCGCAGGCATGACTGCCCGGGGATAAAACTTATGAACGACGACCAACACGACCAGGTGCTCTATGCCCAGTTCGGCACAAGCAGCCCTTGCTGGCGTCTGTCCAAAGACAGTAACGCGCTCGAGCTGACGCCGGTCACGGGTGACATGCCGGCCAACGCCGCCATCTCCCTCACCCCGCAACAGGCCGGTCAGATCCGCCACCTCGCAGGCATCACTTCCCATCTGGTTCTAGACGTGCGCCTGTTCGGCCAGCCGCTCAAGCTGCATCTGGTCGGCAAGAAACTCAGCGGCAATCTGTGGGCAGGCACCGCGTCAGCCTATGAGGACACCGAATCGGTCGCGCGCGACCTCGTTCATGGCCTGTCGTTCGCCGAGCAGGTGGTGTCGGAGGTGAACTCGGTTGTTGTGATCGTCGATCGCAATGGGCGCATCCAGCGCTTCAATCGTCTCGCCGAAGAACTGACCGGGATGAAAGAGGAAGACATTGTCGGGCGCAGCGTCTGGGCCCTGTTCATGTCATCCGAGGCAGGTGCGGCGTCAAGCCAGAATATCTCCGGTTTCTTCAACCGCGGCGTCTCATACGAAGTCGAACGGCTCGTGAAGACCGTCCACGGCGAGCGGCTGTTTCTGTTTCGCAACAAGTTCGTGCAGAGCGGCAGCGGTGTCAACGAGCAATTCCTGATCTGCTCGGGTACCGACATCACCGAAGAGCGTCGCGCGCAAGAACGTCTGACCGAGTTGGCCAACACCGATTCGCTCACCGGCCTCGCCAATCGCAACGCGATTCAGGACAAGGTGCGCGCGGCGATCTCGAGTGCGGCTGTCGACGAGTCGGTCGGCATCCTGTTCCTCGACCTCGACAACTTCAAGAAGGTCAACGATCACTACGGACATGTGTTCGGCGACCGGCTGATCAAGGACGTGTCGGCGGCCATCAGCACCTGCCTGAACGAGGGCGATACGCTCGCGCGGCTGGGTGGCGACGAGTTTGTCGTGCTGGCCGCGACCGGCACCCTCGAGTCCCTCGAAGCCACCGCACAGCGCATTCTGGAGCGCCTGCGCACACCGTTCAGCCTCGGCCTCGTCGAGGTCTACACCGGCTGTTCGATCGGCATCGCGCGGTGCCCGGAGCACGGCGACAGCCTCGAATCGCTGATCCGCTCGGCGGACACCGCGATGTACGTCGCCAAGGACGAAGGCAAGCGGACCTACCGGGTGTTTTCGCAGGAGATGGACCGCAAGGTGGCCGAGTATATGTGGCTCGACACCAACCTGCGGCGCGGTCTCGAAGAAGGCCAGTTCACGCTGTACTACCAGCCCAAGCTGTCACTTGCCACGGGTGTGGTAACCGGCGCCGAGGCGCTGATCCGTTGGAATTCGCCCGAGCGCGGCCAGATCATGCCGACCGAGTTCATTCGTTATGCCGAAGAATCGGGGCTGATCGGCCATCTCGGCCGCTGGGTCATGCAGACCGCAGCCTTGCAGGCCGCGCGCTGGAAAGCCGCAGGGCTCAATCTGCGGGTGGCGATCAACGTGTCGGCTCGCCAGCTGGTCGATACCGCGGTGGTTCGGCATTTCGCCGAAGCGCTCCAGCAAGCGGGGCTCGACCCGTGCCTCGTCGATCTCGAACTCACCGAGAGCTGCCTGATCGAAGACGAAGCGGCGGCGATCGAGTTGATCGCGCAGTTCCGGCAACTCGGTGCGCAAGTCCATCTCGACGACTTCGGCACCGGCTATTCGTCGCTGTCGCAACTCGGGCGCATTCCGCTCGATGTCATCAAGCTCGACCGCAGCTTCGTGCGCTCGATCAACGCGGACAAGAAGGCCCAGGCGCTGGTGCGCTCGATGGTGGCGGTGGCCCAGGAGCTGAATTTCAAGGTGGTCGCAGAAGGCATCGAAACCGAGGCGGAAGAGGCGTTCATGAAAGGGCTCGGGGTGGAATACGTGCAGGGCTTTTTGTACGGCCAGCCCATGCCGGCCGCAGAATTCGAGCAATGGTTGCACGACCGGCAGAAGCTCAGGCTGATCGCCTGAGCTTCTGTCCGAGTCAGGCGATGCTGGCGCTAGTCTGGCGCATGCTCGAGGTGCGGCGGTTCTGCAACATAACGAGCCGTTCCATGAAAGCGAGATCCTTTTCTTCGATCGTGAACGCGGCCTCGACCCAGTCTTCGGTAATTTCCATCAGCTCGGCGCGCGAAAGTTGCAGCACGCGCTGACGTGCCCGCAGCATAGCGCGGATGCCATTCATCTTGGGGCGCAACGTGTCGATGAACGTACGCGTCGCCACATAGGCCTCGCCCGGTTCGAACAACTGGTCGACGAGTCCTTTGCCCGCGTACCACTCGGCCGTGTGCGACTCGCCAATGCCGATCAGTTCTTCCGCGAGCCGCATGCCGGCCTTGCGCGCCACCAGCGAGTATCCGCCCATACCCGGGAACAGATTGAATGCAATCTCCGGGAAGCCCATTCGTGCGTCGTTTTGCGCAAGCAGGAAGTGATGTGCGAGGGCGGCTTCGAACCCGCCCCCCAGCGCGGTCCCCTCCACCATCGCAATCGAGATCGCACCGGTATCGAAGCCGCGTGCTGCAGCATGCACGCAATCGACACAAGCCCTGGCGTACGACATCAAAGCCTGACGTCTGCCGGCGCGGATCGTCTCGGCGAAGAAGTCGAGATCGCCGCCGACGTTGTAGATCGACGGAATCAGCGACCCTGTCACCCAGAAGTCGATCGGCAAGCCGGACTCGCGCGCGGCCTGTGCCAGGCTGAGAATATCGTGCACCAGTTCAAGGTTAAAACAGGGACGCGGTTGCGCACGCAACATCATCCACATGATGTTGCGCCCCTCTTCGTAGTAGGCCGAAATCTGCGACAAATTTCCAGCTTCGAGAAACGGACGGCAGGCGTGATGATTGTGAAGATTCATTTTGAACGGTCCTTTAAGGTTAAACGGCGGCAAAGCAAGTCGAGCCTAAAGCAGACCTCAATGAGCTGGGAGCGGGTTTGCTAACGGACGAACGCAAGTTGTCCTCACATTCCCTCCAGGAAAGGGTTTCCGGCGATTTTCAAACGGCAGACCGCACACCTGGCCGCAAACGATTGCCCGTGAAAAAACACACGGAAATGCTTGTGCCAAACCGCCGGAAATGCCGGTGGAGATTGGATGTGGAATTTATTGCCGGCGGCGAGAACGACGGTAAATATTGACCCCCAGGCAATGCAATCGAAAATGCTGCTTGAGGTAATCTTTAAGTCGTGGTGTGTGGGAGAGAGAACATTCCCACCGCATAACGAGAGGGGTTATGCGTGATTAAGGACGCGGCGGGACAGAAAAGTTGGGGCGCCGAAGCGTTACAGCGGCAGCGGCGGTGGCGGTGGCGGTGGCACGGCACGCTGCATGGCAGCGGCAATGCCAACAGCAATAGCAGCGGCAGCAACCGCGGCAAGTAAGCCGTTATTGCAGATGCGCGGCCCAGCGCTCGATCTGCTCGGCCGGCATGCCAACCGCGAGCGCGGCGGCGCAAATCTGTTGCCAGCTAGTGGGGTCGACCGGCACGCCGTGCGTCTCCCGGTCGGCTCGCGTGAGCCGCTCGGCTTCGCCGGGTTCCAGAATGCGCCCGGTACCCGTTGCAAGCGGCGACGCCTTTACCCATTCGATAAACGCGTCGGCTTCGGCTTCGGCGTTCGGGGCGTCGAACGCGGCCGGATCGATGATCACCGACAGCATGCAATTAATGATGGCGTGGTTCGTGCCCAGCGTATCGGCATGGCTCGTGAAACCTCCCGACAGCGCCCCGCCGAAGATCTCGCACATCGCCGCCAGTCCGAAACCCTTGTGACCGCCGAACGGCAGCAGCGAGCCGACCGGCGGCTCCATCATCACTTTCGGCTCGAGCGAGGGATGTCCTGCGTTATCGATCAGCGCGCCCGGCGGTACCTGTTTGCCCTGGTTGTACGCGACCCGGACCTTGCCGAACGCCACCGCGCTGGTGGCGAAATCGAGCACCAGCGGCGGCCTGCCGCTGCGCGGATACGCGGCGCAGAACGGATTGGTGCCGATACGCCGGTCCGTTCCGCCGAACGGCGCGACGAGCGGATCGCCCGCTACATTGACGAAGTGAAACGACACGAGTCCGGCGCGCGCACACTGCTCGGCCCAGTGACCGATGCGGCCAATATGATGCGCACCGTGCAGACCTACCGCGCAGATGCCGAGACGTTTCGCGCGCTCGATGCCGAGCTCCATCGCCTCATACGCGATGACCTGGCCGAAGCCCTTGACGCCGTCGATGGTCAACACCGCGCCGGCGTCGCGCACGACCTTGGCGTGCAGATTGAGCTTCAGTTCGTTGTCGCCCACCGATGCCACATAGCGCGGAATCATGCTGACGCCATGCGAATCGTGACCGGTCAGGCTCGCGGCGAGCAGGTGGTCGGCGACCAGCTCGGCCTCGCGCGGCGAGCTGCCGGCCTGCTCCCAGATCGCCCTCACATAGGCATGTAGCGTTTCGGCGGGAATTCTTGGGAAAGACGATTGGGTCACGCGTGGATCGTTCATTCGCAGTATCTGGGAGCGGGGTTGGGGTTTAGGTCAAGGCGCCGCTGCAATCACATCGGCAACCGCGGCCGTCAACTTCTTGCCATAGGGCACATGCAGAAACTCGTTCGGCCCGTGCGCGTTCGATTTCGGTCCGAGCACGCCGCACACCATGAACTGCGAGTGCGGGAAGCCTTCCTTCAGCACGTTCATCAATGGGATAGTACCGCCCTGCCCCATATACGCGCAGTCTGCGCCGTAATGCTGGCGCGACGCGCCGTTGAGTGCCGAGGCGAGCCACGGCGCCAGATCGGGGGCGCTCCAGCCGGTTGCGGCACCGGCGTCGGGCTTGAACGTGACCTTGGCGTTGTAGGGCGGATCGAACTCCAGCAGCGCTTTCAGCTCCGCAACCGCCTTCGCCGCGTCGAGAAGCGGCGGCAGACGCAGCGAGAGCTTGAACGCAGTGCGCGGACGCAGCACGTTGCCAGCGTCGGCGATGGCCGGCAGACCGGCCGCTCCCGTCACCGACAACGACGGACGCCACGTCGAGTTGAGCAGTGCCTCTTTCGGATCGGTGGTGGTAGGCAGCACCTGGCGGCCATCCTGGCCGCAGGCCCACGGAATTTTCTTCCATACGTCGTCGCCCAGAATATGGGCAGTCGCCTCGGCTTCGCGCAGACGGTCGGCAGGAATCGGGCAATGGAAGCCCTTCGGCAGCAGATTGCCGTCCGAGGCATCTTCAAGACGGTCGAACAGCTGCCGCATGATGCGGAAGCTGGACGGCGTGATGCCGCCGTAGCCGCCCGAGTGAATCCCCTCGTCGAGCACATGGACTTCAAGGTCGCCCGCCACGAGGCCGCGCAGCGAGGTGGTCAGCCATAACTGATCGTAGTTGCCGGCGCCGGAGTCGAGGCACACCACCAGGCCCACTTTACCGAGCCGCTCGCGCAGTGCGTCGACATACGGCAACAGGTCATAGCTGCCCGATTCCTCGCAGGTCTCGATCAGGCCGACGCAGCGCGGCCGCTCGACGCCTTGCGCGTCCAGCGCGGCCAGTGCCGTCAGGCTTGCGTAGATGGCGTAGCCGTCATCCGCGCCGCCGCGGCCGTACAGCTTGCCGTCTTCAAGTTTCGGGGTCCACGGCCCGAGGTCGTTGCGCCAGCCGTCGAATTCGGGCTGCTTGTCGAGGTGGCCGTACAGCACGATGGTCTCGGTGCTTCCAGAGCGTGTGGCCGGCGATTCGAAGAAGATGACCGGCGTGCGGCCCGGCAAACGGATCACTTCCAGCTTCAGGCCTTTGACTGGCTGTTGCTCTGCCCACTGCGCCGCGTCGGTCACCACGCGCTCGATAAAACCGTGCTTGGCCCAGTCCGCGTCAAACCCCGGGCTCTTGGCCGGGACGGCAATGTAGTCGGTCAGCGCCGGCACGATCTCGTCGTTCCATTTGCGATCCACGAATTCGCGTAGCGTATCGTGATTGATGGTCTTGGCCTGCTGGGCGGTGTCGTCGGAAATCATGATGGCTGTCCGGTCGGTCGGTCGAAACGCACATGATAGACCTCTCCGTTGCCGTCCTGAAGTCCCCCGTTCGGCCAGGGTGCCGCGAATGGCTGCGCGCATGGCACAATCGAGAGACAATCGGAAGATTCGGACTAAACCGGGAGTACCGCGATGGGAGGCAACACGCTCGTTCAAGCGGTCGCCGCAATCGTCGCGCTGGGTTTGTACTTCCTGCCGGCGATCCTCGCCGACCGCCGCAAACGCCACGATCTGCTGACGCTGGCCTTGTTCAACGCATGTCTGGGCTGGACCGGGTTCGGCTGGCTGGCCGCGCTTTATTGGGCGCTGCAGCCAAATCCGCCGAAAGACGTCGCTGAAGAAGTCGTGCAAACGCGGCGCGTGGTGCGGATGCGCAGTTTTTCCGCAGCGCTGGTCCAGCGCGTGCAAAACCGGGCGACCCGCAACAAAAGCGGACGGTGAGGCGAGCGGCACAAGCCGCTGCCCCGCCGCTGCGCAGGACGTTACAGGCGCTACTCACGCACGCTGCTATGGCCGCCTTTGCACCGCCGCAATTAGCCACACACCCGCTACGCACACTTCACTTTCACGGAGCCATTCAGTGCCTGAACTCGCAAAACTGCTGACCTTCGCCCTCGTCTCGCTCGGCATGGCGCTCACGCCGGGCCCGAACATGCTCTACCTCGTCTCGCGCTCGATCTGCCAGGGCCGCACCGCCGGACTGATTTCGCTCGGCGGTGTGGCGCTTGGCTTCGTGTTCTATATGTTCAGCGCCGCGCTCGGCATTACCGCCCTGCTGCTCGCTGTGCCATTCGCGTACGATGCGCTGCGCTTCGGCGGCGCGCTGTACATGCTGTGGCTCGCGTGGCAAGCCGTCAAACCAGGTGGCCGTTCGCCATTCATGGTGCGCGACCTGCCGGCCGACAGCCCACGCAAACTGTTTGCAATGGGATTCGTCACCAACCTGCTGAACCCAAAAATCGCGGTGCTGTATTTATCGCTGCTGCCGCAGTTCATCGATCCGCAACGTGGCCACGTGCTGGAGCAATCGCTGGCGCTCGGCTCGGTGCAGATTGCGTTTAGCCTGACGATCAATGCGATGGTGGCGATGATGGCCGGTTCGATCGCCGTGTTTCTCGCCAGGCGGCCAGCTTGGATCCTCGCCCAGCGCTGGCTGATGGGAACGGTGCTTGCGGGGCTGGCGATCCGGATGGCAACCGAGGCTCGGCGCTAAAACCGAAGGCAGCCGCATATCGCGCGACCTGACAGGTCGCGCGGAGGGGACGTTAAGACGATTGGCTAGGAGCGTGGGCCGGAATACGCGGTGCGCCCGAAGGAGCGCAGCGTCACCGAGCCGGCGGGAATCGAGCGCGGTTCGAGCCGCACATGTTCCTGCTCGAACATCTGCTGACGCAGTTCGCCATGTTCGTCGAACCACTGGCAAATTACCCAGTCGCCCGAAGTTAGCGCAACGGGACCGGCATAGGTCACCGTCATTCGCGGCCCACCCGTTTTGAGCGTAACCACGTCACCGACGCTCAGTGGCGCGAATGGTGTATCAAATGCATCGAGGGTAGCGGTCAGCATATCAATCCCCGGAATGAAAACGTTGATCTGTTTTAGCCCATTGTGTCAGCCAGCCTACTGGCGGAATATTTTAAAAAGTTTGCCAAGATTAACAATTGAATATCCCGTCCGCAAGCGATTTTTATCGATACCGTTTTCACGCCGAAGAGAATTGAATTTTGATCATCGGCTCACGCGCTGAAACAATGATCGTTTCGCTAAAACCTGATCAGCTAGCGCCTAACCCCCGCCACGCGGACCTCAGCGCGGGAACAATTACGTGGCCTCAAAATATCGAAAGTAAAACATGCCGGGGTTGATTTGTCAGACATTGCCATTTGATTTCAGTCGCCATGCGATCGATCTACCGGCGATTTTTATCAGATCATTATTGCGAAAATCACCTGTGAACTGAACAGCCATCCATGAATATCACCAATGCAGGGCGAAGTGCATTAAGTCGGTGCAGTGTCATATTCCTGTGGTAAACGATAATGTCATCAATTGTCATCAATGACGGACAACGCGTTGCTGATGCTGCACTAGCAGCACACTCAAACCGATACACGTCAGCATCAACAATGCGTTAATCCCGAGGCTGTACTGGAAGGCATGTGCGTAGGCATCCGGCGTTGCGCGGCCGCCCAACACGCCGAAGAATGCCCCGCTGATCGCTGCCGTGCCGAACGCCGAGCCGATCTGCAAGGTCGACGACGCCACGCCCGAGGCCAACCCCGCCTTCTCCGGCGCGACTTCCGCGAGGACGATCCGCATGATCGATGGCAGCAGCAGGCCTTGCCCCACACCGGCGCATACCAGCCCACAATAGAACGGCAGATCCGGCGTAGCAGCTTGGGTGGCTGACCAGCCGGTGACCGTGAAGCCGACGGCCATCATCGAAAACCCGAGCGTCAGCACATGGCCGCCGATGCGCCGCACCACCGCCGGCGAGGTCAACGGCCCGATCACGAAACCGATCGCAAACGGCATGATGGCGACGCCGGAGGCAAGCGGTGTCCAGTGCAGACCCGTCTGCAGGAAAATGCCGTAGGTCAGAAAGAACGCGCTGTTGCAATAGAACAGGAAGGCCAGCACGAGACCGAGCGCAAACGCCGGGTTGCGGAACAATTGCAGATCGACGAGCGGGTGGCCGCCGCGGCGCTCGAGGCGTCGCTCGGTGGCGATAAAAAGCGCAAACACCGGCACGCTCAACGCGAACATTGCGAACGTCCACGCGGGCCAACCGGCTTCGCGGCCGTGGGTCATCGGGTAGATGACGAGCAACAGCAACAGCGAAAGCAGACCCACGCCCTTCAAGTCGACGCCCGCGCGTACCGCCGGCTGGCTCTCCGGCACGAACTTCCAGCTACCGATAAACGCCAGGATACCGACTGGGATGTTGATCAGAAAAATAACCCGCCAGTCGAGGCCGAACGGCCGGTAGGTAATCAGCGCCCCGCCGCCCAGTTGGCCCACGATCGACGAAAGGCCGAACACAAAGCCATAGAAGCTCATGACACGCGTCTGCTGGGCGAGCGGCACCACCGCGCGGACGGTCGCCAGCACCTGTGGCGCCATCACCGCGGCCGCCATGCCCTGAACAATCCGCGCGATCACTAGCACGTGGCCGTTCGGCGCCAGGCCACACAGCGCCGACGCCACCACGAACCCAGCCATTCCGGTCATGAACATGCGGCGACGCCCGAACAGGTCGCCAAGCCGCCCGCCCGTGATCAGCAGCACGGCGTAAGCAGACGCATAGGCCGAGACGATCAGCTGCAATTGGGCGTCGGTGGCGCCGAGGCCTGTGTGGATCGCGGGCAGCGCCAGATTGACGATGAAGTAGTCGAGCGGCGCGAGAAACGCGCCGACAAACAGCACGGCCAGCGCGAGGCCCTGGCGCTCGAATCGCGGGGGCGCTTCGGCGGCATTGGATGCGGCGCTCGTGCTGCCGGGAACCGCTAAGATCACCGGTGCGGACTTCATGCATTCGCTATTCATGACCGTTCGTTCAATAATTAAATAAAAAATTTACACGAGCGCTCGCATCGCCACGTCGACGATGTCCGTCAACTGGTCCTCGTCATGCGCGACCCTGCCTAGCACGCGCAGCCCCTGCATGATGCACAACAGGAATTTGCTGACCGCTTTCTCGTCGAGCGTCGAACTGAATGCGCCACTCGCCTGGCCGCGAATTACAGCACCCGCGAGCAGCGTCGCCATGCGGCGCTGGATCGAGCCGATCCGTTCGCGCAGCGCGGTGTCGTCCGCCTGCATTTCCAGCGCGGTGTTCGTAATCAGACAACTGCGTTGCTGCGTAAGCGAACACGACGTCTTCGCGTAATGCAGCAGAGCGTTGCGCAGCGACTCCTCGGGCGGCAGCGGCGCGTTCAGACGCTCCGCCAGGCGGGCGACCGAGCCATCCGCGTAGTGGTCAAGCGCCGCCAGCATGATGCCGTGCTTGTCGCCGAACACGCCGTACAGGCTGCCGCGCAGCAGGCCCGTGGCCTTGCATAGATCGTCGATGGAAGTGGCATGGTAGCCGTGGCGCCAGAACACGTCGCTCGCATGGGCCAGCACCGTGGACGTGTCGAACTCACGCGGCCGCCCTCGGGCGCTCGTGGTGCGGGGTTTCTTCGAGGTGACAGGCTGGCTCATAGGTTTGGATATTATGACTATCCATTCAATAAATCAAGCTTGCCGCGCGTGGGGTCTTTCGGATGCCCGCCTCCTTATCCCTTTGTAAGGAAAATTCTTTTGCCCACGGCGGAATAGCGTGGGCCAGACCGTGTTAGCCCTCTCGACGCCCGGCAAATGCGTCACGCCCTCCCCATGTGAATGGCCAACAACCACGAGATCGCTTTGAGTCACACCACGATTCAACCCATCTGGGTCCGCATCACACACTGGATCAATGCGCTGGCAGTCGTCCTGATGGTGATGAGCGGCTGGCAGGTCTACGACGCCTCGCCGATCTTTCCCGCCTTGCAGTTTCCGCCGGCTATCACACTCGGCGGCTGGCTCGGCGGCGCATTGCTTTGGCACTTCGCGGTGATGTGGCTGCTGGTGGCGAATTTCCTCGTCTACGTGGGTCTCAATCTGGCGTCCGGACGGCTGCGCCGCAAACTGCTGCCGCTCACTTTCCGCTCGCTCTTCGCCGATATCGTCGCAGCCCTGCGCGGCCGTCTCACGCATGGCGATCTCTCGGTCTACAACTCGATCCAGAAGCTCGCCTACCTGGTGGTGATCGTCGATATTGCGCTGCTGGTGCTCTCGGGCCTGGCCGTGTGGAAGTCGGTGCAGTTCCCGCTCCTGCGGACACTGATGGACGGCTATGACAACGCGCGCATCGTGCATTTCGTCTGTATGAGCGTGCTGGTGGCCTTTTTCGCCGTACACGTCGTGATGGTCGCGCTGGTGCCGCGCTCGCTGCTCCTGATGATCCGGGGACGGTAGGCATGGCGATTCGCAAGCGCAACGCGCAACCCGGCACGACGCTCGCCTCGCATGGCGACGTGATCCTGAAGGATGCCCAACGGGAACTGAAGGACCCGGCGCGCCGCCTGCTCGGCAAGCGGATCCTCTCGCTCGGTGGCCTCGCGCTGCTATCGGGCTGCGACCTGAGCACCGACAAGTCAGTGAACACGATGCTGCGCAAGATCTCGTTCTTCAACGACGACGTGCAGGCGTTGCTGTTCGATCCGAAACACATGGCGCCGACTTATCCGGAGTCGATGATCACGCGGCCGTTTCCGTTCAACGCGTTCTACGACGTCGACGATGTACCGGAAGTCGATGCCGCCACCTACCGCCTTCAGGTCGGCGGCCTCGCGAACGGCAAGCGGGTCTGGACGCTCGATGAGCTGCATGCGCTGCCGCAGCAGGACCAGATCACACGGCATATCTGTATTGAAGGGTGGAGCGCGATCGGCCGCTGGGGCGGCGTGCGCTTTGCCGACTTCCTGAAGCGTTCCGGCGCGGATACGACAGCGCGTTTCGTCTCGCTGCATTGCGCTGACAACTACTGGACCAGCATCGATATGTCCACGGCCCTGCATGCGCAGACGCTGCTCACGCTGACCTACGACGGCCAGGTGCTGCCACCGAAATACGGCTTTCCGATGAAGCTGCGCATGCCGACCAAGCTTGGCTACAAGAATCCGAAGCACATCGTCGCGATCACCGTGACGAATGAATATCCCGGCGGTTACTGGGAGAACCAGGGCTACAACTGGTTCGGCGGTTCCTGAGCAGCATCCCTGTTTTCAAGTCAACCCACACTAAATGTACGGAGATTCCATGTCTATCCGCCTGAAACTCGGCGTTACGCTTGTCTCGCTCGCTATTGCCGGTGTCGCGCTCGCGCAGACGCCCGCGGTCAAACCGTCGCGGATTCGCGGCGAAGTCGTCTCCCTGAATGGCGACGTCCTGCAGGTGCATCGCCGCAGCGGCGATACGGTCACGATCAATCTGGCGCCGACCGTCGCGGTCTCCGCCGTCAAGGCAATGCAACTGGCCGATATCAAGCCCGGCTCGTTCATCGGCACGGCCGCCACCACGGGCACCGACGGCAAGCTGACCGCCACCGAAGTGGTGGTATTTCCGGAATCGGCTCGCGGTACCGGTGAAGGCCATTATGCGTGGGACCTCGGTCCTAATAGCTCGATGACGAACGCGAATGTCGACCAGGTGGCCGAAGGCACTAGCGGCCGCGATCTGAAGCTCTCGTACAAGGGCGGTAACAACGTGGTGACGGTACCGCCGAATGTGCCGGTCGTGACCTTCGTTCCGGCAGCGCGCACCGACCTGACGGCAGGCAAGAAAGTGTTCGTGGTCGCAACGCCTGCGGCGCAGGGTGCGTTTGTGGCGCAACGCGTGGTGGTCGAGAAGGACGGCGTAGCGCCGCCGATGTAACTGTCAACGTGACAACGCGGGTGTGCGGCACCAGACGGCGCCGTACACCCGGCTCTCAGACTCTCATTGCTGCTTCACCGGTTCGCGCTCAGGTTTCGAGCGTCGCTTCCATGGTGATGGTGGCTTTCAGTACTTTCGAAACTGGACATCCCGCCTTGGCGTCAGCGGTGGCTTTCTCAAACGCCGCCCGGTCACCGCCGGGGATTTTCACCTTGACGTCAAGATGAACGGCGGTGATGGCGAACCCGCCATCGGCCTTGTCGAGCGTCAGGGTTGCCGTGGTGCCGATACGCTCCGGTTTGATACCCGCCTTGCCCAATTCGGCCGATAGTGCCATGGAGAAGCACCCGGCGTGCGCAGCCGCGATCAGCTCTTCCGGGTTGGTGCCGATGCCGTCCTCGAAACGCGTCGCAAACGAATACTGGGTGTCCTTGAGAACCCCGCTGTCAGTAGAAATCGTGCCTTTCCCGTCCTGCAGGCCGCCTTGCCAGACCGCTGATGCCTTGCGCTTCATCGTTCTCTCCTGTTGGTGCCCTGTCAGCGCTGCTGTGCTTATCCCATCATGGCGCCTGCCGCAACGGTCACGCCCGGTTCTTGCGGGCTCGGCGCCGGTCGATGCATGCCACGCAGCGCGACGGACGCGGGCGTAGACCGAACTTCATCATAGGCGCTTCTGGAAATCGATGCGGGTAAGTGTTGGGCGGGGTCCCGCACGGACCGTCGCGATCGAGATAGAGCCGGTGGTGAGTCGAGGGCGAGTGCGCAAGCAGGCTCGGAGCCCCTGTTTGCACAGCGGCGGCGGGCTTATACCCTGACATCGGATACGAGGGTGTAACCTCGACAAGTCCATCCGGACATCGATCATAAATGGTCATATACAACCTTTTAATTAGTTTATGGCGTCACATGCAACTCCTTAATTTATGATTTTTGCCGAAAATTTGATTTCGACCTATAATCAGTCATATGGAACCTCTAAATTCTCCTATTCAATCACATACGACTGCAAAAGTAGATGCACTGCCTTTGCCGGTGCGTCGCGGATTGAAAAAACTCGGTGAGGACATCGCGTTGGCCCGTCGTCGTCGACGCATCTCCACGCAATCCATGGCCGAACGCCTGC
>Ga0302313_10001774_pt1 | contig 15809 bp, 10 predicted proteins | sample III_Palsa_N2_2_FD_200454 | JGI IMG/M metagenome (GOLD analysis project Ga0302313, IMG submission 200454) | Peat permafrost microbial communities from Stordalen Mire near Abisko, Sweden - III_Palsa_N2_2 | ecosystem: Environmental > Terrestrial > Soil > Palsa > Peat permafrost | place: Sweden...
CCAGGGCGTCCGTGCACGGCATCTACCTCCCACGGAAGAGCCGGAACGGCGCGTATCTCCCATACATCTCAGGTCTCCAGAAGAAGCTCGTCCACGCCCCACGCTCACCGAGGTTATCCAGCAGATCTACGGCGTCCCAATGGCGAACGTAGCGGAACAGCCTTCAGCAGTCCCACATGCGCCCGTGGAGTTGCGAAAGGACCGAGACCAACAGAAGAGTGAGGAACTGGAGCGCACACCATCGCGGACAATCGAGCTGCAAGCCGAACGCATTCTTCCGCAGCCTCCAGTGCTCGGTGTAACTCCGGTGCCGGAAAGAACTGAGGCAAGCCAGGACAGGAAAGCAACTCCAGTAACAAGCCGCGTGCTGGAACCAATCAGAGTACGCGCCGAAGAGAGACCGCTCAGCCATGATGTACATGTAAGCATCGGCCGCATCGAGCTGAAGGCTGCGTCCCCACCCGCGCCTGTGATGCGACCGCCGGCGCCTCAACGGACCCACCTTAGTCTCGATGAGTATCTAAACCGTCGCCGGGGAGTGCGACCGTGAGCAACTATCTCGCCATCGCCACGGTCACGGCGACTCTTCGCTATCTGGTTCTGAAGTCGCTGCCTCCGGATCTGTCTGGCGCGGCGGTCACCACGCTGCGGCCCGATGCGCAGCTCAGCACCGCGGATGCGACGGGGATCAACATCTTTCTCTATCAGGTGCTGCCGAACCCCGCGCTGCGCAACTGCGATCTGCCCACGCGGCGCGGCGATGGAACTCTGGTGCAGCGGCCACGCATCGCGCTCAATCTCAACTATCTCTTCACCTTCTACGGTAACGATGCCGAGCTCGAACCGCAGCGGCTGCTCGGATACGTCGCCGCCACACTCAACGCCGAACCTGTGCTCTCCGCGGAGGAGATAGCGCAAGCGCTGTTAAACGCGCAGCCGTTCAACGCGCCCCCGTTCAACAGCGCTCCGTTCAACGCGCCGCCTTACTTGCCCGACCTTGCCCTCCAGCCCGAACGTGTGAACCTCACCATGCTTCCACTATCGCTCGAGGAACTGTCCAAGCTCTGGTCCGTCTTCTATCAGATTCCGTTTGCCCTCACAATGGCCTATCAGGCCAGTGTTGTGCTCATCGAGAACGAGGATATGGTGCCCCAAACTGCCTTGCCTGTGGCAACCAGGACGGTCACCGCGATGACCTTCAACGCCCCCGTAATCACCAACGTCGTGGCGCAGAGTGGCGCGAATCAACCCATCACAGCAGGCTCCACGATTCTGATACAGGGCAGCAGCTTTAGCGGCACCGGCTTGACCATTGTGATCGGCAACTATCCAACAGTCCTGACCCCGGTTCCAGTCTCAAGCACACAGATGACCGTCGCACTGCCCGCCGATGTTCCCGCAGGTGTTCTCACACTGCAAGTAGTCCAGTCCGTAATGATCGGCCAGCCGGCCATACCGCACACAGGAACAGCCTCAAATGCCTTCGCCTTTACTCTCAGCCCCGTGATTGGAACCCCCGTAGCCGGCTCGACGAGCCAGATTGTGATTGCAGTCCAGCCGGTGGTCAAAGCGGGCCAGGCAGCCATCCTCCTGCTGAACGAAGCCACCGCACCGCCGCCCGTCTCCCCTGCCGCCTATTCCTTCGCGTTAGCACCACTTGCGGCGGATGCCAGCACCCTTACATTTCCTCTCTCCGGGATTACCTCCGGAATCACGTACTTCGTGCGCGTCCAGATCGACGGTGTAGAGAGCCCATTGAATCTCGATGCTTCCAGCCCCACCTACGGCCCGACGGTGGTGATCGCATGAGGACAATTACCGAACAGGTGTGGACAGACGCAAACCAGAGCTACCTCATGGCGGCCATCGCGGCGACCCGCGAGCAGATCGCCGGATCAACTACCGCGAGCAAGCCAGCTGTCACAACCAGCCAGCCACGTAACCCCCTCTTTGCACAGACGCCACCGGCCCTCGAGCAGCTCTGTTCCACCTTTCGCTTGTCTTCTTTCGAGCGATCGATTTTGCTGGCATGCGCGGGCATGGAGTTGGATGCGCAGTTTGCGCCGTCCTGTGCGGAAGCCCAACCGGGACGTCCAGCAGGGCCGGCCTTTGCCCTCTTATTCAGCACGTCACCCGAGGCTCATTGGGATGCGATCTCGCCTGCCGGCCCGCTGCGCCATTGGCGTCTGATCGAGATGGGAAACGGTCCCACGTTGATGACCAGTTCTCTGCGAATCGACGAATGCATCCTCCACTATCTAACCGGAACCCCGTATCTGGATCAGCGGCTGAACGGCATCCTGGAGCCGATCGGCACTTCGGAGAAGTTGCCACCCTCGCAACAGACAATTGCTCAGCGAGTAGCGACGCTGTGGGCTGCTTCGCCGGAGGAGCGCCGCCCAGTGCTCATCGAGTTGAACGGCGCAGACCAGGCGACGCGCCAAGCCGTCGCCGCCAGCGCATGTAACTTCGCGAGCCTCCCGGTCAACCGCATCTTTGCCGGCGCGTTGCCATTACAGCACGCCGAGATCCACGCGCTGATACGGCTCGTAGAACGCGAAGCTATGCTCAACGGCAGCGCCGTTCTGCTTGATTGCGACGGTAGCGACATGGATGCAGCGCGAAAAAACGCATTGCATTTCTTTGTCGAAGGTCTCAACTCGCCCCTGATAGTAAGTACCCCGCAGCGTATGAGCGGCCACCTGCGCCAAGCAACCTTCCTTGAGATCGAAAAGCCGCTCATGGAGGAGCAGCGCACCGCATGGCAGGCTACTCTCGGGCCTGCCGCAGCCTCTATGAACGGCTCCATGGACGTTCTGCTCTCGCAGTTCGATATGAGCATCGACCAGATCCGCACCAGCGGACTGCGAGCCGCCTGCAAGGCGACCGCCACCGAGGAACAGATACTGGAAACCTTGTGGGAGTCCTGCCGCGTACAGGCGCGTCCCAGCCTCGATGAACTCGCGCAGCGGGTCGAGACGACCGCTGGATGGGATGCCCTGGTTCTTCCAGGGCCACAGTTGCAGATGCTGCGCGACGTCGCGACGCAGATGCGCCATCGTTCGCGGGTCTACCAGGCATGGGGCTTCGGCGGCTCAAGCGGACGAGGCCTTGGGATCACGGCCCTCTTCGCCGGCGTAAGCGGGACTGGCAAGACGACGGCGGCCGAAGTGCTGGCACACGAGCTCAAGCTCGACCTCTATCGTATCGACCTGAGTCAGGTAGTAAGCAAGTATATCGGTGAGACCGAAAAGAGTCTCCGCCGAATCTTCGACGCGGCCGAGCAGGGCGGTGCTCTGCTCTTCTTCGACGAAGCCGATGCGCTCTTCGGCCGCCGCACGGAGGTCAAGGACAGCCACGACCGTTACGCAAACATCGAGGTCTCCTATCTCCTGCAGCGAATGGAGTCGTATCGCGGCCTCGCAGTGCTGGCGACCAACATGAAGCAGGCGCTCGATCCCGCCTTCATGCGCCGCATCCGTTTCGTCGTTCAGTTTCCGTTCCCAGACGCAACCCTCCGCCAGGAGATATGGCGCCGCATGATTCCACAACAGGCCCCCACAGAGGCGCTTGACCTTGAGCAGCTCTCGCGCCTGACCGTCACCGGGGGCAACATTCGTAACATCGCCCTGGGTGCCGCATTCCTCGCCGTAAGAGCCGGTGAGCCCATCCGCATGAACCACCTGCTGGAGGCCGCCCGCGGAGAGTATCTGAAGATTGAGAAGCCACTCACTGAGCCCGAGATTAGGGGGTGGGTCTGATGCAGCCTTCCTTGCTGGGCATGCAAACACCAAGAACACGTCAGGCCTCTCGACAACGGCCCACCCCCTCGGGTTCGCTCCGCATCGAGGAGATTGCCTTGCACGGATTCGAACGTGCCAATAGCGACCAGGTTCACACTGCCTTGCAGCGCTCACTAGGCGCAGCACTTCAAGCTGGAGCATCGCAGGGCACCGATGCGCTGCGCTTCGAGCGCAATACGACCATGGAAAAGATGAACGGCACGCTCGATCTCCCTGCACACTCCCACTCTTCGGATATCGGCACAGCACTCGGCAAAACTCTGGCGCAATCGCTCAGGCAGACGGGCACTCCGCAACGCGGTACCCAACCGAACCATAAGGAAAGAAGGTAACGACGATGGGAGCATTTCCAGGTTCACCAAGACTGATGCGTGGAGGAATCATACAGATCGATCCCGATACAGGCGCGGTGCAGAACATCGTCGTGCTGCAGTACAACCCGGACACGCTCACCCGCAGCCTGCAGGTCCAGAGCGTCGTGCCCGAACATCAGAATCGGTCCGAGGCCTTGCGCCTCACCGGCCCTCCCATCGAGACGTTCAAGTTGGAGGCGGAGATCGATGCGACCGATCAACTGGAGCAACCGTCGCTCTACCCCAACACGGTGCAGTACGGCATACTGCCACAGCTATCCGTGCTGGAAACCATGATCTATCCCACCAGCACGCAACTGCTTGGCAATAACGCGCTGTCGCAATCGGGAACCCTCGAGATCTCTCCGATGGAGGCACCGCTGTCCTTGTTCGTCTGGAGCGCGAACCGCATCGTTCCCGTGCGAATCACCGACTTCAGCGTGACCGAAGAAGCCTTTGATCCAACGTTAAATCCGATCCGCGCCAAGGTCAGCCTCGGCATGCGAGTGCTCAGCGTAGACGACCTGGGCTTCGACAACGTGGGCGGCAATCTGTACATGGCCTATCAGCAGCAGAAAGAACGAATGAGCACGCTGGCGCCCATCGGCACCTTCAGCGCGCTCGGCATAGGAGGCATCTAGTGAGCTCATCGACACTGGCAATCTTTCAATTCGCGGGCCTCAAGGCCAGTCTCTTCGCGGCCAACAGCCGCTATCAGGGCATCGGCACTGATACGTTGGTCACCGCCGGCGGACAGACCGTGGTCTATCTGCAGCGGCGGTTCGTTCCGCAGGCCGCCAGCTTCGCCGTACTACAGCAATATACGGTGGCACAGGGCGATCGCCTCGACAACATGGCCTCATCCCTCCTTGGCGATCCCCAACTGTTCTGGCGCATGTGCGATGCCAACGGCGCGCTGCGCCCGGAGGAGCTCGAAGTGCAGGGACTTGTGCTGAATATCACGCTGCCGCAAGGCATACCGGGACCTCAAAATGCTTAATGGCATCCACATGACGCTGATGATCGGACCCGCGGTTCCCGTGCCCGTATCGCAGGACGTGCTCAACGCCCTGACATCGATTGTGGTCACCAATACCAGCGACGGTCCCAGCGGCTTTCATCTCACCTTCACCCTCAACAAGCAGTCGCTTCTCGAGACCGTCTTCCTGCTCGCGGGCGGTGCATCCATCCCGTTGGTTCGCGTAGTCGTCGCCGTGACCGTCAACGGAATCACCCAGGTCCTGATCGATGGCGTCATGACCAACCATCAGATCTCGCCAGGCAACGCCACGCAGAGTCCCACCCTCACCATCATCGGCGAAGACCTCACGCGCATCATGGACTACATCGACTTCAGCGGCCTTCCCTATCCCGCGATGCCGGCTGAGGCGCGCGTGCTTCTCATCCTCGCCAAGTATGCGATGTTCGGCGTCATTCCGCTGGTCATCCCCAGCGTGCTGATCGATGTGCCGATTCCGATCCTGCAAATCCCGCGTCAGCAGGGAAAGGACCTCGGCTATGTGCGTCAGCTTGCGGAAGACGTAGGCTACGTCTTCTATATCGAGCCCGGCCCAACCCCCGGCATGAGCATCGCCTACTGGGGTCCGGAGATCAAGACCGGTGTGCCGCAGTCCGCGCTCAATACGGACATGGATGCCCAGACCAACGTGGAATCGCTCAGCTTCACCTACAACAGCGAGTCCGCACAGTTGCCCATCGTCCTCATCCAGGACCCCAACTCAAAGGTGGTGATTCCCATTCCAATTCCCGACGTTACGCCGCTCAACCCTCCACTCGGCGCGATCCCTCCCATCCCCAAAGACATCTTCGTGATCGACGAGACCGCGAAATACTCCCCGGTGCGTGCCGCGTTGATTGGCATGGCCAAAGCGTCGAAGTCCTCCGATGTCGTCACGGGCACAGGCACGCTCGACGTGCTGCGTTATGGCTCGGTACTCAAAGCCAGGCGGCTAGTAGGCGTTCGTGGAACCGGCCCTGCATTCGATGGCCTCCACTACGTCCGTTCCGTCACTCACAACATCAAGCGCGGCGAGTACAAGCAGAGCTTCACACTCGGACGCAACGGCCTGCTTTCAACCGTAAGTTCGGTGCCCTCATGAGCAATCTGAAAAAGTTCTACGGCAAATATCGCGGCACGGTGATGAACAACATCGATCCGATGCAGATCGGCCGCATCCAGGCCATCGTTCCCGATGTCTCAAACTACATCCCGACATCATTCGCCATGCCCTGCGTCCCGCTCGCAGGCAAGCAGATGGGCTCGTACATGGTGCCCCAGATCGGTTCGGGCGTCTGGATCGAGTTCGAGCAGGGCGATCCCGACTATCCCATCTGGACGGGCTGCTACTGGGGCGTCGTCGCCGAGGTCCCGCTACTGGGTTTGGCCGGCAATCCCGCAAGTCCCAGCATCGCCTTCCAAAGCGGACTGCAGAACAGCTTGATTATCAGCGACCTGCCGGGACCAACGGGAGGCATCATGCTCAAGAGCACCACGGGAGCGACTCTCATCGTCAACGACACGGGCATTTACATCCAGAACGGCAAGGGCGCCAGCATCGTGATGGTGGGTCCCTCCGTGACGATCAATCAAGGGGCTCTTGTAGTGATCTGAGTTTTAGCCAGAGAGGAGAAAAGCAGATGCCAGGTTTCTTATTGCATGTCGGCGCACAGGTCCTATGTTCTCACGGCGGACAGGCCCAGCCTACGGTCCCTGTGCCGCGCGTAACCGTCTCCGGTCAGCCGGTCACGGCGATGGGAGGACCCTACGTCGTCGCTGGCTGCGCTCTTCCTCCACCGCCCGTGGCGAACGGCCCTTGCTTGACCGCGCAGTTCATCACCAGCGCCACCCGGGTGCTCGTCAACAGCCTGCCTGTGCTGCTGCTGGATAGTCAGTCCCTCTGCACACCCACAGGCACGCCTCTCATGATCGTGCAAACTCAAACGCGAGTAACGGGGATCTGACATGGCGACCACAACCAATATCAATATCGACTTCCCCTATCGCATCGACGGCCGCGGCCGCACCGCCGCACCGCCCGACAGCAACACGCACATCCAGGAGTTGATCGAACAGTTGCTCTTTACTAATCCTGGTGAGCGTGTGAACCGCTCCAACTTCGGCAGCGGCCTGCTGCAATCCGTCTTCGCGCCCAACAGCATGGAACTCGCCTCTGCAACGCAGTTTCTCGTACAGGGCGGTCTACAACAATGGCTCGGCAACCTGATCCTGGTGCAGTCCGTCGATGTGGTCGCACAGGACTCTCAAGTCGTCGTAACCGTGCAGTACGTCGTGCGCAGCACACAAACAATTCAATCGGCCCAATTCACCAGGGGAATCTGATATGGCCACTCAATACTCCTGCCAAAACTCGCGCCGCCGAGCCCTTGTCGCCAAACAGGGACTGCTCAACGGAATCGACTTTGTCGAGGTGCTCGACAGCGAAGCCATGGCCATCGGCAGTCCACCCCAGCAGACCCTGGTGGTGCATCTCTTGCTGCCGGGCGCCGCGCTTACCGCCACAAACTTTGTCATCACCGGCGGCGTCCGTATTACATCCATCAGTTGTGTGTGGGCTTATCCAGCGAACGCCGTGCCCAGTCCTCCAGCCTCCTCTGCTGAGCAGTCCTACTTCGCTGGCCTCGAAAACGCGAACCAGATCTTCGTCATCCGGACCAGCGCATACGGAGACTTCTCTACCTACACCTTGCAGATCATCGCCTCCAGCCAGAGCGGCGGTATCCCTGCAAACTTCGACCCGCGCCTCTGCTCGGTCGACTTCTCTTTCAAGGCAGACTGTCCCAGCAGCTTCGATTGTCAGACGCCGCCCAACTGTTCGCCGGAGGTTCTCCCGGCACCGCTCATCGACTATCTCGCCAAAGACTTCGCCAGCTTCACGCAGCTCATGCTCGACCGCATGGCCGTAACCGTGCCCGCATGGCAGGAGCGCAACACCGCCGACCTTGGTGTCGCGCTCGTGGAGACGCTGGCATACGCAGCCGATCATCTCAGCTACTACCAGGATGCGGTCGCCACCGAGGCCTACCTCGGCACCGCGCGCCTACGCACCTCGGTGCGGCGTCACGCGGTCCTGCTCGATTACGCAATGCACACCGGTTGCACCGCCCGCGCTTGGGTCTTTCTCCAGCTCGACAACTCCCTCTCGAAGCTCCTCGTCTCCGGCCCCAGCGCACTCGGCCAGGGCACACCCGGGACGCAGTTGCTGACCCAGACGACCCTCACCAGCGGCTCCATCGCAACAGATCTGGTAACCCAGGCTATGAACCAGGGCGCACTGGTCTTTGAAACAATGTTCGACATCGTCGCCTACTCGGCTCACAACAACATCCTCTTCTACACCTGGAGTGACGAGCAGTGCTGCCTGCCCACCGGAGCGACCGCGGCAACGCTCCGCGATGATGGCCCATCTCCTCTACAGCTCGCAGTCGGCGACGCTCTCCTCTTTGAAGAGGTACTGAGCCCCGTCACGGGCGTCGCGGCGGATGCGGATCCATCGCATCGCTGCGTCGTCAGGCTAACCAGCGTCACCGCAGATAACGACCCGCTGAACAAGACTCCGCTAGTGGAGATCACCTGGGCCAGCGGCGATGCCCTAACCTTTCCGCTCTGCATCTCGAGCGCCATCGATAGCGGCGGCGGCTCCGCCATCGTTGAAAACCTGAGCGTCGCACGCGGCAACATGGTGCTTGCCGACTACGGCCTCACCATTCCCGATGAGCCGCTGAACCCGGCCGCCGTGCCCTCGACCGGTCTCTATCTACCCCAACTGCAAAACCAGAACATGACGTTCTCCACGCCCTACGACGACACGGCAGCCCGCCAGACTGCCATAACCGGAATCACAACACAGGATCCACGCTCCGCGCTCCCAGAGATCACACTGCTCTCAGGTGCGGACGAGTGGGTTCCAGTGCTCGACCTCCTCGAAAGTTCCCCCTTCGATCGTGACTTCGTCGTCGAGACGGAAGACGATGGCGCCGCCACGCTTCGTTTCGGCGACGGCGAACTCGGCGCGCTACCCGTCAGCGGCCTCGTCGCCACCTATCGCGTCGGCAACGGAACCAGTGGGAACGTCGGAGCCGAATCGATCGCAAACATTCCCACGCCCGGATTTACCGGCGTGCGCAATCCCATTGCAGCCGCCGGCGGAGTCGATCCCGAAACCAGCAATCAGGTCCGAGCCTATGCCCCACAAGCCTTTCGAGTGCAGGAGCGAGCAGTCACCGAGACCGACTACGCAACGCTTGCCCAGACCTATCCGCAGGTCACCAAGGCCGCAGCCACACGCCGCTGGACCGGTAGCTGGTACACCATGTTCGTCACCGCCGATCTCGAAGGCGGCCAGGTACTCGACAGCACAGGAGAGTCGGCGCTCTCCACCTTCCTCAATCCCTACCGGCTCGCCGGCTACGATCTGCAGGTAGAGCCGCCAGTCTATGTCCCGTTGCAGATCGCTTTCACCATCTGCGTCGCTCCCGGCTATCCGCAAAGCACGGTGGAGCAGGCGCTCTATCAGGTCTTCAGCGACTCCATTCTGCCGAGCGGCCAAACAGGATTCTTCTATCCGGATAACTTCAGCTTTGGCCAACCCGTCTACCTCAGCCAGATCGTCAGCGCGGCGATGGCTGTCCCCGGCGTGCAATGGGTCAACACCAACGACGTCCTACCGCGCCAGAGCCTGTTTCAGCGCTGGGGTCGCGCCGCCGCCGGAGAACTGGCGGCCGGTGAGATCGACTTCGCGCAGTTCGAAATCGCGCAGCTCAACAACGACCCCAGCGCGCCCGAGAACGGCATCATCCAGTTCTACATGCAGGGGGGACTATGAGCGGAACTCTCTGCACCTGCGGCTGCTGCGCCGGCCTCGAATCACTCAGCCCCGAGAGCAACTCCCCCGGCCAGCCGGCGCTCTCCTACCGGTTAGCGACCTACGCCGTCTTCCTCCAGCGCATGCTCTCGCAGATCGCATCGCCCAACACCCTCGCCAATCCACCGGCAGGCCCATGGACCATCGCCAACCTCACCACCCGCTCCGATGACGATCCGACCATCGCTCTCCTCGACGCATGGTCCGTCGTGCTCGACGTTCTCACCTTCTACCAGGAGCGCATTGCGAACGAAGGCTATCTACGCACCGCGACCGAGCATCGCTCAGTCCTGGAACTAGCACGCGCAATCGGCTATGAACTCAACCCCGGTGTCGCCGCCGGAACCTATCTCTCGTTCATCATCGAAGACGTAATCGGTTCGCCGTCAATCGCGCCTCTGCCCACCGGCCCGAAGACGCCCAGCGCGCCCACCCAGGGAGCCTCCACCTACAACGCAGGAATCGTCACGCTTCCTCCCGGCACCCAGGTGCAAAGCGTCCCGCCACAGGGACAGACCTCGCAAACCTTTGAGACCTCCGCCGAACTCGACGCGCGCACCAACTGGAACCTGATGCTGCCGCGCAACACTCGTCCGGCCGACTTCGCCTTCACCCCGGATGGCAACCTTTATCTGCTCGGCGTGCGAAGTTCCTTCCCCTCTTCGGCAACTCCCACGTACCTGTCGTTTCAAGACGTCTTTCTGATCAACCCGGACACGCCCACCAATAACATCTTGGGAAATACCAACATACCCGCAATCCAGGTGAGCCAGATCTATCTCTCCGGCACCAACACCGGCATTAACATAGGCGACCAGCTTCTGCTGCTCGGGCTAAGTTCCAATAGTCAGCCGTCCTCGCTCACCCTCCAGGTGCGCAACGTCGTCGTCGACAATACGCAATTGCTCACGTGCATCTACTTCTCGGACTCGCCCTATCCGATCTCCTTTGCTCCGGGAGGACAATTCCCCTCCCCCGGAAATTTTCCGACCCCACCCATCCCGTCAACCCCCGTCCCCTTCAGCCAGAGCGCCGTCGAACAATTCGTACTGGGCGCCACGCTCGAGGACTCGGACCTGCAGGCTCTCATCACCGTCAGCAACTGGGATCCGAACCTGCTGGCAACCATGGTTAACTCCCTCTCCGTGACCACGAGTGTCAACCAGGGCATCTACTCCTTCGCCGCCGAAGCCACATTCTTCGGCAACAACGCGCCTCCGTGGAAGAGTCTCACTAACCCCGGCACCATCCTCCGCGGCGACGCCGCTCCTCAGGATTGGGACGCAGCCAACAACGGCGTGGGCACGTCCATCTGGACCGACTCCCAGGGCAACTACTACAAGGACGCATCCGCCTTCCTCGATAGGACCTACACCGGAATCCTCTCCAAAAGCTACATCCTCATCGAGTCTCCCGGCGGTTCACCCGTCCCACTCCAGGTCGTCTCGGCCGCCGACAAATCCCTCGCCGACTATGGACTGACCGGCAAATGCACCGGCCTGACGCTCCAGGACCTCTTCCAGGAACCCATCTTCGCGCTGCAGGCTCCAACCATCATCTACGCCCTCGGTCAACTATTCCTCTTTGCCAACGGCTCCGACGGCAATATCTACAACATCTATGGAGGCACCCAAATGTGGGGCGTGTTCTGGACGCCCGCCACCGGAAGTTTCGCCGGTGGTGCAGCCGTCACGGCAACCGGCCCAACAGCACTCGAAGCATTCTTCATCGGAACCAATGGCTCTCTCTACCAGATCGGCAGCACCACGGGAGAATTTTCCTGGTCGTCCCCCCTGTCGTTGGGTGGAGCGCTTACTGGCACGCCCAGCGTCGTCACCGGGGCGGAATATCAGATCGATGTCCTCGCAACAGGCAAAAACGGACATCTCTTTCACTTCTACTACTCCGGGGGCGAATGGGCAGGCCCCGAAGACCGGGGCATACCCGGCGGAACCAGCTTGGTCGGCTCACCTTCCGCAGTGGGAAACGGCCCAAGCACACTGGAGGTCTTCTCCATTGGCGCGGATGGAAACCTTTACCACGCCATCAACAACGGCGCCTGGATCGCACCGGAGCTCGTTAAGGGGGTCACTGTTCCAGTCCCTTTGACCGGCTCCCCTGCCGCGGCCGTCAATGGCTGGAACCCACTGGATGTCTTCGCCATCGGCACCGACGGCAATCTCTATCACGCCTGGTACGCCGGCGGTAACTGGAGTGGAGTAGAAAACCTCGGCGGCAACATACTCGCTGGATCACCCTCTCTCGTCCTCGGAGGCCCGAATAACCTTGAGATCTTCGCCATCGGCACCGACGGCAACCTATACAACAAGTATTGGACCGCTGCCGGCTGGTCCGGGTGGACCAACCTGGGCGGCGGAAATTTGGTGGGGTCTCCCTCCGGCGTCGCTTCCGATCCCGGAAACCTGGACGTCGCAACCACCGGCGCCGATGGAAACATCTACCACTTCTATTACGCTGACGACAGCTGGAACACCCCGGAGACCCTCTACTCCATGGGCTACTCCTCTTTGGCCCCTGCGCGCAAAAGCAAGGCCCACATTCAGAGTGCTCAGCAGCCCCTCGCCGAAATCCCTGTAACCGATAGCGTGGACGCCGGCAGCACCTACCTCATGCTCAACGGTCTCGTCACCGGCCTCACACCAGGTCAGGCCGTTGCCGTCACGGGTGGTCGGTCGGATGCCCCGACCGTCACCGTCAGTGAGGTTGTCCTGATCCTCGACATCCAGCACATCGGCGGCTACACCCAGCTTCAGCTCGAAGCGTCCGGCCTGCAGTACAGCTACACCCGCGCCAGCATGACGCTCAACGCCAACACCATTGCAGCAACCAACGGTGCCACCATTGCGGTCTCCGAGGTGCTTGGCAGCGGCAACGCCTCCCAGATCAACCAGACCTTCTCGCCGTCGCGCTCACCCATCACCTATGTCCCGGCGGCCACCGCGACCGGCGCACAGAGCACGCTGCAGGTTCAGGTCAATAACCTGATCTGGCAGCAGGTGCCTTCGCTCTTCGGTCTCGGCCCCACCGGCCGCAACTATATCGCTCGCGTGAACGACGACGGCACCACCACCCTTACCTTCGGCGACGGCATCAACGGCGGCCTGCTGCCCACCGGACAGAACAACGTCACTGCGATCTATCGCGTCGGCCTCGGCACAGCGGGCAATCTCCCGGCCGGGAGCATCTCTGTCTTGCAGTCACGGCCGCCCGGTCTGCGCGGCGTCAACAATCCCGTCGTCGCCAGCGGCGGAGCCGATCCCGAAACTCTCGCGGGCGCTCGCGGCAACGCACCGCGCACCGTCCTCACCATCGACCGCATCGTCTCCATCTCCGACTATGAGGACTTCGCCGCCACCTTCGCCGGCATCGGCAAAGCGCAGGCCATCTCCCTCGTCCTCGGACAATCAATCTTCATCCAGATCACCGTCGCCGGCGTGGAGGGCGCGGCAATCGATCCCACTTCGTTGCTCCTGCTCAGCCTCGGCCAGGCCATTGACGCAGCGCGCGACCCCTTGCCGCAGGTCTACATCTCAAGCTATCAACCCATCCTCTTCAACATCACCGCAACCATCATCATCGACGAGACCGACTATGTCGAAGCCGCCGTGCATGCCCAGGTAGTCAGCGTCATCACCGCGTACTTCGCCTTCGATCAACGCGGCCTCTCGCAGCCTGTCACTGCCGCCGAGGTCATCGCCACCATGCAGGCCGTCCCCGGAGTCATCGCCGTCGATCTCACCCAGCTCTATCGCAACGATGATCCCACCGGCCCCGCCCAGACCGCTCCAAAGCCCTACCTGCCCGCGGCCTATGCGCAGGTCATCAACAACGCTATCGTCACCGCCGAGATGCTCTTGCTCAACCCCATCGGACTCTCTCTTACGGACAGACCACAACCATGAGTTCACTCGTCAATCTCTACGATCTGCTGCCGGCCATCTACCGCATTCGCGATGCGAATCAAGGCGGCGCGCTGCAGAATCTCTTCGCCATTCTGCAGGACTCGCACGACGCCCTCGATCAGGACATCACAAACCTCTACCAGAACTGGTTCATCGAAACCTGTGCCGAGTGGGTCGTCCCCTACATCGGCGACCTGCTCGGTGTCCCACCGCTGAACACCGCCAGTATCCCCGGCGTCACAGCGCGCGCCTACGTGGCGCACACGCTCTCTTATCGCCGGCGCAAGGGAACCCCCATCGTCCTGCAGCAGTTGGCCCAGGACGTCACCAACTGGCCCGCGTGCGCCGTAGAGTTCTTCCAGTTGATCGCAACCACCCAGTACATGAACCATCTTCGCCCGCAAAATCTGGCAACGCCCGACCTCCGCAACGTCGATCAGCTCCAGTTGATCGACGGCCCGTTCGATCCGCTCAGCCACACCCTCGACGTTCGCGGCATCGTCGGTCCCCCAATCGATCCGGCGCTCGCACAAGGCTTCAATCCGGACACGCTCTTGGTCCGCGGCAAGTACAACCTCGCCAATATCGGCCTCTTTCTCTGGCGATTGAAGAGCTACGCGATCGAGGGCGTCGTGCCCTGCGTGGTTCAGGATGGCATCAACACCCGCTACCGCTTCAATCCCATAGGTCTTGACCAACCGCTCTTCAATCAACCGCCGCCACCGGCAGCGGCGTTCATTCCTGTCTCAGGGGAGGCGGGCGTGCCCGGCGCACTGCGGCTGCGGGCGCTCTATGAAGATCTCGAAGCCCGCCGTCAGGCGATGGTCGATCAAGCAATGGTCTGGACTCCGAACACTCCTTTTGCGCTTGGCTTCGAGATCGTAGACACCAACGGCAACACCCAGCGCGTCATCGCCGACGGCACTTCTGCCGCCACCGCGCCGCCTTGGTCTACCATCCTCGGAAACAACACAGGCGATGGCGGCATCACCTGGCAGTTGGTCACGATTGGATCAGCATTGCCCGCAACCTACTTTGGTGAACAGCCTGTGTTGGAGATCTTTCCCTCCGCCTCCGGCGCTGCCATTCCGGCGGAGCAGATCATGATCTGCGACCTCAGCGATCTCCAACCCCCGGAGCCTGCGAACACCTGGCGCACACCCGCGGCCAGCAAAACCTATACGAGTGCCGTCACTGGCGCGCAGATCGAGCTTCCGCTCCAGGTAGCCGTCGACCCGCAACTGGGCCGGCTCGTCTTCGTCCAGGCGCCACCGGACGGCCCCTCCGAGGTCCGCGTCGACTACTCCTACGGCTTCAGCGGCGACATGGGCGGCGGCCCCTACAACCGGTCGAGCTCGGTTCAGGCATTGCTCTCCGGCATCGATCAGCAGGCCGCGTCCTATTGGCAGGTCGCCGTCAGCCAGGAGCTCACGCCCTTACCCGGTCAGGTGATCTACTCTAACCTCACCGACGCCGTCAGCGCATGGAATGCCCTACCTGCGGCAACCCAACGCTTCGGCGTCATCGTTCTCCTCGATAACGCTACATACACCCAGGACCTCACCAACGCGGACACCATCCTCATCCCCGACGCCAGCAGCCTTTTGATCGTCAGTTCGGACTGGCCTTCCGTAACCGTCCCGGGCAGCCCCACTTCGTTCCAGCTCGTGCCGTCCTACCAGCGCGCTCATCTCATCGGCGACATCGCCGTACAAGGCACCGCACCAGATACCAGCGACAACCCCGGTTCACTCCTCTTGAGTGGCCTGCTCATCGAAGGCTCCCTCCTCGTCAGCGAAGGCAATCTGGGCACACTCTCCATCATCG
>Ga0302313_10001782_pt1 | contig 15797 bp, 14 predicted proteins | sample III_Palsa_N2_2_FD_200454 | JGI IMG/M metagenome (GOLD analysis project Ga0302313, IMG submission 200454) | Peat permafrost microbial communities from Stordalen Mire near Abisko, Sweden - III_Palsa_N2_2 | ecosystem: Environmental > Terrestrial > Soil > Palsa > Peat permafrost | place: Sweden...
CAACCAGCACTTCGGCCGCGTCGCCATGCACGGCTTCCGTGAATCGCTCCTCGACCTCCAGGCCGAGGCCGCCGGCCTGCCGCTGTGGAAGATCCCGCTGCCCTGGCCCTGCTCCAACGAAGTCTACGAAGCCCTGATGGCCGAAGCCTGCGCCCGCGCCGTCAGCGAAGGCCTGCATGGCATAGCCTTCGGCGACCTCTTCCTCGAAGACATCCGCGCCTACCGCATCGCCAAGCTCGCCCCAACGGGATTGACCCCCATCTTCCCCTGTTGGCTCATCCCGACAGACCAGCTCGCCCGCGACATGATCGCCGCCGGCCTCCGCGCGCATCTCGCCTGCATCGACCCCAGGCATCTCGACCGCAGCTTCGCCGGCCGTGAATTCAACCCCCAGCTCCTCGCCGACCTCCCTGACTCGGTAGACCCCTGCGGCGAACGCGGGGAGTTCCACACCTTCGTCAGCGCCAGTCCGTCATACTCCAGTAGCATCAAAGTCACCGTCGGCGAAGTCGTCGACCGCGACGGCTTTGTCTATGCAGATCTCCTCCCCGGCTAACTCGCACGAACTGTCATCTCGACCGAAGGCGCACTTTGCCGCCGCAGTGGAGAGACCCCTGTATTGGCTGTTGCTGTTGCTGTTGCTCTCCACCCCAGCACACGCGCAAACCCTCGCGCGTCCCGGCTGGGCCGGCTCCGGCCTCACTCCCGAACCCTGGTGGCGTCACGCCGTCATCTACCGCCTTGACGACGGCAAGCTGCCCACGCTCGCCCAGCTGCCCAGCCTCCAGGCCTTCGGCATCGACGCCGTCCTGCTCACCCCACAGGCCATGCAACCGGCACCAGACACCGCACCTGCTGCCGAACCCGTACAGGAGCCCGAGCCGCCGCTCTCCCTCGACGACTTCCTCTTCGAGAGCAGCCGCCTCCGCATCCGCGTCCTCGTCCCGCTCGACGTAACCGCGCCCGACCGCGACGCCCTGCTCGCCCTCGCCAAGTCCTGGCTCTACCGCGGCGCAGCCGGCTTCGTTCTGTTCGGCGTAGACAAGCTCCCCCGCGTCGCCGACGACGACTCCGCCAACCTCACGCCCGGCCCTGTCCGTCTCCACCGCAAATCCATGCCCCTTCACCTCTCCGCCGCCGAGCCGTCCCTGCTGCCCGACCTCCACAAACTCCTCGCCACCTTCCCCGGCGACCGCATCCTGGTCGGCGAACCCACCGCCGATCCCATCGCCGACGCCATGCCCTCCCTCCAACTCCGCATCGTCTCCCTCGGTAAAGCCCCCTCAACTGATCCGCAAACCGCCGCCCGCCTCGCCGCTTACTCCTCCCTCACCTCGCCACGGCCCCTGCTCTCGCTCTCCTCCGCCGCCATGACCCCCATCGACGCCGCACTGCTCCTCGCCGGCGACCAGCCCGCCATCCTCGACAGCTCCCTCATCACCCCCGCCCTCCTCGCCCGCGTCTTCCCTCCTCTCGCCAAGTTGACCGCCCCCGACACACCCAAAGCTCCCGAACCGCTGCCCCCACCGCCGCCGCCCCAAAACGTCTACGGCACCTTCAAAGCCTACGTCCCCAAGACCAACAACGCAGCCGCCGAACGCAAGCGCAAGGCCGACGCCGAAAAAGCACAGGCCGACGCCGTCAACATCGCCTTCGACACCTTTCCCGTCCAACCCCTCTACCAGGCCATCAGCGACACGCCCGAAGGCTTCGTCGCCTTCTATCGCCGCCTCATCCAACTCCATCACGCCAACGCAACGCTGCACGACGGCACGCTCTACGAGCTGGAAACTGCACCCAAACAAGCGCTCGCCTGGAGTGCCTTGCATGTAGGCTCAGCCCCGGTGGTCGTCGTCTGCAACACCTCCAACGCCGACCTCAAGCTCGACCTTAGCCAGGACCTGCTCAAGCTCCACCTCGGCCGCAACATGGCCCGCACCCTGCTCCACACTGGCGCCGCCTCCGGTATAGAACCCGTCGAAGCCATCACCGTCCCCGCCCAGGGCGTCTACGTCGGCGAACTCCAACGCGGCTCCAGCTACGGCCGCTAAGTCCGCTATTCACTATTTTTAGGACTGCGTCCGCGCAATATCCGGCCCCAACTCCGCCTGCGCATCCGGTGCCGGCGTATCGGGAATCGGCTCTTCATCCCGCGTGCCAAACTCGCCATCCAGATGGTTCGCGGTAAGCCCATCGACCAGTATCTTGAACGCCTGCTCCGGCGTCTCGGCGAATTGAAACAGCTCCAGGTCCTTCAGCGCGATCGCTCCCTTCTCCGCCAGCAGCTCCAGGTCGATGACATTCTTCCAATATTTCGAGCCATAGATCACGATCGTGATCTGCTTGGCCAGCTTGTGCGTTTGCGCCAGCGTCAGCAGCTCGAACATCTCATCCAGCGTCCCAAAACCGCCTGGAAAAACCACCAGCGCCTTCGCCAAATAGGCAAACCAGTACTTGCGCATAAAAAAGTAATGGAAGTTCAAATTCAGCGCGGGCGTGATGTACGGGTTTGGCATCTGCTCGAACGGCAGCTTGATATTCAGCCCGATGGTCTTCCCGCCAGCCTCATACGCCCCGCGATTGGCCGCCTCCATAATCCCCGGTCCGCCGCCAGACGTAATTACAAACCGGTGCCTGCGTCCGGGCAGCTTCATGGCCCACTCAGTCATCATCCGCGCCAGCGTCCGCGCGGCCTCGTAGTAATGCGCCATCTCGACGGCGGCTTCGGCACGGTCGCGCTTCAGCTTACTAGTCTCGGCGTCTCCGTCGCCCGCCCGCGCCGGCTGCTCCTCGGGAGGCGCCGGCTTGGTCGACCCGGTATTGTCCAGCAGCTCCAACTGCTCATGCGCCTCATCCAGCGCATGAAACCGCGCCGACCCAAAGAACACCACGGTGTCCTGGATCCGCTCCCGCCGAAACCGTGCCTGCGGCTCGTAATACTCGGACATAATGCGCAGCATCCGCCCATCGGGAGAGTCCAGAAACTCTTTATTCTCATAGGCCAGCGGCGCATTCTCCAGCGGCATCGGGTCAGGCGTCACTTCGGGTTCTTCAGGGTTCGACATAAGACAGCTATTGTCTCGCGTACCGATGAAAATGCCTAGTTTGTGAATACTGCGGCGATAAGCCCGTTTGGGCAGGACTCACCGGCAAAAACGAACGAAAACCATGACACTTCGGTGGAATTAAGTAGCTAGAATGATCGCCTGAAAGTTGTAAGCGCAGAAGCTTCACAATGTTACTTACAAGCGAGTTCCGGATAACCGCGGATTTAGAATAGTAACTAAAGAGTTGAACGGGTTACTCTGTCAGCAAATATAACAAACGCTTCCAATCGCATCTCGGATGAGGCGTCGGGCCTTTTGTCAGAGAGGCGACAATGCTTGAACAAATCGAAGCTCGCCTTTCGGCGCTCATAGAGAGCACAGCGGACTTTATCTGGTCGGTTGATCTCAACTTCCGCCTGCTTACCTTCAACCGGGTACTACAGCAGGATCTCCTGACCAATTTTGGCACCCAGGCTGCCGTGGGAATGCGGCCGCAAGACCTGCTCCCTCCGGAAATAGCGGAACTGTGGCCTCCACTCTATAGGCGCGCCTTGGCGGAAGGCCCGTTTCGCGTCGAGTGGCCGTTCGTCAGCGGCCGCATCATGGAGTTGGCGCTCAACCCCATCGTCGTCAATGGAAACCCGATCGGCGTCTCCGTCTTCGGCACCGACATCACCGAACGCAAAGCCTCAGAGAACGCAAGGCTGGAAGCTGAAAAGAGGTATCGGGACATCTTCGATAGAACTCTCGACGGGATGTTTCAGACCACTCCCGAGGGCACTGCCCTCATCATCAATCCGGCCATGGCCAGGATGCTGGGCTACGATTCGCCGCAGGACGCCATCGCCACGGTGAAAAATACCTCCCTCCAGGTATGGGTCGACCCGGCGGAGCGTTCGAGGTGCGCGCAGCTGCTCGAAGAGCACGGTACGGTAATGGGATTTGAATGCCAGTTCAAGTGCAAGGACGAAAGTATCATCTGGGTCTCCCTGAACTGCCGCAAAGTCTACGCGCCCGACGGACTGACCTTCTCCTATGAAGGCTTCATTCAGGACATTACGGAACGCAAAGCCGCGGAGCGCGCCCAACTTGCAGCCGAGAAGAGGTTCCAGGGAATCTTCAATCGGACCCGCGATGGCATGTATCAGACCACGCCTGAGGGCGTTTGCCTGGTCACCAATCCAGCCATGGCCAGCATGATGGGCTATGACTCACCGGAAGAGCTCACCGTTGCCGTTACGGACTCGGCCAATCAGGTATGGGTCGACCCCGCCGATCGGGCGATGTACAGGCAACTGCTCGAGGAAAATGGGACCATTCTGGGGTTTGAGTCCCGCTTCAAACGCAAGGATGGAACGATCCTCTGGGTCTCTCTGAATACCCGCAAGGTCTCCGCACCCGACGGGAAAACGCGTTACTACGAAGGCTTTGTCCAGGACATCACGGACCGCAAGCGTACCGAGTCCCAGCTACAGGATAGCGAGGAACGCTATCGTGCGTCCTTCGATCAGGCGGCGGTCGGTATCATTCACGTCTCCTTTGAGGGCCAGATCCTTCGTTGCAATGCGCGTTTTGCCGAGATACTTGGCTACCCCATGGACGAGATACCCGGCAAGACTTTCCAGCAGCTCACACCCCCCGAATATCTCCCTGAAAGCATGGAGGCGCTCAAGCAACTTCTATCGGGCGCGTCCAGCGCCACCGGGTTGGAAAAACCGTATCTCCGCAAAGATGGCACGCTGGCCTGGGTGAGATTGACGTCCTCGCTCCAACGCGACGGCAACGGGCAAGCGCTTCACCTTGTAGCCTTCATGGAAGACATCAATGCCCGCAAGGCAGCGGAAGAGCATCTGGTCTCGGCAACCAAGGCGTTGCAGACCAATGAGGCGCGCTATCGCAGCGTCTTCCAGACAAGCCTGGATGCTCTCAGTATCACCAATCTCAGTGATGGCACACTCACGGAAGTCAACCAGGCGTTCCTCGATCTCATGGGCTACACGCGCGACGAAGTTATCGGCCGCACCTCCATTGAACTCGGCTTCTGGGAGAACTTGCAGGATCGAGACAATGTCGTCGCAAAACTGCGCCAGGACTCTAGTTTTCGGGATGAAAGGACCCGGCTCAAGAAAAAGAACAGAGAGATATTCTGGGTGCATTTATCGGCGTCGGTGATTGAGATTGAGGGCACCGCCTGCATGTTCTGCGTTACGCGCGACCTCTCCGATGCCAGGGCTGCCCAGGACGAAATCAGGAACCTTGCCTTCTACGACTCCCTGACCCACCTCCCCAACCGCCGACTGCTCCTCGACCGGATGCTGCAAGCCTTGTCCGGAGACACGCGAAGCACCCGCAAGCGCGCCTTGCTCTTCGTCGATCTGGATGACTTCAAATCCTTGAACGATACCCTCGGCCATTCCATGGGCGACCTGCTCCTGCAAGATGTCGCGCGGCGTCTTACCGACTGCGTTCACGAAGCGGACACCGTGGCCCGTTATGGCGCGGATGAGTTTGTCGTGATGCTCGAAGACCTCAGCCTGAACTCCGAGGAGGCAGCGGACGAGGCCGAGATCGTCGGCGAAAAGATGCTGGCGGCGCTCGCCCAGCCGTTCCTCCTCGCCGGCCGCGAAACCCAGGGTACGGCCAGCATCGGAATCACCGTCTTCGGGGACAAGCGCGAAAGCACCAGTGAAGTTCTACAGCAGGCCGACATGGCGATGCATCAGGCCAAGACTGCCGGCGGCAACACCGTACGTTTCTTCGCCCCGGCCTTACAGGCTGCGGTGAATGCCCGGGCGGCGATGAAAGAAGACCTCAGCCAGGCCATCGCCGCCAATCAGTTCCTGCTCTACTATCAGCCCCAGGTGGATGCCACCGGCTTGATTGGCGTCGAGGCCCTCATGCGTTGGAAGCATCCCGAACGGGGCCTCGTGCCACCCAACGACTTTATTCCGTTGGCCGAGGAAACAGGCCTGATCCTGCCCTTGGGGACCTGGGCCCTCGAAACAGCCTGTAGACAAATTGCAGAATGGGCAAACCGCAAGGAATCCGCACACATCCAGATTGCGGTCAATATCAGCGCGCGTCAGTTCTGTTGCCCTGACTTCGTGGAACACATACTGGCGACCCTCCATCAAACCGGGGCCAATCCCAAAAATCTCAAACTCGAACTCACAGAGAGCATGTTGGCCAACGATATTGAGGAGGTCATTGCCAAGATGACCCTGCTGAAGTCGCACGGCTTGACCTTCTCTCTGGATGATTTTGGGACTGGCTATTCGTCCCTCTCCTACCTCAAGCGCCTTCCCCTGGATCAACTGAAGATTGACCGTGCTTTCGTTCAGGACATTCTGGCCGATGTCGCCAGCGCCTCCATCGCACAAACCATCATCTCTCTGGGTCGCGCGATGGATCTATCGGTCATCGCCGAAGGTGTTGAGACCGAAGCCCAGCGAAAGTTTCTCCACAGTCTTGGCGCCCATTCGTTTCAGGGCTACTTATTCAGCCGGCCGCTGCCCCTCGAGGAGCTTGAGCGGATATGGCTGAGCCATGCGCCTGCGCTTCAACCTTCGCGACGCAATCCACAATCTGTCACCCACCCAGCAGCCCCATCTCCACATAGATCGGCCGCATCACGGCCCTGACCTTCGGCAGCTCCACCGTAAACCAAACCGCCCCCGCGACGCAGCAAGCCCCGGTCGCCATCACGGTATGCGGAGCCCCTATCCAGTGCGCCAGTCCCCCGGCCAGTAGGCTCCCAAACGGTGCCGAGCCGACGAACGCCATCGTGTAGTAGCTCATCACCCGCGCCCGCTTGTCCTCCGGCACCAGCGTCTGGATCACCGTATTGCTCGCCGCCGCGGCCTGCATCATCCCGAAGCCGACAAACAGCATCAGCAGCAGCGACACCCACAGCGTATGCGACAACCCAAACAGGATCAGCGCGGTCCCGAACATCGCGACGGAAATCTGAATCATCCGCGTCAGTCCCACCACCGACTTGCGAAACGCCAGCGACAGCGCCGACACCAGCGCGCCGATCCCGGAAGCTCCTGTCAGCCAGCCCAGCGTGTGCGGCCCGCCATGTAGTACCTGCGCGGCAAAGATCGGCAGCAGCACCGCATAAGGCCAGCCCATCAGGCTGATCACCGCAAACAACAGAAGGATGCTGCGGATCGGCCGGAAGCTGCGCACATAGTCCCAACCCTCGCGCATCTGCTCGATCATGCTGATTGCGGCCCGCTTAATGGGAACGTGCTGAAGGCGCATCATCAGCAAAGACGCGATCACAGCAAGATAGCTGACGCCATCGATCAAAAAACACCAGCCCTCGCCGAAGCCCGCAATCACCAGTCCGGCCAGCGCCGGCCCGATCAGCCGCGCCCCATTCACCATCGCCGAGTTGATCGCAATCGCGTTGCCCAGGTCCTTGCGGTCGACGCCATTCCGGTCCTCCACCATCTGCGCCAGGAACGACTGCCGTCCCGGCATATCGAACGCATTGATCAGCCCCTGCAATGCGCTCAGTGCGATGATCTCGCGCAGGTTGATGACATGCGCCAGCGTAAGCCCAGCCAGCGCCAGCGACTGCACCGCGGCCAGGGCCTGCGTCGCCACCAGCAGCTTGCGGCGGTTCAGCTGCTCGATCCACACACCCGCGAACGGCCCCAGCGCAAACGTAAGGATTTGCCCCGAAAAGCCGACAACGCCCAGCAGCAGCGCGGAGTGCGTCAGCCGGTAGACCAGCCAACCCGTCGCCACCCGAGTCATCCAGGTGCCCAGCACCGAAACGCCCTGGCCATAGAAATACAGCTTGAAATTGCGGTGCCGCAGCGCCCGCCAGCCATGCGACAGCGTGGGCATCTTCACAGCACCAGCGCCTTCAGCACATTCGCTGTCGAATCCGTCTCGCCCCGCTTGGGAAACACCTTCTCTATGCAGTAGCTGTGCGCCTCAGCCTCCCGGTCGGTCATCGCATCCACCACAAACACCACGTTGTAGCCGTAGTCGTACGCGCTGAACGCGGTCGCCTGCACGCCGGCACTGGTCGCAATGCCGGTCAAAAATACCTGCGTCACTCCGCGTTCCCGCAGGATTTCATCCAAACCCGTACCGATGAACGCACCCACACGTTGCTTGCTCACCAGGATATCGCCGGGCTGCTGCTCCAGTTCCGGAACAAGCTCAGCCCAGTCGTCCGGAAACGAAAACTTGCGTGGTCCGGCGTCCGTCCGGCCCGGAGCGGCAGCCGTTACATTGACCAGCACGACCGGCAGCCCCCGCTTGCGAAAAGCCCGCGCAAGCTGGGCGGAACGCTCCACAATCTCAGCGGCAGGATGTGCCAACGGCATTCCAACAATTCCCTTTTGCAGGTCGATCACGATGAGAGCGGCGGGGTTATCGAGTGTTGTAAGAGGCATCTTTTCCTTTCGGCCACGCAGCTGAGCTGCCTAACCATTTGTTACCGACGCAAATTCTCCGGTTTGCTGCCACCTTCACCCCTGAAACGACATCTCCAACTCCACCCCTGAATAATTCACCCTCGGCACAAGCTGCCGGTTCGGTCCCTTCTCAAAATGCACCAACCCATACCGCTCCATATTTCTCAGCGTCCGAGACAAGTTCGAGGTCGCTCGTCCTGATCTCTCCGCCAGTTCATGAAGAGATTGCGGCTGTGTTTGCAGGATGAGCTTGAGCAGGTCCCGATTCTGGTCGGAGAGCACTTGAGACAACGTACCCAGAGATTCAAACCAGACCTTCGGCTCATCTTTTGCCGGGACATACTCTCCCCTCGCAATAGCCATTGTCCTCTTTTTGTAAGCTTCCCGGGATGCAACTCCGACCTTCAAAGTCGTCATGGCTTTGTGCTCCTTTCCTTCAAAATAAAATCAACTTCCGTCCAAAAATCCGCCAGCAGGGTCGCCGCATCTTCGTAGACATAGAAGCGGACGCGATCACCCTTACGCTTGTGGTCATATTCGATGCGGGTGCGAGCGCCCGGCCCCGATCCCTCACGGATGGAATGAGCGTTGTCAAAGCCCAACAAGCGCTCGCTTTCGCCATCATGCAGCGTAAGCGAATAGTCCAGACCGTGAGGTTTCTCCGCTGTTGCCGGCACCTGCTTCACCTCGAACTTGACCCAGAAAGCGCCCTCCACAACGAAAGTCTCGCCGTCGAGCCGGAGAAGAGTGTCGAGGCTCCGGTCTCTATCTATACTGCTTATAGTATCACCCGATGATAACTTAGTCTCGCACGCAGCCTACGCCCGGTAGTCGCGATAGTGCAGCATCTCGCTGATCCCGATCCACACATCCAGCAGCCCGATCCCGCTCACCAGCCCGCGCACCCATCCGCGTTGCAACACCGCGTCCACCGCGGGGTGCGACATCAGCCAGCCATTCTGCTCCCAGTACCGCGGCAACCACGGCAGCAACGCCAGCAACCCTCCAATATAGAAGCAGAAGATCACCAGCACGACCAGGCTCAGCCGCTGCAGCCACACCGGCGCCGGCGCGGGGTCGTCGCCGGGAAGTTCGCGTTTCGGCGCCGGTTCCACTCGCGGTGTCTCTCGAAAAATCTCTTGTTGCGCAGCCATCGTCTCTTCCACGGTAGCAGGACGCCGCGCAGCCTGTCTCCACAACCCCGCCTTCTTGCCCGCACAATGCGAAAATAGATATAGATGCTTCAACTCTCTGCTGCCGGCAAACGTTTCGGCCCAAAACTGCTCTTCGACGAACTCAACTGGCTCATCACGCCCAACGAGCGCACCGGCCTGGTCGGCGGCAACGGCACGGGTAAATCCACCCTGCTTAAAATTCTAGCCGGGCTCGACACCCTCGACTACGGCTCCCGCACCAACATCAAGGGCATGACCATCGGCTACCTCCCGCAGGATGGCCTCGCCCTCTCCGGCCGCACCGTCTTCGAGGAGTGCCTGTCTGTTTTTGATGAACTCCGCGACATGGAGACCGAAGCCGAAGCCCTCACCCACATCCTCTCCGACACGGACCCAAAATCCAAAGAGTACGCGGCGGCAGCGGATAGATACTCCGAGATCGCCGACCACCTCCACGTCCACGACATCTACACCCTCGACGCCCAGGTAGGCGCCGTCCTCGGCGGCCTCGGCTTCAGCAAAGAAGACTGGGAACGCCGGACTGAAGAGTTCTCGGGAGGCTGGCAGATGCGCATCGCGCTCGCCAAGCTCCTCCTGCAAAAACCCTCGCTCCTCTTGCTCGACGAGCCCACCAATCATCTCGATCTCGAGTCCCGCAACTGGCTCGAAGACTATCTCCACAACTACGAGAACGCCTTCATCCTCATCTCGCACGACCGCTACTTCCTCGACGTCACGGTCAACAAGATCGTCGAACTCTGGAACAAGCGCATGCAGGTCTACCACGGCAACTACGAAAAATATCTCGTCCTCAAAGACGAACGCCGCACCCAGATCATGGGCGCCTACAAAAATCAGCGCGACCGCATCGAAGCCCTCGAAGCCTTCATCAACCGCTTCCGCGCGCAGGCCACGAAAGCAAAGCAAGTCCAGTCGCGCATCAAGGAGCTCGAAAAGATCGAGCGCATCGAAGTCCCCGACGAAGAAGCGACCATCCACTTCAAGTTCCCGCAGCCGCCTGCCAGCGGCCGCACCGTCATCGAGGTCTCGCACCTCACCAAGACCTACCCCATGCCTGACGGCTCGCCCAAGCGCGTGCTCGAAGACATCTCCTTCACCATCGAACGCGGCGACCGCATCGCGCTCGTCGGCGCCAATGGCGCAGGCAAATCGACGATGATCCGCATGTTGTCCGGTCTCGAATCGCAGACCAGCGGCAGCATCAAGCTCGGCCACAACGTCCTCGCCGACTACTTCGCGCAAGACCAATACAAAGTCCTCGACCCCACCGCCGAGATGCTCGACGACATCACCGGCTCCAACCCCAGGGTCGACGTCGTCACCCTCCGCTCGCTGCTCGGCTGCTTCATGTTCACCGGCGACGATGTCTTCAAAAAACTCGGCGTCCTCTCCGGCGGCGAGCGCAACCGCTACGCCATGGCCAAGATGCTCGTCTCGCCCGCCAACTTCATCCTGCTCGACGAGCCCACCAACCACCTCGACCTCCGCGCCAAAGACGTTCTCCTCGAAGCCATCCGCGACTTCTCCGGCACCGTCCTCTTCGTCTCCCACGACCGCTACTTTATCGACGGCCTTGCAACACGCGTCTTCGAAGTCGAAGACCGCCGCGTCCACATCTACCCCGGCAACTACGAGGACTACCTCTTCCGCAAGCAGGGCGGCGTAGCCAAGATCGCCGCAGCCGCAGCCGCCAACCCCCACATCGACCACGCCACCGGCATGTTCAAACCCGTCAAGCAAGTCGGCACAACCCCACCCCCCACAACTCTGTCATCTCGACCGGATGCCATCACCACAGATTTGTCATCTCGACCGGAGGCCATCACCACAGATTTGTCATCTCGACCGGAGCGCAGCGAAGTGGAGAGATCTGCTTCTGGGCAGGCCACGGAACCCTGGGAGTCCACCCACGAAATCAACGGCTCTCTCACCCCCATCACCCCCACACCAAAAAAAGACATCAAGCGCCTCAACCCCATCAAGCTCAAGCATCTTGAACAGCGCGTAGCGGAGTTGGAAACGGAGCTACCGGACTTAGAAGCCCGCATCCTCGCCGCCGAGCAGCAGCAGGGCATCTTCACCACCGCCGAGGCCGCCCAATCCCTCGCCGCAGAGCTCGACGCCCTCCGCGAACAACACGCCGCCAGCACCGCCGAGTGGGAAGACCTCGCCACTCAACTAGAAGAACAATCCGTCGCCTGAATTTTGCGTCATCTTCACGCTGCGGGCAGCCCAGATTCTGCATACTCTATACGATGAGCACGACGCCCATCCTGCGAGGCCAGCCATGCAACTCACCCTGCGCGAACTCTTCACCGCCATGCACGGCATGTTCTTTGGCGGCTTCTTCCTGCTGGCCCTCTTCGCCGTCGTCGTCGAGCTCATCCGCAACCATCACGCCAGCCAACCCTCCACGCTCACCCCGCGCGGCCAAAGCCTCGAACGCGCCTTCCTCATCGTCACGGCCGCTCTTGGATGGCTGGCCGTCTTCACCGGCACCTACATCGTCTATCCCTGGTATCGCACCAAGCCACCCGCCAACACCACCGACCTAACGGCATACCCCCGCTATCAACTCCTGGCTCACCCGAACACCGCAGCCTGGCACAACATCGGTATGGAGTGGAAGGAACACATCGCCTTCTTCGCTCCAATCGCCATCACAATGGTCGCTTATGTCCTTATCCGCCAACGCGCCGCGCTTCGCCAACATCCACAGCTCCGCCACACCCTCCTCGCCTTCGCCTCGCTCGCGCTCATCGCCTGCGCCATCGCCGCCACCTTCGGCGCCCTCATCGATAAAGCCGCCCCTGTCACCGGCGGCTCCACGATCACGCTCATCGGGAGCAGCCAATGACTCCGAACCAACCGACAACTCCCAACGGCCCCATCGCCGCGGCCATCCTCAGCGCGGCCATCGCCTGCTTCACCCTCGGCCTCACCACCATCGCCTCCGACAAAAGCAAAGCCATCAACAAGCTGATGAACTTCTACCCACCCTCCGGCGCCCTCACCGGCGAAACCACCATCGCCATCCTCATCTGGCTATTCTCGTGGCTCCTCCTGGCCCGCCTCTGGCGCAACACCTCGCTCCCGCTGCGCACCATCAACATCACCGCCGCCGCGCTCCTCGTCCTCGGCCTTCTCCTCACCTTCCCGCCCTTTATCGACGCCCTTTAACCGCGTAGCATCATGGCATGAGTTCGAACTCACCCATGCGCATCCTCATCATCGGAGCCGGAGCCGTCGGCGGTTACTACGGCGCCCGCCTCGCCGCCGCCGGTCGCAACGTCACCTTCCTCGTCCGCGCAGCCCGCGCCGCCCAGCTCCGCGCCATCGGCCTGCAAATTACCAGCCCCCACGGCGACCTCAGCCTCACGCCTAAACTCTTACTCGCCTCCGAGATCACAGGTCCCTTTGACCTCATCCTCCTCAGCACCAAGGCCTACTCCCTCGACGCCGCCATCGACGACTTCGCCCCCGCCGTCGGCCCCGATACCATGATCCTGCCGCTGCTCAACGGCATGAAGCATCTAGACAAACTCATCGCCCGCTTCGGCGAAGGGCCCATCCTCGGCGGCTCCACCAATATCGTCGCCGACCTCGACCCGGAAGGCCGCATCCGCCAGATGGAACTGCTGCAAGACATCAACTTCGGCGAGCGCGACAAATCCGTCACACCGCGCATTCAAGCCGTCGCCGCAACCCTCGCCAACGCCGGCTTCAACGACAAGCTCTGTCCCGACATCCTCGCCGTCATGTGGCAGAAGTGGGCGCTACTCTCCGCGATGGGTTCCATCACCTGCCTGCTCCGCGGCAGCATCGGCGCTGTCGTTGCAGCGCCAGGAGGCACCGAAACCGCCCTCCGCATCCTCGCCGAGTGCGTCGCCATCGCCACCGCCAACGGCTACCCGCCGCCTCAGCCCTATCTCGAGAACATCACCGCCCGCCTCACCAAACCCGGATCCCCGCTCACCGCCTCCATGTACCGCGACCTCCAAAAGGGCGCCCGCGTCGAAGCCGACCACATCCTCGGCGACCTGCTCGCTCGCGGCCACGCCCACGGAGTCGTCACCCCGCTGTTGCAGGCCGCCTACGTGCAACTTAGTATCTACTCCAGCTCACTCTCTGCCGCGTAGGCGCCATGCCACAACCGCACGCATACTCCGCAACCCCGCTCCCCGCCAAGCTCGGCGTGCTCACCAAAGACACCAGGCCGCGTGAGATAGCTCTGCTCGCCGCGCCTCCCGAATTCCGTGACAAGCTCGGCGATCTCCCCGCAGCCATCGCCTTCCGCAGCCGCATCTCGCCAAAGACCTCACTGGCCCTCTGCTTCATCCGCTCTCTCGCAGACCTCGACGCCACCATCGACCTGCTCACCGCCCAGCTCCCCAAAGACGCCTCCGCCTGGATCATCCGTCCCAAGACCATCCGCTCCAAGACCATCCACAAGCCCGGCTTCAACGAGAACCACGTCCGCGACGCTGCTCTGCCTCACGGTCTGGTTGACTACAAGATTTGCTCGGTCGATGATGACTGGAGCGGTATCAAGTTCGCCTGGCGCAAACTCGCGCGCTAGCCAACTCGTTCCTGCGAATCCTATGCTCACCCGCCGTCCGGTTGTTCTCATCTCGCTCGCCTGCCTCATCATCCTCGGCTGCAAGCCGATACGCCGGCCCCAGCGCGCCGAGTGGGACGCCCAACACGACACCAGCACCCAGCCGCACTTCGTCGAGCCGCCAAAGATCGATGACGCCGACCTCGTCATCGGCCGCTGCGGCCGTCCCCGCTCCGACGCCGTGCTGCCCATCTACGACAAGCTCAACAACGGCCCCGTGCGCCGCATGGTCTTTCACGCCAAACGCACCGTCACCTTCGACTTCATCCCTTCGCATCCCATCGCCAAAGTAACGGCCGTCCGCGCTCCCTTCAAGCGTCCGCCGGTCCTGCCGCGCCACCTGCCTCCCGACTCCGTCTGGCGCTTCGACGATGCGCGTATGGACAAAGAAGAGATGCTCACCTCCAATCGGATCAACTTCTACCTCCCCTGCGCGGCGGCGGCGCTGGCCAAGGAATACTGATGCCGGGTGGCCCATTCATCGCGCTTTTTGCGATGAGTGGGGACTCATACATTGCATAATCAAATAATGCCTTCGTTGTGGACACCGGCCGACTGGCCCGCACGACTCGCCGAGCTGGAAGCCCGCACCGGCGACGAAAAACAAGCTCCCCTCCGCCGCGACATCCGCTCGCTCGGCATCCTCCTCGGCCAGGTCCTCCGCGAGCAGGCCGGCGACGTTCTCTTCGACACCGTCGAAGCCCTCCGCCTCGTCTCTATCGCCCGCCGCGAAGCCGAAGCCGCCAGCGAGCTTCCCGCAGCGCTGAAGACCCTCGACGAAGCCCAGGCCCTCACCCACGCTGCCGCAGCCGACGCCGCCACGGCCTATCGCCTGGCCCGCGCCTTCGCCTCCTACTTCGAGCTCATCAACCTCGCCGAAACCAACCACCGCAAACGCCGCCGCCGCTCGTCATTGCTTGACGCAACCGCAACCCCGCAGCGCGGCTCGCTCCGCGGCACTCTCCGCCGCCTCCGCGCCGCCGGCTTCGATCGCCCCGCCGCCCTCCGCCTGCTCAGCCACATCTGCATCACCCCAGTCTTCACCGCGCACCCCACCGAGGTCGCCCGCCGCAGCGTCATGTTCAAACGCCGCCGCATCTCCGACCTCCTCGAACACCTCGACAACATCCCCCTCCCGCCAGCCGAACTCGACGCCCTCGAAGGCTCGCTGCTCGCCGAGATCACAGCCCTCTGGCAGACCGACGACGTCCGCAGCGCCCGCCCCACCGTACGCGACGAAGTCCGCATGGCCCTCGACTACTACGACGCCTCCATCTTCGAAACCATCCCCGTCCTCTACGCCGAAATCGCCAACGCCTTCGACGCCGAATATCCACCCTTAAACTCTGGACCCGTGGCCCTGGATCCTGGACCCTTTCCTTTAGTCGTCACCTTTGGCTCCTGGATCGGCGGCGACCGCGACGGCAATCCCTTCGTCACCGCCGAAACCACCGCCGACTCCCTCGCCATGGCCCGCCAGCTCCTCCTCGACCGCTAT
>Ga0302313_10001785_pt1 | contig 15780 bp, 12 predicted proteins | sample III_Palsa_N2_2_FD_200454 | JGI IMG/M metagenome (GOLD analysis project Ga0302313, IMG submission 200454) | Peat permafrost microbial communities from Stordalen Mire near Abisko, Sweden - III_Palsa_N2_2 | ecosystem: Environmental > Terrestrial > Soil > Palsa > Peat permafrost | place: Sweden...
ATTCAAAACAGACGCGGTCATCTGGCTGGGCAGCGTGTCCAGAGTAATGGCGCCCTGATCGCGGAGACGGGCCAACAGCAGTTCGCGGCGCGTGGCCATCTCCTGCGCGGCGGCAGAGCGGAACATCTCCTCCACGTTGACCGGAATAGCGCGGGCGATCGCCGCGACTTCCGGCTGAGCCATGGCCACAAATAAAACAACATGGCGGTGCAGCAGTTGTGCCGCGCCGTCGATGACCTCCGGACGCATGGAAGATTCGGCGAGGTCGGTAATCCAGAGGATCAGCGAGCGGCGCGGCTGCAAGCGTCCGAGGATCGCCGTGGCCAGCAGGTGATCTGCTTCGCTCGATTCGGATTCGAGTTGCGCCAGGGATTCAAGACACTGACGCATATGCGAAGGTCCGCGGCCGGGCAGCAGTTGTTGCTGGATGCGGCGGCCATAGCCGAGCAGCCCCACACGATCGCCGGAGTAGAGAGCCAGTTGCGCCAACGCCACGGCCGTCGAGCAGGCATAATCGAGCTTGGTGTAGCGATTGGAGTTCTGGTCGGCGACGCGGGCGCGCAGCAGGCGGCCGGTGTCCAGAACAATCCATACAGATTGACTGCGCTCGGCTTGGTACTGCCGCGTGACCAGGTCCCCTCGGCGCGCGGAGGCGGTCCAGCAGAGATCGCGAAGATCGTCGCCGGGGCGATACTCGCGCAGGCTCTCAAACTCGCGTCCCAGGCCGCGCTGACGCATCTGGCGCAGTTGCAGATCGATGCGGCGGCTCTTGGCCAGGAAGATCTGCTGATCTTCAGCGGTGCGCAGTTCCGGATAAATTCGAATCGGCTGGGCGAGTGGCGCCAAGGCCCAGCGCGAAACGAATCCTAAGGACGATCTGTAGCGAAGATAGAGTGCGCCGGCCTCGACGTCGCCACGTTCGCGCGGCTTGACCGAGTAACGCAAGGTCGCAGGTAGACGGGGGTAGGCCCGAAGCTTGCGGGAGGTTGGAGTTTCGAGGAGCTGCGGCGGAATATCGTCGGTGAGTTGGCAGTCCAGAAGGATCCGGTTCTGGTGGGTGATGCTGAGCTCGATTTCGACGGCGTTGCCGAGGGCCGGCGCGGACAGCCAGCTACGGCCGGCGGTAATCGTCGATGGACGAGGCAGGCGCAGACCGTCAAGCAGGGCGGCCAACAGGATCAGGCCATCCCACAAGAGCAGGATATAGGCGAGGCTAGGCAAGTAATAGCCGGGTATGAGCCAGAGGAAGCCTGCGCTAAGCAGAACCAAGGCGCGAGGGGTTAGTCCAAAAGCGAGATGGCCGCGCGGCTGGCAGAGGGAGGTGATGGACGCGGGATGGAGACTGGGCTGGAGCACTGTGCGTTATAGCTGCCCTAAGAGTACTCGATCCCGACTCGCCGTTCAGACCTATCGATTTGCCAAGCGAGCTACCCACCGAAATGATAGCTGACAGCGAGCTGCGAGTTCATGACATCAAGACCGGGGTTAAAGCTGGTTATGTATGCATTGGAGAAGTGGAAGTCGCCGAACAAGCCGAAACGCATATCGACGCGCTGGGTCATTCTCAGGTAGAAGCCGATCGACTCGTGCAGCGTGAAGTCGTAGTAGCTGGCGTCGGGAGACAGCGCTTTCTTGTTAAAGCCGATGGCCCCGCCAAGGACGGTCATGTAGGGTTTGAAGGCTTTGTCGTGACGCCACTCCATGCGCAGACCAATTGGGGAAAACGCCACGCCATAGAGGAGCACGTTATCGCCCTTCCTGCTGCGGCGAATCCCGTACTCGTTGAGTGTGGCGGGCTCCTTCAGAATGACCAGTGGCATGAAGTCGGCGGCATAGTCCATCTCCGCGCCGATAAATTTGCCCCACGTATGGCGGTCGTATTCAAAGCCGGCGGTGTAGAGCGATTCGTCGATGCCGGCGGCAAAGATCTGCCAGTTACCGTAGGAGACCATGCCTTCGACGGCAATCTCGCTTTCGGGGGTGTGCTTTCTTGGCTTGGGATTCGCGGGCGGATCGTCGACCGCCGTCGAGATGGGGGCTATGACAGCGGAAGAGGAGGAATCTTCCGATGTTGCAGAGGCGAGGCTGGCTGCATCCGAGTTTGGAGGATCAAGATTTGGCGGGGTCGGATTTGGCGTCGCTGGGGTCGCGGATGCGGAAACTTCGGGGCTGGCTTTCGGAATCTCCAAAGTCGCGAAAGTTGATCCTTGCAACACGGGAGAAGCACCGCCAAGCAGAGTACAAGCCGGCTGAGCACTTGCGATATGAGGCGCCATCGCAATGGTCACTGCCAGCAGAAGCACGCTATGCAGTCGGCTGTGAAATTGTAAGTGCTGCCAGCGAGATTTGATTTGGCATGCTGAGTCGCAAACGCGGTTTGAATGCAAAGAGTCACCTGGGGAGAGGAATTGGGGGCTCAATCAATGACAATCCGGAGGACGAGATGGCCCGTTGGGCCATAATACCGCGTGCGAGCAATTTCTTGCGAGAAACTCTTCTGCCTCACGAACCTATCCCTGAGGAACCTGTACCCGAGGAACCGGCGCGGCTGCGAGGACATCGGCCAGAATGCGGTCGGCATCGAAGCCTTCGAGCTCAGCTTCTGGCTTGAGGCGGACGCGGTGGCGCAAGACCGGCGGCAGGGCCCGCTTGACGTCGTCAGGAACCAGATAGCTGCGATCTTCGAGCGCGGCCACAGCCTGGGCTACGCGCATGAGGCTCAAGGCTGCCCGGGGGCTGGCTCCCAGCGTCAATGTCGGCCATTCCCGGGTGCGGCGAACCAGGGCAAGGATATAGTTGAGCAGTTCTGGCTCGATACGGATAGCCTGGACTTCATGGCGGGCGGCAGCCAGCAGTCCTGCCGGGATGGGCTCGATGCACGCTGCGTCCAGCAAAGGCGCGCCAGATGCAGCGAGATGCAGCTCCAGAATGTGGCGCTCTTCGGACTCGTTTGGATAGCTCACCATTGTTTTCAGAAGGAAGCGGTCGAGCTGAGCTTCCGGAAGCGGGTAGGTGCCTTCGAAGTCGACCGGATTTTGCGTGGCGAAAACGGTGAAGTCCTGGGGCAACGGGCGCATGACGCCATCGGTGGTAACCTGGCGCTCTTCCATGCATTCAAGCAGCGCAGCCTGGGTACGGGGGGGCATGCGGTTGATTTCGTCGACCAGGAGCAGGTCGGTGAAGACCGCTCCCTCATGAAAAGTGAAGGTGCTGCTTCCTTGGAGCAGAATCGTAGTGCCGAGAATGTCGGCAGGCATCAGGTCCGGCGTGGCCTGGACTCGATGAAAGCTGAGGCCGAGCAGGCGCGAGAGAGCTTTGACGATGAGGGTCTTCGCAACGCCGGGAACGCCCTCGAGGAGGACATGGCCTTGGCATAGTAGCGTCATCAGCGCTTCGTCGATGACTTCGGTCTGGCCGGAGATAACGCGGCCCAGCTGCCTGCGGGCATGGTCGAGGAGCTGGCGAGTTGAGCCCAACTGGGGGTCAGGTGCTTCCTGAGTTGCTTGCTGATGCACTTCCTCGGTCATTCCTGGATTCTCCGGCTCCTTTGAGTTATGGGCAAGTCCTAATTCGGTTTGCAGCTAAGTCCCGAGTGTAACTCCGAGACTCGCCGGGGTTCGTTTTACGCTGTGGCTGCCCGCTGTACGCATCACTTCCTCGTGACGGCGGAGGGTCTGAATCAGTTCCAGGGCGCGGGCGGACGTGAGCTTATCGTTCCAGCAGGCTTCTTCCGCAGCGATCAAGTCAGCCTCCATGCCTGCGGCTGCCAAACCAGGCGATCCGCCAGAAGATCCTAGTGATTCCAACGATCCGAAGCGGCGCTCGATCGCGGCCGCCAGCTGACGCGCGTCGAGTTGATTGGTGCGCTGGCCAGTGAGTAATGCGGACTGTGCCCGAAATCGCTCCCAGGCGATCTGCATCGCCGTGGCGGTTGCTCCGGTCGAGCGATAGAGCGCGCCCAGCGCCTCCAGGAATTCGATAGGTGTGGTGCGCGCCGCTTGCGGCAGCGATCGAATGGGCCCACTGCGTCGGCTGAAGCTGAAAAGGACAAGCAGCGCCAATCCGAGTGAGCCCAGAGAGAGAAGCGGCCAGACCGGGCCCTTGACGAAATCCCACTCGCTGGGCGCCACTCCGTGCAAGGATTCATCCCAGTACACATGTTGACCTTGCGGTGGACCGACCGAGTTCAAAAATAGCTCAAGATTCAGGCCTCGGGTGATGGATCCATTTTCGAGCGGCGTAGAGCTTGCCCACCATACGGCTGTACCACGGCCAACCGCATATTCGACGACTACAGGCTGTCCGGCGCAGGTGTAGGCGCTACGGATTTCGGGACGGCTTTCGGGCCAGGTGTAGGTGGGAACAATCCAGATGGGGCCAGCGCCTGCGAGCGAGCTGAGGCCATCCGGCTGGGCCTCACAGGCGGCAAAGGTCACTTCCTTGGAGATGGTGACCTCACTGCCCGGTAACAGCATGCCTCCTTCGCCGCCGGTCGCCAGAACCCGGCCGCCCTTTTGCAGAATTGCGGTGACGGCAGTCCGGTCGGATCGCCGGAATGAAAATGGCTGCGCGAGGATTAGCACTGTGTTCGGACCGGCCTGATCGGCCAATTCGCTGAGCGGCTGGCCCCAGCGTTCGACCGTATAGCCGCTCTGCTGCAGAAAGGTGTAGGCGGCTTTTGCCCCGTGCTGACCCGAAAGGAAACTGCCGGGAACGGGGTTGCGGTTAGGATCTTCCGCCGGAGTGAAGACCGCAAGAAGAATCAGCAGAACGATCACGAGACCAACGGTAGCAAGCAGCATTTGTCGGTCTTTACTGTCCAGAGGAGCGAGCAGCTTCATTGCGCCCCCTTCTTACCTGGAGCTCTGGTGTCGGCGGACTTGGCCCCGAGCTGAGCCGCCAATTGCTCTGCGTATCGAAAATCTACCTCGGCTGCGGGACGGCCTCCATACCAGGTGCGCTCGAAGTTGCGCGTGAGCGTGACGAGACCAGACCGCTGCCCGCTGTCTGAAGAGACGAGCGCCACGTATTCGCGAGGAGTGCGGGCCCGGTCAGCCGGCCACGCACCGCTCGATTCGAGATGCGAGATGCTTGCCCAGTAGAGCAGGTGGATGGCGTCGCGCCAGGCCCCTTGCGATGCCGCATTACGCGCATCCTGGATCCACAGTTGCCAATCGCGCGCGGACGGCGAGTCAAAGCCTACCCCCGGTGGCAGGAATCCGGATCGAAGTCGGCCTTGCCGCTCAAGCCGAATCAAGAACCAGACCAGCGCAACGCACAACGCGAGGACGAACGAGGTTTCAGCGAAGTGTCCGATCCATTTGGACTTGAAACCTGCCCGTTGAAGTTCCCCAATGATGCGGTCCAGCCAGTTTCCGATCTTTTCCAGCGCCCGCTGCATCAGCGAAGGCCCGACTACCGCCGGGTGATATTCCTTGGCGGCAAGAATTCTGGCCAGCATCTGACGCTGCGGAGTCACTGGCGCCGCGTTCGCTGAGTCGCCTGAACTGGACTGGGGCTGCGCCTGCCATTGGGGGGAAATCTGGATTTGCGCAGCAGAATTGAAATCGACAGCGAGCCGATTCCGGGCGTCTTGGAGCTGTTGTGAAAGTGTGGGGAGCTGAAACTCCGGCAGGCTTTTTCGTGGCTCGGGCACGAGGGGGGCAGCATTCGAAGAGGCATGCTGCGTCTCTGGCGGCTGAGCTTGGGCCACTTTTTTGTTTGCTGCCTTGTCCTTATCTGCTTGACTCTTGCCGGTTTCATTCTTGGCCGCCTTGTCCTTGGCCGCCTCGTCCAGCACTTCCCGAAGCCACGCGAATCGAATCTGGCGCACACCCTGAGAAATTGAGAGTTGGATATCCGGGCCAACTTGTTCGCTCTTGCAGTTGGCGGGAATCATAGCGTGCTGGCAGGTGGCGACGATCTGGTCAAGCGACTGGAGCCTCGCCCGGTAGTCGGTTATGGAGATTCCGCTTTGCGTGGGCCGCCTAGGCACCTCGACAGAATTCGCCCTAGCACCGCAGGCGAAGAAGATCAGCAGAAGACCGATTGGTATCGTTGGGCCGACTGATCGCGGCCCGTTTTCCCGCCTGGCGAATGGATGGGCAAGAGTGCGCTTCACGCGTGGCCTCCTCCAAGCTCAGTCTGTGTTTCCGAGGCAGACTCCCTTGGTGGCTCCGCTGCAGGCCAGGCCGGTTCGATCTCAGTTGGAATCTGCGCCGGCGCGGTTTCCGCCACAGAACTGGGCTGAGTGAGCGGCTGCGCGAGTTCGGACCAGCCTGCCTGGTCCATCAAGAGTTCGATATCGTAACCTTCAATGCGCATGCGTTGATCGTTGTAGAAAAGCAGCAGAGCGATGGCATAGATGGGCATGACAAATGCCCGCTCGAGGAAGCTGATGAGGAGGTTCGCCACCTGCATTGCGAGCGGTGGGTGAGAGATAAGCGCCAGCCCAGTGATCGATCGATACACGGTGAGCTTGAGCACGATGTCGATCGGAGCCGTAAGCGCGTAGTAGACCACCATGGTCAGAATGGCCACCAGCAGATACATGATGAAGATGCGCCCGCGGGTTCCTTTGCTGAGGAGGTTGCTTCGCTTGAGGCTTGGCCATGCTTTAATCTGCTCGGTCACACTGGCCGGGAAGGCAAGGCAAAAGCGAATCCAGATCAGGACGGAGACCACAAGCACCGCGATGACGAGCAAAACCGCGGCTATCCCCAGTAGCAAGGCCAGAGATTTCGCAAGGCTCGAGCCGGAGACGGCCGCCGTCAGTATGGCACCGATGACAAAAATAGCGGTAAAAGCGATCCCAGGAAGGACTGCGGCAAACAGCAGTTGGAGCGAGAAGATGCCAAGATGCCTCCAGAAAAGCCTGAAACTGTAGGTATAAGCCTCCCGAATCGTTGTCGCTTCTCCGCGATTTCTCTGGAATGCGGTGCGATTCAGAGCCCCAAACGCGATTGCGAAGACCCCGAGCAGCAACGGAAGCCCTACGCTTAGGAAGAGCATCGCGAACAGCCCCAGCAACAGCAGCGCTTGGGGGCCTGCGTTCGCCGGCGTCTGAAGAGCGGTCGCGCGCGAGGTAACAAAAATTCCCATGCCTCCCGAAAACAGCACGTTGACGGCTGCAGGAGCAGCTGAGATGCCCAGGAAGAGGAGGAAGTCGCGCCGATAGAGTTGGACGGTTCGATCTAGGATCTCGCCCAGGGTGAGTGGACGTGTGGTGGCGGCCATGTTCGCTCCTCTTGATTTCCCAAATCGGGTACGATCTCGCGTATGATCTCGCGTATAGCCCGCTGGTCCGCCGATTGCACAGGCTGTCAGGATCGAATGGCGCGAGGTGGGCCGGGAGTACTCGCACCTTACGCCAGAGAGCCGGATACGCCGGATGTTAGCACACGACGAAGTGAATTCGACGAGAGCCCATAAAGGCGCCCTGGGATTACATAGCTATGATTCGCAACACGCAGGAAGAGCAGCTTTACGATAGACTTGAGGCACCCAAAGTGACACCGATTGTCGCAAACCGGCTGGCTCGTCTTTGTGCCTATTCGGCGGAGGCCCCCGAATGGGAGCAATTTGTGCGGCTAGTAACACCGGTAGTTGCACTTGCGGCACGCAGGGTGAGCGCGGTATGGGGCGATCCTTCGACCGGAACGGTGAGCGAAATCGTTCAGGAGGTCTTCCTGAAGCTGTGCGAAGACGACCGGCGCATCTTGCGGGAATTTGAGGACCGGGGCAACGATTCCTTTCTGAAGCTGCTGCGGATGATCACAGCCTCCGTGGGTACCGACCATTTCCGCCGGATGCACGCCGAAAAGCGAGGCGGTCGGAGTCTTTCCGTGCCCCTGGAGCCGCATATGTCGGCAGACGAGGTGTCCGATGACAGGGCGACGGCTGCGGTGGAGTGGCCGAGCCTGATCGCGCAATTGGATGGACTTCTGATGCTCCATCCCAAGACAGTCAGCGTACGGGACCGTAACTTGTTCTGGTTGTATTACCGACAGGGCCTGACGGCCGATGCTATTTCTCGCATTCCAGCTATAGGTTTAAGTGCGAAAGGGGTTGAAAGTGCCCTGCTTCGCCTTACACGGTTGCTTCGAGATACAATCATCAACGGCAAACCCAAAACAGAACTCGAAGAAAGAAAGTTAGCAATTGACCGAAAGGGAAAAGGGTTTCCTGCCGTAGTTGCGATTGACAGTGTGAAGCGCAGATGAAGAACAACGAAGACGACAACTCGATGCAAGGCTCTCCGGAGGAATTACTTCGCTTCCTGGACGCCGGTCCAAGGTTAGTTCGATCTAGAGCGAGCCAGGAAACTAGAGCGAGCCAGGAGATAAGTGGCGAGGCATCGAGTGGCGCCCCTTCCCTATCGATTTGTCCGGCCGCGGAAATCTACTTGAGGTTAGCTACTGGCGCCGTGAAAGGCGACAAGGCAGACGAGCTTCTCTCCCATGCCGCGACCTGCGATAACTGTGGCAATGTTCTCGCCGATAGCCTGGGCGCGCTTGAAGGTAATCCCAGTCCTGAAGAACTGGCAGCTATTGCCGAGTTGGCGGCGGTTCGGACAGAGTGGCAATCGAAGTTATCTCGCGAGCTGGCCGCAACCAAAAGCCGAAAGCCGCCGCTGGTTTCCAAGCGCAACCTTTGGATAAGTTCGCTGGGAGTCGCCGCAGTGCTCATGCTCGCGGCCGGGGTATTTGTCTGGCAGAGACAGATCAACACTCCCGAGCGTCAACTGGCGATGGCGTATGAGCACTCGCGCAACCTGGAACTGCGCGTTCCGGATGCAGCCTACGTTGCCCTGGGTTCCGCGGACCATACTCGAGGCGATTCGGTCGACCGCGACTCTGCTCCGCTGCTGGACGCCCGTGCCCGGTTGGCGCGCGAACTGGAGAAATCGCCGCAGAACGCGCACTGGCTGGAACTGCAGGCGCGTGCGGATCTGCTCGAGGAGCGCTACGACTCAGCTGCAGAGGTCCTGGATCGCCTGCTGGCCCAGGGCCCCGTCACGCCGGAGCTGCTCACAGATACAGCCTCTGCTTACTACCAGCGCGGTCTGGTTTCCGGTAGTGAGCTTGACCGCTCGACTGCACTGGATTATTTGCGCCGTGCGGATGAGATGGCGCCCACTGATCCTGTGATCCTCTTCAATGAGGCGATCATGATGGAAGACCGCGGACAGATGATGAATGCGGTGGAAGTATGGAACCGCTATATTACAGTGGAGCGCGACCCGCAATGGTCGGCAGAAGGTAAACGCAAGCTGGCCGCGTTGGAGCAAACGCTGAACCGGCTCAAGAGTCATCAGAGCCGCGTGGATCAAATGCTGGCGACACCGCGGGCGATGGACGCGCTAGCCTCAAATTCTGCAACACTGGCTTCGTTTGACGAAGAATTTGCGACCTATGAGTTGGATAAGTTGCTGCTGATGGCGTACCCCTTAGAGAAAGATCGAGCTACGGGATCGGCGTCCAGCGACTCACAGCAGGCGCGAGGTTCTCCTTGCTCGGAAGCTTGCTTGTCCGCCCGTAGATTATTGAAAGCTATTGCTACCTCCCTAAGAATACAGCACCACGATTCCTGGCTCAACGACTTAATCTCTCCTGACATCGATTCTCTTCCCCTTGTAACCGCGGATGCGTATAGCCGAGCGCTACAGTCACTCGGACAAGCTATACGCGAAGACCTTACCGGGGTTCCTGCCGAGGGCGAACGAGCGGCCGCGAAGGCGAGAGAGCTATTTCTGCAACTGAAGCCGCCTAGTGGGTCTCCAGCGACTGTAGAAGCTGCCGCTCGGGTGGGCGAGGAGCGGGCGACGGTTGAATATCTGCTCTCGCTGCAGCTTGGTGTGGATTTTCGCGGTTGCCGCGCCTTAGCTCAGCAGTTCGATTCGCAGCCAGCAGCGAGACGTGGAATCGACCGGTACCCGTGGATCGAGTCCCAGGCTTTGGTAACGGAAAAGGTCTGCGACAACACTCCCGAAACGAGGAGATCTGGGCGCTTGCTGGCGGCGGCGGCGCTTCTTCTCGCCGAGAAAGACAACTATCGGCTGCTTGCCTCTCGCATTCAAGTGATGCTCTCCGGCGACACGCTGGATTCTGGGGACGACGAGACAGGGGAACGGCTGGTGCTCACTTCGCTTCGTCATCTTTACTCCGTCGACCCGCCGCCTCTTCGCGTTGCCAACACAATTGCTGAACTTGCGGAAGTGGAGCAGGACTCGCCCTTAGCACACAAGAGCGAACGGGCGCTTCGTGAGTCGACGGAATGGTTTGAGCTGGCCGGCAACCGCGCCAATGCCGCGGTAATGCGAATGTATCTGGCGCGCGCGGAGATCCGTATTGGCGCGATGAAGGAGGCGGAGGCTCAGATCGAGTTGGCACACGCGGAGGGAGATCCCTCTGCGTTGGGAAAAACAAACGGGGCCAACTTTGTCGAGACGGAGATATATCTGGCCAGTTCCATGCTCGAGCGAGGAAATCTCCGTGAGGCAACGGTTTATCTCGATCTAGCAGTCTCGCATCTCAAAAACAATTCGGATACCTGGGCTCTGCGGCCTTACGCCGTGGCGCGAGGCATGTTGGATCTGGCCACGGGGCATTTCGACCAGGCCGCAAGCGACCTGGAGTCCGAGATTCGGAGCAGTGAAGGACCCGATGTTCGCCAGGGAGACCAAGAAACGACGGCCGAATTCGCCCAGTTGGATCACGACGTGTACGCCGAACTGGCAGCAACCTGGCTGGCCCAGGGCCGTTCGCCAGAGAGTGTTCTCGCGCTGTGGGAGCGCTTCCGGCTGCGCTCACGCGGCTTGCCCATTACCCAATGCCGGGGGTATGCGCTGGACTGCGAAGAACCCAGACTGGTGGCCGCACGGCGCAACCTGGACGGCAATCTCCTGATTGGACAGATCCTGCTGCTGGACCGGGTGCTAGTCTACCGCGCCGACAAGAACGGTGTGACCTGGAGAAGTGTTCCCCGCCATCGCCAGGATGTGCTCGATGCCGCCAAGACGCTGGAGCGCGCAGTGAGTTCTCCCTTGACCTCAACGGAGACCGCCGAGAGATTGGGCGCCGGGCTGAGCTATGCCCTGTTACCGCAATTACCGGCAGGCTTTGGCTCCGATGCCTTTCTCATGTTGGAGCCTGATCCGATGTTACAAAATCTCTCCTGGCCGGTTCTGCCAACGCCGACTGGACCGCTGGGGTTGCAATATCCTCTGGCGGAGATGCGCTCGATTCTGGCGCTCGCACCGGTACACGCGGAGGGCGGCTTTGCATCCGCGGCGGAGTCTGAAGATCGTAGCCAGTCGGTCGTGGTTGGCGCCTCTACGGCTGGCGACGGAGAGCCGCCGTTGCCGGGGGCTCTCGAGGAAGCAAAAGACGTCGGCGGCTTTTTGCATGCGCCGCAACTGCTGCTGGGCAGCCAGGCCACCGTCGCCCACGTGGCCCAGGCGCTGGACACGGCCACCATTTTTCACTTTGCCGGTCACGCGCTTCAAACCGGCCAGGGGACGGAGCTGCTGCTGGCCCCGGCTTCGCCGGGTGACAAGCGTCCCTGGATAGACGGCGCTTTTCTGCGCCAGCATCCACCCCGCGCCTGCCGGTTGGCGGTGTTATCGGCCTGCGCGACCGGCGTTCGCGAAGCTTCGTGGAACCACCCTCTCCAGGACATCGTGGAGACACTGGGTTCTCTCGGCGTGCCGGAGGTGGTGGCGACGCGCTGGCAGATCGATTCCGATGCCGCCGTGCCTTTCATGGCTGCTTTTTACCGAGACTTGGCCAAAGGAAACAACGTAGCTTTGGCTCTAACTTCGGCGCGCCGGTTACAATTTCTGCAAACTCACAAAAACAACCCGTATTATTGGGGTGCGTTTTACGTAACCTGCACGGAACGAGCGCAGCGGAGGAAAGAGTTACATGGCAGCCAATAAAGCGACATCGAAAGAGAAGAAGAGCAAGACACCATCCCCTTCCACGGCCGGACAACTGGATATCCTGTTTTCCGGGCCGTTGTTACTCGTTCCAGCCGTGAGCGGCGGAAACATCACAGGGGTGGAAGTCTTCTCCCCATGCAATGGCCATCCGGTGGGCGCGGTATTCGTTCCCGGAATTCTGTTTACTGATGCGGAGTTGAACGATCCGCAGTGCGAGCGCTGGCCGGAGCAAGAGAGTTTTTCGCTCCTCGACCCGCATAGCTACTCCATCGATCTGACCCAGAAGGCAGGCAAGAAGAGCCGGCCATTTCCGGTCTCGGCGATTCCGGACACCAATCATAAAGTGAAGCCGGGGCGCAGGTTGAGCGGGGATTGGGAGGTCTCGATCGCCGTCAATGGCCGACTCTCCGGATGGGGTTCGCAGCGTCTCTTCCATGTCACGGACGACTTGTATATCGGGGCCGACGCGCCGGCGTCTCCAACCGTCGCAGCCCTGCACCGGTTGACTTATACCGGAGTTACCGGGGCAGAGTTTGGCGGGGCGGCCAGCAAGCCCAGGGAGTATCTGCGCGCCAACATCGCCAAGGGCGGGACGCTGATCATTCTCGGCGAGGTTCCTTATCAATCGACCTTGCTTCATGAGCGGCGGGCTATCGATGCGCTGGCGAAATTGGCCGGGCTGGATTTCCATCTGGTCGCGACCGACCCCGCGCCCCACAAAGCTCGGCTGATGGCCCACACCGGTGATTGTGGGAATTCGATCGTGGTGGCGGAGGAGTCAGGCCTGAGATCGTAAGCGGAAACGTCGGCGAGACTTGATTTCGCCGACGTTGTGTTCTTGATTGCGAACAGGCTTACATGCCTGAGCGGGTCGGTTTCCATTGCAACAGAAAACTGGTGACGGCGCTCGACTCCATATGGCGCATGGATTCGAATTCTCCGGTGCGCTGGCTGTAAAGCAGCTTGCCATGCTCATCGAGGACGGCGAGCGCAGGCACGCCCTTGGCCAGTGGAACCTGGTATCTCTCGGCGATCTTCTGGTTCTCGTCCAAGTGCCCGACGTTGACGTGGACCAGGACGTAATTCGCATCCAGCAGCGGCTTATTGGCCGGATCGTGGAAATAAATATCCAAAACCTGGCAGTCACCACACCAGTTACCGCCAAAATCGAGGATCAGGCGCTTATGGTGGCCAGCCGCGGATTTGAGTCCGGCAGCGAGGTCGGCGCTGGCCTGTTCGGGCGCGGGATAGATTTCGCGAGCCTGTGCACGAGCAGGACCAGCGGCGGGACCGCAGGCAAGCAGAATTGCGGTGGCCAGCAGAATCGCTGGCGATATCGACAAAAGCACTGACCTTACGGGATTCACTGCAAGCGGCATGGGGAAGACTACCTCGCTGTCTGTTTTGTATCGCGAACAAGAATCAGATGCAAGGAAGTGACAGTAGATTGGGAATAATCTTATCTAAGGTCTAATCTAAATAAGTGACATCTGGTGCAAATTCCGTGCGTAAGCGATTGGAGGGGTCGACTTTTTCCGACCTCGACGCCATGATGGAAGCTTACGCCGAAGCTGCGGTCACGGTTGCTCACGAGCAGTTTCGTCAGAGGCTGGATTACAACGCAGAATCGATGGTGGCTTTTGAAGCCGTTCTCTCAGAATTGGCCGAAAAAGGCGAACTGGACTATGACTTCGAAGTCAGGCTATGGGGCAGCTACCTGGGTGAGGTGCTGCGACGCCGCTATACCGGCAGATGGGAGATGACCCAGTATCCCGGTGGAGTGGCAGCCGTTCCGGCGGTGGAAGTGCGGGGTTCGCGGCTGTTTCCGCTGATGAAAGTGTACCGGCGAATTACCATGGGCGACGCCGAGAGCATTGCAGCGTTTTTTGATATGGTCACCGAGCGGCTGGGCAAGCCGGCGCAAGTGAACTAGGGTGGCCTGTGCAGTTTGTGCCCATCCAGGGCTCGTCTAGGTGGAGAGACTGCAATCCGAAAGCGCGGGAGCGGCGTTCACTTAATGTCACAGGATTGTCATTCTTGTATCGCCGCGTCAGCCAGGGGATTTTAGACTGTGCGACAATATCGAGTGTAAGATTCTCGCGCCGGATTCTGTCGCAGGGATCTGATTTTCGCGAGGCGGAGATGACTCCGCGGAGGAATTATTATGGGTGAACTATTTCAACCGACCCACTTGCTGGTGCTTGGATTGATCGTATTCGTTCTCTTTGGCGCCAAGCGTCTCCCAGAGCTGGGCAAAGGGCTCGGCGAAGGACTCAAAGGCTTTAAGGACGGAATCAAGAGCGGTGGTGAGCCGACACCCCCGGTCGCGCAGCAGAGCGTCGCTCCCGCTCAGCCCAAGGCTGAGCCGGTCGAGCAGAAGCAGACCCCGGTCGCTTAAGCGAAGTACCCTCCCCAGAACACTGATGAGGCGCGAGATTTTCGCGCCTCATCGCGCCTCACAAGCTTAACAGCACAACCGATGCCAGAGCGACGGCCATGCCTAGGGTCTGCCTGCGCGTGGGCCGTTCGCGCAGGACGACCGCAGCCAGCAAAATCGTAAATCCCGGATAAAGCGACGAAACCATGGCCGCCAAGTCGAGCCGGCCGGCGTGCGCGGCCACGGTGTAGCCGACGTTCCCGATCGTGTCCAGTGCCCCAGCCAGGATTCCAAGAACCCAGAAACCTGTCCAGATGCGGCCTTGCGTCTTGCGCTGACCGCCGTCGCCGATTGCGACCCGGCGTGGCCACGCGAAAAGCAGAATCGCGCCCATGCCCAGTACTCCTCCAATACGGGCCGACGTCAGGGCCCAAAGAACGCCGCCGTTAGCAGCCAGCTTCAGCAGGATGAGCTGCAGCCCGAAGCCCGCTCCTGAAATTGCTCCGAGCATCAGCGCCAGCGGCGGCGTGGAGTTTTCTGCAGAGAGGCCACCCGAGTGACAGACCAGCCAGATTGCCAGGCAACCGAGGATTAGCCCTGCGACCGCCAACGGAGCCGGCAAACCTTCGCTCCATAACCCAAAGAGAACCGGTACAAGAGCAGTCAGCAACCCGGTGAGCGCAGCGGTAAGGCCCATTGCGCCCATGGCCAGGGCGCGGTAGAAGACGGCGAGGGCGAGTGAGCCCTCCAGGCCGCCGATCGCGCCCTCGAAGAACTCGGCGCTATGGGGAATGGGCAGAGTCCAGAACTTGCAGGCTGCCAAAAGCACGAGCAAGGTAACCAGATGGCCTGACGCCACAACCAGGAGCGCAGGATAACGGCGCGCTCCCATGCCGCCGATGAAATCGGAACCTCCCCAAGTGGTTGCAGCAAGCAGTCCGAGGCCAACCGGCCCGATCAGGCCGACCGGGCCCGCCGATGCGATGGAGACGGCCAAGCTGGCGAGAGCCGGACTGAGAACCCCCACTTCTAGTGGAGATTCTCTGCGGTGGGGTAGTAGCCGGCTTTGGCGTTAACTTCGACTTCTTTTTCAGGACGATCGACGCGCACCTCGATCGAACGGTACTTGCCGTCGACGGCCGGCTCGTGGCTGTAGTACATCAAAGTGTACTGAGCGTGGGCCTCTTCGGCGACCTTCTGGTAGCTCTTTTCGATGCCGTTGGTGTTGCGCTCCGCGTAGAGATCGCCGCCGGTGGCAGATGTGTACTTCGGCAGGACGTTGTCATTCATCTGAAGGGGAATGTGGAAGCGGCTCAGATAGCCTTCACCCCAGCGCGCAGAGTCGCCAACCAGGGTCGCATAGACCGCGATCTGGTTGGTTTCCAGGACCTTGAGGACCTCTTTGGTGTTGGCCTTGCTCCCGTACTCCTTGCCGTCGGAAACCACGTAGATCATGCGGCGG
>Ga0302313_10001788_pt1 | contig 15767 bp, 10 predicted proteins | sample III_Palsa_N2_2_FD_200454 | JGI IMG/M metagenome (GOLD analysis project Ga0302313, IMG submission 200454) | Peat permafrost microbial communities from Stordalen Mire near Abisko, Sweden - III_Palsa_N2_2 | ecosystem: Environmental > Terrestrial > Soil > Palsa > Peat permafrost | place: Sweden...
CGCGCGCGTCGAAGCCGCTTCGCAGGCTACGGTGATGGCGAACATCGGCTTCACCGCGCTCCACCAGCAGGTGATCTACGACGTCAGCGTCGCGTTCTACGCGTACCAGGCCGCGCGCAGTCGTATAGCCACGACTCGGCAAGGCCTCGACAACGCCGAAGCAATCCTGGCTGCGGCACAGTCGCGCTACAAGCATGGCATTGGCACCGTCATCGAAGTGGCGCAGGCTACGCAGAACCGGGCGCAGGCCAAGCTCGCAGCGGTGCAGGCGCAGGGCGTCGAAAGCAACAGCTATCTGGCGCTGATCTCTGCGATGGGCATTTCTCCGCTGTCGAAACCCACAATCGCGGAGATGCCGGAACACACGCTGTCGCCAGCGATGAGCAACTCGATCGACCAGATCGTGTCCTCCGCGATCGCCCGGCGCCCGGATGTGTTGAGCGCGTATGCGGCCGAGCGCGTCAATCTGGCGAAGGTGAAGGCGGCTGAGTCGGAATTCATGCCGAAGGTGTTTGTCTCGGCTTCGGCCGCGTACAACACGAGCAGTTCGTCGCTTTCCGCCGTTCCGGCCGTCGGGCAGCAGTTGCCGACGGTGAACCTCAGCGGCGGCCGTTACGGTGGCACCGTGATCGTTGGCGTAACGATTCCGCTGTATGACGGCGGCTTGCGTTCAGCGGTGCTCGCGCAGGCACGCAACGATGCCGACAGTGCGTCGACCCGCCTCACCCGGAGCCGCGAAGAAGCCGTTCGGCAAATCGTCACCGCCCAGAACACGCTGCAGTCGAGCATCGCCGCGCACGCCGCCGCGAAAGAGTTGCTCGCCGCCTCGCAGACGACCTACGATGCCGCCTTCGACGCGTATCGACAAGGCGTCGGCTCCGTCACCGACGCGCTGCTCGCGCAGAACCAGCTGCTGGCGGCGAAGAACGCGGACGCGGATAGTTACAGCGCGGCGCTATCGGCTGCGGCGACGCTTGCGCTCGCGACTGGCTCAGTCGATTCGATCCCGACGCAGGCCAACTGGTGATGGAGGGCTTTGAACCTTAAGCCGGCCGGACGCCAATGCCGATCTATTAAACAAACTCGAGCGCGCCCGGCAGTTGCAGGCACTGCCCGAATACACCCTCACTCCACCGCCTCCGACGAGCGCGTCAACACGGGAAGCGCGGCCTTCCGCCCTCCGGCAATCATGATGAACACCGCGGACAGTAAGGCACAGGCCGCGCTGAACATGATGGACAAGCCGTAGTTTTGGTAGATATCAAACAGCAATCCGCCGATGCTGCCGCCTGCGATAGCGGCGATGCCAACCGCAATATAAAGAGCGCCAAGAATCGCACCGAGGTTCGCTGTGCCGAACCAGCTTGCGGCAACAGCCGAAGTGAGCCTGAATCTGCGAAAAGAACGCCCCGAAAGAATATGCCGCACCGAAACTTAGCGCGAGCAGCACGTGCGCTGCGAAAACCACATACCAGCCTTGGAACATTTTGCTTTTCATGAACACGTTTCCCTAGCGAGGAGCAACCCGGATTAACTTGTCTATACAAGTTTGCCTGTGGGCAATCTAAGGGTCAAGTGCCATGCTACAAACCGCATCCGCTTTTGCGAACCCCCTGAACCGACGCCAGGGAACGTCGGTTGACGGTAAGCACCAACGTCTCGCGCGGCAACCGTTCGCTGATCCGCTACGGTTGCCGCCTTCATTTCCGTGGGTCTGAACGAAATCAGGACAGTAGGTCGTTCCTCTTTTAGCTGGTGGCCTCTCCTTCTCGCCGAACGCCGCCCATTCGAAGCGCTGCGTGGAACTTTCCGGCAGCCCGTAAAACGCCACGACCCGCCATCAATCTGTCCTCTGAATATCTCGTTGATAATTTTTTCTCAACTAGGCCATCAGATATGTAAAGTATTACTTATCATATTAAACAGAAGATACGCCGAACAAAAGACAACGGGATCTTGATCCTATCGCTTGATGGTCTGGGATCCTGATCAACCCCATTGTTCAGAGGGATTCGAGCTGGGTATTCATCTGACATTCGCTTTGCAACCACTACTGCATCAACAGACCAATACAGACCTGCTTGATGCGATAGAGCAAGGGGAACACTCCCTTCCTCAGGCTCTTTTCTTGCTGCTGGAACACGCTGTGTGTCGCTTAGTTACGCTGGGCTGCAGCGCGCAAATTGCGCATGCGCGCCGTGGGTAGATGTGTGGTGGGCCGCTTGTCGGCTCTGGAGAATCGCCATGAAATCTCTGCAACCCAAATTCGCTTTGCGCCCAGCGTACCGGCATCACCTGTTCAAAATAGGTGCGCGAGTGCTGCTGGCGATGTGCCTCGGGTCGTGCGGCGGCGGCTCAAGCAACAGCCCGACCACCACCACTACGGGCGGCGTCGGCGGTACGCCCGCAAGCCCAAGTGCAACAACACCCGCGCCGTCCACAACCACGCCCGCCCCTACAACTTCCGGAACGACTCCTGCACCAAGCACAACCACGCCCGCTGGAACGACTACCGGCTCGACGCCAACGGCGGTGCAAGCCTACGCGACAGACGTATTGATGCACCACAACGACCTCGCACGCACCGGTCAGATGCTGGCGGAAACGACTCTCACGCTGGCCAATGTCAACTCGACGGCGTTCGGGAAGCTGCGCTTCCTGCCTGCCGATGGCAAAGTCGACGGGCAGCCGCTATTCGTAACGAGTCTCACGATGGGCACAGTCGTACATAACGTCGTCTATGTTGTGACCGAGCACGACAGCCTCTACGCGTACGATGCCGACAGCGGTGCCGCGTTGTGGCAAATATCGCTGGCGGGTGCAGGTGAAACGTCGAGCGCTGACGTCGGCTGCACGGATATCACGCCGGAAATAGGTATCACGTCGACACCGGTCATCGACCGCTCGCGCGGCCCGCATGGCGTGCTATATGCCGTGGCCATGACGACCGACGGCAGCGGGAACGTCCATCACCGCCTGCACGCGATCGATCTTGCGACAGGCGCCGAACTGTTCGGCGGCCCGACCGAAATTGCCGCGACCTATCCAGGTAGCGGATCGGAAGGTGCGAACGGCGTCCTTACCTTCAACCCGGCTCTACACACCGTGCGCGCCGCGCTGACGCTCGTCAACGGCACTATCTACATGGGCTGGACCGCTCACTGCATGTCCGGCAACTACAACGGCTGGCTAATGGCCTACAGCGCCGATACGTTGAAGCAAACCGGCGCGCTTCCCGTTACCCCGAATGGTACCAAGGGATCGATCTGGATGGCAGGCTCGGGCATGGCATCGGACGGAACATCGATCTATTTTGTCGACGGCAACGGCACCTTCGGCACGACGCTCAACGCACAGGGATTCCCAGTCGATGGCGATTTTGGCGACACGTTCGTCAAGCTCTCAGCGCTCCCGACGCCGGTCGTAACCGACTACTTCGCCATGTATAACACCGTGGCCGAATCCGATGTGGATGGCGATTTCGGCTCCGGCGGAGCGATGCTGCTGCCGGATCAAACCACGTCGAACGGCACGGTCAAGCATCTGGCTTTAGCAGCAGGAAAGGACACCAATATCTACGTCGTCGATCGCGACAACATGGGCAAGTTCAGCCCGACGTCCAACAACATCTGGCAGGAGCTGATTGGCGTCCTGGCTGACGGTATCTGGGGCTCGCCGGCGTACTTTAACCATGTCGTCTATTACGGAGGCCAGACCGATACGCTCAAGGCAATCCCCATCACCAACGCACTGCTCGCCACCGCGCCGTCTTCGCAGAGCGCGTTACAGTTTGCTTATCCGGGCGCCACGCCGGCCATTTCGGCGAACGGCACGAGTAACGGCATTGTGTGGGCGGCCGAAAACGGCACCATTGGCGCGCTGCACGCATACGATGCCACCAATCTCGCGCACGAGTTGTACAACAGCAATCAAGCCGGCACGCGAGACCAGTTCGGCGCGGGCAACAAGTTCATCACGCCGATGATTTCAGAGGGGAAGGTCTACGTGGGCGCAACGAACGGCGTTGCGGTGTTCGGCTTGCTAAATTGATGGAGGAATACGAGGGGTGCATCCAGCCGCGTCCCACAGGACCATTCGTGGACGTGCGGACAAAATGCGAACCGGATCCGGGCGAACTCACTGCCCGTAAGTTGCCACTCCTATGGCCGCCAAGACACGGCGCCGCGGCATCGACTGGGACGCGCCGGACGCCAGGCCAGTCTAGGCGACCGCTTTTATCGCCTTTACAAGTTCAGCCAGGCGATAAGGCTTGTTGACGAAGGCAAAATCCTCGAGACGCCCGTACCGCTCGTGCAATGCCGGAATGGGATATCCGGAGGCCACTATCACCTTGAGATCCGGTCGAAGCTCGCGCGCTGAACGCGCCAGTTGAATACCGCTCATGCCCTTCGGCATGACGACGTCGGTGAACAAGAGGTCAATGTCGGTCCGCCGCTCCAGGATGCCCATCGCTTCGACCCCGTTGGTTGCCGTTGCGACCTCGTAGCCTATGCTGCGAAAAAGCTGCCCCGCCGCGTCCAGCACGTCCGGCTCATCTTCCACGATAAGAACCGTATCTACACCATCGTCGGCCGCGGCAACCCTGTCGTCCGGTTCGCCTTCAATAACGGGCAAGTACATGCTGACAGTCGTGCCTGTGCCCTCTTCGCTGTCGATCGCAACGTCGCCGCCGGACTGCGCGATGAATCCATAGACCTGGCTTAAGCCAAGTCCCGTGCCCTTGCCCACCTCCTTGGTCGTGAAGAACGGCTCGAACGCGCGTGCGGCAACCGCCGGCGGCATGCCTGAGCCTGTATCGGCCACAGAGACACGGACGTACCCCCCCGGCGCCAAACTCCCGACTTCCACCGCGCCCAACTCGACGTTCTCAACGGTGACCGCCAGTTTTCCGCCGCCGGGCATGGCATCGCGAGCATTGACGACCAGGTTCAGCAGCGCCGCCTCGAATCGGGCGGCATCAAGCAAAACGGTCCTGGCGCGGGGGGCCAGTCGTATGTCCATCTCGATAGCGGAATTTCCCGCGCGGCGCAGCACGGGTTCGAAGCTGTTGATCACAGCGTTCAGGTCATACTTTTCAACCATGAGCGGTTGCTGACGGGCGAAGGAAAGCAGTTGCTGGGTCATGAGCGCACCGCGCTCGACAGCACGCCGCATGGCGTCCAGCACCTTGGTATCGGCGTAATTCTGCGCTCGCGTAGTCAGCACATCCACGCTGCTTGAGATGACCGCCAGCAGGTTATTGAAGTCGTGGGCAATGCCCCCGGTGAGCTGGCCGATCGCTTCCATCTTCTGCGATTGGAAAAGTGCCGCATTGGCTCGCTCAAGCGCCTCCGCTGCCTGCTTTCGTTCTGTTATATCTCGTGTGACCTTAGCGAATCCCAGCAATTTCCCCGCTTCGTCGCGGATCGCATCGACCACGACGTGTGCCCAAAATCGCGTTCCGTCCTTGCGTACACGCCAGCTCTCCTGTTCAAACCGGCCTTCGGTTGTGGCCGTTGCCAGCGTCTGGGCAGGCATGTCTCTAGCGCGGTCTTCTTCTGTGTAGAAGAGCGCGAAATTCGAACCGACAATTTCCTCTCGCTTGTACCCCTTGATGCGTTCGGCGCCAGCGTTCCAGTTCGTGATCACCCCCGTCGGGGAGATCATGTAGATCGCATAGTCCGTCACGCTCTGAACGAGCAGACGGAACCTGTCCTCACTTTCGCGCAACGCGTCTTCGGTCTCTTTACGCTCGGTAATGTCGCGTGTGATTTTGGCAAAGCCGATCAGCATGCCTGAGGGATCGCGGATAGGATCGACCACGACGCTTGCCCAGAAGCGCGTGCCATCTCTTCGCACCCGCCAGCCTTCATCTTCGAACTTTCCTTGTTCGCGAGCGGTTTGTAATGCCCGGGCCGGCTTGCCTGAGCGCCGATCCTCCTCCGTATAAAAAACGGAAAAATGCTGGCCGATGATCTCGTGCGCGGCATACCCTTTGAACCGTTCCGCCCCGGCGTTCCAGCTATTGATAACCCCATCGGGGTTCAGCATGTAGATCGCGTAATCCCTGATGCTCGTCACGAGCATTTCGAAGCGTTTATCTTCGCTCACACCGTACAACCCCGCGCCGTCTTCGGTTTTCATTGTTCTGACTTCCACGAGTCGCAATTTAGGTGTGGTCTAAGCAGGATGCATAGCGTCACGTGATGCTTGTTCATCAATGATAGTACTGAATTGATTTATTTATGGACGCCCCTCGGTGAAGCGTATCGGCTGGTGATGGGGGATGCGAAAAGGAAGCGGCGCGGTTCAATGAGCCGGGCTGTATCGCGTAGACATCACTGAACAAAAAAACTTCAAGCCCTGGCTTATTAGCGGAGATGCAGCCCTTGCATGAGGACCCCTTAAAGCCGTACGCCGGCTGCGAACCGTCAGGCACAGTGTGGCGCGTCACGTGATGCCGGGTTTTCCCGGCGAGCCAGTGCGACTTGATGCCTTAGCAGGCTTGCAGCACATTGATGACGCGGCTGGCAAGCAACGGCTTGGTGTTGCGCCCATAGTCGGCCATATGCGCAGAAGCGCCATGCGCCTTCAACGCTTCGGCGCTTTCCCAACGTTCGATCACCGCAAATGTGTCATTGCCGAGCGGCGTCTGAATCGCTCCGAAGTCCGGTACGTCGACCACCGCCTCGTAGCTGATGCAGCCATTTTCCGCCAGCACCGCCGGACGGTTCTTATTGAATAGCTCAAGGACCGCGTCGCGTGACCCGGGCAGTGCAGTGATAGTGGCAATGACGTGAATCATCCGGACATTCTCCTTTCGTGGTTAGGCATGGATTGCCGCTCACAATCATAGCCGCGTCCGGCAACGTATGCTGCCAGCGCCCCGCGCCGCAGCCAGGGTCGTGCATCGGAGGGGCATCCCGGCGCCAGGCCTCTTCATTCCGACCTACGCCTGTATCCTCGGGTGAAACCGGCGAAGAATGTCGCGTGCGTCATTACCAACAATGCCGATCGCCGGGAACAAGCCCAATTCCGGCATCGTAATGTGGCATGTTGAACACCCAGAAATTCCACACTCGCGCCCCCCGCTGATCAAGAGACGGCGGCGGCTATCGCGTCCGCGTGTAAACTAGCGGACTTTTTGACTCTGGTGGTATGGTGCAAGCCCCTCAGCGCACAGCTTTCAGCGGCCCGACGCTCATTCGCCTACTGGCTCGCCTCGCGGATGTCGATGTTACCGAATCCAGGCAATCGCTCTCGGACCGGCTGAGCCAATGGGTCCACTGGACAGACGCCATCGCGCTGTCCACGGCGCTCAACGGCAACCTGCCGGCCGTACCCGCCGGCACGCAAGCCTCCGGCAGCGCGGAGGAAACCGAGTGCGCGCGCGTGCGCAGCACGTTGGTGAATGCCATCGTCGGCGGTGGCGTTTCCGCTGCCGCTAAGCGCCACGGGTCTTCTCAAACGCCCTCTCATGGAGCCTCGATGAACGCGGCGATCGACTATCCGGCCTTTCGTCAGATCTATACGTCCATGCAGCAAACGATGGAGACGGCGATCGGAAATCTGCGTGGCCGCCTGCGGGCGACGCTAGCCTCCGGCACGCCCGGCATGAGCCGGCTCGCGGAGGTGGACGCCGTCATGGAGCGGGCGCTGAGCCCGCGCGAGCGGAGTCTGCTGACCACCGTGCCGGTGTTGCTTGGCAATTACTTCGAGCGCCTGCGCAAGGCCGAGCGGGAGACGCTGGCCGACGCCCAGGTGTCAGAGGACGCTCCGATGGTTGCGCCGGGCGCGTGGCTGAACGTGTTCCGCAAGGATATGCAGAGCGTGTTGCTGGCCGAAATGGATCTTCGTTTTCAACCGGTCGAAGGGTTGCTCGCAGCCCTTCGCACCCGCTAACTGGGACGCTATGTCCAGATATCTGAATCTTGTCGTTTTTTTGGTCGGTCTGGCCGCTGTGTGCTGGATCGGCGCCGGCTATATCGGCTCGAACCCGCTGGCGCTGGCCGTCATCATGCTGGTCGGGGCCTGCTATCTCGCGGGCGCGCTCGAATTGCAACGCTACAGCCAGGCCACGTCGACCCTGGCGCGTGCCGTCACGGACCTGTCCGGACCGGCGCCCGGCCTGAGCGTTTGGCTCGACCGGTTGCATCCCAGCCTGCGCAATGCGGTGCGCCTGCGCATCGAGGGCGAGCGTGTAGCCTTGCCCGGCCCGGCGCTTGCGCCCTATCTGGTCGGCTTGTTGGTGTTGCTAGGCATGCTGGGCACGCTCCTGGGCATGGTGGCGACCCTGCGAGGGACAGGCATGGCGCTGGAAAGCGCGACGGACCTGCAGGCTATCCGCGAATCGCTGGCTGCACCGGTCAAGGGGTTGGGATTTGCGTTCGGCACCTCGATTGCAGGCGTAGCCACATCCGCCATGCTCGGGCTGCTTTCCGCACTGTGCCGGCGCGAGCGGATCGAAGCCGGGCAGATGCTCGACGTGAAGATCGCGACCACATTGCGCATCTACTCGCAGACCCATCAGCGCGAAGAAACTTTCAAGCTCCTGCAGCGGCAGGCCGAGGGGATGCCCGACCTGGTCGACCGGCTGCAGATGATGATGGCGACCATCGAGCAACAGAATCTCGCCGTCAACGCGCGGCAGATCGCCAGCCAGGAGGCCTTCCATGGCAAGGCCGAGGCAACCTACGCCCGCCTCGCTTCCTCCGTGGAGCGGTCGCTGAAGGAGAGCATTGCTGACAGCACCCGCGCGGCCGGCGCGGCGCTGCAGCCGGTCATGGAGGCCACGATGGCGGGCCTTGCCCGCGAGACAGCGTCCTTGCACACCACCGTCACACATGCCGTGCAGCGGCAGTTGGACGGGCTGTCGAGCGGTTTCGAGGCGAGCACGACCACCGTGGCCGGTATCTGGAACCAGGCACTGGAGGGACACCAGCGATCGAGCGAGGCGCTGGTCCAGCAGCTGCGCACTTCACTGGATCGATTCACCGAAACCTTCGAACAACGTTCGGCCGGCTTGCTGGAAGGGGTCGCCACGCGCCTGGACGCAACGGCCGGCAGTGTGTCTGCGGCGTGGAACGAAGCGCTGTCACGGCAAGAACGCGCAGGCGAAAATCTGGCGAGTCACAACCAGCAGGCCCTGGCCAATGCCGCAGCGACCTTCGAGCAGCATTCGGCGTCGCTGCTGCGCACGGTGGGCCAGTCGCAGGCCGACTTGCAGGGCGATTTGGCATCGCGGGACGAGCAGCGGCTCGCGGTCTGGACCGAGACACTCGGTTCGATGGCCGCTACGCTGAGCCGCGAGTGGGAGCAGGCAGGCACGCGCACCGCAAGCCGGCAGCAGGAAATGTGCGACACGCTGGCGCAAACCGCGCGAGATATATCGGCCCAGACGCAAGCGCACGCCAGCAACACGATCGCCGAAATCGACCGGCTCGTACACGCTGCGTCGGAAGCGCCCAAGGCCGCGGCAAACCTGCAGGCGGAATTGGCATCGAGGGATCAGCAGCGGCTGGCTGCCTGGACCGAAACACTTGGTTCGATGGCCACAACGCTGAGCCGCGAATGGGAGCAGGTAGGCACGCGCACCGCGAGCCGACAGCAGGAAATCTGCGACACGCTGGAGCGGACCGCGCGCGAACTATCGGCCCAGACGCAGGCGCATACCAGCAGCACGATTTCCGAAATCGAACGGCTCGTGCAAGCGGCATCGGAAGCCCCCAAGGCTGCGGCCGAAGTCGTTGCCGAACTGCGCCAGAAGCTCTCCGACAGCATGGTCCGCGATACCGCAATGCTGGAGGAACGCAGCCGTCTGCTGGCAACGCTGGAAACCCTGCTCGATGCCGTGAACCATGCGTTCACCGAGCAGCGCTCAGCCGTTGACGCGCTGGTCACGACATCGGCGGGTCTGCTGGAGCGGGTGGGCACCCAGTTCGCCGATAAGGTTGAAACCGAAACCGGCAAGCTCGGCGCCGTTGCCGCACAGGTCACCGGCAGCGCGGTCGAAGTGGCGAGCCTGGGCGAAGCATTCGGCATGGCGGTGCAGTTGTTCGGCGATTCGAACGAAAAGCTGGTGACTCATCTCCAGCGTATTGAAGCCGCGCTGGACAAGTCGCTCGCGCGCAGCGACGAACAGCTTGCCTATTACGTCGCGCAGGCTCGCGAAGTCATCGACCTGAGCATGATGTCGCAGAAGCAGATTGTTGAAGACCTGCAACAGCTCGCCGGGCGGCGTGCGTCCGCTGGAGACGGAGCCATGGTCGCATGAGCGAGGACCTCGACGGCGGCGTGGAGACAGTCGCGCCTGTATGGCCTGCCTTCGCCGACTTGATGTCGGTGCTGCTGGGCGCCTTCATGCTGATCATGATTGGCGTCATCGGCGTGCAGCTGGAGCTGTCTTCCAAGCTTGAACAAGAGGTCAAGCAGCGGCAGATGGAAACGCAGCGCCGCAAGACCCTGGAGCAGGCGCTGGCCGGACCGCTGGCCGCCGGCCGGGTGACGCTCGTCAACGGGCGTATTGGCATCAACGGCAGCGTGTTATTCGCGCTCAACTCCGATCAATTGCAGCCCGAAGGCCGGGAAGTATTGAAGAGCCTGGCCGGGCCGCTGACCGCTTATCTCCAGGCCAATGACCAGATCCTGATGGTGAGCGGTTTTACCGATGACCGGCAGCTGCGGGAGAGTAACCGTCGCTTTGCCGACAACTGGGAGCTGTCGGCCCAGCGCGCGTTGACGGTAACGCGTGCGTTGATCGACGCGGGCGTCCCCTCCTCCTCGGTATTCGCGGCAGCGTTCGGCTCGCAGCAGCCCGTCAGCTCGAATGCCGATAACGAGGGACGGGCAAAGAATCGGCGAGTGGAAATAGCGCCTGTTCCAAGGCCGTCGACCGCAACGGTGAAGCCCGGTGAATAGCGACGTTAGCGGTGTGATGAGCAGTTTCCGCTCGACGCTCGATGCATGGCGCGAGCGCGGCGCCGATCGGCTGGATCCCGTCCGATTTCATTTTATCGACGCGATGGATCGGCGAGCGGTCAACCATAGCGGCGAGGCTCGGCGCATCCTGGATGACAGGCTGTCCAAACTGATCGAGGCTTACGCCAACGATTACGTCAACGATCTCGAGAACGCCGCGTCCCGAACTGCCGATGCCAGCGACCCCGCCCGCAGTGCGCTTGCCGGGCTGACCGAGTACATGAGCCGTTGTGCGCCGGTGGATCGCGACGACCCCACAGCAGTTCACACCTTGCCCCGCCGCTCCTCCTACCCAGAAATGGAGGTGCTCGATTACTTCAGGAAAACCTGGACCCAGGTCAGTACCGAGAGACGGTTTCGGCAGTCGCTTGCGCAAGTGCCCGGCAACGCCGGTCCGCTCAACTCAAGTAGTCTCGTGCATCGTTCGCTCGCGCTGATGCGCGAGTTGTCGCCAGGGTATCTGGAGCAGTTCCTGTCGTACATCGACGCGTTGTCGTGGATGGAGCAGATGAACGGCGGCGCCTTGCCGGATAAAGATGCGCCTCGCCCCGGAAGCCCTCGGAAAAGTACAAGCGGCAAACCACGCAAGCGCTAGCGTCACGTACGTCACCCGTCTGACTCAGTCAGATCAGTCTTTCCCGCGCCACGGTCTTAATAAACTCTTCCAGCACTGGATTGACGACATCGGCCCGCCAGACAAACTCGACCGGATAGGACAAGGTCAAGTCGACATGGTCCAGTAGCACGACCTGACCCGGACAGCTATAGGTACACGCCTCGGGCACAATCGCGTATCCCATTCCCGCCGCCACCAGACCAAGAATAGTCGACACATCCCCCCCGATTGGGACGATACGCGGCGAAAATCCGGCGAGCTGACATTGATGAATCAGGAAGTCGTAGTAAGCCGGCGCCACGTCCCTCTCGAACCACATACACGGCTCATCCTTAAGGTTCGCTAACCGTTTCGGCGCAGCGGGCAGCGACTCTCCGTCGCCACGCGGCATCGCGAGCTTGAGACGGCAATCGAACAGATGACATGCCGCGAACGTCGGATCGAGCGGGTCGCGCCAGGCGAGAAAACCGCCGTCAAGGCTACCGTCGGCAATCTTGACGAGCTGCTTCGCGGCAAGCGCCGGTTCGAGCATGATCGTGACATCGGGATGAGAAAGCTTGAAGTCATGAACCGGCTTGAGCGTAGCCGGATGCCAGCTATAGTTCGGCGCAAGGCCAATTCTCAATGCACCCGACTGGCCTCTCGCGATGCGGACGAACCGTTCGCATGCCGAATCCACGTCGTTCAGCACCCGCCTCGCATCGATTGCAAATTGGGCGCCCGCCGTCGTCAATTGCACGCCCTTGGCGTTGCGATGAAACAGGTCGCTGCCCAGTTCCTCTTCAAGGTCGCGGATCTGCCGGCTCAATGCTGGCTGGACGATGTGAAGTCGTCGCGCGGCCTCAGCGACGCTGCCGTAGTCCGCTACGGCGAGAAAATACCGAAAGTGTCGAAGTTCCATGTTTTATCTTGTGGGGCATGCCTATGCCTTAAAAGTATAGCTGCCATTTTTGAAGAGTATGGGTGCCTTCTGACGTCTCGCGTTTAGTGTACCGACACGCATGACAACACGTGAGAAGACAAAATGGCGAGTTTCAAAGCGGTCGGTCATCGACCCGACGTGACGGCCGCGTCCCACCGCCGCGCGGTCGCGGCGGCATCGGTCGGTAATGTTCTTGAGATTTACGATTTCATCGCATACGGTATCTTCGCCGTCCCCATATCCAAGACGTTTTTCCCGCCAAGCTCCGATTTCGCCGCACTGATCCTGACGTTCATTACCTTTGCGGTGGGTTTCCTTGTACGCCCGGTTGGAGCACTCGTGCTCGGCCGATATGCGGATCGGGCCGGCCGCAAGAAGGCGCTGAGCCTCACCTTGCTGTTGATGGCGGGCGGCACAGTGGTCCCGGCCGTGTGCCCCTCATTCGCGAGCATTGGCATTGCGGCGCCGCTGATCATTGTGCTTGGCAGATTGATCCAGGGCTTTTCGGCAGGCGGCGAGATCGGCGGCACGGTCGCCATGCTGGTCGAGAACGCGCCGTCGTCGCGTAAAGGCCTGTTCGGCTCCTTCCAGCAGATGTCACAAGGCGGCGGCACGCTGATAGCCGGACTCGTCGGACTCGCGCTGACGACCCTCTTCACACAACAGCAAATATTCGCTGGAGCGTGGCGGTTTGCTTTTGCCTTCGGCTTGCTGATCGGTCCGGTCGGCTGGTACATCCGGCGCTCTGTCAATGAAACGCCTGTATTCGAACAATCGCAGCGGCTGCCACGCCGAGCCTTGTTGCAGCAGTTGTTCGAATACAAGGGCCGTGTGCTGACCGGCGTAGCGATCATGGTGTTCTGGACCATCGCAACTTACGTGTCGAACTACTTCACGACCTACGCGGTTCGCGAAATACATCTGAGTCTTTTCGACAGCTATGTCGGACAGGTCAGCTATGGCATTGCGATGATGGTGATGTGTCCGGTCATCGGTCACTTGTCGGATCGGATTGGCGCCCGCACGCCCATGCTGTTCGGCGCGGCGCTCACGGCAGTGGCAGCCTATCCCCTCTTCATGCTGCTCTCACACTATCCCGGGCGCGCCACGCTGGTGTTGGTCCAGGCCACCATTGCAATCCTGCTTGCCTGCTATGCCGCTTGTGCATCGACAGTGCTGGGCTCGGTCTTCCCGACGGAGTTTCGCGCAACCGGTGTCGGCTTTGCCTATGCAATCGGCGTGACCGTGTTCGGCGGCTTTACGCCGGTTGTGGTGACGACGTTGATCGGCTTCACCGGCGACCGTCTTGTGGTCGGGTATTACCTCGCAGCCGCGGCGCTGATCAGTTGCGTGCCGGTGCTGCTCATGACTAAAGGCAACGGCAGGCCGGAACCGGAAGCTGCCATGGCACAACTCGAATAGTCGCATCGTCCAGCGACACGCTTCAAAACCAAACCGGATCAGACAATGATTTACGACGAATCGATTATCGCCTTTGAACCCGAACTGATCCGCATCAGGCGGCACCTCCATGCGAATCCCGAACTTCGTTTCGAAGAACAGGAGACTTCCGACACCATCGCAAACCTTCTCGCCGACTGGGACATACCGGTCGTTCGGGGGATCGGCGGGCATGGGCTTGTCGGTGTTTTGCGGCACGGAAAGAGCGAGCGTTCCATCGGTTTGCGGGCCGACATGGACGCGTTACCCATGCACGAAGCGAACACGTTCGCACATGCATCGCGTCACGCAGGAAAGATGCACGCGTGCGGTCACGATGGGCACACGGCGATGCTGCTCGGCGCTGCGCGACATCTGGCGAAACATCGCGATTTCGACGGCGTCGTGAATTTCATCTTCCAGCCTGCAGAGGAAGGCGGCGGCGGCGCGCGCCTGATGATCGAGGACGGCCTTTTCGATCGATGCCCGATGGACGCCGTCTTCGGTATTCACAACTGGCCAGGCATGCCGGTGGGCAACTTCGGCATCCGTCCAGATGGATTGATGGCGTCGAGCAACACGTTCGAGGTGCGCATAGACGGACGCGGCTCGCATGCCGGACAGCCGCATCGTAGCGCCGACCCTGTCATGGTCGCCGTCCAGATCGCGCAGGCCTGGCAGACAATCGTGTCGCGCAATGTCAATCCAAACGATTCGGCAGTGTTGTCCGTCACGCAAATTCACGCGGGCAGCGCGGCGAACGTGATTCCCGAGCACGCGATGCTCAACGGCACCGTGCGAAGTTTCAGCGTCGATGTGCTCGACTTGATTGAAATTCGCATGCGGGCGATAGCGGACGGAATCGCCGCTGCATTCGATGTCGACGTCTCGTTCAGTTTCACGCGCATCTATCCGCCGCTCGTTAACCATGCTGCCGAAGCGGCCCTCGCCGCCAGCGTTATGCGCAATCTCGCTGGAGCCGCGAACGTCGACGAAAACGTGGAACGCACCATGACATCCGAGGACTTTGCGTTCTACATGCTGCACAAGCCGGGCGCCTACGCGTTCATCGGTAACGGCGACGGCTCGGCGCGCTTGCCCGGACAAGCGGACGGCGTCTGTCAGTTGCACAGCGCAAGCTATGACTTCAACGACGCGCTGCTGCCTCTCGGCATGTCGTACTGGGTTGCGCTGGCGCACGCCTATCTTGGAAGCCCTGACGCACTGGGATGAGCCGGTTCGGCGAGGTAGTCCAACGTCAACCGGTCGCGATCATGTCCAGCATGATTGGCCCTTTCGGGCCGCTATAGCGAGTCGGCAGCGCTATTCGCGTTACATATACTCGGCCAATGCGAATGGCCGAATGTAGCCTACCGGACCTCGGTGGCGTCACCCTTGTCGGTTGTATCGGTTAGAGCCTGGTCCAAGCAAGCATCGAGGGGACATTAAAGGCGTTAAGGAATCAGCCCGGCCGTCCGGTATGCCGTCACCGCACGGTCGAACATTGCGATGTCGCCCCGCCCTCTTGCCACGAGCTGAGCACCTTCGATCGCAGCAAAGATCGCAAGCGCCTGGTGTTGAATTGCGTCCTTTCCTGCTTTCAATTTTCGAAGCGAGAGGACTTCCGTCAACCACTTGACGTTCAGGTTGATGAATCGGTCCACCTCTGCTCGCACTTCCACGGGTAAGTCGTCGTATTCGGCGGACATGAGTCCAACTAGACACATCCGGTTGTCATTGAGTAACGCCGAGCGAAAGATAGACGTGTAACCGGTCATGCATTTGTGAGCATCTTTGGACGTGGCGAGCAAT
>Ga0302313_10001790_pt1 | contig 15759 bp, 10 predicted proteins | sample III_Palsa_N2_2_FD_200454 | JGI IMG/M metagenome (GOLD analysis project Ga0302313, IMG submission 200454) | Peat permafrost microbial communities from Stordalen Mire near Abisko, Sweden - III_Palsa_N2_2 | ecosystem: Environmental > Terrestrial > Soil > Palsa > Peat permafrost | place: Sweden...
GCCCGAGGCGCCGCCTCCCTAGATTTGAGCGAATGGTCGATGCGGTCAAGCTGCAGTGCGGGGAACCGCGGCTACGCGCCGGGGTCTGCATTGGGCACGGGAATCCCACACGGCCTGTGGACAGGCTTTCAGCCAGTCTTCCTGGGTTCAAGCACGCCAGGGCATCCTGCCCGCATCGACCCGTAGCCACCCGTAACTTTTGAGGCATCGTCATCGTTCATCCGCCGCAGGTCGAACATCACCGTTGGATACCGCAGGGTTACGATCAGCCAGATCACGGGCTGACTCCGCTGGATGGGCCGACCCTGGCGGTGCTGCGGCAAATGCGCTGGCGCAAATCGCCGCCTGATCGCCGGCTGCTGTCACTGGCGCTGACGGCGGCGGTGTTGCTGCATGTGTTGTTCGTATGGGTGACCTGGCAGGGGATGCGCCCACCACCGACCCCGCCGGTTGTGCATGTGCGGCAGAGTGAGGTGCTGGAAGTGCGCTTCATCCCGCATGCGCCGCCGGCCGCGCCGCAACCGCAGCCACCGCCACCTCCGCCAGCACTTGCCTCGCCAACCCGCGTCGTGCCGAAGAAGCCAAAGCCGGTGCCGAGCGAGGCGATGACCGTGCAGTTGTCTGCGCCGGCTGCAGCGTCAAGCGCCCCGCATCCGCAACTGTTCGACAGGCAGGGTCAGGCGCTGCTGCCGACCACGGCAAGTAGTGCCCCCTCGGTGGCCGTGCCCAGTTACGTGCAGGGGATGCCGAAAGGCGATACGCAGATCATGCAGAACACCGATGTCGTCAAATACCAGGGCACCCGTTTCAATGGCGACTGGGGTGGCGGCAATGTCGTGGATCGTGCGTTGCAGAAGGCGGTGGACAAGACCACGGTGACGCACACATTCAATCTGCCCAAGGGTGTGCATATCCATTGCGGTATTTCACTCGCCATGCTGGCCGGCGGCTGCGGAGGCGACCCGCCGGCGCAGCCTTCGACGAAGGATGGGGACGAGCGTTTGAACATGGCGCCCTCCCAATCGTTGGCACCGGACGCACAAGCGCCGAAACCACCCAGCGTGGAGGCCTGCATCGCGATGTATCGCGCCGGCCAACCGTTGGCCCATGGTTGCCCGGTCGATACGCCGCTCCGCGCGGTTGATGCCGAACTACGCCAGCGCGCAGCGGGTGCCGCCAGTCATCCCTGAGATGTAGGAGCCTGTTCGTGATCGCCCCGTCGCAAGCCACGGGAGATCACGAACAGGCTCTAGCAACCCCCGTGGCGCCCATTACACTGATGGCATGCCCCGTCCGCCTTCGGATCGATCTGCTGCCAACCGTTCAGCCAACGAGCCACCATGGTTCGTGATGAACTTGCCGTTGGCGGCGAGCGCCACGGCGATCGTCGATCGCAAGCGCATCCGTGAGCGACCACGCGAGCGCGCCCTGCGTGTATTTGCTGCCGTCGGCTCCTTGCTGGTGCACCTGGTATTCCTGTTTGGCTTCGTGCTCGGTCCGGCCTACCAGGTGGTGCCGCGGCCAGCGTCGAAGGAAGCTTTTCTGCAGGTTCGCCTGATCGAAGCCCCCAAGCCGCCACCACCGCCGCGCGGTACGCCGCCGAAAGACCTGGGGCCACGACACCAGGGTCATGCAGGTCAGCCGGCGTCGACCAGCGAGGGCACCGCAAGCGTGCCGGCGACCCCGGAGGCACAGCCGATATCCGCTGCGGCGCTGCCGGCGCTCACGCTGGCGGCCCAATCCGTGACACCGAGGCCCAAGCCGACCGCCGCCCCCAAGCCGCCGGCGAGCCTGCCGCGGCCCGCGCCAACGAAGCAGCTGCAGCCGATTCCGCTGGCTGGTGAGCCACCCACGGTGACGGTGTCCACGCCATCGCTGCAGCCACCCGTACCACCGAAATTTCAGCCTGAGCCGGTGCGCAAGCCGCAACTCGAAGGCAACCAACCGCTGCCGTCGCCGGCGTCGCTGGCCATGCCGGAGCTGCCCCCGCAGACGCCGCCCACGATCACCCCATCGAGCATTGTGTTGAACGCGCTGGTGCCCAAGTCCAGCGCGCCGGCCAGCGTGGCACCGGCTGGCCCGCAGGCCCCAGCCGCACCGCCTGTGCCCGAGCTGCAACCGATCCCATTGCCAGCGCAGCCATCACCAGCCGTGAACCTGCAGGCGCAGCTGAGTCCACCGACGCCGAGCGTGCCGCGTGAGTTGCCGCAGGTACAGGCGCCGGCGATCCAGGTTGCTCAAACGCCACCTGTCCAGGCGCCGCCTTCCGAAGCAGCACCGGCTGGCGCGCAGCCTGAGGCGGTGCCGCTGGTTCCTGCCGACATACCGAAGGTGCAACTGCAAGCGCCGACGGTGAAGGTCGCGGTGCCGGACAAGTTGCCGGCGCCGGCCGTCCAGCCGTCCATTGAGCGTCCGCAACTCAGCCCGCCACCCACCGTCGCGACAGCCACAGCGCCCGCCACGGAAGCGGAAAATGCGAGCAAGCCGGCGGAGTCGCCCGCGCCCGCGCCGGCCCAATCACCGGCGGCCGCTGCCAGTGCGGGCGAGGCCAATACTGCGCATGACGTCAGCACGGCACCCAACGCCACGCCGCAAGGTAGCGAAAGCGCCGTTCCGGGTGAGCCCAACGGTGTGGTCAACGCGCCGGAAAACGTCGCCAGTCAAGCGAATGGTCCGCAGCCGACCACTGGACAGGGGAGTAGCCAAGGCACTGGAGAAAAGCCTCAGGGCGCCGGCATGCCTGGCGGTAATCAGGTCGGCGCGGCGCAAGGAGAGAAGCACGGCGACCTGGGCAGTTACATCCAGCTGAAGCCACATGGCGATACCGAAATCATGAACCACGGCACGCCGAATATCGGCTACAAGCCGACGCGCTTCGAGCAGGACTGGACGCCTGAAGGCGAGAGTTCGATCGACACCGCGCTACGCCATGCGGTGGAAAAAACCACCATCGCGCACACGTTCCATCTGCCGCGCGGTGTGCGCATCGAGTGCAAGGTGATACCGCTGCTGCCGATGGCGTTGTTCGGCTGCGACAATCCCGACCCGCCAGCCACGCCGTTGGCGAAAAAGATCTACGATCGCCTGAACCTGCCGCCTTCCAACCCGCTGGTGCCACCCGCGCCTGCAACCAGCAGCGCGGTTCCCGTTGTGGCGGCAGTCAAGCTGGACAACAGCGTGCAATGTTCGGAAGCCCGCGTCGCCGGTGGCCCGATGCCGCCGGGTTGCGAAGGTGCGACGCCGCTCAAGCCGACGCGCGTGCCAACTTCGTCGTCCAGTTCATGGGTGCCGGCAAGCGATCAGTTTCATTAGGACACCTCGAGTAGCCTATTGCCTAGCTCGTCATTCCTGCGAAAGCAGGAATCCAGCGCCCTTGCTCATCAGGAGCTTGAAGCCGCTGGATCCCTGCTTTCGCAGGGATGACGAGCAAAGGGCGGTGCTTCGAGGCGCCCATAAGTGTGTTTGCAGGCTGAAAGGACCAAGCGGACATATCCACTTCGACCAGGCGTTTTCGCCTCGGGCGGGTCTGTACAATCGATCATCGACTCGCCGGCAGATGGCGTGGAGTGCGGAAGACTCTACGCAAATGCTGGTGCGGCAATCATGCAAAATCAACGGAAAGTAGCGACCATGAAACGATACCTGGGCTGCGTCATCATCACCACCTTACTGGCGGGCTGCACCAGCGCTGGGACGTTGCGCAATGCCGAGCCGACCGCTGTCTATGCGGGCGACAGCACGGCGGAGGACGTCCTTTCCTGTGTATCCAATGCCTGGTCAGCCAAGCAACTTCCTATGTCCACCGAGCCAGTATTCGGCGGAACGAGCATCCAGCTTCAGGAAACAACGGATGGTCCCATTGTTGCGCTGGTGGATATCACGCCGTCCGGATCGCACACGCTCGCAAAATACTATTCGCGATTTACGTATGACGACACCTGGTATTACACGCAGGTCAAAGAGTGCATGAATAAATGACCTGCCTTCAGTTGAGCTGAATGTCGTGGGTCCGGATGTGGTCGACCACCATCCAGATAAAAGCCCGCCGAAGTGCGGGCTTTTTCGTCCGGATTTTCAAGCCCCTCATGGGCACGTCGTCGTACTTCGACGTGACGCCAGCACCGCCTTCCGCTCGCCGAGCCTGTAGGTTGAGGTGAGCGCCAGCGACTGCGAAAGCAGGATGCCGAAACGAACATTTGCGCTGCGAATGGACCGGAGGGTGGGCTGCAGGAGCAGCCCGTAACCCCAACCATCCGGCAAGCACGGTGTTGGGCATCGCTGCGCTCAGCCCAACCTACGGTGGCACTTGCCGAGACGGAGGCGGGCGCTCCATGGTTGAGAGGGGGACTTCATTCTGATTGTGATCGCGCGGGGCATGGGCGATTTTGAGTTGTCTGCACGACGCCTCTTGTTCAACAACGCAAACATCCGACGCTTCACCACGAATGTGGTCATGGCTCGCGACAAGGTAGGCAATACCGTCCCCATCCATGGATGCGCTGGGCGTCGCGGGTCCCTCGAAAAGCCGCCCTTCGCTCGTCATTCCTGCGAAGGCAGGAACCCAGTGCCCTTGCTCTTCAAGAAATTGCGGCAGATGGGTCCCCGCCTTCGCAGGGATGACGAGCTGGGGTATCAGGTTGTTCGAATTGCCCTCGTGTGTGAGTGACCCGTGGTCATGACGACGCTTTGTTGGCTACCACTGGCAGGCTGATGAAGCTCGCGTCGCCAGGCGTGTGCCACACACGCTGGGTAGCTTTCTGGTAGTCGGCGGGTTTGGCGTCGAAGATGTTTGGTACGAAGCGCTGCGGGTTGCGGTCGTAGAGCGGGAACAGCGTCGACTGCACCTGCACCATGATGCGGTGGCCGGGCAGGAATACGTGATTCGCGGTCGGCAGGCCGAACGTGTAAAGCAGCGGTTGATCGGGCGTGGTTGCCTGCGCATGCTCGAAGCTCTCACGGTAACGACCGCGGAAGATATCCAGCGAGATCGGCAACTCATAACCGCCCATCGTCGGATCGGATGGCACTTGATCCGGGTAGACGTCGATCAGCTTGACCACCCAGTCACTGTCGGTACCGCTGGTGGAGGCGAACAAGTTGACAATGGGCGCGCCACCGATATGCAGCGGCGTGGTCAATGGCGCGCTGACATAGGTGACTACGTCGGTACGCCCATCGACAAAGCGCTGGTCGTGCACCAGCCAGCGTGTCCACGCGTCATGGTCGGCGAAGGTCACTGGCCGTGGCAGATACGGCACCGGATTGGCCGGATCGGAAACGTACTCGTCGTATTTCGCCTGTGCGGCGTCGGGTGCATCGAACGACAGCGAATGGTCCGCTTTCAGATACAGCGGTCGGGAAGTGTTCGGGCAACCGTGGTCGCAGCTCTGCGGCCACGATTTGTAGCGATCCCAGTGATTTTCACCGGTGTTGTAGATCAGCACCGGCGGGGTATCCGCTTTTGGCGCGCCGTCGACCAGATATTGATTGAAGAACGGCAACAGGACGTCACGACGGAACTGCAGCGCTGTGTCACCGCTCCACTGCAACGCACCCAGTGATGAGCCGTCGTAGTTCACCTGGCTATGCCGCCAGGGACCCATGACCAGATAGTTCCTGTCGTTGCCCTTGTCCTTCGGCTCCATCGCCTTGTAGCTGTGGATGGCACCCCACATGTCTTCCTGGTCCCACAGACCCTGCAGCCACATGGTCGGCACCTTCAACGGCTGCTGCGCCATGACCCGATCCAACGCCTGGCCCTGCCAGAACGCGTCGTAAGAGGGGTGTTCATGCAGCTTGCGCCAGAACGGCAATTGCTCCAGCCCTGATGCGCGTGCGAAATCACCGGCGGAACCGGCGCGCAGGAAATTCGTGTAGTCGTCGTAGCCCTCGCGCGGGATCGCGCTGCCCTTGCCCTTGATCGCAGTCTGTCCGCTGATGTAATCGAAGTTGGTCTGACGGAATGCACCGTAGTGAAACCAGTCGTCGCCCATCCAGCCGTCCACCATCGGGCTTTCCGGCGCAGCCACCTTCAGCGCCGGATGCGGATTGATCAGCGCCATCACCACGGTGAAGCCTTCGTAGGACGAGCCGATCATGCCGACCTTGCCATTCGACTCGGGGGTGTTCTTCACCAGCCAGTCGATGGTGTCGTAGGCATCGGTGGAATGATCGACCTCGCTGGAGTTCAATGGTCCGCGCAGCGGGCGCGTCATCACGTACTCACCTTCGGAGCCATATTTGCCGCGCACGTCCTGGAACACCCGGATGTAACCGGCCTTGACGAACATCTCGTCGCTTTGCGGCAACTCCGCCTGCATGTGCGGCGACTCGATCCGCGCGGCGCGAGTGCTGGCATCGTAGGGCGTGCGCGTGAGCAGGATCGGCGTATGCGTTGCACCCTTAGGTATCACAATCACCGTGTACAGCTTCACGCCGTCGCGCATCGGGATCATCACCACGCGTTTGACGTAGTCGTAGCTCGCCGTGGGCGCGCTATAACCGGCCTGAATGTCCGGCGTCAGTGGCGCCGTCTGCGCCTGCAGAACGCTGCCGGACAACAGTGCAGACAACGCAAAGGCAAGGGTGAGCGGCAACTTGCGCATAAGTGCTCCGATGCGGAGTGACCATCGCCATGGCCGAACCCGCTGCTGGGTGGGAGGGAGTGCGCGATTGCGCAACACCCCAACTGTATCGGCAAGAGGCGAAGCTTCACATCCATGACTTCCTGCACGGTAGCGCTGGTCGGCGCGATTACGTCACCAAACCGAGACTTGGCCAGTGATGATGACGACAACGATCCAGTTCTGGGCATGAGCGCCTGCGATTTGACCCATCGAGAACGTTGCGCTGCCTTGGCCGTGCTGGGACGCTGGGAGTGTCCGATTTCCGTAAGGAACATTGCCGGCGCCATACATCCTTTGCATGCTGCATGATTGCTTCTGATCAGGAGCTCAATGAGTAACTTCACCTGCTGCCAGTTTGTGCGTTTCGGGGAGCCAAATGCGTATGGGAAGGTGGTTTGTTTTTTGTGCTGGGGTCGTTGCTTTCACTGTCGTGGTTGCATCTCCGTCGCCCGCGTATGAGGCAGGAAGTCTGGGGTCCCTCACGCAGAACGATTATGAAATCGCAGCTGCGGTTCTCAAGGACGTCTATCCTGTAGGCGCTAAAAGCCCCGTCATGATTGCCACGCAAGTTGCGACATTCGCCTGCAACCCACCGATCGACAATGGCTTTTCGATGGGTGGGTGTAGCGGCATGCGTGCTGCCTCCGTCGAGCCAGAGCAGCTGGCTGTCACTCTTAGAGCAGCGATGCCTGCTGTTACATCTGAGTTGGCAGAGAACCTCGTGCGAGAGGGACAGCTACCGGCAACGTTGACTCGCACGCTGCCCATTCGGATAAATCAGTTCTTGTATGGGAAAGGTGCTCCGCAATCACATCCCGAGACACCAGAGATGGCTTTCTACATGTCTCGCCCAGCTATATCAGCTGCTGGCTCCAAGGCACTCGTCTATGTCGGCATCGTGAGCTGGAAAGATCAGGCACAGTCCCAAGGTCGCTACTTCTACCTGGAGAGGTCTGCGCATGGCTGGGGCGTCAAGGATCAAGTGGTGATTTGGCGCATGGGTGGCTGAATTGGAATGGCCACCGCCGATGGCGGTCTCAACCGGTCGATTCCCCGCGTGGGTGGTCAAAATTCCCTTTGCCTCACGACTTATCGAGCCCGATCCTCAGGCTCGACTATCGTCAGGATTGCTGCGTCATGTAATCGCTACCACTCACAGCAACCGCAGCAGCTCCTTCATCAGCGGCAGGCGACGCACGCGCACTGCGCTGGCGCGGAACACCGCGTTCGCCAGTGCCGGTGCAGCTGTCGGCATCGCGAGGAAGCTGGCCCCAGTGGGCGGGAGGTCATCATTGGGGACGACGATCACTTCCACTGCATCGGGCAGCTGGGCCATGCTGGCGAGCGGATAGTCCTTGTCATTGTGTTGCTGGATCTGGCCGTCATTGAACGTGATCGCCAGGTTGAGTGCGGTAGACAGTGCATCGAGCGTGGCACCGGCGACCTGGCCTTCCAGGCCCATCGGATTGATTACCCGGCCGACGTCGACGGCGCACACGACGCGCTGGATGATCAGCTTCTGGCCCTGCATCGCCACTTCGATCGCGTGTGCCACGTAGGCACCGTTGAGGTGCCAGCAGGCGATGCCCAGGCCGTTCACGCTGTGCAGCCAGTTTTTCCACTCGATGCGATCGGCGACCAGCTTGAGTACGTTGATCAGGCGGCCGGTGTCCAGTGTGCTGCCCGCGCTCAGCGCGACCTGGCGCGGATCACCGAGCAGGCGTAGCTGGGTGTCCAGCGGATCTTCTTTCATGCTGTGGGCGATTTCGTCGATGAAACTCTGCACTGCGAAAGCATTGCTGAGATGCGGCATGCCGCGTGCAGGTCCGCGCGGAATCGACGAGGTTTGCGCGTACCAGTCGCTGCGGTAGTTGGGCACCAGCGCGGCGGGGAGTTGATCGGCGTCCACTTCGGACGTCCACAGACGATTGTCCGGCACACCGCGACGTGCGAGTGCGGAGGCGCTGGCCATGCGCTGGTTCCAGCCGGTCAGCTGGCGCTTGCGGTCGAGCACCGCGCTGAGCTGATGCACACTGCCGGAGCGATAGTAGTCATGGCTGAGATTCTGTCCGTGCGTCCACAGCAGGCGCACTGGCTTGTCGACGGCCTGTGCCAGCATCACAGCCTCGGCAACGTAATCATGATCGAGGCGGCGGCCGTAACCGCCGCCAATGCGCGGCACACTGATCTCGATTTGCGCAGGGCTGAGGCCGGTCAGGCGCTGCACTACCGCCCAGGCATCTCGTGGCGATTGAGTCGGCGCGACCACGCTGGCGTGGTCCTTCTCCAGCCGTACCAGGCAGTTCATCGGCTCAGCGGTGGCGTGCGCCAGCCATGGCTGGAAGTAGGTTGCCTGCAGCCGACGGGCGGCTTTCTTGCTGGCCGCATCCACGTCGCCATCGTTGCGCACGTGAGCGCTGGGGTCGCTGGTGCCGGCGAGCAGGGCGCTGGCTTGCTGCTCCAGTGCGCTGCTGTTCTCGCTGCCGCTGGCACCGGGTTTCCAGCTGAGTTTGAGCTTCTGTTGCCCCTGCAGTGCCGACCAGGTGTCTTCAGCGAGCACGGCCACGGCCGGTGCAATCACCGTACTGCCCCACGGCTGGCCGGGCTCCGGTTTGAGCTGCACGACTTTCACCACGCCCTTGATGGCCATGGTGTCGGTAATGTCCAGGTGCTCCAGCGTACCGTCCGGCCATGGGCAGTGCGTCAGCACCGCAACCAGCGCATCACCGTATTGCTGGTCGATCGCAAAGGGCGTCTGGCCGGTAACGATTTCGCGTGCGTCCACGTCACCGGCAGGTTTGCCGATCAGCTGATAGCTATTGGGGTTCTTCGGCGGCGGAGCATTGTTTGGCAACGCGACCTTGCTGGCATCGCCGGCCAGGCTGCCGTAGCTGAGACGACGGCCGTCCGGGGCAATCACGGTGCCGGACTCGCAGCGCAGCTGATTGGCTGGCACGCCGAGGCGTTGCGCAGCGGCCTGCAGCAACAGCCAGCGCGCCAATGCACCGACCTGACGCAGGTCGGCCCAGGCGGCGGGAATCGAGCTGCCGGTGCCACCGATCTGACGGCCATAGGTCCAGCGTGGCTGGCCGTTGTTGTCGGCCACGCCAAGGCCGAGCGGAACCACGCGGACGCGGCTCCAGTCAGCGTCGAGCTCGTCGGCGATGATCCGTGGCAACGACGTGGCCACGCCGGTACCAGTATCCGGATCGCGCGCGCCGATCAGTACGTTGCCGTCGCTGTCGATCCGCACGTAGGCGCCCAGATCGTAGAAAGTGTTGCCGAGCAGACCCAGCGGCACTGGTGCATCGGCCGCTTCGGCCACGCGGATGCCGACCATCAGCACACCGGCACCGCCTGCCAGTACCTGCAGGAATCGCCGGCGCGAAAGTCGAATGCCGTCGTTGGTAGTGCGATCGCTCATGGCTGGCCCGCCTTGCCGGCGGCGACACGCTTGATCGCGCGGCGCACTCGTGTCTGGCAGCCGCAGCGGCACAGGTTCGGCAGCTGGTCGATGTCGTCATCGCTGGGCTGCTTCTTGCGCTTGAGCAGGTCGACGGCGGCGATCAACCAGCCGGGCGTGCAATAGCCGCAGCCGATCGCGTCCTCGTCGATGAAGGCCTGTTGTACCGGATGCAGCATGCCGTCGTTGGCGGCCAGTCCTTCCACCGTGATCACCCGTTTGTCGGCGAGCTTGGCCATCGGCACCGTGATGGCGGAGACCGTCTTGTCATTCACCAGCACCAGGTCGGCGCCATTTTCACCGTGTGCACCGCCGTACTTGGTACCGGTCAGGCGCAGCACATCGCGCAGGTACCACAGCAGGGGCATCTGCGGATCGCCGGTGTGACGGTAGTTTTCGCCGTTGATCTCCAGGGCAATGCCGTCGCGTACCTTCTCGGGAACGATGCTGCTGTCGGGGGTGACCGGCACGGCCTGGGCTTGCACTGGCGCCATTCAAGATCTCCTTCAAAACTATCCGCACATTGTGGCATTGACGCGGCGGCTTAGGAGCCCGTGCGGCTGAACAGCCGGTGCCAGACAAAATACACCGGCACGCCAGCGGCCATGATCAACAGGACGATGCCGGTGCTGCGCGGGCTGTTGCGTAGGGTTGCCACCAACACCAGCGCAATCGTGACCACAAATAGCAGTGGCAACAGTGGATAGCCAGGCACGCGAAAGCTGATGGTTTCGGCATCCCGGCGGCGATACCAGAACAGCGTGGCGACGCCGACGGCACACGCCAGCCAGTCGCCAAACGTGGCGTAATCCAGCAATTGGCCGTAGTTGACTGACAGTGCCAGCACAATCGCCCAGCCGGACAGTAACAGCAGGGCGGTATTCGGGGTGTGGTAACGCGGATGCAGTTGCGCGACCGAGCGGAAGAACAGCCCATCCTCGCCCATGACCTGCAGTACCCGAGCGCCGGCGATCAGCGTGATATTGCAGAAGCCCATTGCGGAAATCGTCACGCCGAGCGCGATCACCTTGGCACCGGCCGGCCCAAATACCTGCTGCATCACGTCGGCAGCCGGCGCGCGGCTGGCCGCGAGCCCGGCATGACCAAGTACGGCCAGATATGCCACATTGACCAGCGCATATGCGGAGATCACCAGCAACATGCCGAGTAGCAGTGCGCGTGGCAGCGTTCGCTGTGGATCACGCACTTCGCCGGCCAGATTATTGAGATAGGTGAAACCGGAATAGGCGAACAGCACCGGCAACGCCGCGCCGATGAAGCCGACGCCGCTGCGCGCTGGATCCACTGCGAGCACCTGCGTATGGTCGGTGCCTGCGAAGAACAGACCGCAGACCACAAGCGCCGTGACCGCCAGCAGCTTGAGCAAGGTGAACAGATTCTGGATCTGCGCGCCCAGACGCAGGCCGAACAGGTTCAGCCCGGCCACAAACGCCAAGGCGCCAACCGTCAGGGGCAATGCCCAGGCAGGTGGCAGGCCGAACAGGGCGCAGGCATAACTGGCAAAAATCGTGGCGACCGCCGCGCTGGATCCGGAGTAGATCACCAGCAGCATGGTCCAGCCGAACAGGAACCCGGCCAGTGGCCCGAACGCCTCACGCAGATAGACATAACTGCCACCTGCCTGCGGTCGCCGTGCACCGAGTTCGGCGTAGCACAGCGCACCGATCAGTGTGAGCACACCAGCGCCCACCCACATCAGCAACAGTGTCAGTCCCGAATCGGTGCGCTGGGCGGCAATGCCGGGGTTGAGAAAGATGCCACCGCCGATGATGCCGCCGACTACGATCAACGCGGCGTCCGACGGGCGCAGACTGCGCAGGTAGGCGGGTGTCGCAGAATCGCTCATCGTATCGCCGCAGCAGGAAAGTAGCGGCGAGCATGCTGGCTGGATCGGATGACGGCAAGCCCCCGCCGTCGGGATGAAGCGCAACGAAATGTCGCCAGCCGGCGCCCGCGAGGGGCCGGCTGGCGGGAAACGCTAGAGACCGATGCTGAGGAACTGTGCCAGATTGGTCACGTTGAGTGTGCCGATACCAGCCGCAGGCCCGTAACCCTGAATGCCCTGATAGAACCAGTTGTCACCGGCATGGATGTCGTTGAACGCCGACCACGAGCCGTAACCGAAGACGTTCTGCAGGAAGTACACCTGTGGATTCCAGAAGCCTACCCGGTGCCTCGTGCTCTGCATCAGCAGCGCGCTGATGCCGTTGAGCTGTGGAGCCACGAAACTCGTGCCGCCCTCACCGTTCTCGGCGCCGCCATCAAAAGTCGACACATATTGATAGCCGGTTTCGGGATCCGCATTCAGCGCTATGTCGGGTACGTTCCTGCCCCTGAACTGGCTGGGCAACACCAGTAGGGTGGTCGGACCTGCCTGTGGGTCGTTGTAGACCAGGGACTGGTTTTTCTCACTGCGGCGGATGCCCTGGGTAAGCAGCTGGTAGAACGGTGTCCGCCAGTACACGCTCACACCACCGCCGCCACCGGTGGAGAACAGGTCATATTTGCCCGGTGCGACCTTGTTGAGGTAGTTCTGCAGATAGTCCCAGCCCCACACGCTTTCCTGTGTGATTGAGGCCGTCGGCCCACCATTGAAGCTGTAGGTATATGGCCGGGTGGTGCCACCTGCCGCCGTGATGTACGGATCGGATGCCGGCGAGTCCACCGTTAGCGGATCGCTGCTGAAGTCGCCTACGGCGGTGCCGAAGCCCAGATCACGGACGGTGTCATAAGCACCGGAATCACCGGCGGCGGCGAACACCGATTGCCCTTGAGCCGCAGCCTCCATGAAGATCTGGTCGAACGCGATCAAGTCGCCGGCGTCGCTGGTGTCAGTGTTGCTCGCGCCGGTTATGTTCAGTGCGGCGAAATTCAAGATTTCCGCCTCGCCCCAGCTGGTCGAGATGCTGTCCGCCTTGTTGTCGGAAACCGCTTGCATAAAGGCATCGGTAAACCCATTGCCTGCGTTGGGGGCGTCGTAGACGATGATGTTTGCAAAGGGTGCGATGCCGCCGGACTGCTCCACGTCGATCGAAGTTTCGCCGCTGCCGTCATCGATGGCGCCGCCGCCGTCCACGTGCACCTGGGTGATGCGATTCGGCTTTGTGGCCAAGCCGATGTTGGTCCAGTAAGTTTGCGCATCGGCCGGATAGAAGTCGGAGAGGGTGACGATGGCGACCGTTGAACCCTTGCCGGTGATGCCGCTCTTGTACAGCGGATTGATGTTGTAGAAGTTGGCGACGTCACCAACGGTGAAGTTGCCTGGCTGTCCGGTGGCCGTAGGATTGCCTGAGGCGGTCTTGCCCGGCGTGGCGGTCAGCGCGGTCGCGCCTACACCTGGGCCAGAGGAAGGAGCTGGTGCGTGGACGCGATGCGAACGGTATTTCCGCTCATTGCTGAGCCCGGTGGCGGTTACCAGCGTGCCTGCAAGCTCGGGAGGCAGCAACAGCGGTGTGGCGGGGCGATGGAATTGTTGGCCGGTGGTGTGTGAGACGTAGGTATGGATGGACGTCTGGAAGGCCGAGCTGAACTGACCAAGCGTGCCACTGGTGCGGATACCCATGTGGTTCGGCAAGACCTGACTGCTCAGGCCATGCTTCTGCAGGAATGCCTGTGCCTGGGCAATTTCTGCATCTGTCGCGCCATACTGGCTGGCGAACTGCTGGTGCTGAGGAACTGTTGGTAATGCGGACTGCCGGGAGTGACGGTGTCCTGGATGTATTGCGCCAGTGCGGCCTGGTTGTGCAGCTTAAGTACCAGCGTGACGTTCACGGCTTGGCTGGTTGCTGCCACGCCTACGTCGGTAACCGCTTGTGGGTTGGCTGCCAGTGCGGCCGTGGTGAAGCCGGTGAACAGCAACGTCAGGGACGCCGCCAGGGTGGTGCGATGCAGGTTCGCGAGCATGTGTATTTCTCCAATGACGAAAACTCTGGCACAAAGAAGAGGCTTCCCCGCAGTACATCCATGCGAGGGTTTCCCGCCATCCGGCCAGGCCTTGGTGAAGTTCATCAAAACGCAAGAATTACGAGTCCCCATCCGCACGGCGTCCCCCTGAAGATCACCGCATGCAGACGACCCGAAATTACATGCCGCATGTGGGCAGGGGAAGTGCCATTGAGGGATGCGAATTCCCATGGCGGCAATAGATCGATCTAATGATTGCGCCGCGTGTTCGGTGTAGCAGTGGGGTTCGAGAGTTTGCGTGGTGCTTGGGGAGTGGCTAACGACACCTTTCAGCGCCCCGAGGCACAGTTGGGATGCGGTTTGAGCTTGTGAGATCGAGCCCAGCGGTAATCGTCACAGCGAGGTTGGGCATCGCTGCGTTCAGCTCAAGCTGCGAGAAAAGCGACTATTAGTCATGCATCTCCTTGGCGGACGACTGCCGCCAAGGAGATGGTCCGAGCTTTTCAGCCCCTCATGGTGCGTGGATCAATCCATTATTGGCATATACAAACTTCTTCCATGCGGCGAGCAGGTTGCTGGTCGGCAGTACAGGTCTGGCTTGAGCAATACTCAGAAGCCGCTGCGCAGGAACGTATTGAAATTCGCCACGTTGAGCGTGCCGATGCCGGCACCCGGCTCGTAACCCGGGATGCCGAAGTAGAACCAGTTGTCACCGGCCGTGATGTCGCTGAAGGACGAGAACGGCCCATAGCCGAAGAAGTTCTGCAGCAGGTAGAGCTGCGGGCCCCACAGACCGATGCGATGGCCGTTGCCCTGACGCAGCAACGCGGTGATGCCGTTGAGCTGCGGTGCAACGAAGCTGGTGCCGCCAAAGCCATCGGCCACGCCGGGCGAAGCGAAATCCACCGTATCGACGACGGAATAACCGGTATAGGGGTCGGCATTCAAGGAAATGTCCGGCAGATTGCGCCCGGCAAAATTTGCCGGCAGCGTGAAGAGCGTCTGCGGCGCGCTTCCGCCGAAGTAGATCAGCGACTGGTTCGGTTCGCTGCGCCGGATCCCGTGGGTGAGGAGTTGATAAAACGGCTCCTGCCAGTAGATGCTGACGCCTCCACCGCTCCCCGTGCTGAAGTAGCGTTGCTTCCAGCCGCCGGGTGGCGGAGTGAGACCATTGCTGTTGGCGTAGTTGACGAGGTAGTCCCAACCCCACACGGTTTCCCGTGTGTTCGAGATGACCGGCCCGGTCACGCTGGTGCTGCCGTAGAAGAGAGTAAAGGCCATGTCGTAGGGCCTGGTGGTGCCTCCGGCTGCCGTGATGTAGGCATCGTCGGCAGGCGATTGCACCGTCAGCGGCGCGCTGTATAGAGGTGGGACGGCGCCTTCTTCGACCAAGTCATAGGCACCCGAATCCCCCGTGGCGACGAACATCGAGATGCCCTGTGCGGCGGCTTCGAGGAAAATCTGGTGGAAGGCTTTCAGGATGCCGGTCTCGTCGACGCCACCATTCGTTTGTGGAATCAGGTCTTCCTCGGCCTCTCCCCAGCTGGTCGAGATGCTGTCCGCGATATTGTCGGAGACGGCTGCGTTGAACGCGTCGACGAAGTTGCCATTGGTGACGTTGGGTGCCTCATAAACGCGGATGTTCGCCTGGGGCGCCAGGCCGCCGGACTGCTCCACGTCCAGCGAGGTTTCGTCATCGCCGACACCTGCAACGGGCGTATCGCCCCCATCGACCGGGATTACGGT
>Ga0302313_10001791_pt1 | contig 15756 bp, 12 predicted proteins | sample III_Palsa_N2_2_FD_200454 | JGI IMG/M metagenome (GOLD analysis project Ga0302313, IMG submission 200454) | Peat permafrost microbial communities from Stordalen Mire near Abisko, Sweden - III_Palsa_N2_2 | ecosystem: Environmental > Terrestrial > Soil > Palsa > Peat permafrost | place: Sweden...
CGGGAAGTCCAAATGATTTATCTGTGCCTGGTAACGAATAAACCTCCAACATCGAGAGCTGCCCTTCAGTAGCAAAAAGCAAGACACCGACGTATTGGCGATCCACGATTGCCACATAGTCGCTGATGAGTCGCTCAGATTCCTGTTTCCCGCTTCTCTCGTCCCGCGCAAAGTCGATTGCAGGACAGCCGCACGTGCACACCGAGGCCACGGTCAGGGTTTCGACTTGTGGGATGAAGTGGCCGACCCCTTCTTCGCCGTGATCAAGAAGCCAGCTAACCAAGGCGCGTTCTTCCTCTGTGATTGGACGGTTCAAAGGTTTTCGAAACGGGCCGCTATCGCTCACCTGCGAAGTTTACTATCGTTTGCGGTTTTGAGATTTGGCCACTCCGCGCGGGCCAGGATCGACCCGGTTCCCGGCGATCGGGATGGATCTGACGCGGGTCTCAATGCTACCTAAAACCGATGAGTCGGGCCTTCGGCCCTTGGCTCTTCTTGTGCCGAGCACCTGGGCCGATGGCCCAGGCTGGTATGACGGCGCGCCGTTGGCGCTGGGAGAGCCGGTTCTTTCGAGGCGGGTCGTCTCAGGCTTTAGGATGGAGCGGAATGGTTAGGAGCGCTTTTGCTATGAAGATGCGGCCGGGGAGTCAGACGGGATTTCTTTTGTGTGGCAAGGAGTGGACCGATGGGGAGGCGATGGAGGTGCGGTCGCCCTGGGACCAGGGGTTGCTGGGGAAGGTCACGATTGCTACGCGAAAAGATGCGCGTGAGGCCGTGAATCATGCGGTGGCTTCGGTACGGCGGACGCGGGCGCTGCCGCGGTGGAAGCGCAAGGAGATTCTGGAAGATATTGCTTCGGTGCTGATCGACCAGAAGGAGCGGTTTGCGCAGTTGATTGTGGCGGAGGCGGGCAAGCCGATTCGCACGGCGCGGATTGAGGTTGAGCGCGCGATTCTCACGTTCAAGACGGCGGCGGAAGAGGCGATACGGCTGGGCGGAGAGTCGATACCGCTGGATCTGACCGAGGGCAATGAGGGGCGATGGGGGCTGGTGCAGCGGTTTCCGGTGGGGCCGGTGCTGGCGATTACTCCGTTCAACTTCCCGTTGATGCTGGTGGCGCACAAGCTGGCGCCGGCGATTGCTTCGGGTTGCCCGGTGATTCTGAAGCCAGCTCCGCAGACGCCGTTCACGGCGCTGGCGCTGGGCGAGGTCATCTTGAAGGCGGGATGGCCGGAGGAGGCGCTGGCGGTGCTTCCGCTGGCGAATGAAGACACGGCGTGGCTCGCGGAGCGGGAAGACCGGCTGAAGCTGGTGAGCTTCACCGGGTCGGCGCATGTGGGATGGAATCTCAAGGCCAAGAGCGGACGCAAGCGCGTGGCGCTGGAGCTGGGCGGGAATGCGGCGATGATTCTGCATTCGGACTGGCGTGGGTCGGATATGGACCAGGACCAGGCGCTGGATGCGGTGGCTCTGCGCGTGGCGCATGGGGCGTTCGGCTACTCGGGGCAGAGCTGCATCTCGGTGCAGCGGGTGTACGTGGAGCGGCCGATTTTTCAGACGTTCTTGTGGAAGCTGGTGGATCGCGCGGTGAAGATGGTGCGGGGGAACCCGATGGACGATGCGACGGAGATCGGGCCGGTGATTCGGCCTGCGGATGCGGACCGGATCGAGAGCTGGGTGAAGGAGGCGATTGAGGCGGGCGCGAAGCTGGTGGAGGGCGGCGAGCGGGATGCTGAGTGGAGGTCGCTGCTGCAGCCGACGATCCTGACGGGGACGAAGCCGGGCATGAAGGTGCATGACGAGGAGATCTTCGGCCCGGTGGTGACAGTTGAGCCGTATGACGATTTTGAAGAGGCGCTGGCGATGGTGAACCGCTCGAAGTATGGCTTGCAGGCGGGGTTGTTTACGCGCGATGCGGGGCGGATTATGACGGCCTATCGCGAGCTCGAAGTGGGCGCGTTGATTGTAGGAGATACACCGACGTGGCGGCTGGATCCGATGCCGTACGGCGGGGTGAAGGATTCGGGGCTGGGGCGCGAGGGCGTGCGGTGGGCGATCCAGGAGATGACGGAGCCGCGGATGCTGGTGATGACGGGGATGTAGAGAACAGAGATCAGAGAACAGAGATCAGAGATCAGAGAACAGAAAGGCCAATGCTGTGGCGGAAATGATTCGGTTTCGATATGGCGGGTACTGGGATGTTCCGCGCTTTATTCATTTGACCTATCGAGGCCGCTCCCTGCTATTGCTGTCGCCTTTCGATGAGGAGATCGATGAATATCCTGAGCACTACACCGTTTTCGAAGTTCCAGCCGACGTGGAGAGTGGTTCTGAGCTGAAATGGTGGGGGGAAGGGCTAAGCAACGGGCGCGAGGATTTCGTTGCGACAGGGACTCTGGCAATCAAGGACGTTCGATTTGATTCGCTTCCGCGGCCCGAGATGTTGGACCCTTCAGCGCTCGATGGAATTGTTCTTCCGCAACGGGTGGGGAAGAAGGAAACGGATGCCGTTCGATGAGGAAAAGCTACTGAAGTAACCGTGCCAGATGGGGTAGGAGTTCAGATTAGAAGTAGGACTCATTTAGTCGGGTTATCACGCATTGGGACGAAGGGATATCGGCTGGGATACCTCGATGGCGACAAATTCCCACTATTGCAACTTTGTTTGTTTTCAACCGGTTATGGGAATTCCATCGGACAAGTTTTTTTGGGCTTAGGAGATACCTTTGGTGCGTTGGGTCACATTTCGCTGCTATATTGATTTTTCGGGGTTGTCCAATTCGGGACACTCCACATCATCAACCCCAGGCCCTCTACTCGCTCACGGGCCGCTAAACCACTTCCGAGGCGGCCGGCTGAGTTACGACCTGTTTTGTCTCGCGGTGTGAGGAACTTAGAGTTCGGTCAGCACGCTTTCTGTATTCACGCACCAGAATTACGCAGCAGAGATTCGATTGGTTCCAACACCAAAGAAACAGACGCACATTTTGGGCAGCACGGGTTTACTGAACATGCTGTGGAACCGCGCGGGTCGCGCACGCAGCGGGGACGCAAATAAGAGTTAGGAATAACCGGAAGCAGGGAAGCATTCATGGCGCAGATTTTTGACCGCAGCTCGAACGCGCTGGCACGCATGAGCCTGATCCTTACGGGATTGATCGTGATCGCTTTGGGGGTAACGCTGGATTCCTTGCAGCGTTCACCATGGGTGACGCGCCAGGGTCAGAGGCCGGACCAGCCGGTGCCGTTCAGCCACAAGCATCATGTGCAGGGATTGGGCCTGCAGTGTCAGTACTGTCACGTGACCGTTGAGAAGTCTTCGTACGCGGGCATTCCACCGACCAAGACCTGCATCAACTGCCACTCGCAGATCTGGACCAACGCGGGATTGCTGGAACCGGTGCGGCATAGCTGGGCGACGGGCGAGAGCCTGGTGTGGACCAAGGTGCATGACCTTCCGGATTACGTTTATTTCAATCACTCGATCCATGTGAACAAGGGCCTGGGATGCGCGAGCTGTCACGGCCGCGTGGACCTGATGCCGCTGATGTACCAGCAGAACACGCTGCAGATGGAGTGGTGCCTGAACTGCCATCGCGACCCGGCAAAGAATCTGCGGCCGGTCAGCCAGGTGTACAACATGGCGTGGCAGGGTCCTTCGACGGACAAGCCGGTTTGGTGCTCGGTCTCGGATGAGAAGTCGGGCAAGCCTACGGCGCAGAGTGTGGACTGCCTGACGACAGAGCCGGGCAAGACCGATGTGGCTTCACTCGATTTGAACTCGGTCAGGCTGCCGGGTGTTTCGGCGCAGGCTGGAGCGGGAATGGCGATGCCGGTTCCGGTGAGCTATACGAAGTTCACCAGCCAGCGGGATCTGGGCAACTTTCTGATCGATCACTACAAGATTCGCAAGCCGAATGAGCTTTCCAGCTGCGAGGTATGCCACCGATGAGCAGCGATAGCGGGAATGGAATTATGAATTTTGATGGTCGGGATGGCATCGCTGGAGCCGCAGGTCCTTCGACTGCGCTGCGCTCCGCTCAGGATGACAGCTTGGTTGGGAATGCGAAAGAAAACGAAGTCGGGATGACGCTGGCGGCTGTTCGGAAGTCGCTGGAGGGCAAGAAGGGCAAGCGCTACTGGAGATCGATCGACGAATTGGCTGGCACGCCGGAATTTGAGGCGGCTGTGGCCAAGGAGTTTCCGGACCAGGCGCAGGAGTGGGTCGATCCGGTTTCGCGGCGCGGGTTCATGAAGCTGATGGGCGCTTCGATGGCGCTGGCGGGTCTGGCGGGTTGTACCAAGCAGCCGGATGAACCGATCTACCCTTACGTCAAGGCCCCGGAAGACCTGATCCTGGGCAAGCCAAATTATTTCGCTTCGGCACATCCTTTCCCGACGGGCGGCGTTCCGCTGCTGGTGAAGGCTGATTCCTTCCGGCCGATCAAGGTCGATGGCAATCCGGATCATCCTTACAATCAGGGCTCTTCGGACGTATTCACGCAGGGATCGCTGCTGGATCTGTACGATCCGGACCGCTCGCAACATGCTTTGTTGCGCGGCAATGCGGCCGAGTGGCCGGAGTTCTACCAGGCCTACCGGGAAAAACTGCTGGCCAGCAAGGCCAATGGCGGCGAGGGGATTTATTTCCTGAGCACTTCGTTTACTTCGCCGACGCTGCAGCGGCAGTGGTCTGAGGCGCAGAAGGCTTATCCCAAGGCGAAATTGGTGCAGTATGATCCGGCGCTGGCGGGGACGTGGTTCGCGAAGGGCTCGAATCCGCTGTACAACCTGGAGCGGGCGGATGTGATTGTCTCGCTGGACGCCGATTTTCTTTCCGGCGCAACGTATCCGGGTTCGCATCAGTTGATTCGCGAGTATGCCAAGCGGCGCAAGCTGGCGGACGGCGACAAGACACTCAACCGGCTGTATGCGATCGAGAGCACTCCGACTACCACTGGCATGAAGGCCGAGCACCGGCTGGGACTTCGGGCGAGCGAGATTCCGGCGTTTGCAGCTGCGCTGGCGGCGAAGCTGGGCGCGAGCGGCATCCACGATCCGGGCTACCAGTGGACGGCGGAGCAGGCGAAATTCCTCACCGTCGTGGCCGATGACCTGAAGAAGAACGCCGGCAAGAGCGTGGTGATTCCTGGGCTTTATCACGACGATTCGGTAGCGGCGGCCGCAACGGCGATCAACAATCTGCTCAGCAATGTGCCGTCGACGGTTACGTATCGCGGCAGTGCAAAGGGATCGGACCAGATTGGGGATTTCAAGGTCCTGGTGGCCGATCTGAATGCGGGCAAAGTCGATTGGCTGATCATGCTGAATTCGAATCCCGTGTATGACGCTCCTGCGGATTTCGATTTCAAGACCGCGCTGGGCAAAGCCAAGATGAGCGTTCATCTTGGGTCGCACGTGGGCGAAACGGGCTCCGAAGCGATCTGGCATCTGCCGGCGGCGCATTATCTTGAGTCGTGGTCAGATGTTCGGAGCTACGACGGCACGGTTTCCGTGATTCAGCCGCTGATTGAGCCTCTCTATCAGGGGCACACGGCGCACGACATCATTCAGGCGATGCTCGATGAGCCGACGGTTTCGGCGTACGACGCGGTGCGCGAGACTTGGAAGCAGGATCTCTCCAAAGGCGGCGACTTTGAGCAGAACTGGCGCAAGACCCTGCATGCGGGATGGGTCGAAGGCGCTGCCGAAGCGAATACGACGGTGACTTTGACCGGAACTTCAAAGCCGGCGGCGAAGGATGCGTTTGAGATCATCTTCCGGCCCGATCCGAATGTGTATGACGGACGGTACGCGAACGTGGGGTGGCTGCAGGAGTTGCCCAAGCCGGTCACGAACATGTCCTGGGATAATGCGGCGCTGGTTTCGGGTGCGACGCTGAGCAAGTTGAGCGACCAATTCGACAAGGATAAGAAGGGCACACTCGAAGAGGGCGACATCGTCGAGATTACTGTGGCCGGCCGCAAGGTGAAGGCGCCGATCCTGGTTGTGCCGGGACATCCGGACAATTCTGCGACAGTGTACCTTGGCTATGGCCGCCAGTTGGCAGGACGTGTGGGCTCGGGCGCGGGATTCAGCGCGTATTCGATCCGCAGCTCAGATGCGCCGTTTTATACCACTGGCTCGATTGCCAAAACAGACGGCAAGTGGGGCATTGCGATCACCAAGAGCCACTATCAGGATCATCGATCCAAGCAGGCCGGCGGCAAGGGCGACGGCAACTACTCGCTGGAGTGGAATGAGGCGGAAGAGCGCGGCGTCATTCGCGCGGCGACGCTCGAGGAGTGGAAGGCCAATCCCAATTTTGCCAACACGGACGACGAAGAGCATCCGGTTTCGCACCCCGAGACTTCGCTGTTCCCGAACTGGGAGTACAAGGACAATGCCTGGGGCATGTCCGTCGATCTGAACAGTTGCACGGGCTGCAATGCCTGCATCGTGAGCTGCTACGCGGAGAACAATATCGCGGTGGTGGGCAAGCAGCAGGTGAGGATCGGCCGCAATATGCAGTGGCTCCGCATTGACACCTACTTCGAGGGCGATCTGGCGGCCCCGCGGGCGCATTTCCAGCCGATGATGTGCCAGCATTGCGAGAACGCTCCCTGCGAGCAGGTCTGCCCGGTGGGTGCTACGGTGCATACGCCGGAGGGGTTGAACTCGATGGTGTACAACCGCTGCGTGGGCACGAGGTATTGCTCCAACAACTGCCCGTACAAGGTGCGGCGCTTCAACTTCCTGCTGTTCTCGGACTACGAGACGGAGAGCCTGAAGCTGATGCGGAATCCGGATGTTTCGGTTCGGTCGCGCGGCGTGATGGAGAAGTGCAGCTACTGCGTGCAGCGCATCTCGGAAGCGAAGATCGAGGCGGACAAGGAAAACCGCGCGGTGCGGGATGGCGAGATCGTTACCGCCTGCCAGCAGGCTTGCCCGGCGAGTGCGATCACCTTTGGCAATATCAATGACAAGTCCAGCAAGGTGGCGAAGCTGAGAAGCAATGAGCGGAGCTACTCGGTGCTGGCGGATCTGAATACGAGGCCGCGGACGCAGTATCTGGCGGCGGTTACGAATCCGAACCCTGAGCTTGCGGAAGCGCCGGTGGAACACGCCGCCGGTTAGAGATCGGTTGATCCCACCCTTGTCCAACAGAGGGACAAGGGTGGGGCACCCACATCGGTTAAGGAAGAACAGAACAGGAAAAGCGCACATTTAAGAGGCTGAACTGGCGATGGCAACAAAGGACATTCGAACTCACGATCCGATGATCGATCCGTTGACGGGGGAGTTCCGGGTCATTGGACCGGGACAAACCTTCAAGTCGGTGACGGCGAAGATCGCGGACATTGTGCTGACGCCCAAGCTGTCGCTGGGATGGCTGGCATTCCTGGCGGTTGCCGGCTCGGTGGCAACGCTGCTGCTGGTGGCGGTGACCTGGCTGTTCCTGAAGGGCACGGGAATCTGGGCGATCACGCAGCCGGTGGCCTGGGGCTTTGCCATCATCAACTTCGTCTGGTGGATCGGCATCGGCCACGCAGGCACGCTGATCTCGGCGATTCTGCTGCTCTTCAAGCAGGGATGGCGCAACTCGATTAACCGGTTTGCGGAAGCCATGACCATCTTTGCCGTGGTCTGCGCGGGCATGTTCCCGCTGATTCACGTAGGACGGCCGTGGCTAGGGTACTGGCTGTTCCCGCTGCCGCTGACGATGAATGTGTGGCCGCAATTCCGGTCGCCGCTGCTGTGGGACGTGTTTGCGGTTTCGACATACGCGACGATCTCGGTTGTGTTCTGGTACATGGGCATGATTCCCGACTTCGGCACGCTGCGGGACCGGGCTCACTCGAAGTTTGCCCAGTACATCTACGGGCTGGCTTCGCTCGGCTGGCGCGGCTCCGTGAAGCACTGGATGCGGTATGAGACGGCTTCGCTGCTGCTGGCAGGCCTGGCGACACCGCTGGTGCTCTCGGTACACACGGTCATCAGCTTCGACTTCGCCGTGGCGGTGTTGCCGGGCTGGCATACGACGATCTTCCCACCCTACTTCGTCGCCGGCGCGATTTATTCGGGCTTTGCGATGGTGCTGACGCTGGCGATTCCGCTGCGCCATTTCTATCACCTGGAGAACCTGGTCACTGAGCGCCACATCGACAACATGGGCAAGGTGATGCTGGGCACGGGCGGCATCGTGGCCTACGGGTACGGCATGGAAGTCTTCATGAGCTGGTACTCGGCCTCGCACTGGGAATTCTTTATGATGTGGAACCGCATGTTTGGGCCGATGGGCTGGTCCTACTGGGTTCTGATCTTCTGCAATATCGCATTTCCGCTGACCACGCTTTGGTTTCGCAAACTTCGCACCAATATAGGCTTCATGTTCCTGATCTCGATCATTGTGAACACGGGCATGTGGTTCGAGCGGTTTGTGATTGTTGTGACGAGTTTGTATCGCGACTTTCTGCCTTCTTCGTGGGGCACATACCGCGCGACGAAGTGGGATTATGCAACCTATGTTGGAACCCTGGGGCTGTTCACGACGCTCTTCCTGTTGTTCGTGCGCTTCCTGCCCATGATTCCCATGAACGAAATCAAGATGATGCTGCCTTCGGCCAAAATCACTCCCAAAGCCGAGACGACAGCCGGGGCTGGTGACTGATGCCTGTTGCAGTGGAAGGAATTTACGGCATGATTGCCGAATTCGATACGCCTTCAGACCTGGTGCGCGCGGCGCAGGCCGCATACAACGCCGGTTGGCGGCGGATGGATTGCTACACGCCCTACCCGGTGGAAGAGGCCGCGGAAGCGATCGGCTTCCATAAGAACAAGGTCTCACTGATTACGCTGGTGGGCGGACTGATGGGGTTGTGCGCGATGTTTTCGCTGGAGACTTGGATCTCGACGCTGGCGTATCCGTTGAACATCGCGGGCAGACCAACGTATTCGTGGCCGGCGTTTATCATCCCGGCGTATGAGTGGACGATTCTCTTTTCGGGACTGTCGGCGTGCTTTGGCATGCTGGCGCTGAATGGATTGCCGAGTTTGTATCATCCGCTTTTCAATGCTCCTAATTTTCGGACCGGGGCAACCGATGACAAGTTTTTCCTTTGCCTGGAGTCGACCGATCCCAAGTTTGATGTGACGGAGACGCGCGCGTTTCTGGAAGCGCAGGGGCCGGTTTCTGTGGTGGAGGTGGAGTTTTGATGCAGGCACCTCTCAGAGTTAACGGCCCGACAAGCAGATCCTTCGCTTCGCTCAGGATGACAACGTTGGTATTTTCGGCGGTGACGACACTTGGGTTAGCTGGTTGCCGGCAGGATATGCAAAACCAGCCGAAGATCATTCCGCAGCGGGAGTCGGTGGTTTTTGCGGATCATCGCTCGGCGCGGCCGCAGATTGAAAACACCGTGGCGCGCGGACAGCTCAATGAAGACAGCTACTTCTATACGGGCACGGTTCCAGCGGCGAACGGCTATCGCGAGGAGAAGGATCTGCTTCCCTTTCCGGCGACGCTGACTGTTCTCGAAAAGGGCCAGGAGCGGTTCAATGTCTACTGCACACCATGCCATTCGCGGGTGGGCAACGGCCTTGGGGCGATTGTGCAACGCGGGTATAAGCCGGCCGGCAATTTGAACGACCAAGTGCGGCGCGCACAACCGCTGAGCCACTACTTCTACGTCATGACTCATGGCTATGGGGCGATGCCGGACTACTCCGCACAGCTGACGCCGGAAGAGCGCTGGGCGGTTGCGGCATACATTCGCGCTTTGCAGCTGAGCCAGAATGCGACGGAGAAGGATGTTGCGTCCGGAGCGAAGGTGGAGAAGCTCACCGACATCGCAGCGAGCAAGGGATTGCCGGAAGGATTCACCAAGCCCTGGGAACTGCCGACTACGGCCATCGAGGCCTATCCACCGGTTGCCGGGGAAGGTACGCCCGGGATGGCGCCCGGATACCCGATCGATCCCAAAGTATTCATTCCGCATTCGGCAGAGCCTGCGGGTAAAACTACCAAACCGTCTCAAGCGCCAGCGGCGCCCAAGGCGGGGAACTAAGGAGCGGGAAACCAGATGGCACACGTTTCTCACGCAAAGGTACTTCCCGCAGATCTGAGCGCACCGGCGTTTGTGAACGCATGGCGAGCGCGGGCGTTGATGATCGCGGTCCTGTTTACGGTGACGGCAGTGGTGCTGGCCTTCCTGGATGGCCAGGCCGGTTGGGATCACTTCTGCCGCGCCTGGGTAGTCGGGCTGGTGCTGAACTTCGGATTCTGCTGCGGCGGGTTGACGCTGCTGATGCTGCAGTACGTCACGGGCGGCAAGTGGGGTTTGCTGTTGCGGCGACCGCTCGAAGCAATGACTCGGACGCTTCCATTGATCGTCGTTTACTGGGTCGCACTGGGCTTCATGATGAAACGGCTCTATATGTGGGCCAACCCCGGCCTGGTGGATGAAGATGTCTCAAAAGGCCTGCTTTCTCACGAGCAGGTACTGGCAATCCGCCATGCGATCGAGTGGAAGCGCCCAATGCTCAACGTGACCACATATTGGATCGTCGGGCTGATCTGCTTCGCCATCTGGAGTTTCTACACCTGGCGGCTGAACACGATGAGCCTGGCGCGCGAGCGAGATACGCTGGCCAATACGCCTTATTGGATCAAGAAGTTCGAAAACATTTCGGGATTCGGGATTGTGGTCTATGCGCTGACGATGTCGGCGATGGTCATCTACTGGGTGATGTCGATGGACGTGACCTGGTACTCATCGATCTACGGGCTGCTGTTCCTGGTTGGACAAGGCTACCAGGTGCTGGCGCTGGCGCTGATTACTTCCATTTCGCTCTCGAAGGCAGAGCCGTACAAGACAATTCTGCGCGGGACGGAGCAATACGATCTGGGCAAGTTCACCTTTGCGTTTGTGATGTTGAATATGTACCTGGCCTTCTCGCAGTTCCTGATCATCTGGTCGGGGAACCTGCCGGAAGAGATCAACTGGTACATGGATCGCATCAACGGGCACTGGGGCATTATCTGCACGCTGGACTTCATGTTCCATTGGCTGGTTCCCTTCTCGCTGCTGCTGTCGCGGGATCTGAAGCGGAACAAGAAGCGGCTGGTTCGCGCGGCGCAGTGGATGATCTTCGCCAAGGCCTTCGATCTGTTCTGGCTGGTTGAGCCGAACTTCAAGGATGCTGCGCGGAACCTGCACTTCAGCTGGGGAATTCTTGAGTACATCGCAGTGCCGGTGGCGATGACCGCGCTGTGGGTGGCTTACTACTGCACGCAACTGAAGTCTCGTCCGCTGGTGCAGACCAACGACCCGCATCTGGCGGAGATTCTGGAACCGGAGCATGCCCATGCCTGATGCATTTGAGTACCACGAGCCGAAGGAAACTACGGTCGACACCAAGCTGGGATATGAAGGGACCGACGTCAAGGTCTCGGGTGTGGTGGTCTTCCTGACCGCGCTGGCGATTTTCGTTACCGTGACCGCGATCTTGTGCATCGGCATCGGCAAGGTGATCGATTCGCAGATGGCCAAGGCGGATGGGCCGACGACGCACTGGAACCATCCGGTGGATGTACGCAAGCTGGGCAACCTGGCGAGCTCGCCGGAACTGCAGCGGCAGTTCGCACAGCTGGCCGGCCGCTTCCCGACGCCGCGGCTGCAGACAGACGATGGGTACCAGGAAATCACTGATATGCACGCCAAGGAAGACCTGCTGCTGGAGAACTACAGCTGGGTCGACGAGAGCAAGGGTACGGTGCGGATTCCGATTGAGCGGGCGATGGAACTGATTGCCGAGCGCGGTTTGCCGGTAGCTCCGGCTGCAACGCAGGCGCCACTGCTGGCGGAGGATACGCAGCATGTGGTGAATGCTCCTTTGACCGATGGGTTTGCACGCACTGGGTATGAGCAGGAGCAGATTGAGAAACATGGCCTGGTGCAGTATGAACAGGCGAGCGGCAGCAGCAAGTAGTTTCTGAGATTTTGGAGTCCTGTGGTGAAGAGCTGGAAGACAATTCGGGCACGTGAACTAGGAACGATGCGCCGACCGCGGTTGCTACGCGGCGTGGCCTTCCTGTGCGCAGGGTTGGTTTCAGCTTGCGGGCTTGTCGCGCAGGTTTCGCAGCCGGGAGACAAGCAAGTTGGGCCGGAGAACGATCGTCCGCCATCGATTCTGGATAAGGTGGGGATCTCGCAGAACCTGAATGCTCAGCTTCCACTCGGGCTGAACTTTGTGGATGACGCGGGCAAACAGGTGGAGCTGGGAAGCTATTTCGGCAAGCATCCGGCGATTCTGGCCTTGGTCTACTACCAGTGCCCGATGCTGTGTTCGGAAGAGTTGAACGGTCTTACCTCTGCGCTGCGCATGGTGGATGTGAAGCCGGGCAAGGATTTCGATGTGATTGTCGTGAGCATCGATCCTACCGAGGGGCCGGATCTGGCGGCGGCCAAGAAACAAGGCTATGTGAAGCGGTATGGGCAGCCTGAGACCGCGTATGGATGGCATTTCCTGACGGGGAAACAAGCGGAGATTGACGCCCTGACCAAGACGGTGGGATTTGGGTATACGAAGATTCCGGGGCCGGACGGAAAGCTGAACCAGTTTGCGCATGCCAGCTCGATCCAGATTGTGACGCCGCAGGGCAAGCTGGCGCAGTACTACATGGGCGTGGAGTATTCGCCGAAGGATCTGCGGCTGGGGCTGGTGGAAGCTTCGTCGAACAAGATTGGTACGCCTGTCGACAACATTTTGACTTATTGCTATCACTATGACCCGGCGACGAACACGCACAGTCTGGTGGTGGCGCGCGTGATGCAGCTGGGTGGTTTGGTGATGGTGCTTGGGTTGGGCGGATTCATGCTGGTGATGTTTCGTAAAGACGCCCGGCAACCTGCAATTCACGCGAACGGGACCCCGAACAACGGAGCGACCGTAAAAAAGGTGAACGGATAACGGATTATGGGACTAAGTCCAGTACTGTGGCAATTTCTAGTCAAGTGGATGGTCAACTTCGCGATCATTCCGCCGGAAGCATCGCGGATTGCGCCGCAGGTGGACGCGCTGCTGGTGTTCATGACACTGGTGAGCCTGGTCGGCCTGGTGCTGGTCGGCTTGCTGGTGACGGGCTTTTCGATCCTCTATCGCCGCAGCCGGAACCCGGTGGCGACGCAGATCGAGGGCTCGACGCTGCTGGAGGCTACGTGGACGATCATCCCGCTCGGCCTGTTTCTGGTGATGTTTGTCTGGGGTTCGGTGCTGTACTTCCGCATCTACACGCCTCCACCGAATGCGATGAACATTTACGTGGTGGGCAAGCAGTGGATGTGGAAGGCGGAGCATCCGGGCGGACAGCATGAGATCAACTCGCTGCATGTGCCGATCAACCAGCCGATCCAGTTGACGCTGATTTCGCAGGATGTATTCCACAGCTTCTCGATTCCGGCTTTCCGGGTGAAGCGCGAGGCGATTCCCGGGCGGTACACGACGGTTTGGTTCGAGGCTACGCAGGTCGGAACCTATCACCTGTTCTGCACGCAGTATTGCGGGACGCAGCATTCGGGGATGATCGGCGAAGTGGATGTGCTGACGCCGGATAACTACAAGAAGTGGCTGGCCGATTCGACGAGCGGCGTTTCGCTGGCGCAGAATGGCGAGCGGTTGTTTGCCAGCCTGAGCTGCAATGCCTGCCACAACGGGCAGCCGGACTCGCGGGGGCCGAGCCTGGCGGACGTGTATGGGTCGAAATTGACGTTGTCAACGGGACAGCCGGTGCTGGTGGATGAAGCGTATCTAAGACAGGCTATTCTGAATCCGTCGGCACACATCACGCAGGGGTACGCGCCGATCATGCCGACGTACCAAGGACAGGTCAGCGAGGAAGGCTTGATCTCGCTGGTGGAATACATCAAGAATCTGAGCTCGAATTACCGGGTGCAGCAGACGCTGAATACAAACACGCTTCTGCCGGAACAGCCCGACAAGGCACCCGCTAAGGGAGCCGGCGCGCAGGGGGTATCAAAGCCATGAGTACCATTGTGAGTCTTCCCGATCAGGCAACGGCGCGGGTACCGAAGCGCAATTACATCACGAACGAAAACGGGATCCTGAGCTGGCTGCTGACGGGAGACCATAAGCGGATCGCGATGCTCTACCTGATCTCGATCACGTTTTTCTTCTTTATCGGCGGCGCACTGGCGGGGTTGATCCGGCTGGAGCTGTTGACACCGCAGTCGGACCTGATGGCGGCGGACACGTACAACAAGATCTTCACCATGCATGGAGTGGTGATGATCTTCCTGTTCCTCGTGCCTTCGGTGCCAGCGACGCTGGGGAACTTTCTGATTCCCATCATGATCGGGGCCAAGGATCTGGCCTTCCCGAAGATCAACCTGCTGAGCTGGTACCTCTACCTGGTGGGCGGGGCGCTGACGCTGGGAGCCATGATCACGGGCGGTGTAGACACGGGCTGGACATTTACGACGCCGATGTCGACGCACTTCTCGAACACCAATGTGATCACGACTGGATTGGCGATCTTCGTGGCGGGATTCAGCTCCATCTTTACCGGACTGAACTTCATCGTCACGATTCACCGGATGCGTGCGCCGGGCATGACCTGGTTCAAGCTGCCGCTGTTCTGCTGGGCTCACTATGCGGCTTCGATTCTGATGGTGCTGGGCACGCCGGTGCTGGCAATCACGCTGGTGCTGGTGGTGCTGGAGAGGACGATCGGCATCGGGGTCTTCGACCCGACCAAGGGCGGCGATCCGATTCTCTTCCAGCATCTGTTCTGGTTCTACTCCCATCCAGCGGTGTACATCATGATTCTGCCGGGGATGGGCGTGATCAGCGAGGTGATCTCGACCTTCGCCAGGAAGCGCGTGTTTGGATACACGGCAGTTGCCTTCAGCTCGGTGGCAATCGCGGTGTTTGGCTTCTTTGTGTGGGCGCATCACATGTTCATCATGGGCGTCTCCAATTACGCCGTGCTGGTCTTCTCGCTCTTGACCATGCTGGTGGCAGTGCCCTCGGCGATCAAGATCTTCAACTGGGCGTTCACGCTGTACAAGGGGTCGATCACCTTTGAGACGCCGATGCTTTACGCCTTCGGCTTCATGGGGCTGTTTACTATTGGCGGCCTCACAGGCGTCTTCCTCGGCTCTGCAGGTACGGACATTCATCTGACCGAGACGTACTTCATCGTGGCGCACTTCCACTTTGTGATGGTGGGCGGCATGCTGATGGCCTTCCTCTCGGGCGTGCATTTCTGGTGGCCGAAGATGACGGGCCGGATGTATCCGGAGAAGATTTCGCAGCTTGCCGCGGTGGTCACGTTTATCGGCTTCAACTTCACCTTCTTCCCGCAGTTCCTGCTGGGCATGCTGGGTATGCCGAGGCGGTATGCGGCGTATCCTCCGGAGTTCCAGGTGCTGAATGTGTTTTCTACCGCGGGCGCCTCGATCCTTGGCGTGGGGTATCTGCTGCCGATTATCTACCTGCTCTGGTCGCTGAAGTATGGCGAGATTGCAGGCAACAATCCGTGGCAGGCTACGGGGCTTGAGTGGCAGATCCAGTCGCCACCGCTGACGGAGAACTTTACGACGATTCCGGTCGTGACGCAGGATGTGTATGACTATGAGTGGCTGGAACGCCAGAAAGAGCATGAGGTGACGCATGTCGGATAGCCACGCGGTTGCAACAACCGCTGAGGCGGGACATCACGAGCATCCGTCGTAC
>Ga0302313_10001793_pt1 | contig 15742 bp, 16 predicted proteins | sample III_Palsa_N2_2_FD_200454 | JGI IMG/M metagenome (GOLD analysis project Ga0302313, IMG submission 200454) | Peat permafrost microbial communities from Stordalen Mire near Abisko, Sweden - III_Palsa_N2_2 | ecosystem: Environmental > Terrestrial > Soil > Palsa > Peat permafrost | place: Sweden...
GGCGAACGCTAAACAAGACCCCGAAACGCCGTCATCCTGAACGCAGTGAAGGACCCCCGTATTTTTTGCCTTTGCCGTTGCTCTTCTGGTTGTGAACCCGTAACGAACTTCTTCTTCTCTCACCAAGGAGACCCCCATGCCAACTACAGAGAAGTTACTCATCGCCGGCCCACCCGTCCCCGAACTCCCCGTCGCCGACGTCGAACGCGCCCAACAACACTACCGCGACGTCTTCCACTTCGAGATCGCATGGCTCACGGAAGGCAAAGAGATCGGCGCCGTGACCAACGGCAAAGCCACCCTCTTCTTCCGCAGAAGGGAAGCACCCTTCGAGCCAGCCATCCACTGGGTCTTCGCCGAAGACATCGACGCCACCTACCAGGACCTCCAGACGACCGGCGCCAACATCACCGACCCCCTCGAACTTAAGCCCTGGGGCATCCGCCAATTCACCGTCCAGGACCTCGACGGAAATATCTTTTACTTCCACCACGGCTAGGCAGCGCCTGCATCAACCACATCACCCCACCCCATAACCGTCTAGTCAGTCAGGCATTCGCGAAATGTGCGTCCTGAAACTAAGCTAAACACGTCGATTTGTGTCTCGAAACCCACCTAAACCAGCACTAAAACAACCGGGAAATCACCTGATTTGCCACCAAAGCGGCAACATACGCCACCGTCGTCATGTAGCAAAACTGCAGCGCCGGTAGCGACCAACTATTCGTTTCGCGCCGCACAATGATTAGCGTCGACGTGCACTGCATGGCGAACGCGAAAAACACCACCAGCGCAATCGCTCCACCCAGCGTAATGTCATGCCTGAGAGCAACTTGCAGCCCCAGTGAGTGAGTCGCCGGGTCCATCCCATACAGCGTTCCCAACGTCCCGACGATCACTTCGCGAGCCACAATCGAGCTCAGCAAGCCAATCCCAATCTTCCAGTTGAACCCCAGCGGCCGCAGCACCGGCTCAATCCAATGCCCTAAGTGCCCGATAACACTAGTACTTAGCGCTGAGAACTGCCCCCCATGGATAGGCAGAACGCTAAACAGCCACACCAGGAACGTAACCCCCAGGATGATCGTTCCAGCCTTCTTTAAGAACAACTTACCGCGGTCATACAGCCTCAACCCAAGGGAGGTCACCGTGGGCCACCGATACTGCGGCAACTCGAGAATGAAGGGCGCGTGGGAGGCCTTCATAACAGAGGAGTTAAGCAGCTTAGCAGTGATGAGCGCGGCCAGGAATCCGATCACATACAGCCCCAGCATCAGCAGCGCACGCAAGCCGATGAGGCCGCCCAGAAACTTATGATTCGGAATAAACGCCGCAATAATCAGCGTATAAATCGGCAAACGCGCCGAACACGTCATAAACGGCGCAATCAAAATGGTAGCAATCCGCTCCCGCTTATTCTCAATCGTCCGGGTAGCCATAATCGCCGGCACAGCACACGCATATGCTGATAACAAAGGAATAAACGCCTTACCATTCAGCCCGATCGACCGCATCATGCGGTCGGCAATCAGCGCCGCGCGCGCCAAATACCCCGAGTCTTCAAGTATCCCAATGAACAGAAACAGCAGCAAAATCTGCGGCAAAAACACCAGCACCGACTGCACGCCATTCCATAATCCATCGCGCAACAACGCCCGCAACCAGTTGTCAGGCAACAACATAGCAGCCTTCGCGCCAACACCCGTCAGCAGATTTCCAAGCCCGTCGCTAAGCGGCTGCCCCAGGGAAAACACCACCTGAAAGACTGCAATCACGACCACTAAAAAGAACAAAGGCCCAAAAACCCTATGTAACAGCACACTATCCAGCCGCCGCGTCCAAAGCGAAGCCGCCGGCGATTGATACTTCGTGCGAGCGGTAACCTGCGTAGCCCAGCTGCGGCACGACGCCGCACTCTGCAGCACCGGCAGCTGAACAGGCCTCAGACCATCATCCAGCTTGCTTCCCGCGCGCAGCAAGAAGTCCGGAATAGCTTCGAGTCCCTTGCCATGCGCAGCGCTGATCAATGCCACTGGATGTCCCAATTCCCGGGCCAATGCGAGCGTATCGATCTTCCCACCGCGCGCTTCCAGTTGATCGGACATGTTCAGCAGAACCAGTGTGGGCAGCCCGATCGAGAAGACGGGCGCCGCCAGCATCAGCTGCCGATTCAGGTGCGTGGCATCGAGCACCAGCAGCACGCAATCAGGCTTTGGAACGCCGGGCATCTTGCCGGTCAATACTTCAACAGCAACGCGAGCGTCCTCGGAGTACGTAGCAAGGCTGTAAATTCCAGGGAGATCGATCAGCGTAAGGTCATTGCGGCCGATGCTCTTCATCCGACCCGAGTGGTGCTCCACCGTGACACCGGGATAGTTCGCCACCTTCTGGCGCAGACCCGTGAGCCGATTGAAGAGAGTGGACTTGCCGCAATTCGGTGGGCCAATTAGGGCGACCGTTCGCATACGCGGCGTGCTGCCGGGCGGCGTCGGGACCTTCTCCTTGATCGGCAGCTCGGCGACGGCGGTGACGTGGCAGCTCATGCAGCCTCGATTGTCGCAGTTGGAGAATTATCCGCTGTGTTTGAAATCACGCGAAGAAAAATGTGTTTGGCGGTTTCGTTGCGAAGCCCAACCTCAACCCCGTCAATGCGATACACCCGCGGATCGCCGGCTGGAGCGCGCCGTAGAATTTCAACGCTGGTGCCAGGAAGGAACCCGAGGTGGGCAAGGTAATTGCTCACCTCGTCCGGCAGATCGACGCGTTCCACCACGCCTGCGCTGCCTACTTTCGCGTCACTCAGAGCCAAAACATCCATCGAACCACATATCCGACCAAGTTGGTCCTCTTTACTATACGACATCCAGAGGATCTTTGCCGGACTTTATGGCGCAGTCACGCACCTGCTATCAAGTCAATATTTTGGGAGGGGAGAATCATGGTGCGCCCGGAAGGATTCGAACCTCCGACCTACTGGTTCGTAGCCAGGCGCTCTATCCAGCTGAGCTACGGGCGCACATTGCAAGGATGCAACATAAGTAAGAATAACCGATGGCAGCGCTGCGATCAACTTTAGCCTGCGCAGACGCTGTTTAGCTTGCTGCAGGCGCAGCGGCGACCGGCTCCGGCTGGGGCGGGAACAGGGAGAGGCGCTCGAGGATCTCGAGGCCTGAGCGGCGCAGGAGTTGATGCACGATGGGCTCGGTGAGGCGGGTTGCGTCGTACTCGACGCGGACTGTCTTCTCGGTTTCGTTGAGTTGAAGGTGGCGAATGCCGTAGACCTTGCGAACTTGTGCGAGGGCCATCATGGCGGCCTCGCTGGGGGCCGAGCCGTACTGATACATCACATCAAGCTGTGTCATGGTATTGATTTTACGCGCGCAGGGCGCGGCCTAGGAGTTGAGCTTCTGAATGTATTTGAGGAAGCTTGGGCTGGTGAAATCCTGTGGACCAATCAGTTTGCGGCGGATGATCCCGCGCTTGTCGATGATGTAGGTTTCAGGGAATTTGAAGCTGCCGTAGAGCTTGTTGGACGTCTGGTTTTCGTCGAAGACGGTGAGCAGGGTGAGATGCTGCTGGGCAACGTAATGCTGGTACTTTGCGAAGGCCTCGTTGCTGGAGATGGCTACGACCTGGACGCCCGGCATTTGGTTTTGAAAGGCCTGCAGGCTGGGCATTTCTTCGACGCAGGGGGCGCACCAACTGGCCCAGAAGTTGAGGACGACGACTTTGCCTTGAAGACTTTGCAGGTCGACGGAGCGCTGGCCGTCGTTGATGGAGAAGGTTGGGGCGGGGCGCCCGATCTGGTCGGAAAGTGTGCCTCGATCGCAACCGGTGGCGAGGGTGCAGGTGAGAAAGATGAGAAGTCCCGCACGTTTGATTTGCCGCATAAAGTCTTTATCCTCGCACTGTTCCTATAATACGAAGTTGTGAACGACACGCCTACTTCGTCTGATTTTGCGGTGGTTATTCAGCTTTCCGTGATTGTTCCGGCACGCAATGAGGAGCGCAATCTTGCTAAGTGTTTGAATTCATTGGCGCAGCAGAGCGGTGAGGCGTTTCTGCTGGGACGGGATTGGGAGTTGATCGTTGTCGATGATGCTTCGGTGGATGGGACGTGGTCGATTGCTGAGGGGTTTGAGGGGGTGAAGGTGCTGGAGGCTCCGGCGCTGGATTTGAGTGCCGAAAACCGTGTATTTACTGGGAAAACGAACGCTTGCTGGTTTGGGGCGGAGGCTTCTCGAGGGCGGTTTTTGCTGTTTACGGACGCGGATACGGTGCATGAGCCGGGGGATTTGTTGAGGGCTTTGGAGGAGATAAAGGGGCGAAATGTGGGGCTTTTGTCGTATTCGCCGCGGCAGGTGGTGGTGGGGTTTTGGCAGCGGGCGCTGATGCCGCTGGTGTTTTCAGAGCTTGCAAGCGTCTACAAGATGGCCGAGGTAAATGATCCAAATAAACGACTTGCGGCTGCTAATGGGCAGTTTTTGATGGTCGAGCGGGAGGCCTATTTTGCTGTAGACGGGCATCGGGGGGTGGGGCGGTCGGTGTTGGAGGATGTGGAGTTGGCGTATGCGGTGAAGCGGAGTGGGAAGGGGATCTGGTTTCGGTATGCGCCGGACGCTTTGAGTACGCGTATGTACTTTGGATTCAGCGACATGGTGGAGGGGTGGACTAAGAATTTGGCGCTACTGTTTCCGCATGCACTGATGCTGGCGGCTTGGAGGCTGCTGGATGTGGGGTTGTTGCTGCTGCCTATCTTGCTGATTCCATTGGCTTATCTCGCAATGTGGCAGAAGGGGGTGATTCTGTTGATATGGGCGCGGACGCTGTTGCGGTACTACACGCGGGTTCGGCGATCAAATTTTAGCCCTTTAGATTGTGCGGTTTCGGTGGTGGTGCTGCCGCTGTTTGTTGGGTTGCTGGTGTGGAGTTGGGTGCGGCATCGCGTGTTGCATGCAGTGGCCTGGAAGGGGCGGGAATACCGGATTTAGGGGGAATTCCGTGTGTTTTGCGTGCGACTTAGCCCTGTTTCGTGCACAAATCGACGTCTTTAGCTGCGTTTCAGGGTGCAGAAAGCGGGAATGCCTGAGTGGTCAGTCAGTTATCCAAAGGCTGTCCAGTGTGGGCGCTGAAGGAGGCGGGACTGATCTGGTAGCATCCGGGTTCTGACGGATGGCATCCGGGGTTCGAGCTGAGCATCCAACCAGAGGTTCGACGTGGTGGAATAACCTTATGATCCTGCTGACGCGCAAAGCCGATTTTTCTGCCGCTCATTTCTACTGGAATCCTGCGTGGAGTGAGGAGGAGAATGAGCGGGTGTTTGGCAAGTGCTCGAATCGCCAGGGGCATGGGCATAACTACACGCTCGAGGTGACGGTGGCGGGGGAGATTGATCCGGTGTCTGGGTTCGTGGTGGATTTGAAACAACTCAAAGACATCATCGAGCGCGAGGTGGTGTCGGTGTATGACCATCGGCATTTGAATTTTGAGGTGCCGGAGTTTGAGCATGTGATTCCGACGACCGAGAACATTGCGGTGGCGATCTGGCGGCGGCTGGAGGGAAAGATTGAGCATGCGAAACTGCATCGCGTGCGGGTGTATGAGATGCCGGATCTGTTTGCTGACTTTTATGGCGAGGGCGCATGAGCCGGGTAATCGCACACTTCGGTCGGAGATATCACTTCAGCGCGTCGCATCGGCTGCATGTGGAGGCGTTGAGCGAGGAGAAGAACCGCGCGACGTTTGGGAAGTGCAATAACCCGTTTGGGCATGGACATAATTATGTGGTCGAGGTGACGGTGTCGGGTCCGATTGATGCTGCGACAGGGATGGTGGTGAATTTATCTGACCTGGACTTGTTCGCGCAGCGTGAGGTGCTGGATTTGTTTGACCACGCGAATCTGAACACGCTGGAGGCCTTTCGCGATCGGGTGACGACGACGGAGAATGTTTGTGTGGAGATGTGGAGTATCTTCTCGCGGTTTGCGGAGTCGAAGGAGTATCCGCAGGTACGGCTGGAGAGGATTCGCATTGAAGAGACTGGGAATAATTCGTTTGAGTATTTTGGTGAAGGCGCGGCGATGCGGTAGCTCGACGGAAGAGCGAAATACAGGGGTCTATCCACTCCGCTGCGCTCCGGTCGAGATGACGAGGTTTTGGTGGTAGTGAAGGGAAGAAAGGCTGGACGATATGGCTACCAAGTTTGAACTCGAGGATGTGGTGAAGAACGGGACGGCGGGAAACGGCAATGGGAGCAGGCATTCAGCGCGGACACACGATGATCCCGCCACGACGTCGGATGCTGCTGCTGTGACGCTTGCGGATGCGAATGTGCAGGAGATTTATGCTGAGCTGCTGAAGCGGTTGGGCGAGGATCCGACGCGGGATGGGCTGCAGCAGACGCCGAAGCGGATGGAGAAGTCCATGGCGTTTTTGACCAAGGGGTATGAGGAGTCGGTTGCAGAAGTGCTGCATGGCGCGCTGTTTGACGTGGATTATGACGAGATGGTGATTGTGCGCGACATTGAGTTTTATTCGCTGTGTGAGCATCATCTGTTGCCATTCTTTGGCAAGGCACACATTGCGTATGTGCCGCAGGGAAAAGTTGTGGGGCTGAGCAAGCTGCCACGGATTGTGGATGTATTTGCGCGCAGGTTACAGGTGCAGGAAAGGCTGACGCAGCAGATTGCCGAGGCGATTGAAGACGCGATTGCGCCGCAGGGAGTGGGCGTGGTGATTGAGGCGCAGCATTTGTGCATGATGATGCGTGGGGTGGAGAAACAGAGTTCGCTGACGGTGACTAGCTCGTTGCGCGGGGTGTTTAAGACGCAGTTGCAGACGCGGAGTGAGTTTTTGTCGCTGGTTAGAGCGGAGAGATAAAGCGGCTTTTAGCTTCTAGCTAAGGGCAACGGCAAAGGCAAAAGAAGAAGCAGATCCCTGCGGGATGACAGCCAGAAAAGCAAAGGCAAGGACTAGAGCAACGACGTCGAGCGTATTGTGATTGACTTACATACGCTGAGTCGCTGGGTGAGCGACAATAGCAGTTGCATGAATGGGCTTTTGATACTCGATAAACCTGCGGGGATGACCTCGCATGATGTGGTGGCGATTGTGCGCCGGGCTACAGGGGAGCGCTCGGTGGGGCACCTTGGGACGCTGGATCCGATGGCTACAGGCGTGCTGCCGCTGCTGCTGGGAAAGTACACGCGGCTGGCGCAGTTCTTTGGGTCGGCGGAGAAGTCGTATAGCGGGACGATACGGTTTGGGTTTGCTACCGATACGTTCGATGCGGAGGGTGAGCGCGTGGGTGAGGCTGTGGCGCTGGGGAAATCGCTCGCGGAGTTGAGAGAGTTGGCGGCGCGATTTCATGGCGAGATGGACCAGATGCCTCCGGTGTTTTCTGCGAAGAAGATTGGTGGGGTCCCGGCGCATAAGCTCGCTCGTGCGGGGAAGGAGGTTCCGGTGAAGGCGGCGCGGATTACGATTCAGGAGTTTGAGTTGACGGGGTTAGAGGGGGATACGGCTTCGTTTGTGATGAGGGTTTCGGCGGGGGGATATGTGCGGTCGGTGGCGCATGAGCTTGGAGGGTTGGCGGGGTGCGGGGCGCACTTGTCGTCGCTGCGGCGGACGCAGGCTGGAGTGTTTGGATTGGATCAGGCAGTCACGGTGGAGGAGTTGAAGGCGATGTCGGCGGCGGAGGTGGAGGCGCGGCTGCCGCATCCGCGGTCGCTGCTCCCAGAGATGCCATCGGTCATTGTGGATGAGCAGACAGCGGGGAAGATTCGGAATGGGATGCAGGTGAATGTTCCGGAGTTTTCGGCGGCGGGGTTGGTGAAGGTGTTTGCGGGGCCGAGGGAGTTGTTGTGCGTGGCCAAGCGGGTGGCGGGGACGCTGGTGCAGCCTATGGTGGTGATGGGGTGACGATGACGCTGGATGAGATCGAACAATTGACGCTGAAGCAGATGGCGGAGTTTAAAGCGCCTCAAAGCACACCGGCTGGTTGCGTTGGAACGCTATGGACGGCGGAGAAGTATGCCGCTGAGATTGATGCAATGCGAATATGTCTACTGCCGCCGCATTGGCAGAATATCTCCGTCTACGACTATCCGAAGCTCTTCACCTTGTTGGAGCGGAGACAGTTTGCAGTGGTTGCGCGTGATGGCGATTACACGCTGCTATTTGATCCACAGCAGCAAGCGTTTGCGCTTGGGTATGGGCCAGATGGCAACATTGCGACCGATGCCTATCCAAGCTGTGCAGTCACAACATTCGCTTCGCGATGACTATTTCTTGAGTAGCGGTTTGAGGAGGGCTTCTACGTTGAGGGCTACTTGTTTGTTGCCTTGGGCGGTGGCGTGGGTGGCGTCTTCCTGCATGTCGCCGGGGACGCCGTAGACGTCTTTGAGGAGGAAGGGTAGGAATCGGACGTGGTGTTGCTTCGCTAGCGCGGGGTACATGGCGTCGAATTTTTTGATGTAGTCGGGGCCATAGCTGGGGGGAAGGGTGATGCCGGCGAGGACTACCTGGGTGCCGCTCTTCTGCAGCTGGTCGAGGATGGCGGAGAGGTTGGCCTGGGTTTGTTCGATGGGCAGGCCGCGGAGGCCGTCGTTGCCGCCGAACTCTACGACAACGATCTCGGGATGGCGGGCGATGACGAGCTGGACGCGCTCGAGGCCATCTTTGGTGGTGTTGCCGCTGATGCCGGCGTTGACGACGTGGTAGTGGTAGCCGTCGGCGTCGAGGAGGCGCTGGAGGTGGTCGGGGTAGGACTGGCCGAGATCGGTGCCCAAGCCGGCGGTGAGCGAGTCGCCGAAGCAGATGATGAGAGGACGGGTGTCGACGGGCGTGGGCGCGGATTGCGCTGGTGCCGGCGCGGGAACCGGGGCGGTCGTTTCCACGTTACTGTTTGCAGGCTTGCAACCGCTGAGGAGGAGGCTGGCGGCGAGGGAGGTCAGAGCGACAAAAGCAATAGTGGATAAACTAGGGACTACGCGCGTTTGATTCACCAATTTATTTTAGTTCGTGCTTTGCGGATTATTTTTTTGCGCTTGTTCTTTGAATCGATTGTTGTGTGTGCGAAATCTTTTTAGACAGAGGTCGGCCGATTTTGAATACTCCTGCTGTTGCGGTCACGGATGCTGGAATGATTGTGGTGAGTGATTTGCGGAAGTCGCTGCGGACCGGTGGGACGACGGTGGATATTTTGCGGGGGATTGATTTTTCGGTGGGGCGCGGGGAGTTTGTCGCGATCATGGGGGCGTCGGGGTCGGGGAAGTCTACGCTGCTGGGGTTGCTGGCGGGGTTGGATAATCCTACGTCGGGCAGTGTTGCGCTGAATGGGACGGTGATCAGCAATCTTGCGGAGGATCGGCTGGCGCAGTTGCGGGGCAAGACGATTGGGTTTGTGTTTCAGAGCTACCAGCTGATTCCTACGCTGACGGCGCTGGAGAATGTGCTGCTGCCTTACGAGTTGAATGATGATGCGGGTGGGTCGAAGGCGGGGGTGGAGCGGGCGCGGGCGCTGCTGGATTCGGTGGGGCTGAGTGGAAGGGTGGATCATTATCCCGTGCAGCTTTCGGGGGGCGAGCAGCAGCGGGTGGCGCTGGCGCGGGCGTTTATTTTGCGGCCTCCGATTGTGTTGGCGGATGAGCCTACGGGGAATTTGGATACGGTGAATGGCGAACATATTTTGCAGCTGCTGTTGCAGTTGAATCGGGTGGAGGGGACGACGCTGGTGCTGGTGACGCATGATCCGGCGCTGGCGGCGCATGCGGGGCGACGGATTACGCTGCGCGATGGGCTGGTGGTTAGCGATGAGCGCCAGGTGGGAAGCTCGGTGAGCGTTTAGATGGCGGGACTTTCGTATGGGACGGCGGCACGGATTGCTACGCGGGAGCTGCATTCTTCGCGGGGACGATTTACGTTTGTGATTTTGTCGGTGGCGATTGGGGTGGCGGCGCTTACAGGGGTACGGGGATTCTCGTCGGCGTTTCGGGTGGAACTGTTGTTGCGGGCGCGGAGCATTATGGCGGCGGACATTGCGTCGCGAACGTATCTGCCGCCGACTCCGGATGAGGCGAGGGGATTGGCGGCGCTGGAGGCGGATGGGGTCGAGGAGTCGCCGGTGACGGAGATGCTGTCGATGGCGTCGGCGGCTACGTCGATGGATCCGCTGCTGGTGTCGTTGAAGGCTGTGGAGCCGGGGAAGTATCCGTTCTATGGGGCGGTGGTGCTGGCGCCGGTGATGCCGTTGAACGCCGCGTTGACGGATACCACCGTCGCGGTGGGCGATGATCTTTTGTTGCGATTGCATTTGAAGGTGGGGGATTCGATTAAGTTGGGGACGGAGACGTTCAGGATTGCGGCGGTGGTGGTGGATGAGCCGGACCGGTTGTCGGGAACATTTGCGGCGGGGCCGCGGGTGTTGATCTCGCAGGCGGCGCTCGGGAGGACGGGGTTGGTGGCGCCGGGGTCTCGCGTGACGCGGAGGTATTTGTTTAAGCTGGCGCCGGTTGCGGGCGGGAAGGCTCTGTCGGATGCGGCGGTAGCAGAGTTGAAGACGAAGCTTGAGACGCTCATGCCGGAGGCGCAGATTTCGGATTACCGCGAGGCGAATCCGGCGCTGACGAAGGCGCTGGATGGAGCTACGGGGTTGTTGTCCCTGATGAGTTTGGTGGCGCTGGTGCTGGGGGCCGTGGGCGTGGCGATGGCCATGCGGTCGCATTTGCAGCAGCGGCTGGATTCGATTGCGATCATGAAGTCGCTGGGTGCGGGGTCGCGACAGATTATGAAAATTTATTTGCTGCAGACGCTGCTACTGGGGTTGGGCGGAGGTTTGCTGGGCGTGGTGCTGGGGATTGGGGTGCAGCTTTCGTTTCCGTTTTTCCTGGCGAAGCTGCTGCACTTGACGCCAACGCTGCACTTGCAGCCGCGGGCGATTGGATTGGGGCTAGGGGCGGGGTTGCTGACGACGCTGCTGTTCACGCTGCCGCCGCTGCTGGATATTCGCGGTGTGAGGCCAATTTTGATTTTGCGACGGAACGTGGAGGCGGATGATGATCCGTTTGCTGCGCGGCTGATGAAGAAGCTGCGTGGGTCGGCGGCGCAGATTGGCGCCAGCGTTTTGATTTTGTTGGGGCTGGTGGGATTGGCTTCGCGGGTGTCGGATTCGGCGCGAGTAGGGTGGACGTTTGCGCTGGGGCTGGCTGCGTCGTTGCTGGTGTTATTGGGGATGGCGGCGTTGACGCTTTGGGTGTTGCGAAAGTTTTTGCGGGGGGCGGGGTTGAAGTTGCCGTCGACCCTGCGGCATGGACTGGCGAATTTGTATCGGCCGGGGAATCCTTCGGCCGCGTTGCTGGCTGCGCTGGGGTTGGGTGTGATGCAGATTGCTGCTGTGTATTTTGTGCAGCACTCGATTGTGAACGAGATGCAGGTGGCGGCTGCGGGTGATTTGCCGAATATTTTTCTGATGGACATGGGGACGAACGAAGTCGGTGGGGTGAAGACGCTGCTATCGCAGCAGCCGATGGTGAAGGGGACGCCGGAGATGATTCCGGTGGTGAGTGCGCGGCTGACGCAGATCAATGGGGAGACGCTGGAGAAGCGGCGGCAGGAGATTGGGGCTGGACCTTCGGGACGCAATGCGCAGACGCTGAATGTTACGTGGCCGCCGTCGACCGACGGGCCGCCGCCGGGAGATACGGTCGTGCGCGGCGCGTGGTGGACGGCGCAGCAGGCGGCGGATGGTGCGGCGCATCCGCTGGTGGCGTTGGAGCGCGGGCGTGCGGACCGGCTGAAGGTCAATGTCGGCGACACGATCACCGTGTCTGCGCAGGACGAGCCGATTACGGCTACAGTTGCGGCGGTGTACGAGGCCGATAGTCAGCATGCGGTGTCGCGCGCGGAGTTTGTGATGCCGCAGGCTACGCTGGCGGCGCTGCCGGTGGTCTGGTATGGCGGTGTGCATTGCGATCCGAAGGAGACGGCTGCGCTAAGGCGGGTGCTGTATGAGCACTATCCTACGGTGACGGTGATTGATGTCGCGGCTACGCTGGAGGTGATTCGGCAGGTGATGCTGCAGGTGATTTATGTGATTCAGTTTCTTGCGGCGTTCAGTATTTTTGCGGGGATTGTGATTTTGGCTAGCGCGATTGCGGGGACGCGGTATCGGCGGATTCGCGAGGTGGTGGTGTTGAAGACGCTGGGGGCTACGCGGGTGCGGATTGCTTCAATTTTTTCGATTGAGTTTGCGGTGTTGGGGTTGATTGCGGGCGTGGTGGGGTTGGTGTTTGCGAATGTGCTGGCGCGGACGTTGCTGCTGCATGCGCTGCACTTTGGGTATGCGTTTCAGTGGGGTTTGAATCTTGGAATGTGGGTGGCGGTGGGCGTGATGACGGTGGCGGCGGGGTGGGCGGCTAGCCATCGGGTGCTGGGGCAGAAGCCGTTGGAGGTTTTGCGGGAGGAGTAAGAACGTTGTCAGTTGTTCGTTGTCAGTTGTCAGTTGGAAGCTTCTAGCTTCTAGCTTCTAGCTTCTCTGACGCGAGACGGGTTCGCTTGGGGGTTGCTTTAGGGGTGGTGGATTTGGTTGTTGATTTTGAGGGCGGAGCACCAGAAGCAGAAGCGGATTTGGTGGGTGGGGGCCAGGTTGGTGAGGTCTAGCTGGCGCTAGCGGTGGATGCCGATGCGGCAACACAAGCTGGCGAGGGCGTTGGATTCGTGCTCGCGGTTGGGCCAGAGGCGGGCTAGCTGGCGGGCTAGCTTGTCGCCGGTGGGGTTGTTGGTGGGCATGAGGGCTGGCTATTTGTTGAGGGCGGTTAGGCGGGTTTGGGCGAGGATGTAGGTGTCGGAGGGATCGATGTAGGTGTGGTCGTCGTTCTCGTGGGCCTGGACTTTTTTGTAGGCGTCGACGGCGGCGGTGTGGGCTCCGTACTGCTCGTAGATGAGGCCGAGGGCGTACCAGACGGCGGAGTTGGGGGCGACCTGGTTGTTGGCGTACATGGCTTCTTCGAGGACCTTGCGAGCTTCGGTGGTTTTGCCTTGCGCGGCGTAGATGCAGGCCAGTGTGTGGAGTTCGGCGAAGCCTGAATTTTTGGAGAGCTGGACGGATTCCTGCGCAGCCTTGCTGATGTCTTCGCCGAGGTCGTTGTGGAAGAGGCCGATCCAGGCGTAGCCGTTGTAGTCGGCGGCCGTGGCTTTGCCGGAGTCGAGAACTTTTTGTTCGGTGGCCTGGGCCGCGGTCCAGTTGCCGGCGAGTTGATAGGCGAGGGCTTGCTGGACGAGGAGGTCGCGGTCGTCGGGCTTGCGGGCTAAGCGCGGAGCTAACATGGCAAGCCAGGATTTGGAGTCATGTTGGAGGGCGTAGGCCTGGCCGACGAGGGAGAGGGCGGTGACGGAATCGGGCTCCTGATCGAGGAGGCGCTGGGCGGCGGGCATGCCGAGGGCGGGCTGCTCGGCGTAGATGGCAGAGAGGGCGAGCAGGAGGTCGAGGTCGGTTTGGGCGAGGCCGTTGGCCTTCTCGCGGGCAGCCGCAATTTCGGCGAGGTAGGGCGCGGCGTCCATGGAACCCGCGAGGAGGGAGATGGCGGCGAGGCGCATGGCTGCTGGGGAATCGGCACCGGGCTTGCTGCTGTTGATGGTCCAGAAGCGGGGGAGGATGGGGCCACCGAAGGCGTCGTCGCCACCTTCTTTGTGGGTGAGGTCGCGCTTCCAGTCGAGCATGGCTTTGGCGGCGGCGGGCTTGTTGTGGTCGAGGGCGTAGAGGATTTCGAGGGCGAGGGGCGTGTTGTCATCGGGACGATATTTGTCGCCGGCGACCATGCGGTAGGCGCCGTCTTCTTTGACGACGTAGGTGTGGTCGGGCTCGGAGCCGGGCATGGTGGCGGTGACAGCATAGCCGAGGTTGTCGTCGCCTTTGGAGGTGAAGGTCATGTTGCCGGCGAGGAGGTCGAGCATGACGCTGGGGGCCATGCCGGAACGGTCGGCGACTTTGGCGAGGAAGCCGAGGTTGGCGAGGGCGCGGTCGGCGGCGCGGTCGAGCGATTGCTGCGAGGAGTAGGCGTGCTTGCTGGTGGCGTCGATGAATTGCTGGCGGGTGAGGGTGCCGGCGAGAGTGCCGACGGTGGCGATCTGCACGGGGTGGGCGGGGTCGGTGGCGGGGAGCGGGATGAGCGAGGCTTTCTTGATGGATTTGTAGAGCTCGACGCGGCGAGCTTCGGCGGCTGCGTCGGTGGCGCCTGCCATGCCGGCGTTGGTGATGTCGGCGGCCTGGGCGTAGAGGCCTAGATTGGCGAGAAGGTTGCCGGCGCCGAGTAGGTTCTGGTTGCGTTCGGCCTGGGCTACGTTGCCGCGCTCGGATTCGGCGATGCCGGCGGGCGCGCCTTGCTGCGCGGTGACGGAGGCGATGGCCAGCTGACGGTGGGAGTTGGTGGAGGGCAGGCTGGCGTTCATGGCGTCGAGCTCTGCGTACTTGCGCGCGTAGAGGAGGGCGTACATCAGGTTTTCGCGATAGGGGGCGAGGGCTGCTTCGCCCTTGCTCTTGTTGCGGTCGATGAGGTCCTGGTAGCTGGCGATGGCGCCGGGGAGGTCGGCGTCGGCGGCGTAGCGTTCACCACGGGTGTCGAACTCTTTGAGGATGGCGAGGTCCATGCGGGGCTCGACGTCGTCGGGGTCTAGCTCGATGGCGTGGTTGTAGGCGGCGATGGCGGCGTGGAGGTCGAAGCCTTTGCCGAAGCGCTCGCCGAGGGCGTTGTGCTCGAGGGTCCAGCCGTATTGGGCGAAGGCGGCGGAGAGTTTGGGATCGAGCTGGGTGGCGCGGAGGGCCTCGGCCTGGGCCTCGTCACCGATGCCGGCGTCGAGTAGAGCGCGGGCTAGCTGGAGGTGGTGGAGGGCGTCGTCGGGGCGGGCGGCGATGAGCTTGCGATCGATGGCGAGGGCTTCGCGGATGTGGCCGGCGGTGAGCTCGCGGGCACCGGTCTGGTCGAAGTAGATGCCGACGTAGTCGCGCTTGTTGAGTTCGAGGACGGCGGTGCGGAGGGCGAGGGCCTGGTCGGTGGTGAGGGTGGAGGCGCCGATGTTGAAGCGGAAGCGGGCTTCGACTACGGCGGGCTCGCCTTGTTTAGGCTCGACGCTGAGATAGGTTTCGGTGAGGGTGGCGGGTCCCATCTGGGTGGTTTTGTTGGCGGGGAGAGGGCGGACGGTGAAGCCTTCGGGGACGAGGATGCGGGTGCGCTGCTCGTAGATGTAGGGGCGGACGGTGAACGTGGCGGGGCGGGACTCGCGCTGGAGATCGAGCTCGCGTTTGGCGTCGGCGGAGAGGTCGGGGCCTTCCGATGGGGGCTCCTGGTGGAACCAGGGTTGGAGGCCGTTGAGGGTGGCGTTGGGAAAGATGACGACGACGGCGTCGACGAGCGAGGAGTTGCCGCGGGCAGCTTTGTCGGCGGCGACGGTGAGGAGGAAGGGATGCTCGAAGTCGTTGGGGTCGCCGTGTTCGAACTTGGTGAGGGACTTGGCGAGGTAGGCGTTCTTGACGTAGGTCTCGATGTTGTCGTGGACACGGGGAGTTTCGGGGCCGCCGAACTGGGCGCGGTAGGCGGCGTCGATGTAGCCGTGGGTTTCGGATTGCTCTTCAACTTGCGAGGGGCCTAGCTCGGCTAGTTTGAAGGTGCGGGTTTCGATGAGGAGGGAGTCTTCGGGTTTGGGTTCGGGGATGCGGGTGAGGGCGGTGGTTTCGGGCGAAACGATGAGG
>Ga0302313_10001795_pt1 | contig 15739 bp, 15 predicted proteins | sample III_Palsa_N2_2_FD_200454 | JGI IMG/M metagenome (GOLD analysis project Ga0302313, IMG submission 200454) | Peat permafrost microbial communities from Stordalen Mire near Abisko, Sweden - III_Palsa_N2_2 | ecosystem: Environmental > Terrestrial > Soil > Palsa > Peat permafrost | place: Sweden...
TTTTGCAGGGTTTCCAGATAGGCCTGACCGTCAAACCCGACCAGCGCGGGATCATCGCTGTGCTGACCGTGCACCCGCACCTGACTGCCCAGCGCCAGCGGCTTGCCGCTCGTATCGACCAGGGTGAGCACGCCGGCCTGCACCGGCGTGATACCGAACTTGACCAGTGTGCCGGCGCGATCGGTTGGCGTGGCGATCGTTCTGACCTGATCGATTCGCACGTCTTGCGGGAGCTGCATCGGGTCGATCGACACCTCGTTGTTCTGATACGAATTCAGCGGCTCGACCAGCAGCATGCCGTGGCTGTCGGTGGTGCCGATCGGGTTGTTCTGGAGTTTCACCGGCACACCGGCCACGCCATCGGTGGAAACGACGGCGAAGGCATCGTCGATGCGCCGCGAAGCGAACACGTCGCCGCCCATCAAGACCAGCGAGCCGGTAGCACCGGCGTAGCCGTAGCTTTGGCCGGCAATCGAGCTGACGCCGGCGTCGAGCATGCCGTAGCGGCCCAGATAATCCACTTCGCCCTGGCCGCCGTTCTGATCACCGCCCTGTCGAAGGTCGGCGCGCCAGCCCCAGCCGCCGGCGCTGGGCGCCGACTGGCTGGCGTCCAGGCTCAGTCCCGTACTCGTGCCGTCGCGCTGCAGACCGGTGCTTACCGTGGTGATGTCGTCCAGCACGACGTTGAAACCGGCGAACAGGCTGCGATCGGTCGCATTGTCCAGGTTCTGGTTGGCGCTCAGGCTCAGCGACATCGCATGCCCGATCGACTTGAACCAATACACGGTGGCGTAGCGCGAGGGGTCCTGTTTGGGATAGCGCAAATCCAGGTAGCTCACGCCAAACTCGCCCAGGTGCCGGGTGCTGTAGCCGACCACCGCCTGCGTGCTCACGCTCGGCGGCGGGGCGCCATACAGCGAGGCGACATCGAGGTAGTCGCCGCGAGTGCGCGTTTCATCCACGCTGAAATTGAAGCGGTTGTTGCGCCAGCTGTAGCCCGCGCTGTACTGCGAGCCGCTCTGGCCCTGGTGCTCGCTCTGCGCCAGCGAGCCGGAGAGAACGCCGCCGCTGTCGCCCAGCAGCCATACGCCGCCGGCGCCGGCTTCGGTCAGGCCGGCCGTGGCCTCGCCGTGCAGTTCGGCGGTGAAATGATCGCTGACGCCATAGCGCCAGTTGCCGCTGGCGGCCGGGTCGCGACCGTAGTCGAACGACGCCAGTCCGTAGTTTTCGCGCACGTAGCCGATGTCGGTCGACCACTGCGACAGCCCTTGTTGCAGCAGCTGATGCGTGTCGTACAGCGAAAAGTTGAGCGTGGTCGCTCGCCCCAGCGCATCGGTCAGCACGATTTGCGCATTGCCCGCGCCGCTGATGTTGGGAATGGTGTTGAGCTGGAACGGTCCGGTGGGCACCTTGCCGCTGTACTGGCGCAGCCCGTTGACGTAGAGATCGACCTGCGACGGTAGCGTGGCCGAGCCGATAAACGCCGGCAGCGGCGCGGTGATCAGATACGGCTGCAGCGCAAAGTCCGTGCCCAGCTGGATGCCGCCGATGCGGGTCGAGCGCGTCCAGGTTTGCGCGCCGGTGAGGGTGTCGCCGAAACGCAGCGTCAGCAGGTTGTCGGGGAACGAGGTGCTGAACGAGGTATCCAGTCGCACCGTCTTGTCGGTTGAACTGCTGCTGCCTTCGCCACGCGTGGCCTGAGACAGGCTGGTACTGCTGAACACCCCGGCCGGTCCAAACACGCGCAGCTCGGTGAACGCACTCAGGCTGCCGGTGCCGTGCTCGCCCTGGGTGCCGTAGACCTCGTAGTTGAGCAGCGCGCCGGGCGATGCGCTGGGCTTTTCTGCCGAGGCGGTCGGCGTATTCAGCACCGTGGTCGACAGCCGCAGCAGGCGCAGCGGCACGTTGATCTTTACCGTCTGCCCGTTGGCATCGTAGGCGACCATGCTGCCGGGCAGGCTGCTCAGTCGCAGCGGGTCGGACATACCGGGCGGCAGCGCGAACCCGAGCTGACGCAAGGTGGCCTGACTTACCCATAGCTGCCCGTCGCGAAGGCTGAAATGAGCCAGCCCGCTCGATGCGCCGTTGAGCATCACGTCTAGATAAAGATCGTTCCCGGCATGGCCGGTCAGGCTGCTGCCGTCGGCAATCAGTGCGGGGTTGGCGGCTGGCGCAGCGGTATCTGCCGTGTTCGACGCATGCGCGGACGGTGCCAGCAATCCTTGCATCACTACCAGCTCAGCGAGGACGATCGGCCAGCGACAGCTTTTGCGTAGCCTTCTCGCCATTGATCGATGCCTCCAGCGTGCCGCCGGACGCGAACACGGCCACGGGCGGTTTCAAGACCCAGCGCATGGTGGCGCCGGGAAGCACGTAACCGAGCAGGCCCGGCGTGATTTCGCTGCGCTGACCGGCACGGTTGATGAAACTCAAGCTGGCCAGCTGCGCGTGGCTGCCGCCGGTGTTGCCGACCTCCAGCACCGCGTGGTCGCCGTCGCGTTGCAGGGCCCAGTGCAGAGCGGGCGGCGCCGCCGCCGGTCCGGCCGGCTCCACGAACACCGGCACGCTGTAATGCAGGACGAACTGCAGGCCTTTTTTGCCGTGCATGTCGACCGGCAGTTCGTCGATGGCTACGCGAAAAGCGTCCTCGACGGCGCCAGGGCCATTGGGCGGGGCGCCGAGGCGTATCACCCGCACCAGCTGCGGCTCGCCGACCGCCAGTTGCAGCATCGGTGGACTGATCACCAGCCCCTGCGACGGCGCCAGTTGATCGCCGCTGGCGTCCTGCGACCAGTGATAAACGCGCACCTGGGCGTGGATCACGCTATCGCCCGTATTGCTCAGCCACAGTCCGTCGGCATTTTGCGCCGGCTGCAGACTCAGCGTGACGGGCGCCACCTGCAGCCCGCTCGCCGTGGCACTGCCGCTGGCCACGGCCAGCGCAAGCAGCGCACGACGCCAGTGCAGAACACGCGGCATGGTCAATCAATAATTGACGTTGACGGTGACGGTATCCGCGTAGCTGTCCGGAGTGAAATTGGCGCTGGCGGCGGTGGCGTAAACGGTCAGCGACTGCGCCGCGCCCGTGCCTGTGCCTGCCACGCCGTTGCCTACCGTGGTGGACGTCGCCGTATTGCCCCATATCGTTCCGCCGGCGCCGGCGGTCGAGGTCAGCTGGTAGGGCACCTTGTCGGTGTTGGTCGCTGGCGCGGTGGTAGACACCATCGTGCCGGCGCCGGCCGTGTTGGCGTTCGACGGCGCCAGGCCCACGTAATACGGCGTGGTCTTGGAGCAGTTGACGCTGATGGTGTTGCTGCCGGTAGTGTTCACCGCGGTGGCCGCCACCGAGCCCAGGTTGATATTGGATGCCGTGCCGGCGGTGACGGTGCAGGCCTTGGTAATGGTGATCAGCACCTGGAAGGTGGCGGTGGCTGGGTTGGCGGCTTGCGCAGAGGCCGCGCCGGACATCAGTGCGGCAAGGGCGGCAGCGCGCAGAAGGTTTCTGAAAGACATGGAGTTCCCCCGATTAGCTGGACAGTGAGGTAAAACGCTTTTGAGCGTGATACCTGACGCAATCCCTGTGCCAGCGAGTCTCAGATAACCGAGGATCGACCTATGCACAAAAAATGACACATGCACGCGCGGCGGGGGTTTTTTCACTTTTTTTCGATGGGACCGCCGTGGTGGAATGCGCGCGCTGTGCGCTGTATCACACTTTATTTTGCTCTGACGTCGCTGACGGGCGAAAGGCGTGCGCCTGTGGCGAACCGATTTTTACCGCCAGATATGACGTGGCAGGGCGATCTGTGCCTGGCGGCCGCCGCGTCCGGTCGTCATCACGATTAAGGTTCGGCTTTCAGGGCTGATGGCGACGAATCGATACGCAGACGTTGGCGAACAAGCGGCTCCATCAGAAACTTAGCGTCGCCGTGATGGTGTCGGTGTAGGTACCGACGGTCGCATCCTGGTTACTCGGAATCTTTCCATAGATCGGGACACCCTGGCTCTGGGCCGTTCCGTTGTTGCCGCCGCCGCCGCTTGCCGGTGAACCGGTGTAGGTCGCGCCCGAGCAGCTGGCGACATTTGCACCGGTGAAGCAATAGGTCACGACGCCGGTGGATGCGGTGCCGTCGCCAAAAACCGTGGTGGTGTAATCGGGTGTCACATAGAGGTTGTAGCCGAGCACATTCGTGCCGAATTTCAGACTGCGGGAGACGTAAGAGCCGCTGTTACCCTGCGACAGGGTCAGGCTGGCATTGACCCCGTTGTAACCGCCAATGCAGATAAAGATGAAAAACAGCGAGCAGTTCGGCGTGCATGTGACGCTGATCGTGCCGTTCGATGTCGCCGGCACGCTACTGACCGGATCGTAGTTGCCGAATGCCACGCCGGCGCTGCCCGTGTCGATGGAGCAACTCGTCGCCCACAGCGGTGAGCTGAACGTGGCGGCCGCCATCAAAACGGCGCCGAACAGATAGCGGTGCAAAAAACGGGATGTCATGGCGTGGCTCCATCGTCGCTGGTGCAGCTTAACTGGCCCAGGTTGGTCATCGGTTTGCTCGAGGCCGGCATGCGCAGTATGCAGCGCATGTCACCGCTGCTGGTGCGCGCGCGCAGCTGATAGTTCCCCCGGGGAAGGTCCGGAAAATAAAAGCTCCCGTCCAGACCGATCAGCGTTTTCAGCGATTTTTTGCCGGCTTCCAATGTGGCGCTGCCGTACTGCACGGCTTTGCCATGGAGCGTGAGCTTGCCGCGCGCGGCGTGCAACGTATGTACGCCGAAGCGCACGATCGTTCCGCCCAGGCGCGGCACGCTCATCATCTGCTGCGTGCTATCGATCTGATACTGCAGAGGGACGCTGTTCTGGTCGATGCCGACCTTGTTCGCCTGATACGGCAATAGGTTGGTTACCAGCAGTGTGCCGTGGGCATCGGTTTTCCCGACCGGCTGGTTTTCGCGGGTGATCTCCACATCCGGTACGCCCGGAGTTTCAACCAGGGCGTAGCCGTTCTGCAGGACGCGGCCGGCGTAGATATGGTCGTCCATCGCAATGACGCTGCCGGATACCAGAATGTTTCCGGAACTCTGACCGCCGAATCGCTGGCCGGTGAACTGGACCAGCCCGTCGCGACCCTGGTAGTCGAGCTGGGCTAGGTCGGATGCGCCTGAACTTCCCTGCTGGGCATTCACCGAATAGCCCCAGCCGGTGTCGGTCGGCACTGAACGCTGCGCCGAAAAGCCATAGCTGCTGCCGCTGCTGGCATCGTGCGTGGCGTTGAATCCGATGCTGCCATTGCCCAATGGAATGACAAGATTGGCAGTCAGCTGCTTGTCGTTGTCGCCTGGGCGATTCAGCTGCCTGTTGACGCCTACCAGCAGCGAGATATCGCCGCGCAGGTTGAGCGTTCCGTTGACGCCGACATTACGCTGCCGCGTGCCGCTGGCGTAAACGATGTCGCCCGCGCTCGCCTGCAGGCTGAATCGTGAAAACGGCGACCAGCTGGCGTTGGCATAACTGACCCTTCGCGGGCGAACCGATGCGGGCAACAGATCATCACCGATCCGGGTGTAGCTGCTTGAATAGGTCTGAACGCCAACGCCGAAGCTGACGCGCTGATTGCTGTACTGGTAACCCAGCGAGCTGCCCTGGCCCTGCTCGCCGCGATCTCGGCTGGTGGCGACGCCGCCACTGAGATAGCCGATCGGCAAGCGCAGGCTGGCCGACGTTCCCGCGTTGACCAGACCGTTTTCGGCTTCCAGCCGATAGCCGGCAGTCAGCGTGTTGGTGAAGCCGTAATTCTGCCGGAGCAGCAGCACGCCGCGCCCGGCGTCATAACCGTTTGCCTGCGTGGAGGTGCGTTCGATACCGGCCTGAAAGGCATAGTCGCTCAGTCCTTGCGAGAGCAGCTGGCTGGCGCCATAGAAGCTCTGCTGCAGCGTGCGTGTGCCGCCGAACGGGTCGTGGATCACCACGCTGACGTTGTTGGCACCGGGTCCAAGTCCCAGGCCCGAGAGATTGAACGGGCCGGCGGCGATCTGGCGCTGTCCTACCAAGACGCCGTTCTTGTAGATATCCACCGTACCCGGCGCCTGCAGCAGTCCGCTGATGGTCGGCTGCGGAAAGGTGATCAGGTACGGATCCAGATCGAACGCTCTGACCAGTCCGATGCCGCCGAGCAGCGCCGAGCCACCGAGCCCGTCGCTGGAGAAAACGTACTGATCACCGATCGTCAGTCGACGCAAATGGCTGCTGTCGTCGTATTCGAGACGCGTCAGACCGCGGGAGAATCCCAGCGACTGACTCCAGGATGGATTGTCCCGGAGCAGCCACTGGCCATAGGCGAGGCCACCGTCCAGGTAAGCTGAGGCACTACTGTCCTGCGTGCCGGCGTTGAGTGCGTAATTGACGAACAGGCTCGGTACGGCCGACGGCTTCAGCACGGCGGCGCGCGGATTCAGATTCAAACTGTTCGCTGCAAAGGCATTCGCCGGCAGATTGACCGACAGCCGGCCGGCCTTGTCATCCAGCTCCACGCTGCCTTTGGCGGCATACGTGGTGATATCGACGAACTGCTTGGCGCCGATGCGCTCTTCGGCAATACCCTCAAGCGGTATCGATGCACGCTTCAGCGCATCCTCTTCCACCAGGATGTGCGAGTCACGCACCACCACGAACGCGGTGCCGTAGCAGCTTCCGTTGACGCAGAAGTCCAGCAACATTTTACTGGGCTGAGCCGTGACGGAAGGTGAGCAGAGCAGCGAGAGCGCGATCAGTTTGAGCTTGTGCTCTCGCATGCCTCAATGCCGTTAGTGGTGATGGAATGCCTGAGCGTCTGTGCCAGCGTTCCCGCCCATGTCAGCGATACCGACGCGGCCTTGCTGCACACGTCGCGGCCCAGCTTCAGGTCCAGGATCCCGGTGCTTCCCGCCAACACATAGTTGGCGACCAGGTCTTTTTGCAGCAGGGTTTTCCCGGCGCGATCAAGCACGGAAACCGAAACGCTCTGCGGGTCGAGCCGCTGGTTGCCATCGTTGCCGATACCTATCGTCAACCGGCCGTGATCGATGCTGCCACTGCGGATCAACGGCTTGCGTTCGGCATGCTCCGGTTCGATGAAGACCGGCAGATTGATTTCGGTCAATACGCGGATTTGTCCGCTTTTTGCCGAGGGATCGTTGGCCAGCCCCGGCAGCTCGTTGAGCAACAGCCGGTAACTGGCCTCCGTCGCGTCGACAACCTGCAAACTGCCCACGCGTAATTCGACAGTCTTTCCTGGCGCCACTTCGGCCAACTCCGGCGTGACGATGAGATCGTCGCTGGGGTCCAGCTTCCATTTGCCATCGGCCTGCATCTGCCAAAGCATGCTTCGCACCTGCAGGCGCAACGTCGCATCACCGCTGTTGGTGACCGTGATGATGTCTGCTTGATGTTTTGCGTTGAGCTCGATCCGCGTCGGGTTGATGGAGAAAGTAGCTGCGTTCACCGGACGCGGCGCCAGTACCGAACAGGCGGCAAAGACGATTCCTGCAATGGCACTGGCATGACGACTTTTCATACGAATTCCCCTGGACTATCGAACCTTAAATCGTGCAGGGGACGATCCTACTCCGCTTGCCAAAATCGAGAGCTCGATCAGAACACAAGCGACGCGGTGACCGTGTCGACGTAGCTCCCGGCGGGGACGTCAGTGCCGGCCGGCAGCGAGCCGTAGGTCGTGAACACGAGTGCGGTATTGACGCTGATGGACGTCTGCGTGGACGGTTCGCTGGCGGTGGCGTTGCCCCACTCGGTGGTGCCGCCGCTGGTCGTGTAGATGTCGTAGGGCAGCAGGCTAGAGCCGTTGATCATCTGTCGTGCGGGAGTCGTGGCGGTCGAACCGGTAGTCTTGTTCAAACCCTGATCGAGCGCGACAGTCACCGGCGTGCCCTTGGTGCATTTCGCGCTGACGCTGCCCTGGGCAAGCACGGCGGTGGTGCTGGTCGGATCGTAATTGCCGAAGGCGATCGGCGACGTGCTGATGTTGCACGACTTGATCACCGTAGCGGTGACCTGAAACGCTGCGCTGGTGGTGGCGGCGTAGACATTGGCAACGGCGCCGGTCAGGCCGAGGATGGCAACGGCGAACAGGGTTTTCTGAAACTTCATGACGCGTAACTCCGATGAGGTTTGAAGGCTTGCGGAGTCGTTAAGGCAATCCACGTGCCAACAGGAGGATTTACTCTCAAATCCGTCCAGACGGCGCCGTATGGTGCGCATTGGATGGCGATCGCCGGGCAGGTTCAGGCATCTGGCTTTGGCGATCGGCCGACCATTCACGTCAGTTGAAAGTGCGAAGTGCGTCACCTTTTTCAATATTTCATCACATGAATTACACGACTTCTTGTGATGGATATCACGAAACAGCGTTTTTTTGTCAAGTTAGCTTGACATCAAACTTCCGGACGGATAATTTGCTTGTGTCAAGTCAACTTGACATTTGCCGGGAGGGGCCATGCGCGTCCAGTCGACTGTATTTCGTGATGAAACTTCGTTGCCGCTTGCTCCACCGAAGGCCGTGGGGCGGTTTCCGCTGCCGGCGCTAGCTGGATGCCTGCCTCGCGCTGCTTTCAGGAAAAGCCCATGCCCCGCTTGAAGGAAAAGTCCTACCAGCAGCGTGTGCTGCTCGCCATGACGGTCTATATCGTCATGATGGTTGTCGTCTGGCCGCTGGTGCGGACGGCGAGCAGCGTGCCGCTGCGCTGGGTGCTGGCGCTCGCGCCGCTGCCGCCGATGCTCTACGTGATCGCTTTGATGGCACGACGCATACGCGACAGCGATGAGCTGGAGCAGCGCACGCATCTGATCGGCCTGGGCGTGGCGACCGGCGTGGTCGCCACGTTGAGCCTGATCGGCGGATTTCTCGCCTCGGCCCGGGTGCTGGCCCTGGATGGCAGCATCCTGATCTGGGTCTTTCCGGTCATGATGGCCTGCTACGGCATCACTCGCTGGCGGGTGGCGCAGCAATACGGTCACGAGCTGGCCTGCGATCCGGGCGACTCGATGGCGCTGCAATGGCGCCTGGCCACCGGGGCGGCGATGGTCGGTTTCGTGGCGTTTTTCGCCTATGTGAAACAGGATGCCTTGCTTGCCGGGATGTTGATAGGTATGGCGGCGGTCATCGTGGTGGTGGCATTCGCCAAGGCCATTATCCGCTGGCGAAAGCGCCGCGAAGGGCACACCGATGGCAGCGCGTGACGCATGAATAACTCGGTACGCGAGCTGCGCGGCGAGCAGGGCTGGTCGCAGGCGGATCTGGCCGAGCGGCTGGACGTGTCGCGGCAGACGATCAATGCCATCGAAACCGGCAAGTACGATCCCAGCCTGCCGCTGGCGTTCAAGATCGCCAAACTGTTCGACCGTTCGATTGAATCCATTTTTGTTCCGGGTGAGGGGTAGGCGGCATGGCTCTGAAAGGACGGTCGATTTTTCGCATAGGCGTCGTCGTCGTGGTGGCTGGCCTGCTCGCCTGGAATCACTTCCATGCGAAGGACGATTCGCTTGCCGGCGAACCGGTGCCGGCGATAGCGGCGCAAAAGGATGCCGCGCCGGCGCCGCCGCGAACCTGGCAGCTCGGTTCGGTCACGCTCACCGCATGCGAGCTAGGGCAACCCAACAGCGGACTCAGTACGGCAGCGTGGTGCGCCGATTTTCCGGTACCAGAAAATAGGGACGATCCGCATGGCCGGATCATCAAACTGAAACTCGCCGTGCTGCGCACCAGCGCCCAGGTGCCCAGTCCCGACATGCTGGTGTTCCTCGCCGGCGGTCCAGGGCAGGCCGCGACCGCCGAAGCCAGTACGGTGGCCTCGGTGCTGCAGCCGCTGCGCGGGCATCGCGACGTGCTGCTGCTCGACCAGCGCGGTACCGGTGGCTCCAACGCGCTCACCTGCAAGGACTCCGACGAGATCACCGCCAAGGACGACGAGGACAGTGACGACGTCGGCAAGATTCGCAACGCCGCCGCGGCCTGCCTCAAGCAGATCAGCGCGCACGCCGACCCGCGCTACTACACCACGACGGTAGCCGCGCAGGATCTGGAAGATGTGCGCAGGGCGCTCGGTGCGCCGGCGCTCGATCTGATCGGCGTGTCCTACGGCACGCGCATGGCGCAGCAGTACCTGATGCATTACCCGGATGCGGTGCGCAGCGTAGTGCTGGACAGCAGCGTGCCGAATACGCTGGCGCTCGGCGAAAGTTTTGCCGAGACGCTGGACGAAGCGCTGAAGCTGCAGTTCGCGCGCTGCACCGCCGAACCGGCCTGCAAGCAGCGCTTCGGCGATCCGGACCAGACGCTTTATCAATTGCGCGATGCGCTGCGCGCCAACCCGCATACGGTGAGCTTTCGCGATCCGGAAACGTATCGGGCGGTCAAGCGCGTGCTGAACGAAAGCTCGCTGGCCAGCGTGGTGCGCATGTTTGCCTACACGCCACCGACGGCGGCACTGCTGCCGATGTCGATCGACGCGGCCGCGCACGGCGACGTCGGCCCACTGCTGGGTCAGGCCAAGATTCTTTCCGGTGATCTGTCGGAGCTGATGGGCAGCGGCATGCAGTACTCGGTGATCTGCAGCGAGGACGCCGACCTACTGACGCCGCGCCCGCAGGACGAGCAAACCATCCTCGGCACCAAGATGGTCGATTCGCTGAAGGCGATCTGTTCGGTCTGGCCCAAGGGCATGCGCCCCGCGAATTTCCACCAGCCTCTGAAGACCGACAAACCCATGCTGCTGCTGGCCGGCCAGTACGATCCGGTCACGCCACCGCGCTATGCCGATGAGATTGCCAAGGGCCTGTCCAACGCGCGCGTGCTGGTGCTGAAGGGGCAGGCGCACAGCGTCATGGCGGCCGGCTGCGCCCCAAAGCTGATCAAGCAATTCGTTGAGAAGCTGGACCCCAAGGCACTCGATGCGAGCTGTCTGGACCTGCTGCAGCCCACCCCGATTTTCATCGACTTCAACGGCTCGACACCATGAGGAGCGGCGCCATGAGACAACCCTATGTGTTGGTGAATGCCATGCTGTGGGCCGCAGCGATACTCGCGGCCGCTGTGCTCAACGCGCCGCACTTCCTTTCCCTGATCCTGCTGCCAATGCTGGCCACGCTATCGCAACTTGCGATCGGCCCGCGCACATGCCGCATCCGGAGCCATATCTCGTGATCGAAGTCAGGGATCTGCATAAAGCTTTCGGCGCCGTGAAAGCCGTCGATGGCGTCAGCTTCATGGCGCGCGATGGCGAAATCACCGGTTTGCTCGGCCCCAACGGCGCCGGCAAGACCACCACGTTACGCATGCTGTACACGCTGATGACGCCGGATAGCGGCCAGGTGCTGGTCGACGGCATCGATGCCAGCGTCGATGCCTTGGCCGTGCGCCGACAGCTCGGCGTGTTGCCCGACGCGCGCGGACTCTACAAGCGGCTGACCGCGCGCGAGAACATCGATTATTTCGGTCGGCTGCACGGCCTGCCGGAAGATCTTCTGAAAGCGCGTCGCGAAGCGTTGATCCAGTCGCTCGAGATGGGCGACATCGGCGATCGCCGCACGGAAGGCTTCTCTCAGGGGCAGCGGGTGAAGACTGCGATCGCCCGTGCGCTGGTGCATGATCCGCGCAACGTGATTCTCGACGAACCGACCAACGGTCTCGACGTGATGGCCACGCGCGCGCTGCGCCAGTTCATGCAGCGTCTGAGAGAGGAGGGACGCTGCGTGCTGTTCTCCAGCCACATCATGCAGGAGGTCGCCGCGCTGTGCGACCGCATCGTGGTGATCGCGCACGGTCGCGTGGTGGCCGACGAATCACCCGATGCGCTGCGCGAGCAGACCGGCGAAGCGAATCTGGAAGACGCCTTCGTCAAGATCATCGGCAGCGAAGAAGGTCTGGCCGCATGAATACCCCCGCGAAAATTGCCGTTCGCCGCAGCCGCGCGTTTCTCACGGTCTTCCTGAAGGAAGTGAGAGAAAACCTGCGCGATCGGCGCACCATGATCAGCGCGTTTCTCACCGGCCCACTGCTGGGGCCAATCCTGTTCGTGATGCTGCTCAACGTCACGCTGAGCCGCGAGCTGGACAAGGCCGATAGGCCTTTGCCGGTGCCGGTGATCGGCGCGCAGTACGCGCCCAATCTCATCGCTGCGCTGAAGGCGGGCGGCGTGGTGCCGGGCGTCGCGCCGGCCGATCCGGAAAAAGCCGTACGCAAGCAGGACGCCGACGTGGTGCTGCGCATTGCGCCGAACTATGGCACGGCCTGGCGCGAGGGCCAGCCGGTGCAGGTGGAGATGATCTACGACTCGTCGCAGCGCGACGCCAACACTTCGGTCGAGCGGGTCAGCCAGCTGGTGGAAAGCTATGCGCGTCAGCAGGGCGCGATGCGACTGGTGGCGCGCGGGCTTTCCCCCAGCACGGCGTGGCCGCTGGTCGTAGCCAGACGCGACCAGGCGACGCCGCAGTCGCGGGCGGTGCTGATGTTCGCCATGCTGCCGTACTTTTTCATCATCACCATTTTCATGGGCGGCATGTACCTGGCGATCGACCTCACCGCGGGCGAGCGCGAGCGGCAGTCGCTGGAGCCGCTGTTCGCCAACCCGGTGGCGCGCTGGAAAATCTTCCTGGGCAAGCTGGCGGCGATCTGCGTGTTCTCCACAGCTAGCCTGCTGATCACGCTGGTGGCGTTTGCGGTGGTGGGGCAATTCATACCGGCGGAAAAGATCGGCATGGAACTGGATCTTGGCGTCCACTTCGCCAGCCACGTGCTGCTGCTGATGCTGCCGATCCTGCTGCTGCTGGCTGCGCTGCAGTCGTTGGTGGCCGCCTTTGCCAAGAGCTATCGCGAGGCGCAGACCTACCTGTCGCTGCTGATGCTGGTCCCGGCAATTCCCAGCCTGGTACTCGCCATTCTGCCGATCAAGGCTGAGCCATGGATGTACGCCGTGCCGCTGCTGGGCCAGAATCTGGGCATCATGCAGCTGCTGCGCGGCGATGGCATGGAGCCCATGCAGACGGTGCTGTGTCTCGCAGGGAGTCTGCTGGCAGCGCTGCTCGCGGTACTGGTGACCATGCAGTTGTATCGATCGGAGCGGCTGGCGATCTCGACCTGAGCCGCCCCCCGGCCCCGATAATTTCAAACCGTTCTCCCTGAGCGTAGCGCAGCGCAGTCGAAGGGCCGGCATTTGACGCAGTACCGATCTGGCCGCAGCCAGCGCCGCAATCAATCAACCCGGCGGCTGCGCCAGTTCTCTCGCGCTCAGGTAGCCGTCGTGATTGCGGTCGAGCCGGTGAAACTGCCGGCGCAGATTGTCCTGGAACTCGCGCAGCGAAATCGGTCTGCCGTGCCCGCCCGGCAGCTCGCTGGACTCCAGGATGCCGTCGCCGTTCGTGTCCATGCGCAGAAAACTTCGGCTCATGTACGCGACGTATTCGGCTTCGCTGATCCTGCCGTCGCCGTCGGCGTCCATCAGCCGCAGATACTCGCGCGGCGTTTGCGGGTAGTCTTGCGCCGCGGTTATCGCGCTCGCCGAAAGCAGCGTCGCGAAAAAGAACTGCGCCAGCCGCGATGAGAATGGACGTCCAAACATCGCGGCGGCGGACACTCAGCGCACGCCGCGGTCGATGCCGATGAACTGCAGAAACTCCATGCGCGTGCGCGCGTCCTCGCGGAACGAGCCCAGCATCTGGCTGGTGATCATCGAGACGCCGCGCTTGTGCACGCCGCGCGTGCTCATGCACTCGTGGCTGGCGTCGATCACCACGGCCACGCCGGCCGGATGCAGGTTTTCCTGGATGCAGTTGGCGATTTCCGCGGTGAGCTTTTCCTGCACCTGGAAGCGCCGCGCAAATCCGTCGACCACGCGCGCCAGCTTGCTGATGCCGACCACGCGATTGGTCGGCAGATAGCCCACGTGCGCACGGCCGATGATCGGCGCCATGTGGTGCTCGCAGTGGCTTTCAAACTCGATGTCGCGCAGCACCACCATCTCGTCGTAACCGGCGACTTCCTTGAAGGTGCGGCTCAGATATTCGCCCGGGTCGGAGGTGTAGCCCGCAAACCAATCGCCATAGGCCTTGACCACGCGCTTGGGTGTGTCGAGCAGGCCCTCGCGGGTCGGGTCTTCACCGGCCCAGCGCAGCAGCGTACGCACAGCGTCTTCCGCCTGTTCGCGGGTCACCGACGCGGATTTGTCGTTATCGCTCATGCGCGATTCCTTTTGATGGGTCACAAAGCGGCCGCTGAGTGTAGCGGGGTGGCGTCACTTTTAGCCTGCCGCGTTGTGCGACCACCCGTCGCAGCCAGCGTTGCCACCAAGAAACGCCTGCTCGTCGCACCATGTTTACAAACCGTAGCGCTTAATGTCGCAGTCGTTCCATTCGAGTCGTTGGATGATTCCGCAGCAAGCCATGCGGCGCGTAGAGGCGCTGCTAGATCGTGGCGGTCGGCAGGTACTTGGCGTTGTCGGCCTGCCGGGAGCAGGCAAATCGACCTTGGCGCAGGCGCTGGTCGATGCACTGGGTGATCAAGCTGCGCTGGCACCGATGGATGGTTTCCACCTCGCCAATGCCGAGCTCGCCCGACTGGGCCGCGCAGCTCGCAAGGGCGCGCCCGACACCTTCGACGCACCCGGCTACGCGGCGTTGCTGCGGCGGTTAAAGCTGGCGGTGCCCGATGAAATCGTCTACGCGCCCGCGTTTCATCGCGAGATCGAGGAGCCCATCGCCGGTGAGATCGCGCTGCCACCGGACGTGCCGCTAATCGTTACCGAAGGCAACTACCTGTTACTCGATGAGGGCGCATGGAGCCATGCGCGGGCATTCCTCGACGAGGTCTGGTTTGTCGACGTGGATCCCGCGCAGCGCCATCGCCAGCTGCTGGAGCGGCACATGCGCTATGGCCGCAGCCGTGAGGACGCGCTGGCGTGGATCGAACATACCGACGAGCCCAATGCCGTTCGCATCGCGGCCACGGCGTCGCGCGCGGATTTCCATGTCTCACTGCCGCCGTCGAAGGCTTCGGGTGAATAAGCGATGACACGGCGGCTGACCAAGGCGCGGACGCCGAAGCTCAGGCTCAAATTTTTCCGCCGCAGACGCATCGTCTGCGCAGCTGCACTCTATTCGGGAGTATGTCGATGAATACGCGTCATGATGGCTTGGCGAAGCCGCAAACCAAAAACATGATGGGTCTGGTGATTGGTATCGCCGTGATCGCCGCCCTTGGCGGCCTGCTGTTCGGTTACGACACCGGCATTATCGGCGTCGCGCTGTTGGGCCTTGGGCGGCAGTTTTCGATGGACGACACGACCAAGCAGCTGGTGACCGGCGCGATCATCTTCGGCGCGCTGTTCGGCTGTCTGGGTACCGGTCCGCTTTCCGATCGGCTGGGTCGTCGGCGTATGGTCATCGGCGTGGGCGTGCTGTTCGCCATCGGCTCGATCTGCTCGGCGCTGTCGCCGAGCATTGGATTTCTGATCGCGTCGCGTTTTCTGCTTGGCCTCAGCGCCGGCAGCTCGACCCAGATCATTCCGGTGTACATCGCCGAAGTCTCACCACCGGCGCATCGCGGCAAGATGGTGGTGCTGTTTCAATTCATGGTGGTATTCGGCATCACCGTGGCCTACGCCACCGGCTTTGCCCTGGGCGACCACTGGCGCTGGATGTTCGGCCTTGGCGTGGTGCCGGCGCTGATCCTGCTCGGTGGCATGTTCTTTT
>Ga0302313_10001797_pt1 | contig 15730 bp, 12 predicted proteins | sample III_Palsa_N2_2_FD_200454 | JGI IMG/M metagenome (GOLD analysis project Ga0302313, IMG submission 200454) | Peat permafrost microbial communities from Stordalen Mire near Abisko, Sweden - III_Palsa_N2_2 | ecosystem: Environmental > Terrestrial > Soil > Palsa > Peat permafrost | place: Sweden...
CGTGCGACGCGTGAATCCGTATCTCGCCAACGGCGCGCGACAGCTGCCGGTTCAGTTCGCCGGCCACTTCGCTGGCCAACGCCTGAAGCGGCCCGTCGAGCCGCTCGTTGGACAACCGCTGCGCCCGCAGCACTGCTTCGCCGAGCTCCGACAGCACCGACCCGCGGCCACGCGACTTCGTAATCAGCGCGCCACCCAACCGCGTCTCTATGTCGCGCAAAAGGCCCCACGCATGCCGATAGGACAAACCCTTAGCCGACGCGGCTTGCGCGATGCTGCCGGTCTGCGAAACCAGCAGCAGAAGCGGCACGGCCGCGCTGAGACTGGTTTCGCGGCCCGCGGTGTCGCGCAGGACAAGCTCCGTACGGCATTCGACATCGATCATATGTAGTCCCAGTTCCTATTGCCATCGACCGGTTAGCCTCGTATCTTGCATATCACGGGCTCGGTGCAGCAAATTATAAGACCGATATATGCATTTATAAAACATATGCCGAGCGATGGAGACTCCCCACATGGTCCAGATGCCTCATAAACACCAGAATCAGCCCACCGGTACGCCCGATGAGCGCGTCGCGCGCCATCTGAAAAAGGGCGCGTCCTTGCTCGCCGTGCTGCACGCCATTCAAGACGAAGCCGGCTACATTCCCGCCGATCTCATCGCCCCGCTCGCTCAGGCCATGTCGCTGTCGCGCGCGGAAGTGCATGGCGTGATCACCTATTACCACCATTTCCGCTCCGAGCCGCCCGCGCGCGTGACCGTGCAGTTGTGTCGTGCCGAGGCCTGCCGGAGTATGGGAACGGAAACGCTGGCCGCGCATATTGAAGGGCATACGGGGTGCAAGTTCGATTCCGGTCATCAAGTGGATACCGAGCTTGAGACTGTGTATTGCCTCGGGCAATGCGCGTTGTCGCCAGCCATGACCATCAACGGCGAGCTGCATGCCCGCGTTACGCCGCAGAAATTCGAACGGCTGTATGAAGCGGCGCGCGTTCATGCGAGCGCGGAGGACCTGGTATGACACGCATCTACGTACCCTGCGATTCGTCGGCACTGGCGCTCGGCGCTGATCGTGTCGCGCTGGCAGTTGCGGCTGAAGCGCAGAAACGCGGGATCGAGGTTGAAGTCGTGCGCAACGGTTCGCGCGGCATGCTGTGGCTGGAACCGCTGGTCGAAGTGGAAACGGCAGAAGGCCGTATCGGCTATTCGAATGTCGATGACGACGATGTCGCCGCGCTCTTCGATGCCGATCTGGCAAATGGCGGCGCGCATGAAAAGCGTCTTGGCGTGGTCGACACCTTGCCGTGGCTCGCGAAGCAACAACGCCTGACGTTTGCGCGCATTGGCATCACGGACCCGCTGTCCACCGACGACTACGTGAAGCACGGTGGCCTCGAAGGTTTGCGCAAAGCGCTTGAAACCGATGGCGACGCCGCCTGCGAAGCGCTGCTCGAATCGGGCCTGCGAGGACGCGGCGGTGCAGCGTTCCCGGCCGGTATCAAATGGCGCACGGTGCGGGCGGCATTGGCGCCGCAAAAGTACATCGTCTGCAACGCCGACGAAGGCGATTCCGGCACGTTCTCGGACCGGCTGGTCATGGAAAGCGATCCGTACATGTTGATCGAAGGGATGATCATTGCGGGGATCGTGACCAGGGCGACGAAGGGTTATATCTACGTGCGCAGCGAATATCCGCATGCGATTGCGACGCTGAATCGTGCCATCGATAAAGCCCGCGATGCAGGCTGGCTCGGCGCAAGCGTGCTCGGCAGCGACAAAGCGTTCGAACTGGAGGTAGCCAAAGGCGCCGGTTCGTATGTTTGCGGTGAGGAAACGGCGTTGCTCGAATCGCTGGAAGGCAAACGCGGCGTGGTTCGTGCAAAACCGCCGGTGCCTGCTTTAGTCGGTTTGTTCGGCCAGCCGACCGTGATCAACAACGTCATTACCCTGGCGACCGTGCCCATCATCTTCGCCAAGGGCGCCGCGTTTTATCGCGACTTCGGTATGGGCCGCTCGCGCGGCACGCTGCCGTTCCAGATTGCAGGCAACGTGAAGCAAGGCGGCCTCGTGGAGCTGGCGTTCGGCGTGACCCTGCGTGAACTGATCTACGAATACGGCGGCGGCACGGCAAGCGGCCGGCCGGCGCGCGCGGCGCAAGTCGGTGGTCCGCTCGGAACGTATCTACCCGAAAGCCAGTGGGATATTCCCATGGACTACGAAGCGTATGCAGCGGTCGGCGCGGTGGTCGGGCACGGCGGTATCGTGATTCATGACGACACCTCGAATCTCGCCGATCTCGCCCAATACGCAATGCATTTTTGCGCCGTCGAATCGTGTGGCAAATGCACGCCCTGCCGCATCGGTTCCACACGCGGTGTTGAGGTTATCGCGAAGATCCGTGCTGGCGATACATCGCCGAAACAAGTCACGCTGCTGCGCGATCTCTGCGACACGATGGTTTCCGGCTCGCTCTGCGCGATGGGCGGCATGACGCCCTATCCGGTGCTGTCTGCACTCGACCATTTCCCTGAAGACTTCGGTCTTTCCAAAAAGCCGTCGCAGAAAGCGGCTTAAAAGAAGGAACACAACATGTCCAACTCATCCTGCGGTTCCGGCAATTGCGCGTGCAAGACGAAGCTGCGCGATCCCTTCGACGATACAGACTACGGCACGCCGCTGCGCCATGCGGATATCGATGTGACGCTCGACATCGACGGTACCTCGGTGACGGTTCCGGCGGGAACATCGGTGATGCGCGCGGCGATCGAAGCCGGCGTCAACGTTCCGAAACTATGCGCGACGGATTCGCTTGAGCCATTCGGTTCGTGCCGTCTGTGCCTGGTTGAAATTGAAGGTAAACGCGGGTATCCGGCGTCGTGCACCACGCCAGTGGAAGCCGGGATGAAAGTGCGCACGCAGACGAACAAGCTGCAGTCGCTGCGCAAGAACGTGATGGAGTTGTATATCTCCGATCACCCGCTCGACTGCCTCACCTGCCCCGCCAACGGCGATTGCGAGTTGCAGGACATGGCGGGCGTAGTCGGCTTGCGCGAAGTTCGCTACGGCTACGAAGGCGCGAATCACCTGAAGGACAAGAAGGACGAATCGAATCCGTATTTCACGTACGACGCGTCGAAGTGCATTGTCTGCAATCGCTGCGTGCGCGCGTGCGAGGAAACGCAGGGCACGTTCGCGCTGACCATCGCGGGACGGGGTTTCGAATCGCGCGTGGCCGCGAGTGAAAACCAGCCGTTCATGGAATCGGAGTGCGTGTCGTGCGGTGCGTGCGTGGCGGCTTGCCCGACCGCGACGCTGCAGGAAAAAACAGTGATCATGCTTGGGCAGCCCGAGCATTCGGTTGTGACGACGTGCGCGTATTGCGGCGTCGGCTGTTCGTTGAAAGCCGAGATGAAGGGCAGCGAAGTCGTGCGCATGGTGCCGAATAAAAACGGCCAAGCCAACGATGGTCACGCGTGCGTCAAGGGCCGCTTTGCATGGGGCTACGCCACGCACAAAGACCGCATCACCAAGCCGATGATCCGAGCAAAGATTACTGATCCGTGGCGCGAAGTGAGCTGGGACGAAGCGCTCTCGTACGCTGCCAGCGAATTCCGTCGCATCCAGGACAAGCATGGCGTGGATTCGATTGGCGGGATCACATCGTCGAGATGTACCAACGAGGAAACCTACCTCGTGCAGAAACTCGTGCGCGCGGCGTTCGGCAATAACAATGTCGATACCTGTGCCCGCGTTTGTCACTCACCGACCGGTTATGGCCTGAAGGCGACGCTGGGCGAATCGGCGGGAACGCAGACCTTCGCGTCCGTCGAGAAAGCCGATGTGATTGTTGTGATCGGCGCGAATCCCACCGATGGCCATCCTGTGTTTGCATCGCGGCTGAAGCGGCGTGTGCGTGAAGGGGCGCAACTGATCGTGGTGGACCCGCGTCGTATCGATATCGTGGATACGCCGCACGTGAAGGCGTCGCATCATCTGGCATTGCGACCGGGTACGAACGTCGCGATGGTCAACGCGCTCGCGCACGTGATCGTGACCGAAGGCCTGGTGAAGGAAGCGTTCGTCGCCGAGCGCTGCGAACCGCGCGCGTTCCAGCAATGGCGCGACTTCGTGACGCTCGAAGAGAACTCGCCGGAAACCATGGAAGCCGTCACCGGCGTGCCGGCGCAATCGGTACGCGAAGCCGCGCGCATCTATGCGAATGCAGGCAACGGTGCGATCTACTACGGCCTTGGCGTGACGGAACATGCGCAAGGCTCGACGACGGTCATGGGTATCGCGAACCTCGCGATGGCCACCGGCAACGTAGGCCGCGAAGGCGTGGGCGTGAATCCGCTGCGTGGTCAGAACAACGTGCAGGGTTCCTGCGACATGGGTTCGTTCCCGCATGAGTTGCCGGGTTATCGCCATATCAGCGACGCAGCAGTGCGCGCGCTGTTCGAGGAAGCATGGAGCGTGAAGCTGCAATCGGAGCCGGGTCTGCGGATTCCGAACATGTTCGATGCCGCGGTTCATGGCAGCTTCCTTGGCCTTTACTGCCAGGGCGAGGACATTGTTCAATCCGATCCGAATACGCAACACGTATCGAAGGCATTGTCGTCGATGGAATGCATCGTCGTGCAGGACATCTTCCTGAACGAGACGGCGAAGTACGCACACGTGTTCCTGCCGGGTTCATCGTTCCTCGAAAAAGACGGCACGTTCACCAACGCTGAGCGCCGCATCTCGCGCGTGCGCAAGGTTATGCCGCCGCTGCCGGGTCTGGCCGACTGGGAAGTGACGATCAAGCTCGCCCGCGCGCTCGGTTATGAAATGAACTACACGCATCCGTCGCAGATCATGGATGAAATCGCGAGCCTCACGCCCACGTTCACCGGCGTGTCGTACAAGCGTCTCGATGAACTCGGCAGCATCCAGTGGCCGTGCAACGCGCAAGCGCCGAACGGCACGCCGACGATGCACATCGACGAATTCGTGCGCGGCAAGGGCCGCTTCGTTATTACGAAGTTCATCGCGACGCCGGAGAAGGTCACGCGCAAGTTCCCGCTGCTGCTCACTACGGGCCGCATCCTGTCGCAGTACAACGTGGGCGCGCAGACGCGGCGCACGGAGAACTCGCGCTGGCATGACGAGGATCGGCTGGAGATTCATCCGCATGATGCCGAGGACCGCGGTATCAAGGCGGACGATTGGGTCGGGATTGAATCGCGTGCCGGGCAGACCGTGCTGCGCGCGAAGATCACCGAGCGGATGCAACCGGGCGTGGTGTACACGACCTTCCACTTCCCTGAATCCGGCGCGAACGTGATTACGACCGACTCCTCCGATTGGGCCACGAATTGTCCTGAGTACAAGGTGACGGCGGTACAGGTCATGCCGGTGGAACAGCCGTCGCAATGGCAGAAGGATTATTCGCGCTTCAATACGCAGCAGTTGGAGTTTCTTGAGTTGCGTGATTCAACAATGGCGACGGCGGCGACGGTGACGTCGTCGGGGAAATGATCATGGGTGGGAACAAATCATGGATGTGAACAGCCTGGTCGAGATGGCGAACCAGATCGGTGAATTCTTTGATTCGATGCCGGATCGCGCGGAAGCGGTGGATGGCGTGGCCGATCATATTCACCGGTTCTGGGCGCCCCGCATGCGGATTGCGCTGCTCAACGGACTGGACGATCCGGAGGTTGCTTCCGAGCTCAAACCGATTGTGCTGGAAGCGCTGACGAAACATCGGGTGGCGCTGACGCCGGCGGGGGCGGTGGTGACTTAACCCCTCACGCCTCCCCCCGCGGCTGCGTCGAACCGAACCACGTTTCGCAATGCCGCAGCAGCGCCTGCGTATCCGATGGCGCTCGCCCTCTCGCCGCAATATATCCATCCGGACGCACGAGATAAAAGCACGGCCGCGTGCGCCCGTACGCATCGGTCAGCGAGTTCGCGCTGTCGCTTTCGTTATCGGTGATACGCCACACGCGCACCGTATTCGGCAACACTTCTTCGACCAATACCGCCAGCTCGTCCAGGTCCTTATCGCGGAAAGCATGCGCGAGGGTGAGCGTCGCGGGCGCCATCGCCATGTCATCTTGCTGCGCCGGGTTCACCAGCAAGAACAACGAGAAGCACGCGGGATCGTGGAGATCGAACAGACAGCCCACGCCCGGCGCCCGTCCAAGCGGGCCATCGATGACATGCACCCACGCGTCCGGCGCGCGCTCACCCGCACGCGGACCGCCGTCGAGCGAGCGATCCAGCGTGAGCGGACTGCGCCGGTATTGAATCGACAACTCGCTGACCGTGCGTCGAGCGGCATCGCGCAACGGGCCGATCGCCGATAAAGCCGGCATCACGTGATCGCGGATCAGCTTCATCGGCCCATGCTCCGCAGCGGCCATTTGCGTCATGAAACTGGATTGCCGCAGCACTTCGCGCTCAATCGGATGACGCTCGTCGTGGTACGTATCGAGCAAGCGATCCGGCGCGACACCGGCTAGCATCCGCGCAATTTTCCAGCCGAGGTTGAACGCCTCCTGAATGCCCGTGTTCATACCCTGCGCGCCGGCCGGACTGTGGACATGCGCGGCATCGCCGGCAAGAAAAATGCGGCCCGAACGCAGCCGGTCAGCCATGCGGTTGTTCAGATGAAAATAGGACGACCATTGAAGGTTCGTCGCCGTCACACGGTGATGAATTCGCCGTTCGATAATCGCCCGGCATTCGTCGAGCGTCGGCGCCGCGCTTTTATCCGGACTGTCCGCCGCGTGGTCGGGTGCCGCACCGGGTGCCACGTCGGATGCCACGCCGGGTGCCGCACCGGACGTCACGCGCTTGTCCGCGATCAGGCGCGCGCGGCCACCGCCCATCGGAAACAGGGTCGCGATGCCCTCGCCGGACGCGAAGATATGGAATTCGTCGTCGGGCCATTCGGTGTCGGTGTGAAGATCGGCGAGCAGGAAGGTTTGCTCGAAAGTCTTGCCCGTGAACTCGATGTCCAAACCGTGGCGCACCGTGCTATGCGCGCCGTCCGCTCCGATCAGATAGGACGGGCGAATCAATTCTTCTGCGCCGTTCGGATGCCGCACGGCCGCCTCCAGCCCCGCCGATCCTTGCCGGAAACGCATCAATTCCACGCCGCGTTCAATGCTCACGCCGAACGACGCGAGGTGCTCCGTCATCAGGCGTTCGGTGACGGACTGATCGAGGAACAGCAGATACGGATACCGCGTTTGCAAGGGATCGAAGTCGAGCCGAGCTAGGCGCTGGCCATTCGAATAGAGATTCGCGACACGCGCCCGATGACCGAGTTCGAGAAACGGTTCAATCAGCCGGTGCTGCTCGAAGAGCTCAAGCGTACGTGCCTGAATGCCGATGGCGCGTGACCACGGCGAGGGTTCAGGGGCTTTGTCGATGAGACGCACCGGGATACCGGCACGCGACAAGGTCATCGCGGCGGCGAGGCCCGTTGGACCGGCACCGGCGATCAGAACCGGCGGCACGTCGAGGACTTTGTGTCGATTCGGCGTCTGCGCGAGCATGCGCTTCTCCCTCAAACTTCACAGTGCCAAGTATACGCCGGTCGCCTCGCGCGAACGACCGCTCACTCAATGCGTGTGCGCCTGAGGCTGCGGCTGTTCTGGCGAACGTTCGTGTAGCGCGCAGTGATGCTCCGTCGTGCCTCTTTCCACCTGCAGCGTGGCATGGGTCATCGCGTGATCGCGGCGCAAGGTTGCCACGATGCCGTCCACGAAAACATCGCCGGGATGGCCGTCCGGCATCACCAGATGCGCGGTCATTGCGTTCTCCGTGGTGGACAGTGCCCAGACGTGGAGATCGTGAACATCGGTGACGCCGTGCACCTCCGCCAGATATCGTTCGATACCCGGCTTGTCCACGCCCGGCGGGACCGCGTTCATCGCGAGGCGCATGGCGTCGCGGCCAAGACTCCACGTGCCCACCACGATCACGCCGACCACAACAATACTCATCATCGGATCGACCCAACTGGCACCGGTGAACAGGATCACGAGGCCGCTGACGGCGACCGCGGCGGAGATGCCGGCGTCGGCAGCCATGTGCAGGAAAGCGCCGCGCACGTTCAGGTCCTCCTTGCTGCCGCGCATGAAGAGCCATGCCGAGAACCCGTTCACGACCATGCCGATCGTCGCAACGATAAACACGTCGAGGCCCGCGACGGGCGCCGGATTGAGCAGGCGCTGCACGGCTTCGAGCACGATCGCGCCGCAGGCAAAGAGCAGCAGCGCGGCGTTGGCGAGCGAAGCGAGTATCGACGAGCTGCCCAGCCCGAACGTGTAGCGCTCGGACGGTTTGCGCGTGCCGAGCCAGACGGCGCCCCAGGCGAGCAGCAGGCCGAGGACATCGGAGAGATTGTGGCCGGCGTCGGCGAGCAGCGCGGTGGAATGGGCGAGGAAACCGTACACCGCTTGCACCACCACGATCAGCATGTTCAGCCCGACTGCGATCGCAAATGTGCGGCCCTGCCCCGCTTGCGGCGCGTGATGGTGATGGTGTCCGCCGGCACCGTGGTTATGGGCGTGACTCGGCTCATGCTTGTGATCGTGATCGTGATCATCCTCGTGGCTATGGTCATGCCCATGAGCATCCGAGTGCCCGTGCTGGTGCTTCGATTGAGGTGCCATTTATTCGTTATCCGGTCGGAAGTCGGTTTGCGGCTCGGCAACGTGTTCGAGCAATTCGGCCAACATGGCGCTGATGTGGTTATCGGCGGCGAGATAGAAAACCTGCTTGCCTTCACGCTCGGCGCGTACGATCCGCGCCGCCCGCAGCAAACGCAGGTGATGACTGACAAGCGAGGCCGACAATCCCAGCGATTCCGCTATTGCCCCCACCGCGCAGCGCCGGTCGACGCACGTCAGCACAATGCGCAAGCGCGTGGGATCGCCCAAGAGGCGGAACAGGTCGGCGAGCGGAACAACGCGCTCATCGGTTGCTACAAAGGGAGAAGACAAAATAGGTCAGCCAACAATTGAACAGGTGTTCATATGTTACAGACATGAATCCGAGGGCGTCAATGCAAAATTCCGCAAAATTCGGGATCGGCGGTGAACGTGTGTAAAAATGAGGCGTTTGCATTCGATTTTCCTCAATGGATACAGTTTTTGCGCGTGGCTTCGCGGCGCATCGCGATGGCCGCCTCACCGAAGCGGAACGCGACTATCAAGCCGCGCTTGCCGCAGAGCCCTCCCATGTCGACGCACTTCATCTGCTCGGCGTGCTGCGCCATCAACAGGGCCAGCACGCGGAAGCAGCCGAACTGGTGCGTCGCGCGGTGGACCTGCGCCCCGCCGATGCCGGTCTGCAGCTCAATCTTGGCAACGCGCTGAAGGCGCTGGGCCGGATTGACGACGCCATCGAGCGATTCCGCAACGCACTGCATCTGGAACCCGGTTTTTCGCTCGCGCAGTACAACCTCGGCAATGCATACGCGGCGGCGGGCCGTCACGAAGACGCTGCCGATGCCTTCGAAAAAGCGCTGCGCCTGCAACCGCTGGACGCCGCGACCTGGAATAACTTCGGCAATGCGCTGCTCGGCATGCGTCGCTACGAAGAAGGCGCGAAGGCGTTCCACCGCGCGCTGCAGATCCGTCCCGGCCACGCGGGCGCGCACAACAATCTCGGCATGGCGCTCAATTCGCTTGGGGACACCCACGGCGCAATCGAGCAATTCCGCGCCGCCATTGCGGCCGAGCCGAATTATGTCGCGGCGCATTTCAACCTGGGCAATCTCCTCGATGCCGTCGGCCGTCCGCATGAAGCCGTGCCGGTGCTCCAGAAAGTGCTGCGTATGCAGCCGCAATTCGCGCCGGCGCACTTCGGCCTGGGCCACGCGCTCGCGGCTGTCGGCTCGCACGAAGCGGCGTTGCCACAATTCGAGCGTGCAGTCGGGCTCGATCCGAAATACGGCGTTGCGTGGCTGGGCCTCGGCAACGCGCATTTGGCGCTCGGTGCGCACAAGCCCGCGCTGCGTGCATTCGATCAAGCCTTGCGGCTCGATCCGGGCCTCGTCGCGGCGAATCTGAACCGGGCGCTGACGCTGCTGGCACTCGGCGACTACACGCGCGGCCTGCCCGCCTACGAATGGCGCCTGCGCGCGCCGGGCAGCATTACGCTGCCGTCGCTGCCGAGGTGGAACGGCGAGCCGCTGCCGCGCCGCACGCTGCAGATTCGCGCGGAACAAGGTTTCGGCGATACCTTGCAGTTCGTTCGCTTCGTACCTTTCGCGGCGAAGCTGGTCGGACAGATCGTGCTTGAAGTACAGCCGGAACTCGTCGCATTGCTGGAGCCGGCGGCTCACGCAGCCGGGGTCTTGCTGAAGAGCACGGCCAATGGCTCGGCCAAGAGCACGGCCAACGCAGCCCCGCTCGCTGACGCAGACGCTTTCTCGCCGTTGTTGAGCTTGCCCCTGGCGCTGGGTGTATCGAGCGCCGACAAAGTGCCCGCGCGCACCCCGTATCTCGTGGTGCCGGCGGCGTACAGGAAGAAGTGGCGCGGCTCGCTCGGCGGTCAGTCGAAACGCAAGCTGGGCATTGCATGGTCCGGCCGGATTCAGCCGGGCGAAACACGCTCGGCGCCGCTTGGCATGCTCGAACCGTTGTTCAGGCTGGAGGGCATCGACTGGATCGTCTTGCAGCCCACGTTGACCGACGAAGAGCGCGCGTTGCTGGACACTCATCCGCGCGCCCGCTTCATCCAGCGGCTGGAAGGCAAGCTCGAAGATTTCGCGGATACGGCTGCGATCGTGGATCGGCTGGACGGCGTGGTATCCGTCGATACCGCCGTCGCTCACCTGACCGGCGCGTTAGGAAAACCGTTATGGCTGATGCTGCCGTTCGCGGCTGACTGGCGCTGGGGTATCGATACCGCGACGACTCCGTGGTACCCGAAAGCACGCTTGTTCCGGCAACCGAAACCCGGCGCATGGGACGATGTGGTCGGACGCGTGGCTGGAGAAATAGGCGCGTCGTAAAAAAGCAATTACGTTGAGCACAAACAAAAATCGCCTCGCCGTGGCGAGGGGATTTTTAGTTTCAGCACTGGCAAATATCACGCCGCCTTGTATTGACTCCGCGCTTCCGTTGATCGATACAGCACGAGCGTCGCGATCAATCCGCAGACCGCGGCAACGGCCATCCATGCGCCCGGCGCCGCCTTGTTGCCGGTCGCGTGGATCAGGTACGTGGAGATGGCAGGCGTAAAGCCGCCGATAGTCGTCGCCAGGCTGTACGCCAGCGAAAAACCCGTGGTACGCACTTCGACCGGCATGACTTCTGTGAGCGCCACGACCATCGCGCCGTTATAGCTGCCGTACAGGAACGAGAGCCACATCTCCACGCCGAGCAAGCGCAGGAACGATGGATCGGCGACCAGCCACTGCACAGCCGGATACGACGTGAGAATGGTGAGGATCGTGAAGAACAGCAGTACCGGCCGGCGTCCGATGCGGTCGGAAATCGCGCCGGAAAGTGGCAGCCACACGAGATTCGATAATCCGATGAACACCGTCACCACCAGCGCATCGATGGAAGAAAGCTTCAGCACTTCCTTGCCGAAGGTCGGCGTATAAGCCGTGATCATGTAGAACGACACGGTGGTCATGATGACCATGCCCATGCCTGCAAGCACGATGCCCCAGTTCGAGAGCATCGACTTCATGATCTCGCGCATCTCCGGGCGGTGTTTGCGCGCGAGGAACTCTTCAGTTTCCTGCAGCGAACGGCGAATGATGAACAGGAACGGCACGATCAGGCAGCCGATGATGAACGGCACGCGCCATCCCCACGACGTCATCTGATCGGGCGGCAAGAGCCGGCTCATGCCCACGCCGATCAGCGCGGCAAACACCACGGCCACTTGTTGGCTACCCGACTGCCATGAGCAATAAAAGCCCTTGTTGCCCTTGGTCGCGATCTCGGAGAGATACACCGAGACGCCGCCGAGTTCCACGCCGGCCGAGAAGCCTTGCAGCAGACGCCCGAGCAACACAATGATCGGCGCTGCTATGCCGATGGTCGCGTACCCCGGAATCACCGCGACCAGCAAGGTGCCGACGGCCATCATGGCCAGCGTGAGGATCAGGCCCTTGCGTCGCCCGTGATGATCGATATACGCGCCGAGCACGATTGCACCGATCGGCCGCATCAGGAAGCCGGCGCCGAATACCGACAACGCAAGCATCAGCGACGCGAATTCGTTACCGCTCGGAAAGTACGTCTTGGCAATGGCCGAAGCGTAATAGCCGTAGACCATGAAGTCGTACATTTCGAGGAAATTGCCGCTGACAACCCGAAAAACCGATTTGAATTTCGACTCGTTTGCAGACATAGCGTGTGAGGACATGAACTTGACCTTCTCAAAGGATGCGGTGTGCCGGCGCACGAGGGCGACAACAATCACTGCATTCGACAGCAATTAACAACGACCGGCGCGACTGCGACGGACGCATTGATGGTACCTATCCAATCATCAATACCGACTTGCCCACCTGGCGCCGTGCCTCAAGCTCGGCATGCGCCTCTTCAACCTTATCGAACGTATAGCGGGCGCTGATGGCTATGCTGAGCGAGCCATCGGAGAGCGCGGCGAACACGTCGTCGGCGCGGCGCTGCACGGTGTCCGCGTCGGCGAGATGATCGGCCAGCCGCGGACGCGTCAGGAACAGCGAGCCGCTTTCGCCCAGTTCAATGGGATCGAGGTCGTTCAACGAACCCGACACCGATCCATAGTTGACAACCAGGCCACGCACGCGCGTGGCGCGGAAACTGTCTCGCAGCGTCGTGCGGCCGACCGCGTCATACACCACATCCACGCCCCGGCCTCCAGTCGCTTCCCGCACGCGGTCAGCAAAGCGGCCTTCGTCATACAGCATCACGTGATCCGCGCCGAGCTTGCGCGCGATGTACGCCTTCGGCTCGCTGCTGGTGGTGGCAAACACCGTCGCACCACGACGCTTGGCAAGCTGCACCAGCAACTGGCCGATACCGCCGGAAGCCGCATGGATCAGGCACGTGGTGCCGGCGCTCACATGGCCGACATCGTCGATCAGATAATGAGCCGTTGATCCCTGGAAGATCGCGGCAGCGGCAAGGTCATACGGAATCGAATCGGGAATTCGCGCCAGCCGGGCCGCCGGTACGACTGCGTATTCGGCGTAAGCGCCCCACGAAATACACCACGCGACCCGCTCGCCCAGTTCGAACGACGTGACACCCGCACCGGTTTTAACCACATCACCGGAGCCTTCCATGCCAAGCGTGCAGGGAATTCTCACGGGGTATGTACGAGACAGCTTGTATTTTCCCTGACGCGTGTGGATGTCCATGAAGTTGATACCGGCGCATCTGACCTTGACCAGCACTTCACCAGGCCCCGGCTTGGGAACTTCGATATCCTGACGAATCAGGACTTCGGGTCCGCCGTACTGTTCTATGCGTATCGCTTTCATTGCATCGCTTCGAATAGAGGGAAATAGGTCGCCGGTTCCACGTCATTGATTCGGCATTACTTCGCGCCGAGCTGTACACGATCCACGAACTCATTCGTGTAGGTCCGCGATAGATCGATATGACGCGGATCGATCGACGAGTTCGCCAGTGTGAGCACCTTCAGTACCGCTGCGGGCGTACCGTCCGGCATCCGCCCGTCCTTTGTGAACATCGGCATGGAGGACTTCAGGGCGCTGATATAAAGCGCCTTACCCTGTCCCGGTCCATAAAAGTCGGCCGGCACCTTGGCCGCTATCTCTTCGGCGCTATGGCTCGCAATGAACGCCAGCGAACGCACCATTGCGCGCACGAGCTTCTGCGCTTCATCGTGGTGCGTGTTGACCCAGCTTCGCTGAGCGTAGAAACACGGGCCGGCATATGGGCCGCCCAGCGCAGCCGCAGTGCCCGCGGCGCTACGCATGTCCACCAGCACTTTTGCATCGCCGCTGGCTAGCAGCCGGCTGGCAACCGGCTCCTCGATCATGCCCGCGTCGATACCGCCCTGATTCAACGCCGAGATAAAACTGTCGTCGGAACCCACCGGCAACACGGAGTATTCCTTCGGTGACAACCCCGCACGCGCCGCAAGATAATGAGTCAGGAAGTTCGTCGACGAGCCCAGCCCCGTCACACCCAGCGTCTTGCCTTTCGCGTCCGCCATGGTGTTGAAACCCGCCGCGGATTTCCTCGATACCAGCTCGACCAACCCCGCACTCTTGCTGAATACCATGAGCGCTTCGACGTCCTTGCCACGGCTCTGCAGGTCAATGGTGTGATCGTAAAAACCGACCGCGCCCTGGATCGCACCGGCGAGCAGTTCCGTGGCGGTATCGACGCCGGCCGGCTGCGACAGGATCTCGAATTCGAGTCCTTCGTCCTTGAAATAACCGAGTTGCGAGGCAAGGATCAAGGGCAGATAGACGATCTTGGAGGTGCCTCCCGCCATCAGCGTCAGCTTTTCCGCCTGGGCAGGCGTCGCGCCGCACAAAAGTGCGGCCAGCGTGCAAGCGAGCGTAAAAAAGCGGGGCGAAAACTGCATCGAGAAACGTCTCCTTCTATCCGTGGCAAACCGGCATCTTGTTCTAATGTGCGGCAAGTATAAGAAGACAAAGCCTTCTGCCTGCTTTCTGCCGGGGTGGAAAAATATCGGCGTTTACCCTCGGCGAGCCGAATTGGTCCTTTTTAAACGACTACGCGCTCAATCCCGTGAGGGAGAGCGCGCGTTTATATTCAGATTTTGTTACCGCGTCTTGCTTGAATCGAGAGTTACCAGGCGGCGATCACCGCACCGGCGTACTTTGCTTCAATGAACTGCTTCACTTCGGGCGAGTGATACGCGGCCACAAGTTTCGCCACCCACGGCTTGTCCTTGTCCACGGCACGAATCGCAATGACGTTCGAGTACGGGCCGTTCGGATCTTCAATCGCGATCGCGTCCTGCTTCGGCTTCAACCCGGCTTCCATCGCGAAGTTCGTGTTGATCGCGGCGGCGTCCACATCCGCGAGCGAGCGCGGGATTTGCGCAGCGTCGAGTTCGACGATCTTCAGCTTTCTCGGATTATCGATAATATCGAGCGGCGTGGCTTTCAAGCCTGCATCGGCGCGCAATTTCAGCAAGCCGTTCTTTTGCAGCAGCAACAGCGCCCGGCCACCGTTGGTCGGATCGTTCGGCACGGCAATGCGCGCGCCCGCCGGCAACTGCGCCAGCGACTTGAACTTCTTCGAATAGATGCCCATGGGGAACGTGACCGTATCGGCAACCTTGATCAGCTTGTAGCCACGGTCCTTCACCTGCGCGTCGAGATACGGCGCGTGCTGATAGCTGTTCGCGTCGAGATCGCCCGAGGCCAGAGCCGCATTCGGCTGGACGTAATCGGCAAACTCGACAATCTTGATGTTCAGGCCGTTCTTCGCGGCCACCTGCTTCACGACTTCCATGACCTGCGCATGCGGACCGCCGGTCACGCCTACCTTGATGGTTTCGTCGGCTTGCGCGACATTAGCGAGCACTGCCGTTGCGCTGAAGACAGCGGCCAGTTTGAGAATGAATCGACGTTGCATGGACTACCCTTTGAGCACTGTATGAAAAATTATTTATGGCTGGTCATTTGTGGCTGAGACGGCGCACGAGCCAGTCGCCGAACGACTGCACAAGCTGCACGAAGACGATCAGGATTACCACCACCGTCAGCAT
>Ga0302313_10001805_pt1 | contig 15676 bp, 14 predicted proteins | sample III_Palsa_N2_2_FD_200454 | JGI IMG/M metagenome (GOLD analysis project Ga0302313, IMG submission 200454) | Peat permafrost microbial communities from Stordalen Mire near Abisko, Sweden - III_Palsa_N2_2 | ecosystem: Environmental > Terrestrial > Soil > Palsa > Peat permafrost | place: Sweden...
CCGAAGCATTGGTTTTCGGTGAAGCGGTCGGACTCGACTGGACCATGATGCTCGATGTCATGGAAACCAGTGCGATTGGCTCGCCGTTGATTCAGCACCATACGCCGGCGGTGACGAGACGGGATTTTTCAGTGGTGCCGCGTTGCGGCCAAATGACGGAGCGTCTTGGAACAGCGCTGGCGTATGGCAAATCCACGGGCACGGTCCTCACGCTCACAGGCATTGCGCATCAGATGTACCTCGGGGCGCTGCGCAAGGCGGGAGTCGACGCGGACGAGACGGCGATCATTTCCCATCTTGAAGACGGGAGCGGCTTGCCTGGTTCGATCTGAAGGCATGACGGGATGTGCAGAGAACCCACTATTTCAATCCAGGAGACAGACATGAAAATTATCGGGAACGCGATCCTGTTGACGTTCTGCGTATGCGGCGCCGCCGCCCACGCGGATAACGAAAGCATTGCCCTTTTCACCAAGAATCAAACCAACCCTTTCTTCCAGAGTGTCCGGTTGGGCGCGCAGAACGCCGCACAACAAATGCACGTGTCGGTAACCAGCTATGTCCCGACTCAGGCAGACAGTATTCCCGAGCAGATGAGCCAGATTGATGACGTGATCGTCAAGCGCCCAAGCGCAGTTGTGTTCATTCCTGTTGACTTCAAGGCGATGGGGCCGGGGATCGCAAAGCTCAACGCCGCGAAGATTCCCGCAGTCAACATCACCGACAAGGCCTCGAGCGGAGACTTCGTATCGTTTGTCGGCGCCAGCGATTACCAGCTTGGCTTGCAAACCGCCCGCTACCTGCTGAAGTCGTTGGGCGGCAAGGGCAATGTGATCATTCTTGAAGGCGTGCGCGGCACGTCGACATCGGAAGAGCGGATGCGCGGCTTCCACGACGCATTGAAGGAGGCGCCAGGCGTCAAGGTGCTGACTTCCCAGCCTGGGAATTATCAACGGATGCAAGCGCTTCAGGTGATGGAAAACCTGCTGGAGACTTACCCGAAGGTCGACGGCATCCTCGCCGCGAACGACGCGATGGCTATCGGCGCGCTCGATGCGCTGGACGGCGCGAATCGCAAGGCACAGGTAGTGGGGATCAACGGCAGCAAGGAAGCGGTGGACCTGATCAAGCAGGGCAAGCTGCTGGCGAGCGGCGACTATTCCGGCTTCCAGCAGGGATGCCTTGGTGTCATGGTGGCGGTGCGGGCACTTCGCAAGGAACCTGTGCCCAAGGAAATCTCGCTTAAAACCGACGTCGTGACATCAGCCAATTACCAGGCTTTTGACGTCGCGCCGGAAAAGATGACTTGCCCAACCTGGGCACAAGCCGTCGGGCAATGACCTTCTAAGAGCCCCCGTTAAAACTTCAGGAGTGAAGAGATGCACTGGATCATTTACTGCACCGACAAACCCGATTCATTGTCGCTTCGTGAGGCTCACATTGCGCGTCACCGGGCCTATCTTGAGACCGCACCGATCAAGGTGGTGATGTCCGGCCCATTGACGGACGATGCGGGCGAAAAGATGAATGGAAGTTTCTTTCTTGTCGAAGCGGAATCGCGCGGCGAGGTTGAGTCGTTCAACCGGAACGATCCGTTCTTCGATCTCGGCCTATGGAGCGCGGTGCATATCCATCGGTTTTACAAGCGGGTGGGATGAAAGAGGCGCGGCACGTATAGCGCTAACGACAACCTTATCCAAACCTCAAACATATTGGAGAAAGTAGCCATGTCAGTAGTATCGATTGATCAACCAGGATTCTTCAAGCAGTCGGATATTCCGGAGCAGGTGAACAAGGCGGAGATGATCCAGAAGGTGCTGACCGGACGCGAAGGAATGGTGGTTTGGTCGAAGATAAAAGCCAGCACATATACCGCCGCACACTCGCATCCGAATGAGCAGATCACCTGGGTGATTTCCGGGCGAATGGATTTCCGTATCGCCGATCAGAAGCGCACATGTGTAGCGGGCGATCTGATCCTGATTCCCAAAGATGTCGAGCACGAAGTGTTGTACGTGGATGAGTGCGAGATTATCGAGTTCTTCACGCCACCGCGCCTGGATCTCTATCCGGCTGCCGCGCATAGTGTGTTCGGTATGTGACGTGGATCGTGAACTGGGGAACTTGCATGCTGCAATCGTTCGTGTATGAAGTGCAGCCGGCGCGCGTCGTTTTCGGAAGCGCGACGAGCGCGCGTCTTCCTGAAGAAGTGGAACGCCTGGGGCTGCGACGGGTGTTGATCCTGTGCACGCCGCAACAAACCTCGCTAGCTGCGCGAATGCAGAATTTGCTAGGTGAACGTGCGGTATCCGTCTTCGCCGGCGCGACGATGCACACACCGGTCGACGTGACCGAACGAGCGCTCGCGGTGGTGCACGAGATGAACATCGACGGTGTCGTGGCAGTGGGCGGTGGATCGACAACGGGCCTCGGCAAGGCCATTGCACTGCGCACCGATCTGCCGCAGATCGTTTTGCCGACGACGTATGCCGGCTCCGAAATGACGCCTATTCTCGGCGAAACCCAGAACGGCCTCAAAACGACGCAGCGCAGTCCAAAGGTACTGCCGGAAGTGGTGATCTACGATGTGGATCTGACCTTGTCGCTCCCGCCGGCCGGTTCTGCGACCTCGGCGCTAAACGCATTGGCCCACGCGGTTGAGGCGCTCTATGCACCGGACGCCAATCCGATTATTTCGCTAATGGCAGAAGTGGGCGTGCGCGCCATCGTTAGCGCATTGCCGCGCGTGATCCGCAAGGCCGACGATCCAGACGCGCGCTCCGACCTGTTGATGGGTGCTTGGTTATGTGCATGCTGCCTGGGCGCGACGACGATGGGTCTTCATCATAAGCTCTGTCACACGCTTGGCGGCCTCTTCGATTTACCGCATGCGGAAACGCACGCGATTGTGCTGCCGTATGCGCTTGCCTACAACGCTGCCGACGTTCCTGCGGCCATGATGCATCTGCGTCGAGCGATGAATACGGACGATCCTGTACAGACACTCTTCGACCTCGAGCGGCAATGTTCGATTCCGCTCGCCTTGCGCGATGTGGGGATGCCGCACGATGGAGTCGCGCGCGCGGTCGCGCAGGTTTTAGCCAACCCTTACTGCAATCCTCGGGCACTCAATCCAGAGGGATTGTCGGATTTGCTTGAGCGCGCATGGTCTGGCAGCGGCGTTTGAGTTGAACGAGGAGACGTCATGGAGTTCGACTTTCTGATTATCGGCGGTGGCAGTGCGGGCGCTGTTCTTGCGGCGCGCCTCTCGGAAAGCGGTGAGCACAGTGTGCTGCTGGTCGAGGCGGGCGAGGATACTCCTCCCGAGGACACACCCGCGGACATCGACGATACCTTCCCGCGCTCCACGCTCAACCCGGATTACTTTTGGCCCGGACTTCAGGCGACGGTCGTGGCAGGGCAAGCGCCGCGGCCCTACCCGCAAGCGCGGATCATGGGTGGGGGCTCGAGCATCATGGGAATGTTCACATTACGAGGCGTGCCTTCGGATTATGAGCGGTGGGTGGCCGCTGGTGCGACGGGTCTTTCATGGAGCGAAGTCGTTCCGTACTTTCGGAAGGTTGAAAACGATCACGACCGCAACGAGGCTTCGAAGGGCGTCTATCCCATTCGTCGAATGCCTGAAAAGGAATGGCCGGCCTTTGTCGGCGCCATGCAGCAGGCCGCAGCGTCCCGCGGTTACCCATCTGTGGCGGATATCAATGAGACGCCTCGCGACGGCTTCTTTGCGATGCCAGTGAGCCGCGATGCCGAGGTGCGCTCCACCAGCGCCCGCTCGTATCTGACGGCACAAGTACGTAGCGGAAAAAACCTGACGATCATGGCCGCCACGACGGTGACGAGACTGCAGTTCGAAGGTACGAAGGTGGTGGGTGCTCAGGCTATCCGCCAAGATCAGGCTACGACGTTGCGCGCGCGGCGTGTCATCGTGTCCGCAGGGGCGATTCATTCGCCGGCCATCCTGCTACGTTCCGGGATCGGTGACGCCGACGAGTTGACACGCCTGGGCATCCCGGTTGTCGTGGACCGGCAAGGTGTTGGCCGGAACCTGCAGAATCATGGCTACCAGTTCTATGCACTCACCTTGCCGCGCGTGGGCCGGCTCGCGCAGCATCTGCGTAGATTTGTTGTAGCAGGTGTCCGTGCATCGTCAGGGCTGCCAGGTTGTCCGGAAAGCGATCTGCTGTTGTTCATGCTTGGCCGCGTAAGCGGGCGTTCGTTCGGTACCGATATCGCCATGCTCGGCTCTGCCCTCTACTCTCCCTTTTCGCAGGGTGCAGTCACGCTGGCCAGCGCCGATCCTGAAGTCAACCCGCGGGTCGACTTCAGGATGCTCAGCGATCCGCGCGACGCAGGAAGAATGGTCATGGCCGCGAGGCTCGCCCAGTCCTTGCTGGGAGACCCCGTGGTCGCGTCGAGTTATGGCGAAGCCTATTTGCTGCCATCTGGCATGGCCGTCAACCAGTTCAACAAATCGGGCCTTCAGGGGGCATTGCTGGCGGCTTCGGCCAAGATTGCACTCAACGCGCCGGGGCCGGTGCGGCGATTCGCGATCAGCCGGGCGATGGCGGGCGGCAAGCTTTTGGTCAAGGGCGGCGAAGAGGGCGCAGTTTCCGATGCGGAATTGCTCGCGTCGATGGCGCCCATGGGCCATCCGGTCGGAACCTGCGCAATGGGCCGCGCCGACGATCCGCGAGCGGTGGTCGATCCAGCCTACCGAGTCTATGGCGTCGAGAATCTTTTCGTCGTGGACGCGTCGATCATGCCGGTGATTCCAAGCGCCAACACCAATCTCCCAACATTGATGGTGGCCGAGCATGCCGCTGACCGGATTCTCGGCAAGGTTGGGCCGTTCGCCTCGAAACAGGGCAACACCCGTCGCGAACTCAACGTATAGGGCACGCAGTTCGACTCGACCGTTACATAAGCGGATCGAGCCCACACAATGAAGAAGGAGGCGGCTATGAAGCCAGAGAAGAAACTGATCAAGGGTGGTGTCATCGTCACGATGGACCCCAAGTTGGGCGAGTTGAGCCGTGGCGACATGTTGATTGAGAACGACCGCATCGTCGCGATTGCGGAGTCGATCCCAGGAGTGGAGGACGCAGAAATCATTGATGCAAGCAACTTCATGGTGCTACCGGGTCTGGTGGATACGCACCGCCACACCTGGCAGTCGTTGTTCAGAAATGTCGCTTCCGATTGGAGTCTCTCGCATTACTTCACCGGCCTGCATGGCACGATCAGCGAGCTTTATACCGCAGAGGACACCTACGCGGGGAATCTGCTCGGCACCCTCGAAGCGTTGAATTCGGGCATCACCACGATGCTCGACTGGTGTCACAACCTGAACTCGCCTGAACACTCCGACGCCGCGGTCGACGCCCTGGTGGCGACCGGAGCCCGCGTGGTGTTTGGTCACGGCGGCGGGCATCAGCATTACCAGGTGGTCAGTCACATCGAACATCCGCGGGAAGACGTCAAGCGTTTGAGACGCGGACGGCTCGCGAGCGATAACAGCCTCGTGACGCTGTGTCTCGCGGCCCGTGGCAATCAGTTCGCCACCATGGAGGTGACCGAGCGCGATTGGCAACTGGTCGACGAACTCGATTTACGCATCTCCTGCCACTTCGGTGACGGCGAATGGGGAAAGGGAAGGCCCATTGCCGCACTCGCCGGACGCAAGATGCTTTCTCCAAAGCTGACTTGCGTGCATTGCAATTCGCTGGCGGACGATGAATTGCAGATGCTGGCCGACGCGGGCTGTACGGCTTCGATCGCGCCGGACATCGAATTGCAGATGGGGCACGGCTGGCCAGCAACCGGCCGGCTTATCAAGGCAGGGATCAAGCCGAGCTTGTCCATCGACGTCTGCAGTTCGAACGGTGGCCATCTGTTCGGCACAATGCGCGCGGCGCTCGGTACGCAACGCGGCTTCGACAATGAAGAGGCGCGCAATGCTGGGAAAGCTTGCGTCGACGAGATGCAGACGACCTGTCGCGACGTCTTGGAATTTGCAACGATACAGGGTGCACGAGCTTGTGGTCTTGACGCGAAGATCGGCAGCTTGACACCCGGCAAGCTGGCGGACGTGATCATGATTCGAACCGACTCGTTCGAAATGACTCCGCTTAACAACCCGATCGCCCAGTTCGTCTACAACTGCCATCCGGGCCTGGTGGATACGGTGCTCGTCAATGGCAAGGTGGTCAAGCGCGATGGGAAGCTGGTCGGTGTCAGCTTCGAGGAGGTCCGGCAACTCGCCTATAAATCGCGGGATGCGATTGTGGGCCGCGCGAATGGGAAGAATGGACTAAAGCTCGACGGGACGTGGGTGCCCAAGCCGTACGAGGCGGTTTAGCAAGTCGAGCTGGGGAAAAAACGGAATGACGACATAAGGCAAGGTAAACAGACATGATAGATCTCCGAAATAAAAGCATAGTGGTAACGGGTGCAGAGTCGGGCATCGGCCGGGCGATCGCACTGCAATGCGCGAGTCTGGGAGCGAAGGTATGCGCGGCAGGCTATGACGCAGCCGGATTAAAGGAAACCTTGAGTCTGGCCGATTTGTCGAGCGGTGGACAGATCGTGGAATTTCAGGTCGACATCCGGCAACCCACGGCCATTGAAGCCATGTTCGACTTCACGTGCGATCGCTTCGGCGAACTCACTGGGGTGGTCGCCAATGCGGGCATCATTTCGCTGGCGCCGTTCGAGGAACTGTCGTTGGCGGAGTGGGACCGCATGATTGGGGTGAACCTGACTGGCACGTTCCAGACGCTCTGGTACGCGGCCAAAATTCTCATCAAGCAAGGCCGCGGGGGTTCGCTCATTGCAACCGGTTCGTCGACGGCCGTCCGGGTCATTCCCAATGCGGTGGCCTACGTAGCATCCAAAGGCGGTGTGCACGCGATGATGGAGGCGCTGGCGCTCGAGTTGGGCAAGCACCGTATACGCGTCAACACGCTCGTTCCCGGGCAGACCGCCACCGCTCCACTTCGTGCGATTCCAGGCTATCTGGAGAAGGCGGCAAGTGTTTTGCCGTTGCAGGAAGTGACAGAGCCGGAAGAGCTTGGCTGGCTGGTCGCTTTCGCACTTAGCGATCTGACGCCCCATATGACCGGCTCGCATCTGAAGATCGATAGCGGTCGGACCATTTCTTGAGCGTCGTTAATGTTCAATGACGCGAAAAACATGAGTGCTTCAGTAAAACCAAAACATGGAATTTGAACCTATGAACAGACTCGACGCCGAATCGATTGACCTGCTTTTCAAAGAGGCGCGTACGCAAAATGGCTGGCTTGACCGTCCAGTTTCCGATGTTCAATTGCACGAGCTCTATGAAACCATGAAATATGGGCCGACCAGCATGAACACCTGCCCGGCACGCGTCCTCTTTCTGCGCACCGCGCAGGCCAAAGAGCGACTCCTCCCCGCGCTGTCGCCGGGTAACGTGGAGAAGACGCGAGCTGCACCGGTATGCGCCGTTGTTGCTTATGACCTGAAGTTCTACCAGCAATTGCTAAAACTGTTTCCGCACAACAAGGACGCGGCGGCGATCTTCGAAGGTAAGCAGGACCTGATCGAGAGCACGGCGTTTCGAAACGGCTCGCTACAGGGCGCTTATCTGATCCTGGCTGCTCGGGCCCTTGGTCTGGACTGCGGGCCGATGTCCGGCTTCGATGCGCAAAAGGTGAATCACGCCTTCTTTCCAGAAGGCGGATTCAAGGTCAATTTCCTCTGCAATATCGGTTATGGCGACCGGTCGAAAGTGCTTGGCCGCTTGCCGCGGCTCTCGTTCGAAGAGGTGTGCGAAGTCCTTTGAAAGGGGTAGTAAGGTATCCCGCTCACGCAGAGACCTGCGCCGTTAGCAGGTCCTCGATTCGAACGGGAAGATTGCGCACCCGTACACCGGTTGCGTGATATACCGCATTGGTAATGGCAGGTGCAATGCCTGCCATGCCGATTTCGCCGATCCCCCGTGCACCGAGTGGATTCAACGCGAGGTCCGGATAGTCGAGGAACGTGACGTCGATCTTCGGCGCATCGGCATGCGTCGTCATCACATAGTCGGCGAGGTTGCGGTTGATCGGCGCTCCGCTGCGCTTGTCGTAGTGCGTTTCTTCAAACAGTGCCATGCCGACGCCCATCACCACGGCTCCTTCGATCTGGTTGCGGGCAGTGCGTGCGTTTATGATCTTGCCGCCGTCGATCAGGCTTACTACGCGGTTGACTCGCAACCGGGCTGTTTCGGGTTGCCAGGTAACTTCGATGAAGTGCGCGCAATACGAGTGAATCGATATTTTCGCCGCATCGGGATCGTCCGCGCTTGCACCGGAGCGGCCCCGGCCGACTACCATATTGACCTGCGCCGGCGCGAGGATCCGCTCGAACGGCACACCCGCTCCTGGTGAGGTGCCTTTACGGTAGATCATGCCGTGGTCGAATGCGAGTTCCGTGACCGGTTGGCCGTTGAACGGTGAATTATCCGCCTGGGACGCCGCGATCAGAAGCTGTTGGATCGCGACCTGTGCGGCCTGTGTCACCGCGGGAACCAGCGATGCGGTTACCATCGAGCCGCCGGACAGCGGTCCGGGCGGCAAGCGTGTATCGCCGAGTGCCACGGAAACGCGCTCAAGCGGAACACCGGTCAGGTTGGACACCATCTGGGCCAGCACGGTGTACGTCCCCGTGCCGATGTCCTGAGTCGCAGTCGACACGCGGGCTGTTCCGTCGGCGTGAAGCTCGACGAGAATCTCCGTCGGGAGGCGCCTTGCGGCCCACGATCCGGCTGCCATGCCCCAGCCCACCACGAGGCCGTCGCGGCGCATGGAACCTACCGCGGCCGTGCGTTGCGCCCAGCCGAATTTCTCTGCACCAAGTGTGATGCACTCCTTGAGATGCCGCGACGAAAACGGCACTTTCAGGCCCTCGTCAATCTCGGGCTCGTTGACGAGGCGCAAGCGAACCGGATCGAGATTGAGCTTGACGGCGAGTTCGTCCACAGCTGACTCGATGGCGAACAGTCCCGGAACGGCGCCGGGGCCTCGCATCGACGTACTCGGTGCAATGTCGCGGCGCGCATAGGCGGCGGTTGCACGCAGATTAGGCGAGCTGTACAGATAGCCCGTGGTCTCGCCACAGTTCTCCTTGCGCATTTCCTTGCGCGCGGTCTGATAGACGTAGTCCTGCTGGAACGAGGTGAAACGTCCGTCGGGCGTTGCCGAGAGGCGCATGCGTTGTTGCGTGCTGGTACGGTGACCGACGTTGTGGAACATCATTTCGCGCGTCACAACCAGCTTCACGGGGCGCATCAGATTGCGCGCCGCGGCGCCGGCGAGTAACGAGTGCGACCACGGAAACAGCTTGCCGCCAAATCCAGATCCCAGGTACTTCATGATTACACGCACCTGGTCCTGCGAAACACCGAGCATTTGCGCCATGACGAGGCGTTGGTTGACGATGGACTGCGATGTTTCGTAGAACGTGTAGTTCGAGCCATCGAATACGGCCACCGTTGCGTGCAATTCGATCGGGTTGTGCGTTTCAACGGGCGTCGTGTATGTCTCGTCAAGCTTCTGCGCATCTGGGGCAGCTGCGAATGCGGCATCCGGGTCGCCCCGGTGCGTATCGATGCTTGGCGTCTGGTCCGCCGACATATCCACGCGGACATCGGGTTGACTCGATGAATACGCTACCGTCACCGCGCGCGATGCTGCGCTTGCCTGCTCGAACGTATCGGCTACCACCACGCCGATGTACTGGCCATAGTAGTAAATGTTGTCATCTTCGAAAGGAGGGCGCTTTTCGTCGATACGAGTGTCCACCGCAAAACCGACGCGATAGAACTTGCCGATGTTCTCGCGTGTGAATACTGCGCGAACACCCGGCATGCCTGCGGCCGCAGCGGTATCCAGACGCGTGATGCGCCCTTTGGCGATGGTTGCACAAACAGGCACGGCGTAAAGCGTCCCGGGTAAGTTGACATCCGAGGTATAGGTGGCAGTGCCGCTGACTTTAAGCGGTCCATCGATTCGAGTGAAGTCGCCGCCGATGATCGGCTGCGCTTTGGTGCTAGCTAATGGCATATTCTCTCCGCGTCGCCAACGTTGCGACCGTTGCGTCAGGCAGTCTGTGTGGCAAGTGTGAGTGCGTGCTGGATGCAGCGCTTTGCGAGTTCGATCTTGAAACCGTTTTGGCTCTGCACATGTGCCGACTGCAATGCTGCTTCGCTCGCAGCACGGAAAGCCGCGGCATCGGGCGCTTGTCCAAGCAATCGCGCTTCAGCCTCTTTTGAGCGCCACGGCTTGACGCCCACACCACCTAACGCAATACGGATGTGATCGATCTTGCCCGCTGAGACCTTGATGACGACTGCTGCCGACGCCAACGCGAATTCATACGACGCCCGGTCGCGCAGCTTCAGATAGACCATGCGATTGCCGGGCACCGGCGCCGGAAGCGTCACGTGAGTAATGAGCTCACCCGGTTTAAGCGAGGTTTCGCGCTCGGGCGTGTTTCCGGGCAACAGAAAGAAATCGTCGATGCCAATCTCCCGCTTGCCCTGCACGCCTTCGACGTGAATGGTGGCCTCGAGTGCGGTCATCGCGACGTTCATGTCGGAGGGGTTCGTCGCGATGCAGTGTTCGCTGGTCCCTAGAATGGCCAGGTTCCGGTTGAATCCATCGATCGCCGAGCAGCCCGTGCCCGGTTCACGCTTGTTGCAGGGCGTTGCGGTGTCGCGAAAGTAAACACAACGCGTGCGTTGCAGCAGGTTGCCGCCGGTCGTCGCCATGTTGCGCAATTGCGCGGATGCGCCGGATAGCAACGCTTGCGACAGAACCGCGTAATGGCTTTTGATTAACGGATGATTGGCGAGATCTGAATTGCGTACCGTTGCACCTATCGTGACGCCACCGCCGTCGATGGCCTCGATCTGATCGAGCGGCAGGCGATGGATGTCGATCACCTGGGCCGGACGTTCGACATCAAGTTTCATGAGATCGAGCAGCGTCGTGCCTCCCGCGAGGAAGCGGATTGACGTGCTATTGGCCTGGCCGCTAGCGGCAGGGTTCGCGGAGTCGATCGCCTGGCTGACATTGGCGACGCGCTTAAGCTGAAAGGGTTCCATGGGCGCGCTCCGCTTAAACTCTGCGACGAATCTGCTGGATCGCGGCCACGATGTTCGTGTACGCGCCACAGCGGCAGATATTTCCGCTCATGGCCTCTTTCACATCGTCGTCGCTATGACCGTATGGCTCCTTGAGAAGCGCGACGGCAGACATGATCTGCCCGGACGTACAGTACCCGCACTGGAACCCGTCATGTTCGAGGAAGGCTGCTTGCATGGGGTGCAGTGCCCCAGGCTTGCCGAGGCCTTCAATGGTCGTGATCGCCTCGTCCTCGTGGGTGACGGCAAGGCTCAGGCATGAATTCACGCGCCGCCCGTCTACATGAACCGTACACGCACCGCACTGGCCGTGATCACACCCTTTCTTGGTGCCGGTCAGGTGCAGATGTTCGCGCAGGCAGTCGAGCAGGGTCGTACGGGAATCGATATCCAGGTCGTAGCTTGTGCCGTTGACGTTCAGGCGAACGTGCATGTTGGCACTATCTGCTGACGCGTTCGATGCTGGCGGTGCATCCTCGACGGTGGCATCGCTCTCCGCGAGAGCGACCGAATGAAGTTGACCGGTGCCGATTGCGACCCCGGCAGCGCCCACGCGTGTCAGGAACGATCGACGCGTAGGGCGTTCAAGCACCGGCGCAGGATCGTCTGCGGTGGTGTCCGGTTTCTGGGGATCTTTACTCATGAGTCTGATTCTCCGCTGAACCACGGATGGATGGGATGCGGATGCCGCTTTACCGGCGGACACTCGTTAGGCCCATCATACAAAAATGGAGTGACGCGAAAATGGCCGCGAACTGACGGCTAGATGAACATCGCGATTTGGGCTCCCATTTTGTGGTCCTTTCGACGATATTCGCCCATCTGAAGCGGGTTGGCCGAAGAAGATTATTGTCAGCTCAATAAAAGTGTTGGTGCAGTTCGCCAGATAAATTTTATTTAATCAAGTGGTCATGCGGGCGCCGGGGCAGCGGGCCTAGTCTGCAAGGTGTTCGCTGCAGAGCAGGATTCCGCAAAATGTGTTTTCCTGTTGATCGTCGATCGTCCATCCGAAGCCAACGCAAGTGAAATCCCCCTTTGAGACCGAACCCGCGGAGCGGCAGCCCCGCTGGACCACGATGACCTCGCGGCTATTGTTCGTCTATACGGTCACCTTTCTGTTTTCAATGCTGTTGCTGCTGGTCTTCGTGGAGCACGCGGTGACCGGGCAAATGGAGCACGAAGTCGATGTCGTGATGGATTGGCAACTGATCTATTTCGATTCGACGCCGGACAATTTGCTTCCCGATGCGATCCAGGACCGCCTCGAAAATTCGCACATGCATGCCAACTATTACGGGCTATTTACACCCGACGGCAAGCACGTCGCGGGTGACGTGACGGCGTTTCCCGCGCAATTGACCGTTGACAGGAATGGCGTGACGCTGCCGCACACCCTATCGATCACGGACAGGCGCCCGGTGCCCATGGTGCGTGCGATGGCAGAGCGGCGCAAGAACGGCGACATATTGCTGGTCAGCCGCGACGTCACGAACATCTTTCACATCCGTAAGGCGATCATCAGGGCATTTTCGATGGGTGGCACGTTTTGCCTGGCCGCTGGCATCGCTCTAGGTCTCGCCATGAGTATGCGGCAGATGAGACGTGTGAGAGCGATTCGCCGCGTCACGCTGCGAATTTCGCAAGGCGATCTGAACCAGCGTCTGCCATCAGGCGGCCGTGATGAAATCGACATGCTGTCGCATCTTGTGAATCACATGCTCGATGAAGTCGAGCGGTTGATCGGCGAGATGAAGGGGGCGTGCGATAGCATTGCCCACGATCTTCGCACCCCCCTCGCGCACGTCATTGTGCTGCTCGGTAGCATGGCGCATCGAGCCGGGAACCCGAAAGACCAGCCAATGCTGGATCTGATTGCGCGAGCCCGATCCGATACCGACCGCTTGCTGCAACGCTTCCGGGCAATTCTGCGGATCTCGGAGATCGGCGCGCTGAAACGCCGCGAGGGATTTGCCGATGTGGAACTGGCAACGCTTGTGCGGGAAGTCGGTGAGCTTTATGAGCCGCTCGCCGAAAGCCGTTCGGTTCAATTCGTGGTGCACGTGGAGCCGATCGCCGAGATCCATGGGGACCGGAATCTGCTGTTCGAGGCGCTGAGTAACCTGGTGGATAACGCCATCAAGTTTACGCCTGAGGGCGGCACTGTAAAGGTGGAACTGAGAAAGACGCCAGCCGGTCCACAGGTCACCGTTGCCGACACGGGGCCTGGTATTCCGGCAGCCGAACGTGATCTGGTGCTGCAGCGGTTCTACCGAAGCAAAAGCACCGAGCATCATGCTGGGTCTGGCATTGGCCTGAGCATTGTGTCGGCGGTGCTGCGTGTGCACGACTTTACGATGAGGATGGCGAACGCCGAACCGGGCGTCCGCGTAATCATTGATTGCTGGTCGCGCTCTCTCGGGTGAGGGTTCCCACAGCCTCAAACCGCTCAAGTGGCAGAAACTCGAAAGCGGTTGTCCGCCGCGCGTCTCCCGAGTGGCTAGCATCCAGACATGGCCTCACGATATTCATTGAAACCAATTTCAGGCGCTTCGTTAGCGCCGTCGTGAGGCGAGTCCGGTGAGCCTATAAGGAGACTCGTGTGACCGATTTATCGCATCTGGACAGTATCGTGGACGATGCTGATTCGATTACGGACGTGGTGCTTGCCGCAATGAGCCGGACCGACGACGCCCGGCTCAAACAGATCGTCGACGCGCTGGTGCGTCATGCCCACGCGTTCTTCCGGGAAGTTCGATTGACGGACCAGGAGTTCGAGAAGGGCATTGAGTTTGTCAAAGCGATTGGCCAGGCCACCGTAGACGATCACAACGAGGTCGTGTTGTGCTCGGACGTGCTGGGCTTTTCGACACTGGTCACGTTGCTCAATACGATCGACAAGACCGACCGGACGCCCGGCGCGTTGCTCGGTCCGTTCTATCGCGGCAATTCGCCCGAATACCGGAATGGCGACTGCATTGTCGATGACGGCTCGCCCGGTGCTCCGTTGTTCGTGCGCGGACGCGTCGTCGATCGGGCAAACCGGCCGGTCGTGAATGCCATGGTCGACGTGTGGCAGGCGTCGCCGGTGGGTCTGTATGAAAACCAGGACCCGGGGCAGCCCGATATGAATCTTCGCGGCCGCTTCAGAACGGATGCCGACGGTTACTTCCGCTTCCGCTCCGTCAGGCCCGCGGGCTACCCAATCCCCACGCACGGTCCGGTTGGCGTGCTGCTCGACAGGCAGCACCGGCATCCGTATCGACCCGCTCACATTCACTTCGTCGTCATCGCCGAGGGGTACGAAACATTGGTCAGTCAGGTCTTTGCCGACGACTCGGAATACCTCGGCTCGGATGTCGTGTTCGGCGTGATCCGTTCATTGGTCGGCACATTCGAACTGCACGAAGACGGCAACGCGCCTGACTCTGATGTGAGTGGGCCCTATTACACACTCGGGTACGAATTCGTGCTGGCCGAAGGGACGCCGACGTACCCGACGCCCCCCATCAAGTAAAGCGGAGACTAAAGTGTCCAACGATCTCGAAGGAAAAGTGGCAGTCATTCTTGGCGGCACGGGCGGTATTGGCGCCGCTACGGCAACCCGGCTCGCCAATGCGGGCGCTACCATTGTCGTCACCAGCCAGTCTGGCGTCGCCAAGGCGCAGCGAGTGGTCGATTCGTTGCCGGGCAACGGTCACCTGGCGGCAGTGACGTCGATTACCGATAGCGCGTCACTGGCCGACCTCGCCAATTGCGTTAAGGCGCAATTGGGGCGGGCGGACATCCTTGTGAATACGGCCGGCTTTACCAAGCCAATCAAACACGCGGACCTCGATGCGTTGACCGACGAACTGATCGACGAAATCATGAAGGTGAACTGGCGTGCGCAGTTCGCAGCGATTCGCGCGTTTCGTGCGCTGCTCGATGAGTCGGGCGATGGTCTGGTTGTTAACGTATCGTCGATCTCCGGCACCACCGGCGTGGGAAGCAACATTGCCTACTGCGCGGCGAAGGCCGGCCTCGATGTGATGGCCGCATCGCTTGGTCGCGCGCTCGCGCCGCGGATTCGCGTTCTGAATATTTCCCCGGGCGTCGTGGATACGAGCTTTGTGCCCGGACGCGGCGCGGACTTCAACGACAAGGTGGCCGCGACCACACCGCTCGGGCGTATTGGCACTCCTGACGATATTGCCGCCGCAATCGAAGCGTGTGCGACCCATCTGAAATTCAGCACCGGCGTGACTATCGTGGTCGATGGTGGCCGCCGTCTAAACTGAGCTTAAGCGAGACTTATCATGCATGCACGTAAAACCATTATCACCTGTGCGGTGACAGGCAACCTGACAAAGCCGGAGCAGCATCCGGGCCTCCCCATCACGCCGCAGCAGATCGCTACGTCGGCACTGGAAGCGGCGCAAGCCGGCGCCGCCATCGTTCACATTCATGTGCGCGATCCGCAAACCGGCCGCCCTTCGATGGAAATCG
>Ga0302313_10001813_pt1 | contig 15628 bp, 12 predicted proteins | sample III_Palsa_N2_2_FD_200454 | JGI IMG/M metagenome (GOLD analysis project Ga0302313, IMG submission 200454) | Peat permafrost microbial communities from Stordalen Mire near Abisko, Sweden - III_Palsa_N2_2 | ecosystem: Environmental > Terrestrial > Soil > Palsa > Peat permafrost | place: Sweden...
GCTGGATCGCTTCAAGGACACGATTCCTATGGATGTAACGACCGAAGCTGAGCAGATCAGCACTCCGGTTGCGGAACGCCACGCGGTTTTCGCGGCTTAATCGGCCGCGACTTCCGCAGTGGAAGAAGTTTTGATAGTATGACGGCAATCCTCTAAGTAGTTGCACGCCGAAGTTTCTTCAAATTTTTATTCCATCCCAGTAACTCTCTTCTCTTTCGTCCTACCTGCCGCTCGAGCTTCTGCGCCTCATGTGCCTGTAAGTCTTTGATTCTGCACGATAAAATCCCTCCAACCCCCTCCTTCCGAAACAACCCCCCACAAAAATGACAGAACAAGTTCAGGAATTCATGACCATCTCCGAGTTAAAAGAAAAGAGCATTGCCGAGCTCGGCAAGCTCGCCCGCGCGTTAGAAATCCCGGGTACCAGCGGTCTGCGCAAGCAGGACCTTATCTTCAAAATTCTCCAGGCCCAGAGCGAAAAAGAGGGCCACATCTTCGCGGAAGGTGTGCTCGAGATTCTGCCCGACGGCTACGGCTTCCTGCGTTCGCCGGATTACAACTACCTGCCCGGCCCGGACGATATCTACGTCTCGCCCAGCCAGATTCGCAAGTTCGATCTGAAGACCGGCGACACGATCAGCGGCAACGTCCGCAGCCCGCACGAGGGTGAGAAGTACTTCGCGCTGGTGAAGATCGAGGCGATCAACTTTGAGAGTCCCGAAGAGACGCGCAACAAGATTCTGTTCGACAACCTGACGCCGCTTTATCCGCAGGAGCGGATCAAGATGGAGACCGTGCGCGAAGGCATCGCTGGCCGCGTGATGGATCTGCTTTGCCCGATTGGTAAGGGGCAGCGTGGCTTGATCGTCGCTCCGCCACGTACCGGTAAGACAGTGCTGATGCAGGCGATTGCGAATTCGATTACGGCGAACCACCCTGAGGTGGTGCTGATCGTGCTGCTGATCGACGAGCGTCCGGAAGAAGTTACGGACATGCAGCGGTCGGTGAAGGGCGAGGTTATTTCTTCGACCTTTGACGAGCCTGCGGCGCGCCACGTACAGGTTGCCGAGATGGTGATCGAGAAGGCTAAGCGCCTGGTCGAGCACAAGCGCGATGTGGTGATCCTGCTGGATTCGATTACGCGCCTGGCTCGTGCGTACAACACGATCGTTCCGCCGAGCGGCAAGGTGCTCTCAGGCGGTGTGGATTCGAATGCGCTGCAGCGCCCGAAGCGGTTCTTCGGTGCGGCACGCAATATCGAAGAGGGTGGTTCGTTGACGATCATCGCCAGCGCGCTGATCGATACTGGCTCGCGCATGGATGAAGTCATCTTCGAAGAGTTCAAGGGCACGGGAAACATGGAAGTGATCCTGGATCGCAAGCTGGTTGATAAGCGTGTGTTTCCGGCGATCGATATCCAGCGCTCGGGTACGCGTAAGGAAGAGTTGCTGATTCCTAAGGACGACCTGCAGCGTACGTGGATTCTGCGCAAGGTGCTGAATCCGCTGAGCCCTGTTGAAGCGATGGAGTTGCTGAGCGACAAGCTGGGCAAGACGCGCAACAACCAGGAGTTCCTGCACAATATGTCCTCGCTGTAAGAAGCAATGGTTTGATGTTGAGAAGGCGCGGCCATCGGCTGCGCCTTCTTCGTTGGTGCTTCGGATGATGCCGTTTCCGGTAATCTAGAAGCATGTTTACTGGTCTCATCGAAACCACCGGCACAGTCCTTTCGCTCAAGTCCATGAAGGGCGTGATGCGGCTTATCGTTGCAGCGCCGGAGTTGGCTGGGCGATGGAAGATCGGCGACAGCATTGCGGTGAATGGTGTTTGCCTTACTGCTATCGACATGCGGGAAGAAGGCGCGCCTCATCCGGAAAGATTTGGGGCTGATCTTGCGGAGGAGACGCTTCGACGCACGACGCTTTCTAGCTTGCAGCCGGGTGCGCTGGTGAATTTGGAGCTGCCGACTCCGTCGGGGTCGCCGATGGGTGGGCATGTGGTGCAGGGGCATGTGGATGCGACGGGAAAGCTGATTTCGATTGTGCCGCTGCATGCGGATATGGAGCATACCGACTGGCGGATGACGGTTGAGGTGCCGGAAGAGTTGGTGCCGAACATCGTGTCGCAAGGGTCGATTACGGTTGATGGGATTAGCCTGACGGTGGCGAAGGTCGATGGATTGAGGATTGAGATTGCCATCATCCCGCATACTTACAAGGCTACGAACCTGCATAGTTTGCTGAGTGGGTCGCTGGTGAACCTTGAGGCGGATGTTCTGTCGCGGTATGCGGCGAAGCAGGCGGCGAGCAGCGAAGAGTGGCTGACTGCAGAGTATCTGCTGGCTAACGGCTATTGACGATGGCTCTGAGCGAACAGGACGAGTTGTATCTTGCGCGAGCGCTTGGGCTTGCGCAAGATGCTGTTGGACTGGCTTCGCCGAATCCCACTGTTGGGTGTGTGTTGGTGCGCGACGGCGTCGTTCTTGGCGAGGGTGCGCATCGTTATGATTTCTACGATCATGCTGAGATTGTTGCTTTGAAGCATGCTGCTGCTGCGGGTCATGAAGTGCAAGGGGCGACGGCTTATGTGACGTTGGAGCCTTGTTCGCATCATGGGCGCACTGGGCCTTGCGCGGATGCGTTGGTGGCTGCGGGTATTGCGCGGTGCGTTGTGGGGACGGTTGATCCGAATCCGGTGGTGAGCGGATCGGGGTTGGCGAAGCTGCGGGCTGGTGAGGTTGAGGTTGTGGTGGCTGAGTCGGAGCTGGCGCGGCGGTTGAATGATGGCTTTGCGTTCTCGGTGATGCATGGAAGGCCGTTCGTTACGTTGAAGGCTGCGGTGTCGCTCGATGGGATGTTGGCGCCGCCGGTGGTAGAGAGGGTAGCGCAGGAGCCTGTGTGGCTCACGGGTGAGGCGGCAAGAGCGGATGTGCAGCAACTTCGGCATGCTTCGGATGCAATTCTTAGTGGGGTTGGGACGGTGCTGGCGGATGATCCGTCGCTTACGGATCGCACTGGACTGGCGAGGCGGAGACCGTTGTTGCGGGTGATTCTGGATAGTGAGTTGCGTATGCCGTTGGAGTCTGCGGTGATAGCTTCGGTTGCGAATGATTTGTTGGTTGTTACGACTGATCGAGCGTCTGCGGAAACAGAGCGCTTGTTCGTGGAGCGTGGCGCTGAGGTGATTCGGGTGCGTGCTGATGCTTATGGGCAGGTCGATCTGGTTGCGGTGCTTGAGATGTTGCAGCAGCGACAGGTGCGGAGCTTGCTGCTGGAGTGTGGGTCGGCGTTGAATGGGGCGTTTCTGTCGGCTGGCCTTGTCGATCGCGTGGTGTTGTATATCAGCGAGGTGGAGCTTGGTGTTGGGGCTGTGCCGTTTGCGGTGGGGCAGGCTTCGCCTTATGTGTTGCAGGACAAGCTCACGTCGGTTAGCCGCTTAGAGTTTCCGCATGGGGTGTTGGAAGATGTCCGGATCAGCGGGTATTTGCGCGATCCCTGGGCGGGTGTTTAGTCGAGTAGTGAGTCGATGAAGCTGGCTGGATCGAAGGGGAGGATGTCTTCCATCTTTTCGCCTACGCCGACGTAGAGCACGGGCAAGCCGAGCTCGCGGGCGATGGCTATGACGATGCCGCCTTTGGCGGTGCCGTCGAGCTTGGTGAGGACGATGCCGGTGACGTGGGCGGCTTCGGTGAAGAGGCGGGCCTGCTGGAGGCCGTTCTGGCCGGTGGTGGCGTCCATGACGAGCAGGGTCTGGTGTGGGGCGCCGGGGATTAGCTTCTCGGCGGTGCGGCGCATCTTGTCCAGCTCCTTCATCAGGTCGGACTTGGTGTGGAGGCGTCCGGCGGTGTCGACGATAAGGATCTCGGTGCTGCGGGCTTTGGCTGCGGTGAGGGCGTCGTAGAGGGCGGCTGATGGGTCGCCGCCTTGCTTGGTCTTGATGAGAGCAACGCCGGAGCGATTGGCCCAGACTTCGAGCTGCTCGATAGCGGCGGCGCGAAAGGTGTCGGCGGCGCAGAGTAGGACGCTGCGGCCCTGCGCGGAGAAGAGTGCGGCGAGTTTGCCTGTGGTGGTGGTCTTGCCGGTGCCATTGACGCCGACCATCATGAGAACCTCGGGTGGCGTGGCGGGGTGGTCGATGGGACGGGCGACGGAGTCGAGGATGCGGCGGAGCTCGGTCTTGAGAGCGGACTTGAGCTCGACGCCGTCGGAGATACCATGGCGGAGCGCGCGGTCGCGGAGGCGGGTGATGACCTCGGCAGTGGTGACGGCTCCGATGTCGGAGGCGAGGAGGACGAGCTCGAGGTTTTCGAGGGAGGCTTCATCGACTTCGCGGGTGAGGGCGACGACGGAGCCGATGGACTCGGCGAGGGTCTCACGGGTGCGGGAGACCGCCTGCTTCATGCGGTCGAAGAAGCTGCGGGGTTCTGCGGGTGTTTCGGGGGGTGTCGGTTCTTTGTCGCGCTTGCCGAAGATTGAAAAGGCCATCGCTCTCTAGTTTAGCGGAGAGGCGCAGTTGTGCGGTTTTTGGTCGAATGTGTGCAAAAGAGACCGCTAGACGAGAAGTGGCATCTTATGGCTAGTGATCTAGTTTCAGCCTTTCCGCCCTTGGCGGCGTACGTTGCCCGCTTCACTCAACGAACGCCAACCACCCGAGGTGTCTTTATGTATCACCACGTTAAAAAATTGATGTACACCGTTAAAGTCGACACTCCCAATGTTCGCTTTGGCAATATGCTGCTGGAGCAGTTTGGCGGAGCAAACGGCGAGCTTGCCGCAGCGATGCAATATACGATTCAAGGCTGGAACTGCGTGGATGATCTGGCCAGGCGGGATCTGTTGCTGGATATTGGTACGGAAGAGCTGTCGCACCTTGAAGTTGTTGGTGCGCTCATTCGCCTACATCTAAAGGAATTGAAGACGAATCGTGAGGCGGCGGAGGCTGATCCGCTGGTGACGATTGCGGGCGGCGGCGGTGTGAGCTTGTATAACTCGCAGGGCAATGCATGGACGGCGGATTATCTGAAGATCACCGGCGAATTGGACGTGGATCTGCGCAGTAATATTGCGGCGGAGGCGCGAGCAAAGATTGTGTATGAGCGGTTGCTGGACCACACGGACGATCCAGGGACGATCGATACCCTGCAGTTCTTGATGACTCGCGAGATCACGCATATGAAGGCGTTTTCGGCGGCTCTTGAGAGCATGGAGAAGCCGGCGTTTTCGATCGGATTCCTGAAGCCGACGCCGGGGATCGTGGATGAGTATTTCAACGCATCCACGGGCGACGGCAACGAGGGCGAAACGGATATGCGTGGCCCGTGGCAGACTTCGTTCGGGCTGCATCCGGTGGAGTCGGAGATAAATGGCGGCCCGGGATTGTCGATTGGCGACATCAAGGGCACCGAAGATCAGGAGGCACGCGGCAAGCAGGACATGGGGCAAAAGGCGACGACGTCTCCGTTTGCCGAGGCGCTAAGCCAGACGATGCCGAGCACGAATAAGCCCGGTAGTTCCAATGGAGAGGGCCATAGCAATGGATCATCGAAGAAGGCTGTTGCAGCCAAGAAAAAGTAAGGTGATGAGTATGCAAGAAGAGCAGCCTCCGGGCTGCTCTTCTTGTTTCCGAGACGCTGACGCTATGGATCGCGGTATTCGCGTTTCTTGAGTTCGCGCTGGGCTTGTGCGTGGCCCCGGTCTGCGGCTTTGCGAATCCAGTCGCGGGCCTGGGTGTAGTCGGGTGGGACGCCGAGGCCGATGCTGTAGAGATGGCTGATCTGGAACTGGGCTTCGGCGTTGCCCTGGTCGGCGGCCTTGCGGTACCAGTGGGCAGCCTGGGTGTAGTCCTGTGGGACGCCCTGGCCGGAGTAGAAGAGATCGGCGAGCTTCTGCTGGGCGTCGGGCCAGTTCTGGTGGGCGGCTTTGCGATACCAGTGCGCGGCCTGGGCGTCGTCGCGGTCGACGCCTTCGCCCTTTCGGTACATGAGGCCGAGGTGATATTGTGCCCATGCTAGATCCTGTTCGGCGGCGCGTTGGCACCAGCGGAAGGCTTCGGCGTAGTCCTGCGGGACGCCGGCGCCTGAGTAGAAGTGGAAGCTGAGAGCGGCCTGCGCGTAGGGGTGGTTCTGCTCGGCGGCGCGGCGATTCCAGTGGGCGGCCTGTTCGTCGCTTTGGGGGAGGCCGGTGCCGGTGTCGTAGAGGGTGGCGAGCTGGTATTGGGCTTCGGCGTGGCCGAGGTCGGCGGCTTTGCGGAAGCAGATGGCGGCCTGGGCATAGTTTTGTGGAACTCCGTTGCCGTTGTAGTGCTGTACGCCGAGTTTGAAGTGGGCCGCGGCGGAGGTGCCGTCGGTGTCCTTGACGAGATCGAGGCGGGCGCGGGTGAAGATGCTGGAACGCGTGGGTGAGAGCGTGAGGGTGGTGGCTCCGGGGACGTGCTGGAGGCCGGGTTTGTCGGAGGTGGACATGCCTTTTTAGTTTAGTGGGTGGGCAGAAGAGAGCATACCCCAAGGGCTAAAGCCCGATTCTCGGCAAGCCTATGAGACCCGAGGCTGAAGCCTCGGGGTACCTGATCTGTGGCTGTCTATTGAAGCCTCAGAGTATCTGGAAGCGATGGATTACTTGCCGAAGCCTTTGATCTGGCGGTCGATTAGGTCGAAGCGGCGTTGGGCGTCGGCTACTTGTTCGCGGAGGTTGGCGGCCAATTCGGTGAGGAGGTCGCGGCCTTCGAGTTTGGCGGCGGCGGCGTCGAGGTGGAGCTGGGCGATTTCGCTGGTGAGAAGGGTGGTCCGCTCGAGGTCGAGGGCGGCGATGTCGCGGAGGGCGTGTTCGATCTGGCGATTGATGCGGAGGAGTTCGGCGGCGGGGCCTTCATCGGCGACGGCGGTGATCTCGTGGTGGTCGTCGAGGATGCGTTGAAGGGTGTGGATGTCGCCACGGGTGTAGGCTTCGTTGGCGCGGGCCATGAGACTGGTGAAGTGGGCCTGCTCGTCAGGGTTGCGGGCAAAGTCGGGGTGGATGCGCTTGGCGACGTCGCGGAAGAGAGATTTGAGGGTGGGCGGAGGGTCGAACTCGGGAGCATCGTGGGCATCGCCGAAGGCGGCTTCGTGGGTTTCGGTGGCGCGTTGGCGGGTTTCGGCGGCGCGCTGGCGGGCGGATTCCGAGTCGTAGAGGTCTACTTCGCGCTCGGCGATGCGGGCTTCGAGGTCGTCGAGATCGGCGTAGAGGATGCCGACCTGGCGGAGGTAGCGGCCTTCGAAGGATTTGAGTTGGGCGCGCAGGTCGGTAAGTTCGAGCTCGCGCTCAGCGAGAGTGATGCGGAAGCCGGCGAGCTGTTCGCGCTGGACGAGGAGCTCGGTTTCCTGCGGGGTCTTTCGTGGGATCAGAGCGGTGGACATGGGCTGGATTGATTATCGCCGATGGCGCCGCACGCTGGTCGTTAGAGGTACCAGGGGATGTTGATGACGGTGATCCTCTGGTTGCCGCGGACGAGTAGGAGCAGCTTGAGGAGCTGCGCGCGCTGGTTGTGCAGCGGGGCCTGCCACCAGTGTTTGACGACCAGCTCAGGGACGAGGACGGCGATCTGACGCTCCGGGTGGTCGCGTTCCAGTTGCAGGATGTGGTCGACGAGCGGGGAGATGACGAAGCGGTAGGGCGACGGGATGAAGACGAGCTCGGGGACGGGCTTGTTGCACTTGAGGGTGGGCCTGGCGACGTTGCGTTGCCACATGGCTTCGACGCGGTCGCGGGCCTCTTCGGCGTCGACGTGGATGGCTTGTACCTGGTCGCTCAACTTCATCGCAAAGCGCAGGCCTTTTTCGGTGATGCGTGTCCAGTTGTCGAGCGGTACGACGACCAGCGGATGCATGAGGTTTTCAAGATAGATGGCGCGGTCGATGCTGATGGCTTCGGCGACGCTGGTGTAGTGGCGCTTGACGGCGGCCATAAGGAGGATGAGGCCGGGGATGAGGATGGCGGTGATCCATGCGCCTTCGGTGAACTTGGCAACGAGGACGACGATGAGGGTGATGCCGGTGGCGATGGCGCCGATGCCGTTGACGATCATGCGCCTTGTCGCGCCAGGGCCGCCCTGCTTCTTCCAGTGGACGACCATGCCTGCCTGTGAGAGAGTGAAGGCCAGGAAGGCGCCGATGGCAAAAAGGGGGATGAGGCGGTCGGTGACACCTCCGAAGCCGATGAGCAGCAGGGCGGTGAAGCCGACGAGCGCGACGATGCCGTGGGAGTAAAGCAGGCGTCGGCCGCGAATGTTGAAGACGTGGGGAAGGTAGTCGCGCTGGGCGATGGCGCGGGTGAGGCGTGGAAAATCCGCGTAGGAGGTGTTGGCCGAGAGCGCGAGGACGGCGAGGATGGAGGCGATGCTGATGTAGTAGAACCAGCCTCGGCCCATGGTGGCGGAGATGAGCTGCGAGAGGATGCTTTGGTAGCCGGCGCCCGTTGGGTCGGTGGCGGCGATGTTGTAGGCGCGGCAGAGAAGCGCGATGCCGCCGAGGAAGATCATCAACAGGACGATGATGATGGTGAGCGTGCGCTTGGCGTTGCGCTGTGTGGGTTCGCGGAAGGCGTTGACGCCGTTGGATACGGCTTCTACGCCGGTCATGGCGGTGCAGCCCGAGGCAAAGACCTTGGCGAGCAGCCAGAGGCTGAGCATGGAGACGGTTGCAGGCAATCGCGGTGGAGCGATAACGGGGATCGGATGTCCGTGGGCAGTGATGGTGCGGAAAGCGCCTAAGCCGACGACGAAGAGCAGCGAGCCGATGAAGAGGTAGGTAGGGATGAGGAACGCTGCGCCGGTGTCCTTGGTGCCGCGCATATTGATGACCGTGAGGATGGAGAGGATGATGAGACAGAGCGCGAGCGTATGCGGCTGCAGCGAAGGGACGGCCGAGATGAGCGCGCCGACGCCGGCGGAGATGCCGACGGCGGCGTTGAGGATGTAGTCGATCATGAGCGCGGCGGCGGCGAAGAGGCCAGCGGTTTCGCCGAGGTTCTCTGAGGCGACTGTGTAGCTACCGCCGCCGTTGGGATAGGCGTCGATTGTTTGGCAGTAAGAGAAGTAGACAATGGCCAGCAGACCGATGATGGCGAAGCTGATAGGCACGATGTGCGCTATGCCGGCCATGCCAAGCGGGATCAGGAGCGTAAGGGCGGCTTCGGGGCCGTAGGCGGCGGAGCTGAGGGCGTCGAGACCGAAGACGGGGATGCCGGAGATGGGGCCGATGTGCTCGGCGCGCTCCTCGGAGGTGGCGAGGGGTTTGCCGGCGACGAGGTGGAAGAGGGACATGGGTGTCTCCGGGCCACAAATGCGGCCCGAAGGCAACGATAGCTGCTAAAGGCGTAAAGAAGCTGTAAAGGCGAGGATTTAGAGGGCGTTGAGAAAGTTGATGAGGTCGGTCTTTTGGCCCTGGTTGAGGTTCATCTGGAAGCGGGCATTGTAGAAGTTGACCAGTTGGGTGAGGTCGTTGGCGCTGCCGTTGTGGAAGTAGGGAGCGCGGGCGGCGAGACCGCGGAGGATTGGAACCTTGACGCGGTTGACGTCGGCGCAGAGGCCGGTGAAGAGAGCCTTGCCGGGGTCGGAGGTGGTGTAGGTGACGGGGTTGTTGTTGGCGTCTTTGCAGCCGGTGATCTGGTAGATGGGGAGCGTGGGCGCTGTGAGTTGGGCGAGGCCGGCGAGGATCTGGGGGTTGGTTTCGGTGGCGGCGAGGCGGGTTGCGCCGGTGTCGAGCGGGAGAGGCAGAGAGTGGTTGCCGACGCTGGGTGTGTCGTGGCAGGTGCTGCAGGAGCCGCGGAGGTTGTTGGGACTGCCTAGGACGGTGTTGTCGTTGATGCCGCGGACTGCGGTGATCTGCATAGGCGCGGTGTTGAAGATGTTTTCGCCGCGGGCGATGCTGGCTTGTGCGGGGGTGTTGCTGTTGGCCCAGGCGGTGTATAGGTTGAAGACTGCGGGGTTGAAGGGCTTGCCTTGCGGGTCGGCGCCGAAGGCATCGTTGATGCCGGGGTAGAAGTTGACGGCGGCGAGGTTGGTAGGGCCTCCGGTGGCGCCATTGGCGGTGAGCGAGCCGGCGGCGTTGTCGGTGGTCTGCGCGGTGTAGAGGCTTTGCTGGAGGGTGAGGATGGCGGTGATTTGTGCCGGGGTTGGGGTGGTGGTGCCTTGCTCGTGGGTGCTGACGGCGTTGAGGAGTTGGGCGGTGAGGTCGGTAGTGAGGTTGGTGTCGAAGGTGGAGGCGGTGGTGAGAGCGGCGGTGGTCTCGCGGGTGTCCCACATGACGTTGCTGAGGTAGGCGAGCGAGGAGGTGGGTAGCGGCCGGCGGTAGGTGGAGACGATCTGGCGGCCGGTGGCGGGGTCGATGGTGATGGCGCAGTTGTAGGGGTCAGAGTGGGCGGTGATGGTGAACTGCGTGCCGGTGGGGACCTCGACGGGGATGCGAATGAGACCCTTGGTGAGGATGAGGGAGTGAGAGGCGGTGTCGCCGGTGGGAGCGGTGGGGAAGTTGGCGCCGTCGATGGCGGTAAAGAGGGGATCGGCGCCGTTGGTGCTGGTGAAGAGCGCGGAGACGGCAGCCGCGTTGAGGCTCATGGCCTGCGAGGGCTGGTGGCAGGCGACGCAGGTGCGCTGGTTGGAGCCGAGTGGCTGGAAGAAGGCGGTGGATTCGTCTAGCTGGCCAGCGGTGGTGTAGGTGGCGATGGTGCCGGAGGTGTCGGAGAAGGGTGTGAGGTTGGCGAGGATGGTGGCGTCTGTGGTGGTGATGGTGGTGGTTTTGTTGGGGGCGACGGCAGCGCAGCCCAGGAGGATAAAAGAGAGAGTCAGGATGACGTGTTTTTTTTGAGCCTGCATGGGTGCCTCGGACGAAGAGAGAAGCGGGCCCGATTGTCGATCGAGATGGTGGACGGGGTTTATTTTTGTATGGGTTACGACTGGTAGAGATTTATTGCGGGATTTTTGAGGGGTGCTGGCTATTCTTTTACGCCGGTGGCGATTTCGGCGCAGTCCATCCTGAGGGTACCGCTGTCGTTGAAGATGACGCCGTTGAAGCGAGCTACTGCGCCTACCGCGAGGGTTCCAGAGATGAGCTGCTGTGTGTTCTGGTCGGCGTAGACAGTGACGGTATTCGGGGTGGTGAGGATGCTTTTCTGGACCGGCTGCTGCGCGAGATCGGGAAATAGGTCGTAGGCGGCGAGCTGCACGGTGTAGATGGTGAAGTTGCCGCTGCTGGAGATGTTGGTGACGGTTCCGTTGATGGTTTGCGGCATGAGCGTGACGGTCGTGGCGTTCAAAGGGGCGACAAGGGTTGGGTCGTGGCTGGTGACTGAGACTTCCTGGCCGGCGACCATGGTTGCAGCGCTGAAGGCCGGGGTGAAGGGAAGCGAGGCGAGGTTGGTGAAGGCCCCGGAGATGGCGAATGAGCTTGCGCTGAAGTTGAAGGACTGTCCGCCGATGATGTAGGCATTCAGGGCGCCTTGCTGCTCCTGTGAGCCGATGGAGAGGATGGGCGTGGTGCTGGGAACCTGTATCAGCGGGCCGCTGGTGAGACGAAGGCTGGCGGTGTTGGTGTCGGGAACGGAGACGCGGTCGGCGACGACGGTGCCGTCGGCCTGAATGTTGGCGTCGATGGAGACGGCCATGCCGGAGACGAGCGCGGAGGCTGCCGTGATGCCCTGGAAGGTGGTTGTTGCGGAGGTATTGAAGGAGAGGACCTGTTCGTCGGCTGAGGTGACGGTGAAGGGGGTACCACCGGCGGCGACGGAGTTGACGATGCCGGCGAGGTTGTTCAGCTTGCCGTTGCTGCTGTTGGTCGGGTTGTTGGAGAAGGTTACGGGCGTGAGGTTGAAGGTGGGTGTGATGGTGTAAGGGATGATTCCGCCGCTTGGGGAGTAGCACTCTGCCCAGGTGGCGGATTGCGATACCTGCATGGCAAGGGACAAGCCCATGGCTGCGCCGGTGACGGTGATGGGGGATGGCAGAGAGACGGCTACCTGGGAGGCGGGGGTTTGTCCGTAGGCAAAAGTGCTGGTGTCGAGTGTGCCTGGGATGTCTATGGCGCACTCAAACTGGGCGGAGCCAATGGTCGCGGTGGCGGAGACGTAGTTGCCCTGCGGGATGGAGACTGTGGTGATGGGCTCGGTCTCGCCGTTGAGATGAATGTAGTCGATGAAGTTTTGCGGGATGGGGGTAAAGCTGACTGCGGTTCCAGCCTGGTTGGTGAGGGTGAGGGATTGAAGCTGTGCCTGGAAGCCGAAGAGTTGATCGTTGGCGGAGCTTGTGGCGAGGAGGGTAACGTCTGTGTTCCCTGTGGGGCCGCCGCCGTTGTTGGGCGAACTGTTCGTGCTACAGCCTGTGAAAACGGAGAGAGTGACGATGAGAACGAAGCAGGAAAGAAGAGGGAATCTACGGAGCCTGGGGGTCATAAGCCGATACCTCAACCAATGGTTCGATAGATTGACGAAGGATGGTTGCTGCAAGTTTCCGGGTGGTGAAAATGTTTTTGGATGTGCGCGAGGAAGCTAAGAGCGGGGTTTTTCGGTCGGGGTTTTGTCGAGGCCGAGGTGGAAGGCGGGGGTGGTGTAGTCGCTGGGGATGTACTTGTCCGGGATGGCGATGCGGTTGCCGTCGCGTATGCCGGAGAAGTGAGGCGACATGATCTCTACGCCGGCTTCGTTGAACTTGTCCTGGATGTTCTGGTGGAGAGCGGAGTAGGTGGCTGCCATGCCGCTGGGATGGTCGGTGAAGGCGTTGATCTGGTAGTGGACGTAGAAGTCGTCGAGGGCTGTCTGGTAGACGAAGGGCTTTGGGTCGGTGAGGATCTTTGGCGTGGCTGCCGCGGCGGAGAGCAGGAGCTCGTGGACGGTGCGCCAGGGAGCGTCGTAGCCGATGGTGACCTCGGTGTGGAGGATGAGGCCGCCCTGCTGGACGGAGTTGCTGAAGTTGATGATGTGGCTGCTGAGGACCATGGAGTTGGCGATGGTGATCTCCACATTCTTGATAGTGCGGACGCGGGTGACGAGGAGTGAGACTTCGACGACGTCGCCGATTGTGTCGGCTATCTGGACGCGGTCGCCGAGGCGGAAGGCGCGCATGTAAGTGAGGATGATCCCGGCGATGATGTTGGCGATGGCGGAGGTCGAACCGAGAGAGAAGAGGACGCCGAGGAAGATGGAGATGCCCTGGAAGGCTGGTGATTTTGAGCCGGGTAGATAGGGGAAGACCGCAATGGCGGTGATGGCCAGGATCGTGAAGCGGGCGATCTTGTAGGTGGGCTCGGCCCAGTCGGGGTGGAAGCCGGCGAAGGTGATGTTGCCCTTGCCGATTTCGTCGAAGATGACGCGTGTGAATTTGGTGAAGTAGTACGCGACGAAGATGATGACGGCGATGAAGAAGAGATTGGGCAGCCACGCGATGATGGTCCCGGCTACGATTTTGAGCGGAGCAATGACGTAACCGAGGAGGATCTGGGCGTAACCGCGTGTCCAGGGGAAGAAGCCAAGCACCAGCGAAAGATAGACGTAGATCACAAGAAGATCGACGGCGAGGTGGATAAGCCGCACGAGGCCGAGAAGAAGGTCAGCGATGCGATCGGAGGTGAGGAACTCATAGTTCTGAATGCGAAGAGAGGGAATGCGCGTTCCGCGCCAGGAGTTGATCTTTTCGTAGAGCGAGGGAAAGAGAAGGCGCAGGAGACGGAAGAGGATGAAGAGGCTGATGGTGACCAACAGTGCGTAGATGCCGCCGAGGGTGAGGCTGCGGGCGGAGTATTGCCTGCGCAGCGTGATGACGGCGATGCTGATGCGATGGGCGTAGTCGACGGCAAGGTCGTGGCGTGATTTGCCGGTGCCGGCGGCATCCGAGTCGGTGACGGACATCAGGAGTAGATCGGCGGCGGCGATCTCGCTGGTCTGCTCCTTGTCGGTTACGGAGATGGATTGCGGGTTGAGGGCAAGATCTTTGGTGAGGTGATCGATTCTGCCGGTGATGATGGTGGCACGGTCCCGGGCAGGGAAGGAGAGAATGTTGCGAACGGTAAAGATCTCCTGACCACCGACGATGACGGGCGCGGTGGTGGGGGCCTGTGCGCGGGCGGCGAGGCAGAGGATGGTCGCGAGAAGGAGGACGAATCGCTTGGAGCGCAGGAGCATCGGAGACCTCAAAGGCTAGCTGCGAGGATCATAGCGGGTCGGGAAGCTTGGGGGTGCTGGAAGAATGAGCAGCTTTGCGGAGTTACTCGGTGCGACCGGGGCGGGTCATTAGCTCGCGAATGGCGTCGCGTGGGGATTTATCTTCGTGGAGGATGGCGGCTACCTGCTCGGTGATGGGCATCTCTACGCCGTAGCGGGCGGCAAGGCCGAGCGCGGCTGTGGTGCTGCGGACGCCTTCGGCGACCTTTCCGTTGAGCCCAGCGAGGATATCTGGGAGCTTGCGTCCACGGCCGAGCTCGATGCCGACGGCGCGGTTGCGAGAGAGGCCGCCGGTGCAGGTGAGGACGAGGTCGCCGATGCCGGAGAGACCGGCGAGGGTGTCGCGGCGGCCGCCGCAGGCCATGGAGAGGCGGGTGATTTCGGCGATGCCGCGGGTGATGAGAGCGGCGGCGGAGTTGGAGCCGAGATCGAGGCCGGTGACAACGCCGGAGGCGAGGGCGATGACGTTCTTGAGCGCGCCGCCGAGCTCGGTGCCGACGACGTCGTCGTTGCGGTAGACGCGAAGCGTAGGTGAGGTGAAGGCGTCCTGCAGCTTGAGGCCGAGAGGTTGCTGGTTGTCGATCTCGTCGGTCGCTATTGTGAGCGCAGTGGGCATACCGGCGGCGACCTCCTGCGCGAAGGAGGGGCCGCTGAGGACGCCAATGGGGTTCTCAGACGCATGCTCGCGCATGATCTGCGACATGCGCAGGAAGGTTTTTTCTTCGATGCCCTTGGAGGCAGAGATGAGGACCTGTTGGGGGTTGAGCGCGTGGGCGAGCTCGTCCATGACGGCGCGTAGATGCTGCGACGGGACGACGCTGAGAATGATGTCGGCGCCGAGGATGGCGTGTGTAAGGCGGGCGGTGATGCGGACGTCGACGGGGAGGACGAAGCCGGGGAGATAGCGAAGGTTCACGCCGGAGTCGGTGAGCTCTTCGGCGTGTGCAGGCGAGTGCGCCCAGAGGGAGAGGTCGTGGCCGCCGCGGCGTGCGAGGGAGACCGCAAGGGCCGTGCCCCAGGCACCGGCTCCGAGAATGGCAATTCGGCTCATGCGTTGCTCGCTTCTTTTTTTGGCTTGCTGCTGCCGAATTTGCTTTCTGTTCCTGCGAGGAGGCGGCGGATGTTCTGGCGGTGTTTGACGATCACCAGCAGCGAGATGAAGAAGACGCTGCACACGATTGTGACAGAGTGGTCGGGCACGAAGAGCAGGAAGAAGATGGGGAGCGTGACCGCGCCTAGGACCGAGGCAAGTGAGACGTACTTCGTGAAGATGAGGATGACGATGAAGACAGCGAGTGCGGAGAGAGCTGCCTGCCAGGAGAGCGCCAGGTAGACGCCGAGCGCGGTGGCGACGCCTTTGCCGCCCTTGAAGCCAAGCCAGATGGGGAAGACGTGGCCCAGGATGGCGAAGACGGCGGCGAGAGTAGCGATGTCGAGGTTGCCGGGCG
>Ga0302313_10001817_pt1 | contig 15596 bp, 9 predicted proteins | sample III_Palsa_N2_2_FD_200454 | JGI IMG/M metagenome (GOLD analysis project Ga0302313, IMG submission 200454) | Peat permafrost microbial communities from Stordalen Mire near Abisko, Sweden - III_Palsa_N2_2 | ecosystem: Environmental > Terrestrial > Soil > Palsa > Peat permafrost | place: Sweden...
CGCGGGGTCTGACTTCGAGAACGCAGACGCGGATACCGCGTTCGGCGAGGGCGCGCGCGGCGGTGAGGCCGGCCATGCCGGCACCGAGGATGAGGACATCCATATCATTCGGCAAGTGGGTTCCTCCATTTCTTAGGGTCTGAGATGCGGTTTGAAGTGGGACGAGGGTTGCGATGCCGGGTGTTGCATCTGCGTGGCTTGAGGGAGTATGTATGGTGTCGGGTTAAACGTTTACTGGCGATAAAACTCCGGTGCGGCGGGTGAGTGCCGGCCGGAAGAGAAGACACATCTAGCAAAGGGCGTAGGCATTCATGGCAAAGAAATTTAGCTGTTGGTTTGGAAAGATTTTATCGTTGCCGGTACTTGTCTCGGCGTTTGCTGTGAACATGGGATGCGCGGCCGCGGTGACGGGAACGCCGCCAGTGGTGCCGGTTGCCAATGCGCAGCCGTGTGATCTGCTTGCGTCGGCGACGCCATGCGTTGCGGCGATCAGCACGACGCGGACATTGTATGCGGGGTATACGGGAGCGTTGTACCAGGTGACGCGACAATCCGATAAGACGACGGCGGATATTGGGCTGCTTTCGGATGGGTATGCGAATGCGGCGGCGCAGGACACCTTCTGCGCGAACACGACGTGCACGATCACGAAGATCTATGACCAGTCCGCAAATCATAACGACCTGACACCGGCGCCTCCAGGGGGAGCGGCGAAGGGGCCTGGGCCAAATGGATACGATTTGCCGGCCGTGGCGAATGCCCTGCCAGCGATGGTCGGAGGACACAAGGTGTACGGGATCGCGATCGCAGCTGGGATGGGATATCGCAACGATACGCCGACGGGAACGGCGGTTCATGGAGACCCGGAAGGGGTGTACATGGTGACTTCCGCGCTCAATCTCAATACGAAGTGCTGCTTTGATTTCGGTAATGCCGAGGTGAACAATCTCGACAACGACAAGGGGCACATGGATGCGATTAATGTGATGTGCCAGGGTGCCTCGCCTTGCGCTCCGACGGCGGGGCTGGACATGGAGAACGGTATCTACGGCAGTTTGCCGGTGCCGAGCGGGACAGCGTTTGTGACGGACATGGGCGCGAGCGATGGTCAGCGTACGTACGCGATTTACCAGGGCAACGCGCAGAGTGGAGGGCTGACGACGACCGGGATTATTCCTCTGCCGAGTGGGTATCAACCGATGTTGCAGGAGGGGGCGATCATCCTGGGGATTGGCGGCGATAACAGCAACTGGGCGACGGGATATTTCTTCGAGGGCGTGATGACGAAGGGGATGCCGACGCAGGCCGCGCTGGCGACGGTGCAGTCAAACATTGTGAAGGCCGGGTATGCGGGGACGCTGCAGCCGTGACGCTTGCGTGCTGCGGCCGCCGGTGTGAGACGCTGGAAGGAATTTAGTTTGAGGAGAGAACGATGAAGACTCGTGCGGCGGTTGTGGCGGTGGCGTTGATGTTGGTTGCCGGATGCGTGCAGGCGCAGACTGCGGTGAAGTGGATCTATTCGGCGGGAACGCCGGTGACTTCGCAGAGATTTGCAGCGGCGATCTGGGCGGGGGATACGCTGTATCTTTCGGGGCAGATGGCTAGTCCGGTGACGGCTGCCGATGCGGCGAAGGGAACGGCTGCGGTGTATGGCGATACGCAGACGCAGGCGGAGAGTGTGTTGGGGAAGATTGAGGCGCTGCTGAAGACGCAGGGGCTCGGGATGGGGGATGTGGTGGAGATGCAATGCTTTTTGGCGGGGGATCCTGCTAAGGGCGGCAAGATGGATTTTGCAGGATTGAATGCGGCGTATGCGAAGTTCTTTGGGACTACGGAACAGCCGGATAAGCCGGTGAGGGCAGCGATGCAGGTGGCGGCGCTGGCGACGGATTGGGGCTTGGTGGAGATCCAGGTGATTGCGGTGCGAAGCAAGACTGCTACGCAGGAGAGCGTGGATCTGTCGGCGAAGAAGTGAATGGGCGGTTGCGTGACAGCATCAGGGGCGAAAACCTTTGATGGGATTGAACGGGCGGCGGATGCAAATGTTTGGTGGAGAAGGGTAAGGAGTCTCAGGGAGGGTTTTGTGCGTCTCATAACTGAACGCATTAAACTGCCAACTACAAACCCCTGAGGCGTGGTCCATGTGGATAGTACGGCTAGCTCTTCGCCGCCCTTACACTTTCGTTGTGTTGTCGATGCTGATTGCCCTGCTGGGGATCGGGTCGGCGATTGAGACGCCTAAGGATATTTTCCCGAACATCAATATTCCGGTGATCACGATTGTTTGGACCTATGCGGGCCTGACGCCGGTGGAGATGGAAGGGCGTGTGGTGACGGTGTGCGAGCGGGCGTTGACGACGACGGTCAACGACATGGAGCACACGGAGAGCGAGAGTTACCAGGGCATCGCGGTGATCCGGGTGTACTTCCAGCCGCAGGTGCAGGTATCGCAGGCGCTGGCGCAGGTGACGTCTATTGTGCAGACGATTTTGCGAGTGATGCCGCAGGGGACGTATCCGCCCTTTGTGATTAAGTACGACGCGTCGTCGGTGCCGGTGGTGGAGTTGGCGCTGAGCGGGCAGGGGCTGAGCGAGGCCGATCTTTACGACGATGGGCTGCAATTTATTCGGCCGCGGCTGGCGAATGTGAAGGGCGCGAGCGTGCCGCTGCCGTGGGGCGGCAAGGTGAAGCAGGTGATGGTGGACACGGATCCGAACCTGCTGTACGCGCGGCATTTGTCGGCAAGCGACGTATCGACGGCGATCTCGCAACAGAACGTAATTCTTCCGGCGGGCACGGAGCGGATGGGCGATCGCGAGTACGTGATGAAGACGAACTCGAGTCCGGACGATTTGTCCGCGCTGAATGATTTGCCGGTGCGTGCGGCGAATGGGGCGGTGGTGTACATCAAGGACGTGGCGCAGGTGCATATGGGCTACGCCGTGCAGACGAACATTGTGCGCGAGGACGGGAAGCGCTCGGCGCTGCTGATGGTGCTGAAGAACGGCGAGACGTCGACGCTGGATATCGTGTCGCAGACCAAGGCGATGGTGCCGCAGTTGACGGCGGGGCTGGGGAATTTGAAGGTGACGCCGCTGTTTGACCAGTCGATTTTTGTCCGGTCTTCGATTAATGAGGTAGTGCGCGAGGCGTGCATTGCAGCGGCGCTGACCGGGTTGATGATCCTGCTGTTTTTGGGATCTTGGCGGTCGACGCTGATTGTTTGTATTTCGATTCCGCTGTCGATTGCGACGTCGCTGATTATTTTGAGCGCGCTGGGCGAGACGATTAACGTAATGACGCTGGGCGGGCTGGCACTGGCGGTGGGTATTTTGGTGGACGATGCGACGGTGGAGATTGAGAACACGCATCGGAACATGGCGGAGAAGCGGCCGCTGACGCAGGCGATTCTGCATTCTGCACAACAGGTGGCAGCGCCGGCGTTCGTGTCGACGCTGTCGATCTGCATTGTGTTTGTGCCGGTGGTGCTGCTGACGGGGGCGGCGAAGTATCTGTTTACGCCGCTGGCCGAGGCGGTGGCGTTTGCGATGATGGCTAGCTATTTTCTGTCGCGCACGCTGGTGCCGACGATGATGCATTTTCTGCTGGGTAAAGAGATTGCGCTGTACCAGGATCCGGGGGAGAGCGAGCGCGAGGAGCAGCGCAGCTTCGTGTGGCGGATTCATGCGAAGTTCGATCGCCAGTTTGAGAAGATGCAGCATCGCTATAAAGATCTGTTGGACTGGTGTTTGGAGCATGCGGCCATCACGTTGGGATTGTTTGTGCTGCTACTGATTGTGAGCTTGCCGTTAACGTTTTTTATTGGTAAGGATTTCTTCCCGTATGTGGATTCGGGGCAGATGAAGCTGCATGTCAATCCGCCGCCCGGGATGAGGCTGGAGGATTCGGAGCAATTCTTTGCGGCGGTGGAGAAGGAGATTCGGACGCAGATTCCGGCGGATCGGATTGAGTTGATCCTGGACAATATCGGACTGCCGAACAGCGGAATCAATTTGGCGTTCAGCGGGTCGTCTACGATTTCGAATTCGGATGGCGATATCCAGATTGCGTTGAAGCCGGGGAAGAAGGACACACAGATGTATACGCGAATATTGCGCGATGATTTGCGCGCGAAGTTTCCGGATGCGACGTTCTTCTTTACGCCGGCGAACATGACGAACCAGATTCTGGATTTTGGTTTGCCGGCTCCGATTGATCTGCAGGTGATTGGGCACGATCCCGGGAACTATGAGTTGGCGACGAAGCTGGCGAAGCAGATTGCGGGGATTCCGGGAGCGGTGGATGTGCATTTGCATCAGCAGGTGAACTATCCGACGATGCAGATCAATGCGGACAGAACGAAGGCGCGGCAGGTGGGGCTGACGCAGACGGACGTGGCGAGCTCCACGTTAATTTCGCTGACGGGGTCAGAGCAGACGACGCCCAATTTTTGGCTGAATCCGAAGACGCAGGTGAACTACCAGATTGTGACGCAGACGCCGAATTACCGGATCGACAGTCTGCAGACGCTGGCGCGGACGCCGATTACGTCGCCCAACGGAAACACCACGCAGCTGCTGGGGAACGTGGCGGACTTTCGGCGGGACTTGTCGCCGATTATTGCGGACCACTACAACATTCAGCCGGTGTATGACGTCTATGCCGATGTAGATCAGCGAGACCTTGGCGGGGTGGCGAGCGAGATCCAGAAGATCATGGACCAGACGAAGAAGGGTCTGCCGAAGACGACGCAGCTAACGCTGCGCGGCGAGGTGCAGACGATGAATGAATCGTTCCTTCGGCTGGGTGTTGGAATTATCTTTGCGATCATCTTGGTGTATTTGCTGATGGCGGTGAACTTCCAGTCGTGGCTGGATCCGTTGATTATTCTGATGGCGATTCCGTGTGCGTTCTGCGGGATCCTTTGGATGCTATTTCTGACGCAGACTACGTTCAGTGTGCCGTCGCTGATGGGCGCGATTATGACGATTGGTGTGGCGACGGCGAACTCGATTCTGCTGGTGGTGTTTGCCAATGATGAGCGGCTGGCCGGGAAGGACCAGCGCGAGGCGGCGCTGAATGCGGGCCACACGCGGCTGCGGCCGGTGCTGATGACGGCGCTGGCGATGATCATCGGTATGCTGCCCATGGCGCTGGCGTTTGGCGAGGGTGGCGAGCAGAATGCGCCGCTGGGACGAGCGGTCATTGGGGGGCTGCTGTTTGCGACCATGGGCACGCTGTTTTTGGTGCCGACGATTTATTCTTTGCTGAAAACGCATGCGCCGATTGACTACTCGAAAGAGATTGACGATGAGGCGGGGCCCGAGTTGAGCGGTCACGGACAGCAACCACCGAACCCTAGCGGAAGTCAGGAGCAGACAGCCTAATGGCCGATGACAGGAACGACCGAATTGATCCGAAGCACGAGCTGCCTTGGCCGGAGGAGAGTGATCCGACGAAGATTGGGGAGCAGTTTGCCGATCCGAATTCTGCTGATGATCGGCGGCTGGGCAAGGAATTCGAGAAGACGAATTCGAGCCGCGCGAAGCATCCCCACGAGCCGCTGAAGGAGCGGATTCACTGGCCGGAGGATCGCAAGCCGCTGTATTGGTTTCTGATTGCGTTTGTGATTCTGCTGGTGGTGGCGCTGCTGGCTGGTGGATTACCGCGAGTGTTCCGCAACAAGGATATTGACAAGCGGTCGAAGGAAGAGAAGAGCGCTAAACCGGTGGTGGAGACGGCGAAGGTTGTCGAGCCGAAAGATCAGGCGGGGCTGGCGTTGCCGGGTACGACGATTCCGTTGACGCAGGCGTACGTGTATGCGCGGGCGAATGGGTATTTGAAGAAGCGGTATGTGGACATTGGCGATCGGGTGAAGAAGGGGCAGCTGCTGGCGGTGATTGATGCGCCGGATCTGGATGCGCAGGTGGCGCAGGCGAGGCAACAGGTGTTCCAGGCAGAGCGGCAGTTGGATCAACAGAAGTCGCAGCTGGCGCTGAACACGGTGACGGTGCAGCGGTACCGGGTGCTGGTGGCGAAGGGTGTGTTCTCGCGGCAGGATGGCGACACGCAGGAGGCGAACTACGCGTCGCAGGTGGCGAACGTGCAGGCCGCGCAGAGGAATGTGGATGCGTTCAATGCGAATCTGCAACACCAGTTGGCACTGCAGAGTTATGAGCAGGTGCGGGCTCCGTTTGCCGGGGTGATTACGGAGCGGGATGTGGATGAGGGCGCGCTGATATCGGCGGTGGGGTCGAGCGGTGGAGCGCAGAACTCGCCCGCGCCGCAGGGACAGAACTCGACTGCGGGCGGAACGACGCAGGCGGGAGCGTCGAATAATTCGGGGAGCTCGGGGAGTGGGCCGACGTCGGCTACGTCGGCGCAATCGCCGGGGCAGGGAGGGCCGTTGTTTGGGATTTCGCAGGTGCAGCGGCTGCGGATATTGGTGTCGGTGCCGGAGGGATATGCGCCGGTGATTCATCCGGGATTGAAGGCGCCGATTGAGGTGCAGGAGTACCAGGGCGCGCCGCTGGTTGCGGAGGTCACGCGAACGGCGAATTCGATTGATGCCAATACGCGGACGATGCTGACGGAGCTGCAGATTGATAATTCTGCGGGCAAGCTGATCTCAGGCATGTACGTGGTAGTGACGTTTCCGCCGGCATTGGGAGTGCAGGCGCCGCTGGTAATTACCGGCGATGCGATTGCGATTCGCGGGAATACGTCGATGGTCGCGACGGTGGTGGATGGAAAGATTAAGTGGGTGCCGGTGACGATTGGGCGCGACTTTGGCAGTGAGACGGAGATCGTGAATGGGTTGAAGGCTGGCGATGTCATCGTGACGAATGTGACGGATGAGGTGGTCGAGGGCGCAGAGGTGGAGATGCACATGGCGAAGGGTTCGGAGGAGCAGGCGGCTCCGCCGAAGCAGAGTGTGCCGCTGGGCGGAAGCACGCAATATGGCAACGCGAATATCACGAACCAGAATCTGCAAGGGCAACAGGGACAGCAGAATCAGAGTGGCAAGGGTAAGCAGCAGGGGCCGAGTAAGCAGAAGAGTAGCGAGAGTAAGCAATGAGGCGGGCGAGGCAGAGCGGGATCGAGTGGGTCGGGGCTGCGGTGCTGCTGGCGGCTGCGGGTGGAGTGTGGGGGCAGTCGCCTTCGCCGCCCTTGCCGCCGCAGAATACGCCGGCGCTGGGTCCGGAGCCGACGCAGCGGTCGGTGCCTCCGGGGCCGCAGACGGGGACGGGTGCGGCTAAGGGCATGAGCGCGCCGGAAATCTCGCCGCTGGATGGACATGTTGCGCCGCCGAATGCGCCGCAACCTGAGTTGTCGCGTGCGGAGGATTCGAAGGTGGAGCCGCAGCGAGAGGGTGTGACCGGATTGCGGCCGGATGTGCTGGGGTTCCTGGGGCCGTATCGGCGACCAACTGTGCCACCGTTGTTTGAAGGCAATGCTACTCGGCTGGATGGGTTGATTCGCGAGGGGAAGCTTTACCTGACGTTGCAGAATGCGATCGCGCTGGCGCTGGAAAATAATCTAGATGTGGAGACGGAGCGATACAACATCACGCTGGCGGGAACAGATGCGGTACGGGCGGCGGGGGGCGGGAGTACGCGGGGCGTGGACTTCACGGTGCAGCTGCCTCAGAACGGCGTGGGTGGGCCGGGGTCGCCGCTGTTGAATGCGGCTACGGTGAACAGCAATCCAACAACGCCTACGGTGACGGACCTGACGGGGTTGAATGCGACTACGCAGACGCAGCAGTCGCTGTCGCAGCTGGGCGCAGGGTTTACGTATTCGCTGGGGCCGACGGTGCCGCTGTTTGATCCGCAGCTGATTGGCGATGTGGGATATCTGCGGCGGTCGGACACGGTGACGCTGGGTGGTACGACGACGACGGGGACGGACGGTGGGACGACGACGACTCCGGGGGCTTTGGATTTTGTGGCGGCGAATGTGGCGTATCTGCAGGGGTTTTCTACGGGACTGCAGTTGGTGGCGATTGGGAATAACGCGTCGTCGGTGGAGTATGGGTCGGCTTCGCAGCGGAATCCGTTTTCGACGCCGAGCACGTCGGTGACGCTGACACAGCCGTTGTTGCGGGGGTTTGGGCGGGGAGTGAATCTGCGCTATTTGCGGATCGCGCGCGTGGATCAGAAGATTTCGCGGCTGCTGTTTGAGGAGCAGGTGCTGCAGACGATTTATGGGACGTCGCGGCTGTATTTTGATTTGGTGTCGCTGGGCGAGGATGTGCTGGTGAAGGCGGAGTCGTTGCGCGCGGCGACCAAGCAGCGCGAGGATGACGAGGCGCAGGAGGAGTTGGGGACGCTGGCGCCGATCCAGTTGACGCAGGCGAAAGCGGCGGAGAGCTCGAGCCGATTTGCGCTGATCCAGGCGCAGGGGCTGTACAAGGAAGAAGAGATTATTCTGCGCAATCAGTTGCTGCGGACGGCGAGCCCGGTGTTCACCGCGCAGTTCGACGAGATTGTGCCGACTGACCGGATCGTGGTGCCGGAGAAGCTGGAGGATTTGAATGTGCCGGAGCTGGTGGGGCAGGGATTGTCGCAGCGGCCGGACCTGGCGCAGGCGCAGTTGCAGGTGCAGACAGGGAAGATCAGCGTGGAGGCGAGCCGGAACAATGCACGGCCGCAGTTGAACTTGTATGCGAATGCGGAGACGCGGGGATCGAGTGAGCAACCGTATGAGCAGCTCGGATCGCCGGGGACGGGGTTGCCGACGACGCCGCAGGAGTTGGGGGTGGGCGGGCTAAGGGTGTCGACGATTTATCAAGGCGGGGTGCAGTTGACGCTGCCGTTGCGCAACCGGGTGGCGGAGGCGGATGCTGCTCGTGATACGGTGCAGCTGCGGCAGGTGCAGGCGCGGACGGAGAAGGTGGCGCAGCAGATTCGCGAGGAGGTGGAAGCGGCGGTGGTGGCGCTGCAAACGGCGCAGGCTGCGTATGAGGCGGCGGCGCAGAGCAGGGACTACCAGGCGCAGCTGCTGGATGCGGAGAGAGATAAGTTGTCGGTGGGGCAGTCGACGGATTTGGCGGTGCTGCAGAACGAGGCTTATTTGGCGCAGGCGAAGTCGACTGAGATTGCAGCGCGATCGAACTGGATGAAGGCGCGGATTAGTTTGGATTATGCGTTGGGGGATTTGTTGGAGAAGAATCACGTGGAGCTGGATGACGCGATTCGGGGTACGTTGCCCCCGGGGGGTACGGTGACGCCAGGAGGTACAGCCGGAGTGGGTGGTACGGCGACTGCGGGGAGTACGCAGCCGTAAGATCTGGCGGCAGAGAAGCGGATTCCTCCGCTGCGCTGCAGAATGACAGCCAGAAAGGCAAGGGCCAAGACAAAAGCAAAGGCCAGAGCAAAGACTTGGACGGATGACTTGTGCCGGGGTTAGGCGCCGGTGTCTTGATGGAACTTCACGCAGTCATCGACGTGATGGCTGGCGATATCTTTCATTGAGTCAGTCGGGTGGGTTTGGGCGGCGCCCTGGCGGTAGATGCCGAGCCAGGTGAGGCAGCCGTGGATGTCGGTGAGGTGGCCGTCGTTCTGATTGGGATCGAGGGGGAGGAGCTGCTGGAGGTCGTGGACGGCGGGCTCGTAGGTGGCGGGTGGATCGTTGCGGAGGGCGGCGGCGTGGTCGAAGGCGGCCCAGGCGGGAGTGTCGACGCGCGGCTTGTGGATGATGGGCGCGGTGGTGTTGGAGATCGCGTTGCGCTGGTCGCGGCGGTGGCGAATCATGTTGAAGGCGAAGAGGACGAGGACGATGGCGAGGAGGATGTAGTGGCGGGGGCGTAGGTTCATGATTTTAGTGGGTAGTGATTAGTGGGTGCGGTCTACGAGGTATTGGGCTAGAGATTTTAAGGGGGTGGCGGCGTCGCCGAAGGGGGCGAGGGCGGCGAAGGCGTCGGCGATGAGGGAGGTGGCGTTTTTTTTGGATTGTTCTATGCCGTAGACAGCGGGCCAGGTGGCTTTGTCGGAGGCAGTGTCTTTGCCGGCGGTCTTGCCTAGTTCGGCGGAGGTTTGGGTCATGTCGAGAATGTCGTCGACGATCTGAAAGGCGAGGCCGGCGCTTTCGCCGAAGGTGCGAAGGCGGGCGAGGATGTCGGTGTGGTGAGGGGTATTCGCATCCCACCCATCCGCAGAATCGCGTACGGATGGGGCACCCGGATTTGTGGCGAGGCCAAGGAGGCCGCCGCAGACGATGCTGGTGGTGATGAGAGCGCCGGTTTTGGCGCGGTGGATTTGCTCGACGAGTTCGGGGGTGGGCTTGTGGTGTTCAGACTCGATATCAACGACCTGGCCGCCGATCATGCCGGGAGGGATGGCTGACGGGGCTCCTACGCCGGTGCCAATGGCGAGGGCGAAGTCGTGGAGGATGGCGACGATGGTGGCGGGAGGTGCGGGGAGATTGGAGATGACCTGGAAGGTGAGGTTCTGGAGGGCGTCGCCGGCGAGGATGGCGATGGCTTCTCCGAAGGCGACGTGGCAGGTGGGCTTGCCGCGGCGGAGGTCGTCGTTGTCGAGGGCGGGGAGGTCGTCGTGGATGAGGGAATAGGTGTGCGCCATCTCGATCGCGGCGCCGAGGTCAGCGGCGCCTGCGGGGATTTGGCCGGTGCCGGCTACCATACGCGCGGCCTCCATGCAGAGGATGGGGCGGAGGCGCTTGCCGCCGGCGAAGGTGGAGTGGCGCATGGCGCGGTGGATGGAGTGAGGTTCGGTGGTGGCCGAGGGGAGGAGGCGCTCGAGCGCTGCGTCGGTGAGGGTGACGCCGGAGGTGAGGATGTCTTGCACTGCTGAGTTCATGGTCACTGTTGATTCTACGTCGTCCTGCGCGTAGTCCTGCGCGGACGGCGAGGGTTTTGGTTAGGGGGTGGGCGACAATCGGCGGCGGTAGGTGAAGGCGAGAGCGAGGAGAGAAAGGGCGGTGAGGAGGGCGCCGAGGGTTTGGTCGAGGGTGCGGCGCCAGATGATGGCGATGGTGGTGTTGCCGGCGGGGAGAGCGAGGGCAACTAGGCCGTCGTTGCGGGGGATAGGGATGAAGAAGGAATTGAATAAGAGGCAGTGCTCGCAGGCCGTTGTGAATTGCCAGTTGGGGTAATCGCGGAGGTTGAGGACGAGGATGGAGGATTGGGAGAGGTTGACGGTCAGGTGATGGGGGGCTGGGGTGGAGAGGGTTTGGGTGTCGGGGATGGGGGTGTCGTCGGTGTCGAGCGAGGGGTTGAGCTCGACGGCCGTGGGGGTGGTGTTGGGGGCAGGGTCGTTGGGGCGGGCGGCTAGCCAGTAGGCGGGGTTGTTGGAACGGTGGGGGTCGTTGTCGGCGAGGGTGGGGGTGTACTCGTCGGTGGGGGGAAAGCCGTGGTGGGTGGAGAAGAGTTGGGCGAGATAGGTGGGATCGTCGGTGGGGTCGGGGGGCTGGTGGTAGAGGCGGTAGGCGGGGACGGCGAGGGCTAGCGGGAGGAGCAGGGTTAGGGCGTCCTGCGCGGACGGCGAGAGTTTTATGGTGCCGGGGAGGCAGTCGAGGAGAAGGGCGACGGAGAGGGCGAGGATGGGGGTTAGGAGGGTTAGGAGGCGCCAGGGGAATTGGAGGTAGGCGAGGTTGGGGAGGTGGTGCCAGATCGGCGAGGAGAGAGGGGTGAGGAGGATTGCAATGACGATGGTGAGGAAGGCGAGGATCGTGCTTAGAAAGGTGCGGGATGTTGGGGCGGGGTGGAGAGCTTCGGGGTCCTTCGGCTGTGGGCTATGCCCTTCGTTCAGGATGACAGGGTTTTTGCGGGCGAAGAAGAGAGCGACCACTGAGAGCGTGGTGAGCAGCAGGAGGGAGAGGGCGAGGAGGCTGATGGTGTGGTTGACGGCGTTGTGGGCGGCGTCGGGGGTTCGGGTGAAGAGGAAGTTGTCCTGGTAGCGCATGTTGGGGAGAAGGGCCATGGCTGTCTGGATGTACTTGCGTTCGTAGGCGGCGGGGAGGAGGTAGAGGGCGGGGAGGGCTAGGCCAAGGAAGGCGCCGGCTAGGTAGGTGAGAGCAAGGCGAAGGGGCATGCCCGCGGGGCTAAAGCGCTTAGTCTTTTCGCGGGGAATGACCCCCGCGGCTGAAGCCTCGGGGTCCCGAATCGCTGCCGGGGGCGGGGCTTCGGCGGGTCGGGTGGTGGTGTTGGCGAAGATTGCGATGAGGACGCGGAGGGTTGCGAGGAGAACTAGGGTGTAGCTGCCGATGACGGCGGCGGGGGCGTTCGTAAGCCAGAGGAGGGCTAGGGGGATGGCGATGTTGCGGATGGTGCGCAGGGATGAGGGAAGGTCGGTGGGGGTGGGGCGGAGGAGTGGGTGGAGGACGAGGGGGATCCAGGCGGCGGCGAGGAGTTCGGCTAGGGCGCTGCGCTCGAAGGCCGTGAAGAGCATGTAGGGGTTGGCGAGGTAGAGAGTGGAGGCGATGAGGGCGGCGTTGGGACTTGCGAACTCGCTGGCTAGTTTGTGGAAGGTGAAGCCGGAGAGGAGGAGAGCGATGGCGATGAAGATCGTTGGGCAGAGGTTGATGGGGAAGATGAGGCTGAGGATGGCGCCGAGCATCCAGGAGAGGGGTGGGTAGAAGAGGAAGCGGGGTTCGCCGGCGTTCCAGGCGGCGGTGATGTCCCATTGGGGGTAGAGAGTGCCGTGGCGGAGTTGCTGGGCGGCGTCGAGCCAGCTTTGGACGTGGAAGGCGAGGTCCTGGCCGCAGGACGGGCCGTGGATGAGGAGTGGGTGGAGGACGAGGAGGACGGCGAAGGGGATGAGGAGGTATGCGCGCTTCGGTGAGGGGGATGGCACGGCGGCGGGCATTAGGTATTGTGACACTGCCGGGCGGCGTTTAGCTTTTGGCTTCCAGCGAAGAGAGGGGCAGGGGCAAAGGAAGAAGCAGATCCCTGCGGGATGACAGCCAGATAAACAAGGGCAACGGCAAGGGCAAAGAAGAAGCAGATTCCGAGAGGGAATGACAGAAAGAAAGGCAACGGCGAAATCGACCTCAACGGCAGCGGCTTAGTCGCTGGCGTGTTCGGGTGAGGTGGTGTCGTGCTGTGGCTGAGCGAAGCCTTCGATGATCCAGCCGGCAATGAGAAACGCGGCACCGAGGATGGTAGGCCACAGCCAGAGCACGATGAAGAGGGGAAAGAAGGGGAAGTTGAATGTTCGGGCGTAGTTGGCGATGAGGGTGGCGAGAATGATGAGAAGCAGAGCGACGAATGCGATGGACAGCATCAGTCGGCCTACGTACTTCATGCGGCGTGCACCTTCTTGGATGTTCATGGGCGAGGCTCCGGGTATGCCTTGCTTGCTGACGAGAGTCTACCGCTGTGGTCAGAGGGATTGCTACTGCGGATTGAGGGTCAGCGTGTGTTGGATGGTGGGGTGGGTTAGGGGGAGGGTGAAGGTGGTGCCTTGGAGCCAGGGTTGGAACTGGTCGAGGAAGTTGGGGCTGGCGGGGTTGCCGGATTCGCCGGTGGGGACATTGGCGTGGGTGTTGTCGGGGTTGGAGAGGTCGGCGGTGAAACGTTCGCTGGGGCCGAAGTGGAGGCCGGCGGCTTTGACGGTGGTGGAGTCGCCGCCATTGGGTTGGCGTCCGGTGCCTGTGGCTACTCCGAGCATGGTGCTGATGGGGCTGTGGCTGCCGAAGATGGCGTGCGCAATGTCGATGGGGTGTTCGGAGCCATAAGTGAACTTGGAGAGATCGCGCGGCGCGTTGGTGAAGCGGAGACCGCGTTCGACGGAGATGGCGAGTAAGTCGTTCCAGTTGGCATAGCCTTGCGGGAGCCAGCGGGCGGGGGTGTTTTGGAGGAGAAGCTCGAGGGCGGTGCGGTCTTCGTCCCAGGTGTAGAGGTTGAGGATGCGGGCTAGCTGCACGTCGTTCAGCTTGGTGTGGTAGTGGACGTTGACGTAGTCGCGGACCTGGGGCGCGAGGAGCATGGGCCAGATTTCGTGATAGGCGGCGAAGGTGATGGCGGCGGCGGGGGAGTTGGCGGTTACGTCGCCGTTCCAGCCGCGCAGGAGATTGGCGGCTTGCAGCAGGCGTGCGTCTTTGTGGGTTAGCGAGCTGTGATCGAGGGCATAGGCGAGGCGCTGGGCTACGAGTAAGTCGAACTCGGAGTGGGCGTCCATCTGGATGCGGAGCATGTCGGCGGGGGTGAGGGGGTGGTTGGCCGTGACGCTGGCTTCGAGGAGGCGGTCGATGCGCTCGACACGGTAGGGGTCGGCCCAGTCGTTGGAGATGAAGTAGGGATAGTCGTCAGGGGCGATGCGGGCGTTGGCGGTGGCGAGGATGCCGGAGGTGGGGTCGAGGACCGACGGGAGGGCGTCGTAGGGGATGTAGCCGGACCAGACTTGGGAGAGGTCGAGTGCGTCGACGGGAATGGGGGAGAGGGGCGAGCCGATGGTGTAGGCGGTGGTGGGTACTGCGGGGAGGTCTTTGGTTGAAGGTGCGGAGGGTGTGGGTGGTACAGGGTTCTTCGGGGTCCTTCGGCTGCGCTGCGCTGCGCTCAGGATGACAGCTTTGTGGCGGGTGCTGGCGAGGGCAAATACAGGGGTCTCTCCACTACGCGCTGCGCGCTCCGGTCGAGATGACGGACTCTGTTGCTTGGTGGAGAACGGAGATGGTTGCGTCGGGGAATAGGAGGCGAGGACTGCGTGGGGGTGGGGGATGGAGGCGGAGGGGTTGTCGCCGGACTCGTCCTGCTCGTCTTGTAGAGGCGTGGTGTTGGGGAGGACGAAGGGTTGCGTGGTGCGGGGGCGTTGGGTGGCGGGTCCGCGGATGGGGATGCGGCCGAGGAGGTGGTAGCCGATGTGGTGGGCGTCGGCGTAGACCAGGTTTTGCGAGACGCTGCTGAAGCTGGCGAAGGCGGCGACCAGGCTGGCGGCGTCTGTGGCGGAGTTGATGGCTAGGAAGGGGCTGGTGAGGGTCGAGGGATCGTATACGGTCCAGGCTAGCGCGAGGGGGCGGTGCTCGGTGGGGTAGAGCTGAGAGATGATCGGGGTCTGGATGGAGGTGGCGCCGATGGTGTGTGTGGTGGTGAGGACGTCGAGGGTTACGTCGCGGCCGGCGCGGACGCGGATGAGTTCGGTGTGATGGGTGACGGGGGCCCAGGTGTGGTCGGGGCGCTGGTACTCGGTGGTGGTGCCGTTTTTGCGGAAATGCTCGATGAGGAGGTCTTGGACGTCGGCGCCGGAGTTGGTGAAGCCCCAGGCGATGTTGGCGTTGCGGCCTACGATGACGAAGGGGACGCCGGGGAGGGTGAAGCCTTCGACAGAAAGTCCTGCGCGGACGGCGGGCGCTGTCGTGGTGGCCCCGTCTGCGGTGGTCGTGCCCGGATCAACGTGGAGGGCGGCTTCGTACCAGATGTCGGGGGCGGTGAGGCCGAGGTGCATGTCGTTGGAGAGGAGAGGGGCGCCGGTGGCGGAGTGGGACGCGGCGACTATCCAGTTGTTGGAGCCGGCGCGGCAGCTGTTGCATTGGTGGGCGCGGAGGTCGGCGTAGATGCGGAGAAGGTCTTGTGGTGCTGCGTGCACGGCGAGAGTTTGGTTCGGTGGCGGGGAGAGGCGCGACTGGGTGGGGTCGAG